>FLOH01000060.1_pt1 | contig 348957 bp, 270 predicted proteins | sample 756751 | NCBI WGS metagenome assembly FLOH01 (sample SAMEA4026879, study PRJEB14308) | marine metagenome | biome: coastal water; material: water | depth 74 m | reverse complement strand
TACGCTTGCATTTTAAAGCAATTCTCAAAAGCTAGTAAATCAATTCAGCAGCTTTCCCACGATATGAATTCAACGCAACATAATATTCAAGAGCATGCAAAAGAATTAGGAAAGATTTCTACAAGCTTCAAGTCTACATACAATAACTACATGAAGAGGCTCGTAAACTTAGCACATCAACCCTCTATGATGTCTCGAGTAAAAGGATTATTCAAAAGGTGAGCGATGTAAACAATGATCCATTTGACACTTTCTGGCCTCCTCTTCTAGATGTGTTATTTTTGATACTCTTTGTAGTATTTACTGCCTACATCATTACCCCAAAACCAAAAGACATAGAACCAGCATCTATCAAATTGGATACACCACAAACCTTTGCACCTGCAAAAGCTGAATTTAGATCCATAGACGAGAAAAATATGCTTATGGATACACTCGCCATAATGTTTAATGATCGACTATCTGATAGGAGTGTAAGAACAAAAATTGAACGAATTATCATTGAAGGGCATGCGGATGCCGTTCCCATTAGGACCCCAAAAGATGGATTAAGAGATAATCTGGATCTGTCTTATCATCGTGCAAAACTTATTGATTCTCTGCTAATTGATCTAAACAGAGAAAATAATTGGTACCCTGAGGATACTTTCGTTGGATTACTGAGCCCTAGTGCTTTTGGGAAACGTCGGTTAAAAATTGATATACAATCTGATGAGCCACAAAATAGACGTATTGAGATCGTTTTCAAATTCCATGAATCGAGATAAAACAAAACAATCCACTGAAGAAATAATTTTGCTTTTTACCAGCAGAATATCTTCTCTGAATAATGATCTAAACGAGGGTAGGAAATACCTAAGTGATTCGTTGCTACTGCGTATTCACGAAGATATGGCTAGTTGTGAGGAAGAGTTTAATGAAATTAATGACTCTCCCATGCTTGAATCCGTAAAGTTGAGAAAACTTAGTTCGCTCTATTCTAGAATTGGCGTTCACTATGACTCAATCAATGAATCAAAAATCAAGCACGAATCATTGTTAGATGTTTTTGAGGGAGCTGAAAAGAGCCTAAATATTAGTGACAAATATTCAATGCGTTGGTCATTAATTGAGAGTGAGTACAAGCTGGGTCAAGAGGCAATTAAATTCAGAAATGATGACCTATTCAAAATTATTTATACTAATCTTCAGGATCACATTCATCAGCTGCAGGAACAGATCATAATTGATAAAGAGAGAAATGAAACAATAGCTAAACGTCTCATCAGTGAAATTATGTGTATAGTCGACGATGAGTTAAGCGAGTATGTGTTGGATGAATCTACTTTAGAATTTTTAGTAGAATCATATGAAGATATCAGCACTAGCAAAGACGGAGAGACAATATTAATAGGGAATATTGGTGACCTTTCGCAACAGGTCGAGGATTCCAATCGTATTTTGTCAGTTCGAAAAAACCAAATAAATATTTTGGTTGCAATTGACAAAATTATTCAGGACAGATTGTCAATTTCAGATAATCCATTTTTTAAAATTGTTCGTGGTCGGAAGATGAAAGAGATTGATAATTATGATGACTACTTTGAACGCTCAATTCGAGCAATAAATCGATAAATTTCGTAGGCACCTCTAGAAATTAATCAATCGTATATCCAAAGTAATGAATAAGATTACTATTAGAATCATCGTCACCGCATTGCTATTAGTATGCACTCAAATTTACAGTCAAACGGGGCTACTTTTACCCTCCAGCCCCTTTTTCGATGAAATAATTGAGCATAAAGCATTTACATTAGGCTACTCAGAAGATCATGAACAGGCAAGGTGGGTTTCTTACGAACTTACAAGAGCAGAGGTATATGGTACTCAGAAGAGAAGAGATGAATTTAGGGAGGATCCTCATGTATCAACAGGATCCGCCAAACCCATCGATTACAAAGGCTCTGGTTACGATAGGGGCCATTTAGCTCCTGCAGCAGATATGAAGCTCAATCAAAATTATATGTCTGAATCATTTTATATGAGCAACATCAGTCCCCAGCTTCCAGGATTCAATAGAGGAGTGTGGAAAAGACTTGAAACAACAGTTCGTCAGATTGCTATTAACAATGAATCGATATATATCGTCACCGGACCAATACTAACGGAAAATATGGGAAATATTGGTCCGAGTGAAGTGACTATCCCTAGTTACTTTTATAAAGTAATTTTAGATTATGCGGGATCTGAAATAAAATCAATTGGCTTTATTCTACCAAACCAAAGTAGCAAACTATCACTTTCATTTTTCGCTATGTCTGTGGATGTTGTAGAAGAACGCACAGGGTTGGATTTTTTCCCATTCTTGCAAGATGATATCGAGGATAGTCTGGAAGCTGTATATGATTACTCCCTTTGGACTGGCAAAAAGGTCGAAGGAGTTTTTCAAGATTCTCCTGGCAGGTGTAAGGCGATCACACAAAAGGGATCTCAGTGTAAGCGAAAGGCCAATTCTGGTAGCAAGTATTGTTGGCAGCATAAATAATGACTTTCAAATCGAGGGAATAACCCTCAATCAGCAAATATTTTATAAAGGTCTGAATGAACGCAGAAAAACAACAACTCGAACAACAACTCTGGAATATTGCCAACACCCTCAGGGGTAAGATGGGCGCTGATGACTTCCGTGACTATATCCTGGGATTCATCTTCTATAAATACCTGAGCAATAAGATGCATGCCTACGCCAACTCCATTCTCAAGCCTGATGGAAAGATCTATAAAGAGTTAGATGAAAACAGTGCCGAGGGACAAAAGTATCTTGATGCTGTGAGAGGTATGTCACTTGACACGCTGGGATACTTCCTGAAACCCTCAGAACTGTTCAGTGAAATGGCCCGCAGGGGCAATGCTGAGGGCAAAAGTAAGTTTATCCTGGATGATCTCACCAAAGTGTTAAACAATATCGCCCAGAGCACCATGGGGACAGAGAGCGAAGAAGACTTTGACCATCTCTTTGAAGACCTTGATCTCACCAGCTCCAAGCTGGGTAAAGGTGAGAATGCCAAGAATGACCTCATCGTTAAAGTGCTCTCCCATCTGGATGCGATTGATTTCAAGCTGGAGGATACGGAAGCTGATGTTCTCGGTGATGCTTATGAATACCTCATCGGACAATTTGCCTCTAGCGCTGGCAAGAAAGCGGGTGAGTTCTATACACCACAGCAGGTGAGCATGATCCTGGCTAAGATCGTATCCACGGGCAAGACCAAGCTTAAGAGCGTCTATGACCCCACCTGTGGCTCTGGTTCACTGTTATTACGTGTTGCTAAGGAAGTTAAGGATGTTGGCGGTTTCTATGGCCAGGAGAGCAACCCTACCACCTTTAACCTGTGTCGCATGAACATGATCATGCATGATGTGCATTACCGTAAGTTTGATATTCGTAATGATGACACGCTGGAGCATCCTCAGCATATTGACATGAAGTTTGAGGCAGTGGTAGCCAATCCACCTTTTTCGGCTAATTGGAGTGCCAATCCCTTGTTTATGAGTGATGACCGCTTTGGGTCCTATGGTAAGCTAGCACCCAGCTCCAAAGCTGATTTTGCCTTTCTATTGCACATGTTCCATCAATTGAGTGATGATGGCACCATGGCTTGTGTCCTGCCTCATGGGGTGCTGTTTCGAGGAGGTGCTGAGGGTCATATCCGTAAAGTCTTGATCGAGGACCGTAATGTTCTGGATGCAGTGATTGGACTGCCAGCCAACGTATTTTATGGAACCAGTATTCCGACATGCATTCTGGTATTGAAAAACAACCGAGAGAACAGGGATAATATCCTGTTCATTGATGCCTCCCAACATTTTGAAAAGGTGAAGACTCAGAATTATTTACGACCTGAAGATATTGAGAAGATTGTGAACACATACCGGGAACGGAAAGCTGAAGATAAGTATAGCTATGTGTCTCATATAGAGGAAGTTAGGGAGAATGACTTTAACCTAAATATTCCTCGTTATGTGGACACCTTTGAAGAAGAAGAAGCGGTTGATTTACAAGCTGTGGCCAAAGAGCTGAAAGCCCTGGAAGATGAGATGCAGGAAACAGACAAAGTGATCGCAGATCACTGCAAGGAGCTTGGGATTGAGGCACCAGTTTGATTTCACGTATAATGCCTAGTCGTGTCCCACCACTTCGCTTTCCAAGTTATAAAGATAATGTATGTCGTCAAAGTAATTCGGACAAGATCGCTTAAAAAATAAGAGACACTTTCCGGGCATCCAACATATTTAGCCAATTCGCCATTCTAATGAAAGCATTGGCATAGGGTCATCGATGTATGGCTTCTAGCAAGAACATAGCCTATCTATGCGGTCACTTCACTAGGAGCATAGTGAAAAGGATATATTCGATACGACAGTCAATCGGGGGAGTATATGCTTTCATTCAATTTTCCCGGTGAGAAGTAGTTCATTGGATGCGTAAAGCAATTAATCTATTAAGTGCCACGGAGCTGAAGCTTGAATTAATCAGTGGCACATGCTATCTACATGATCAGCGAGTCAGCAAATGGGTGGTATATCGCAAATTGAATGTAGCATTTATGATCATGATCACCTGCTCCAAAAAGAGCCCAAAACATGTGCACTATGTGTGCAATAATGATAGTAAATGATAGCACATGATGTGCACATCGCGCAAATAGCGCACTCTGTAAAGGGGTTAAATAGACTTTCAGTGGTATCTGTAAGTGTCTATGTATCAGTGTGTTAGGAGATGTACCCGGGGACGGAGTCGAACCGTCACAGTATTGCTACCGAGGGATTTTAAGTCCCTTGTGTCTACCAATTCCACCACCCGGGCAGGGTGATCATTCAATAAAGAAAAAAACACCACTTGTAAAACAAACAAAACTTTCTGTACTCTCTGTTGCTAAATCCTACTTGAGAAATAACCCATCAAAGAGCGTTGAGGCGTGGGTCGGATTCGAACCGGCGAATGATGGTTTTGCAAACCACTCCCTTAGACCTCTTGGGCACCACGCCATACAAAAAGCCGCGCAATATAGTTTCCCAACAATAAGAGGTCAACTAGTGCATACACTTCATGGAACAAAAAAAAGGCCGATCAATTGACCGGCCTTTTTGGAGTGTGTTTCAGAGTGGTTTAGTACATGCCGCCCATACCGCCCATGCCACCCATACCTGAATCCATTCCCGGACCACCAGCTGGCGGTTCAGGTTTTTCAGTGATGGCACATTCAGTCGTCAGCAGAAGTCCAGCAATAGAAGCTGCATTTTCAAGTGCAATGCGAGCAACCTTGGTTGGATCAAGAATACCAGCCTTCAAAAGATGCTTGAAATCTTCAGCACGGGCATCAAAACCAAAATCATCTTTGCCTTCTTTGACCTTCTGAACAACAATTGAATCTTCCCAACCGGCATTCTTTGAAATCTGACGGATAGGCTCTTCAAGAGAGCGACGCAGAATATCAACACCGAGTTGCTGATCACCTTCTAATTTGAGATTCAGAGCCTGAGCAGCCCGAAGAAGTGCAACGCCACCACCAGGGATGATTCCCTCAGCAATAGCAGCACGGGTTGCATGTAATGCATCCTCAACGCGAGCCTTCTTCTCTTTCATCTCAATTTCAGTGGCAGCACCAACATGTAAGACTGCAACACCACCCGCTAATTTGGCAAGACGTTCCTGGAGTTTTTCACGATCATAATCAGAAGTCGTGTTTTCAACCTGAACCTTAATCTCATTAATACGAGCAGTCAGTTTTGCTTTTTCACCAGCACCATCAACAATGGTTGTGTTGTCTTTGTCAATGATAATGCTCTTGGCCGTGCCAAGATATTCAAGGGTTGCATTCTCAAGTTTGTAGCCCTGATCTTCAGAGATAACCGTGGCACCAGTCAATACAGCAATGTCTTCTAACATGGCTTTACGACGGTCACCAAAACCAGGAGCCTTAACAGCAGCAACCTTCAGCGTTCCACGGAGACGGTTCACAACCAGTGTGGCAAGAGCTTCACCATCAACATCTTCAGCAATGATTAGGAGGGGACGACCCGTTTGGGATGATTTCTCAAGAATTGGAAGCAGATCTTTCATGGTACTGATCTTTTTATCGTAAATCAGGATCAGTGCGTCATCAAGCAGGGTTTCCATATTTTCAGCGTTGGTCACAAAGTAAGGGGAGAGATAACCACGGTCGAACTGCATTCCCTCAACTGTTTCCAGATGAGTGTCCATGGTTTTTGATTCTTCAACCGTGATAACACCATCTTTACCGACTTTGTCCATGGCTTCTGCGATCAGATCACCAATGGCTTTGTCATTGTTGGCTGAAATCGTTCCAACCTGAGCAATCTCATTGCTGCTCTGGACGTCTTTGCTCATACTCTGCAAAAATTTAACAACTTCAAGAACACCAGCGTCGATTCCACGCTTGATTTCCATAGGATTGGCACCAGCAGTGACATTTTTCAATCCCTGTGTGACAATTGCCTGGGCAAGTACGGTGGCAGTAGTGGTTCCATCACCGGCAATATCAGAAGTCTTTGAAGCAACTTCGCGAACCATCTGTGCACCCATGTTCTCACGTGGATCTTCAAGCTCGATCTCTTTTGCAACAGTTACACCATCTTTGGTAATTGTTGGTGCACCGAATTTCTTATCGATAACAACGTTGCGACCCTTGGGTCCCAAGGTCACTTTTACGGCGTTTGCAAGAATATCAACACCGATCTTCAGTTTGGAGCGGGCTTCCTGATCAAATTCAATGTATTTGGCCATTTTTTCTTTATTCCTCTCATTCCTTTTTAACGAATGTCAGACTGTTCTGACTTATAAAATTTTAATAAAGTCGTGCTATTAGCACTCCTGCCTTTAGAGCGCCAAATAATATTCAGGTTACAAGGGGTCGGCAAGGGAAAATATGTTATTTCTGGATAGATATAATTGTTCTAATACCAATAGGAACAACGAATAATGAATGTCGTCTTCCGTATTCGCAGTGAGATCAATATAGAACGCTGTTTCTGACCGGGAAGCGAAGCAGGTGCAGCTGCCAGTTATGTCATGTTTGTTCTGGGAGAGTGGCTAATTGCCAGTACTGCCAAATCCACCACTTCCTCGACTGCTGTCGCTGAGGGTTTCTACCAATTCAAAGGTGATAGGGGAGCCATCCATAGCTACCAATTGGAACAATCGATCTCCAGCTGTCACCTGATAGTCTTCCGTCTTGATGTTGTCCACCATGGCAATGATTTCACCGCGATATCCACCATCGATCAAGCCAATGGAGTTTGACATCCGTAAAGGGGTCTTGGAGATACTTGAACGGGGCATGAGATAGTAGGGCTGGCCTGAGGCAGTTTCGCAGGATATTTGCAATTTAAGGGCTGCTGTATCACCCGCTTTGATGCTGCTGTCTTCCATAATGAACAAATCCAGCCCGGCATCGCCAGCATGATAGTGTCCGTGCCGGGTATAGCGCTCTTTGGAGGCTGGGTTGTGTGGGCGAATTCTTATATGCATGTGATCTCCTGATAAATTTTAATGTTTTCAGCCGTCTTTGCGAGGAACGAAGTGACGAAGCAACCCCTCTTTCGAGATCACGTCACTCCTTTCGCCAAGACCTCCAAAAGTGCTATATCTCCAACTTATTGCTTATTCGGATGGAAAAGTTTGTACCACCATGAATTGCGCCGTTGCTCCTCTTTCACCCAACGTTCACGCCATTCCAGACTATCTGAAATCTCAGTAAAACCCAGACTTTCATAAACACCGGAGTGAACCCGTTGACGCCAGTCAAAATAATTGGGGTATTTATAATTCCTGTCGGGATTTACTGCATTGGTGAGGAGAATGACAAATATTTGATTGTCTGGATCAATCCAGATTGAAGTGCCAGTAAAGCCCGTGTGGCCAAAGCTATTCGGGCTTAAATAAACACCGCCAGAACTGAATTCTGATGGACTATCCCAACCAAGACATCTGGAACTTTCTTCTTCGAGCATATTTGCCCGCTTCGTAAAGAGTTCGATGGTTTCGGCTTTAAAAATGGTCGTATCGCCCAGCGTTCCCTTATTGAGCATCATCTGGGCAAAGCGGGCCAGATCCAGAGCTGTGGAAAAAAGACCGGCATGACCAGTGATGCCACCCAGTGAATGAGAATTCTCATCGTGGACATGGCCATGCACAAAGCCACTATCCAGATCACTATATTCAGTGGGCACGATGCGCTCAAGAATCTGGCCAGGTAAATACCCGGTTGCGGTCATCTGTAATGGTTTGAATATGACGCTGTCAGTAAAGGTTTTTAAATCTGTGCCTGCCAGTTTCTCAATCACTTTTCCAAGGGTGATAAGACCAATATCCGAATACATGTATTTTGTGTTGGGAAGGGTGTCCAGTTCTGATTGAAGGACGCTGTCCACCAGGGCAGCTTGATCTGGCGGAGTCATGGCATAAAACCGCTTAAAAGGTTTCATTCCGGCCGTATGGGTCAACAGGTTCTTGACCGTGATGGTTTGCTTTAGAGAATCATTGAGAGAATCCGGACCGGCAAACTCTGGCAGATAAGAAACCACGGTCGTATCCAGATTGAGCTTGCCTTCTTCGTACAATTTCATTGCTGCAGAAGTGGTGGCTATCACCTTGGTCACTGAAGCCAGATCGAAAATATCGCCACGATAAGTGTTGCGGTCCCCCTGATAGGTATGCGTGCCAAAATACTCGTGCATAAAGATTTTCCCATCTTTGGCTGCCAGCAGTACCCCACCGGGCCAGGCGTGTTCCTTGATTGCCTGTTGGATGTGCGGCATGATTTTGCCTGGATCAGCACCAATATCCTCGGGAGCCACATGTTGAAGAATTCTAGGTTGTAGTCTGCTGACACGATCCCGGATCTGAATGGCAAAAGGTTTCCCGTCGATTTGAATGCCATCTCCACGTTTGGCAATACCGGGAATGGAAGTGGGCAGAGTTCCAGATATATTCGCCTGGCCCAGTATAGCACTGGCCGCAGCCCGCTGCATATCTGTTTGAGCGCTGTAAGTCACAAGAAAAGCTGGAATGTCGGGAAATGCTTCAATCAAATAGGGAGTCCCAAAGCTGGTCACCAGCAAATGGGGAGTCTTACGGGACAGTGAATCAATGAAATCACTTTGCATGACAGGCAGCAGGACGCGATTCTTGTTCATCCGGGTCGAGCTAAATACGTTAACGATTACCTGCGCCGAATCAGGGATGTTGGCCATGGCATAATCGTAGGCTGCCTGGGGATCACTGTTATCAAGAATAAAGCTGACTGAATTTAACAGAGATCGACTGTGTTCTGATTGAACCACAGATTTGTCATGATCATTCGCCCAATCCTTGATATCAACAATATAAGTTTTGAGACTATCATCAACGGAGAAGGGAACCACATCATTCTGGTTTCTGACCAGAGTCAGGGCTTTGCTCATGATCTCAGAGGCAACTGCTTTGTTATGTTGCGTTCCCAGCCTTTCCTGCATCTCAGCAAGGTTGGTGAGTTTCTTTTTATCTAAACCCAATTTGGATTTGAGAGTGAGGATTCTGAGGACGGATTCATTAATCCGTGCCTCGCTTATCAAACCGTCATGGACTGCTTCTTCAACATCATCAATTGATTTTTTGTAATCGTAACTCAGAATAATGATATCTGAGCCAGCTTTGATGGTCTGGATCAATGCGTAGCGATCAGGATAATTATTGGCAATCCCGCCCATGGACATGGCATCTGTAATAATCGCACCTTTGAAACCCTGGCGCTTGCGAAGAATATCGTTTAGCCAGAATGGAGAGAGACTTGCCGGTATACCTGGTTCCTGTTGAAATTCACCAGCATCAAGATGTCCAACCATTACCAGATCCACACCAGCATCTATCATGATCTGGAAAGGTTTAAGCTCGACACTCCAGAGACGTTCCGGGTCAGAAGGGATCTGGGCCAGTGACATATGGGAGTCTGTCTGGGTATCGCCGTGGCCCGGGTAATGTTTGGCTGTTGCCAGCATCCCATGGGATTGGAGCCCCTGCATAAAGCGTGTTGCATAAAGTCCTACCTGATCGGGGTCCTCGCTGAATGCGCGCGTATTAATGATGGGATTGTTGGGATTGTTATTCACATCCACTACAGGAGCCAGAGCAAGATGGATTCCCAGGGCCCGTCCTTCTTCTGCAGTTATGCGACCTGCTTCGAAAGCCAGATCTGGGTCACCTGTTGCTGTGAGCGCCATGGGCCAGGGGAGCTGTACACCAGCCCCGAAGCGGCCATTTAATCCATATTCAAGATCTGCTTCTACAATAATTGGAACCTTTGATCGTCTCTGCATATCATTCAAAAGGGTCAGAGAGGCAGAGGGGGTGCCACCCCATACATGCAAAAAACCAATCCCATCAGACGCCAGTAGTCCATCGAGTTCCTGCCAATTCGCAGATTCTGAAGATATGTAGTTCAGACGCATATGATAGACCATCATCTGAGCGATTTTCTGACGCAAGGTCAATTTTTTAAGGGTAGCTTTCGCCCAGGGCGATGAGTCGATGGTCGGGCTTTGCGCGGCGCAAGCCAAAAGCAGGAGCGAAAAAAGTATTCCACTGAGCGGTTTTACACATCTTTTGTAATTCATGGGATATTCCTAAAGTGTTCTGGGTATGAGTTTACGAGTTAAAATGAATAAAAGGTGCATTGTCCTCAGCCAGAGCCTTGATGATTTCAATCTGGGAAGCAGACAGCTCCATTCCTCTTCGTTTCATCATAAGACCAGCTGTTTGAATGGCTTTATCAATTTCGTAAGAGCCATTCCCCCATGAGAAGGAAGGGATGGCGCGTGGTGGGAAATCAGCCTGAAATATATTGCAGAATGCGCCAATGATCGTCCCGGTATTCAAGCGCACCCCAATGGCGGTTTTTAGATGATCACCTAATACCGATCCCAGAAATTGACGACCGCTATCCATATTTTGACCGTCCCAGGAAACTTTTATCTGCTGGTAGTTATTCTTCATGTTACTCGTTGAAGTCCCAGCACCCAGATTGATCCATGAACCCAGAATTGAATCTCCTAAAAAACCATCATGACTCTTATTGGTGTAAGGGTGTATAATAGACCCTTTAATCTCACCACCAAGATTGCAGACTTGACCAACAACGGCCTGCCTGATAAAGGTTGACGGTTTCAGCGTGCTGCGTTTCCCAAGGTACACGGGTCCGGTTATAGATGAAAATGAACTGATTTTGCAATCCTGGTCAATAATGATAGGGCCATTACTGGCATCTAAATGTACAAATTTACTTATCTGGGCTGTATTGTGAATGTAGATGTTCCGGTCATGAAGCGTGGATAGATCTGGCGGAAGTTTGTCAAGAATGTCCTTTTCAAGTTTCCAAAATTCAAAATCATATTCAAGGGCAGGAGCAATAAAATCAAGATAATCCCAGATCCACTTTGGGTGAGCATTACAGAGTTCGGCGTCACAATCAAGACTGTCCAGCTGCTCAAGACTTTCATGAAAGTTTGAAGTGAATTTCAAGGCAATACCTGGTTTTGCGGCAACGATATGTCCATCTATTCGGACGGAGCGACCATTTTTATTGTCCAGAATGGCCAGGGCTGGTGCATACATCCAGGCCGGTGTGGCCGCATTCAGGAAAATGGCCTGATCATCTGCATTTTCATTGATGGGTATGGCTGGATAATTCTCCCGATGAGATTTTTCCAGAATGGGACGAACCCACATCTGGAGGGATGAATCTGTGAGCGATCTCTCGGCACGCTCAATATTTGAGTAGATTCCGTATCGTAATTCAGCAACGGAGCGCAGCAGGGTCAGGGGACCGAAGGGGGAGAGATTCTCTGGTTCAAATAAAATGTGGGCACTCATGAATTCATCCTATTGCAAAATAATTTGCTTTACACACTCACATCGATAATAACGCTCGTAAGCTAATCAAATTGCGATGAAAGTGAATAGTCAGTGACAAAGGAAAACGTAGTGTGATCCAATCATCAAATCTAAGCGGGCACCTATTGGAATCAATGCACAAAGCGATAGCATTAGTAAGTAAATAAGATTAACTTACCTGTCAAAATTGAACCACAAAAACTGAGATTGTAAAGTAGATATTCACAAACGTAATATTCGAGCTGGAAGTAGGGCTCGGATGATGTGCTCCGGAGCTTTCAATGAAAAAATCTAATTTCCATTTTGTTCGACAAATCAACGAAATTTCAGTCCTGCGAATCATACGGGATGAGGGTCCTATCTCGCGTTCAGATGTTGCTCGCAAAATGGGAGTCTCCAAGGTAATCATCGGCGGTATTGTCAAGCGACTGCTCGAAACCAATATCCTTTTCGAAATTGGCAAGGGTGATTCAACCCTCCAGGGTGGAAGGCGACCGGTGATGCTTGAATTCAATGCAGATGCCGGACTGGCAATCGGTATTGAAGTCCATTTGCATCGAGCTACTATTCTGGTCACCAATATGAATGCCGAAGTAATCCATGAAGGCACGGTCAATTTTGCAGATAACTCCAATCCCAAATTGATTCTCGAGCGCATTGTGAGGAACATAGAGCGCCTGATCGGTAATGCGGAAAAGCTGAAATCAATCCTTGGTGTGGGGCTGGCCCTGCCAGGATTAATAGATTATGAGAATGGCTGTATTCTATCCAGTCATTCACTGAAAGCCTGGGAAGGGTTTCGTATAAAAGCCTTTCTGGAGGACGCCCTGGACACCAAAGTGTACATAGAGAATGACGTAAAAACCATTACACTTGGCGAATATCACTGGGGTGCCGGACAAGATGCCCGGAATGTTATATATATCTGGTTAGGAGAAGGCATTGGTGCCGGTATCATTATCAATGGGGAAATTTATCGCGGCATCACAGCCTCGGCCGGCGAAGTCGGCTATACGGAAATATCTGCCAGAGGAATCAATCGCGGCAAATTCCCGATCCTATTTCAAGACCAACACCGTTTTGGTGAAATTCTAACCACCCGTAATCTTGAACAATCCATACAGGTCGCAGTCAGTGCCAATGGACGTCAAACGCTCCTCCAGAATAATGATATCACTTTGAATAGTATTGCCTCAGCAGCCAAACGCCAGGATGGGTTGGCTATGGATGCCTTGACAGAATTTGGTCAGATTCTGGGCGTGCTAACCATCAGTGTCATCAATTTATTCAACCCTGAATTGATCATTCTCGGCGGACCGGTGATAGATAAATGTCCTCTGGTTCTGGAGCAAGCTACTCTCAACGCAAAACAGGATGTGCTAATTGTTCCGGTCGAATCGGTGCAGATTAAAGCCGGCGCTTTGAAAAATCGCGCAGGGACACTTGGTGCTGTTGGGATGGTTTTACAAGATCTGTTCAAACCGCCGATTGTGAATCTGGCCACTTATAGATCCCTGATTTTACCTGAATGATTTAACGTTTAGTTCTTAGCGGTTGGAGCGGTCGATCTGGTCTCTAAGTGAGGCTGCTTTCTCATAATTCTCAGATAGCAAAGCCATTTGCAGCTCAATTTCTAATTTTTCAATTGCTGGTACTTCACTTGGAACACTATCATCCGTAATGCGATGCTGCAATTCCCTGAGCTGGAATATTTCGGGGCTAAGGTCTGGTTGGGAGTCTTCCAGCACATTGGTATAGACATTTTTAATCTGACGTATGCCGCTCTTTAAAATATTTAAAGCTTCAGCCTTATTATTCTCTTCAAGTTTTAGCATCGTTTTGGCACTGGTGTTCATCATCATTACATAAGGGCGATGCTGCTGGCTGGTCATGTTTTCGACTACACTGGCATAATTGGCAATCACGTTCAAGATATCCAGATTGTGCCGAGTGTCACGAATGACCCCAGTATAGTCTTTAAGCTGGTGCAGGCTTAAATAGCGATGGTAGTACTGCATGCCTTCCTGGCGGAGTTGAAAAGACATCCTGGGATCCAGGCTAAATTCTTTGTCCTTGGCAGCCAGTGACCTATAATAGTCAAGATAGGATACAAAATCGTAGGGACGCAGACCATCTGGCCGTCCCTCATATTCCATCTGAATCAGTCCCAGATCTACCCGCATCTGAATTTTTTTGGATCCATCCTCACCAATAAAGATACGCGCGCTAACGCTGAGAGGATCAAAGGGCCATTCTGCTAAAATCTTGCTAATATCCATCACACTTAATTAAATCGGAACACCAGTCTTCTCCAACCATTGATATTTAGCAATTTCAATTTGTTTTCACAGGGAGATCATATTCATTAGTTCCTTTTACCTCAGGTTTGGGCGGCTATCTTGCTCCAATGAATGCTCAACTTCACAATCGCGAAATCATCTTGTTGGGATTGGCTCCTGTCACCGAGCAAGTCCACGGCATGTGGCATAAAGGTTACCCTGTGCACATGGGGGAGACTGAATCCAGTATTAATTTTGCAACGCTTTATGCCCATAAGCAGGGTATTATTCCTGATCAGGATCTGCTGAGACGGGAATGGCTGAATTTCGTGGATACCCTTCTGACCGCTGGCTTTCAATTGCATATTGTGCCTTTCCCTGATGAATTGAATCGACCGGACAGCCTTTATCATGATGCGGTTTTTATTCGTGATTCTGGTATGATTTTCCGCAGTATCTGGATCAAGGCTCGATTTAGCGTGCAGGACCGAATTCTAGAGGGGGATTACCATTCCAATTTGATCGAGACTAAATTAGGCAAAACGGTCGTAACTCTGCCAGCTGATGCATTGCTTGAAGGCGGTGATATCAATTATCTCGAAACGATCCACGGCACCTATTATTTTGGTGGACTCTCACGATCCAATCGTGCCGGTCACGATTTTGTTCGGGAAATTATTCGCCCCGACAATTATATCCTCATCGAGTCCGAAGGCTATCATCTGGATACTGTTTTTACACCTGTAGTTAATGTAGAAAACAAAATGGTTGCTCTGATTGTGACGGCGAATATGCTCAGCCCTGAAAGTATGAAAAGGCTGCAGGCATTGAATGTCCCAATCATAGAGGTTTCTGCCACGGATTCATCTGGGTTCGAAGCAGAATTGGGCGATTATGCTGTCAACGCTTTGATCGCTCCTGGTATCATGGTGAATAGCAGTCACTTCAAGACACCCGGTGTAGAGGAGCGTTTAAAAGCGTTAGGCATCCAGCGCTATGTCACACCACTGACCAGCTTTCGCTATGCCGGTGGCTCAGTCCACTGTCTCACCAATGAAGTCTATTAATATAGAACATTTGGTTTTGTGAGCTTAAAGGCTCATCCCACAGTCTCAATCGTTTATTCATCATCTTGGGGAATCCAGCAAAAAAAAGACCGGCTATTGGCCGGTCTCAATACTTACATAGTCCTAATGACTATCATGGATGAAAAGTGCTTATGAAACAGAAGCCATATGTTTGGCAACACGTGATTTCTGATTCGCTGCTTTATTTTTATGGATAATTCCATTCGCAGCAACTTTGTCTATCAGAGCGATAGCGGAACGACCCAGGGAAGTTGCAGTTTCAGCATCTTCGGTGGCCATTACTTTTTTAATGGCGGTTTTCATCATTGAATTATATGACTTATTACGCACACGGGCTTTTTCAGCTTGTCTGATACGTTTAGCTATGGTCTTTTTTACAGGCATATTGTTTCTATCTCCTCAAAAATGCCCGCGAATATAGATGCACACACTACCCCTGTCAACGCTTTAAGTCGAATTAAATTTTAGGGAATAGAGCATAGGGAGAAGCATACGGCTGCGTATTTAATTCAATATTGCAAAATTTCTGTTTTTGCTTTGTTGTTTTCATTCTACTTTAGTCAATAGCAATTTCAGGTCACAGCAAATATAGCTTATTTACAAGTGGTTGAGTTTTAACGAGAAATCAACAACATTGTGAATATACGAGGAGAGAACAATGAGCGAACGCTTTGAAGAAATTAAAAGTACTCTCAGACTGGTGCCGTTATTTTCAGATCTGGATGACAAGGTGCTCTCACATCTGGCTGAGGTTTGTCAGGAAAAAGTTTATGATAAGGACCAGCACATTCTTCACCAGGAGGAGTCTGGCGATAACTTTTTTGTTATAGAGTCTGGTTCAGTAAAAGTGACCCGACTTGCAGAAGATGGCAGGGAAGCTGTCCTGGCCTTCCTGCGAGAGGGCGATTTTTTTGGCGAACTGGCAATTCTGGATGGTGAAACGCGCTCGGCGAATATTATTACACTGTCCCCTTCAAGAATACAGACCATTAACCGTCGTGAATTTCTCGATTTGCTTGAACACCATCCTTCCGTGGCGACTGCATTGTTGATGGAACTGGCGCTTCGTTTAAGAAAAACCGATATGCATCTTGAATACCTGACCCTGAGCGATGCTGAAGGAAAAATTGCCTCAATTCTGATCAGCCTGGCTGAAGAAAATGGCACTTACAAAATGGGAGACGTAACATTGGGTGAGATGCCCATGCAACAGGATATTGCCAACATGGCAGGTACCACACGCGAAACGGTTTCCCGGATGATGAAGAAATTGGAAGAAAAAAATTGGCTCAGTCGTGATGGTCAAAAAGTGGTCATTCGGAAATACAGTAAATTCAAGGAAATATATCAGCTCAAATTCTGATCTTGTCCCCTTATGAAATATGATCTCGATGGAATCTTAAATTCCAGGCGCCTGGCGATTACCCGGGCGCTTTCTTTTGTAGAAAATACAGATAATCTGGATATGTCCCTTACAGATGACCTGTTCAAACATTTGGGTCGAGCCTACCGTATTGGTGTCACCGGTCCTCCCGGGGCGGGAAAAAGCTCACTGGTTGATCGAATTATCGATTATTGGCGGCAGCTGGGAAAACGCGTTGCCGTTATCTCGGTGGATCCTACCAGTCCCTTTACTGGTGGCGCAATTCTGGGCGATAGGGTACGGATGGGCAAGCACTATGCAGATCAGGGCGTGTTTATTCGATCCATGGCTACCAGGGGGAGTCACGGAGGTCTGGCGATTCGCGCTCAGGATTTTGCTGATATCTTCGATGCTGCAGGTTTTGACATTATTATTTATGAAACGGTTGGCGTGGGTCAGGTGGAGCTGGATGTGGCCAAAGCGGCAGATACGACTCTGGTGGTGCTGGTGCCAGAATCTGGGGATGATATCCAGGCCATGAAGGCCGGGCTTATGGAAATTGCAGATTTGTTCATCGTCAATAAAGCCGATCGACAGGGCGCCAACCAGGCATTTGCCCAACTCCAGTCCATGCTTGAAATGCGACCCTCCAGGGCGGGGGCATGGTCTCCTCAAGTTATCAAAACCAGTGCGATTCAAGGCGAAGGCTTAGTAGATCTCTGTACAGCGCTACGAGAACATCAATCATTTCTTGAATCGAAGGGTCTGATCAGACAAAACTTTAGAGAGCGAGTAAGCGCAAAGATTCTTACCCATATTGAAGAAAACATCTCCAGACGATTCTGGACTTCAAAAAAACATGATCTGCTCAAGCAGGCCCTGGACATAGAAAATATTCAGGATATTGTGCCTGGCGAGATTGTTCGCAGGCTGCTGGACCGATAAGCCTCATTAACGGAGCATGGTTTGGTAAGTTAGGGGAAACCTGTGATCTAAATCGGCAGGATTGAATTATCGATTACAGAAACTATTCGTCGACTTTAACATCCCAATCTTCATAGTCGCCATTCTGATTCAGGGAGCGGTGCAGGTCAAGAACCTCACCACGATGCAGACCAATCAGATAGGTTGTAGCGTTGCCCTGGTAATAATAGGAATAGCGGTTGAAATTGGTGCCATCCAGCTCAGCTGGTTTTATGCTATGCCAATCCTGGGTGATAATCCGGCCAAGCGCTTCCGTTGGATATTCACCATATTCTCCATAATAAATCAGCACTTGATTTCGGATTGAGCCCAGCGCTGCCTCGCCCTCTGCCTGGATCGCCTTTTGGATGCCCTTTGTATACATTGGTACAGCGATCCCCGCCAGAACGCCTACGATCACAATGGTAATCATAAGTTCCAGGAGGTTAAATCCCGATTGGGGATTAGAGGTGCTCAGTTCTATATCTCGTTTTTGCGTTTTCATGATTAAATCTCAAGTGATATATGTTCACTCTAGCATGAATACTAATTCAGGACAGATTGATTTACAAATTCAATATTAGCATTTACAGATCACAGGCCTGGTTCAGTTTTGCCCTGATTCGGCAGGGAAACAGCTATGAGTTGACAGATATTTGTCTGAGAGATGTTTTAAATACTCCCCGGGCTTAGATTTATTTGCCTTTGACTCAATTGGGGTTTTTATAGGCGGTAAACCTTTTATCTTAAGTGCTTATGACCACGAAAACCAATACTGAAATGCCCCTGCTTGATCATCTCGAGGAATTGAGATGGCGTGTCATTAAAGCATTTAGTAGCATCATCTTGTTTGCTATCCTGGGCTTTATATTTTCCAACCAGTTAATTCAACTTCTCAGTCTGCCAATAGAGAACACTGAGCCGCGTTTAGAACTCCTCAACACAACAATATTGGGCGTGTTCCTGGCGAAAATGCGAGTAGCCGTTGTGCTGGGAATTGTATTTTCACTTCCGGTAATCATTCACCAGATCTGGCGCTTCATTGCCCCGGGACTTCTGGATGACGAGCGCTCTTTTGCCCCTATGCTCATTATTACCACCATCTTCAGTTTTGTGGTCGGATCGCTATTCTCATATTTTGTAATGATTCCCTGGTCCCTAAAGTTTTTTGCAGTGCTCAATCACGGACTGGAAGGATTGGTCAATTACGTTACTATCACTGATTATCTGAACTATATCACCATTCTTATCCTTTTCACAGGTATGGCCTTCGAACTGCCGGTTGTGGTTTTTATCCTGGCAAAAATCGGGATCGTGACGCCTGGAATTCTGAGGAAGATAAGACGCTTTGCATACCTGGGAATTCTTATCATTTCTGCTGTTTTTACACCAGCAGACCCTTTCACCATGCTCGGCGTAGCAATGCCCATGATTCTGCTGTATGAAATCAGCATCTGGGTTGCAAAACTGGTCAAACAGAAAAAAGTGGATGCCTCTGATAAAATAGAGGAAGATTTGGAACGAATAGAAGCTGAAGCTGCGGAAAATAAAGAAGACGCTGAGGGAATAAATAAAGAGGACGATCTGCTTGAAGATTTCCTTGGATGATCTGCTTCGGCCCATACAGGCTGAGCTGAATAGCTTTCAACATTATTTTGAGAATTCCCTCAAATCACACGTTTTTCTAATTAACCAGGTGATGAAATATGTGATTGCGCAAAAGGGCAAGAAAATGCGCCCTATGCTGCTATTGCTTTCAGCAAAATTAAACGGGGAATGTACGGATCAGACCTATTCGGCTGCAACTCTGATTGAAGTTCTGCATACGGCTACCCTGGTTCATGATGATGTGGTTGATGAAGCTGAGACGCGCCGAGGACTGCCCAGTATCAATTCGATCTGGCGCAACAAGATCAGTGTGCTTATCGGGGATTACCTCTTTTCCAAAGCTCTGGTTAAAATGGTAGCTTTGAAGCATCCTGATATGCTGGATTTGTTGGCAAATACGGCCAACAAGCTGGTCACGGGTGAGATTGATCAGATTGACAGGGCCAGATCTGATACGATGACTGAAGCCGCCTATTACGACATGATCGAAGATAAAACCGCATCTTTGCTGGCGACAGGATGCAAGCTTGGAGCAATGACCACTTCAGATGATCCCAAAATATGGGATGCCCTGTTTGAATATGGACGAAACTTTGGAATCGCCTTCCAGATCAAGGATGATCTCTTTGATTTTGAGGGTCGGGCTGCTTCAGTCGGAAAGCCAATTGGTCTGGATGTAAAACACAATATGGTTACCCTTCCTATCATACATGCCCTTCAGCAATGCGACAAAAATGAAGCGCGGGAATTTAAGCGAATGTCAAAGCAGGGCAGTGATAGAGCCATTCAGAAATACGTTCTGGAATTCATTAATCGTTATGGCGGATTGGAGTACACCAAAATCAGGCTTCAGGAATATTCGGAGCAGGCCAAAGCCAGTCTGGCAGATTTTCCTGAGAGTCCAGTCAAACATTCCATGATCCAGTTTATTGATTTCAATATTCAGCGCGAGAAATAAGCCAGTGGGGTGCCATATTGAACTTAAACATCTGGCACTTAGTTTTTCCTGGAAGACCTACCATAAACAAATATTTCAAGATTTAAATTTATGTATTGAGCAGGGTAGTTTTGTTACGATCACCGGTGCTAATGGCTCTGGGAAAAGCAGTTTGGTCAAGCTACTTCTGGGACTGATTCCTGCCGATCAAGGCGATGTAATCATTGCTGGGGAACCTGTAATTCCCGGTTATCCTGAGGGAGTCAGGAAGGGACGCATCAGCTATCTCTCGCAACAGATTGAGGAGCTCTTCTTCGCAGAGACCGTAGAGGAAGAACTGGCACATGGACCCCTATCGATTTCGGACGGACTTGAGAATAAATACTTACAGAGACTGGGCATCAGCGAACTTCTGAGAAGGTCCATTGATAGTCTGTCCGGGGGAGAGAGACAAGCTTTGGCTCTGGCAGAATTTATGGGAAATACTGCTGATTTGCTGATTCTGGACGAACCCAGTTCCTATCTGGATCAGGAACGGGCAGCCGTGCTAAAAGACTATCTGAAAGAGGCTCATCTCGCCGGAAAAACAATTCTGCATATTACCCAATACCCGGCAGAAATTCAGTGGGGAACCCATCTTCTCGATTTGAATCAGGGTGATGTGAAGGTCGTCAGACTATGAGTCTCGTGGTTCCGGCTCTGAAGATGAGTTATCCAGATCCGGGCTCATTTTCCCTGGACACTCCAGAAATTTTGCTGAGTGATACGGGTTATTGCTGTGTCATAGGGAAGAATGGTAGCGGAAAAAGTAGTTTTGGCGAAGCATTGGCCAGGAAAAGCCAGACAGATCAACAAAAACAGTGGCAGTATTTGCCACAATATCTGGAACGCTTTCTGTTTGCTGAAAACCTGCTTGACCAATTGCAGAATCTGCTCTCACAAGAGATTGATCGTTTCCGATTGAAGAAGCATTTACATGAATTGGGATTCTCAGACCCGGAGGGCATGCTGGAATTCCCCTTTCTGCTTCTGAGCGGGGGTGAACGTCGCCGCATGGCCCTGGCATGCGCTTTTTATATCCAGCCTGAATTTCTGATTCTGGATGAACCAGAGATTGGTATAACGCCAAAAGAAAACATGGTGCTTCTTTCAAAAATAAATAATTTGCGAGCCATAAATGGCAGTGTGATGATAATCTCTCACAATTATGCTTTTGTGAGTGAATCAACCGACCTTATCTGTCTTAAAGAGGGTAGAATAGGGCGAGTTGGGCGAACAAAAGAATTGTTAGCTGATCCTGATTTTGACATAAAGGAATATGGTGTAAGATTTGAAACTCACGAGGGATAACCTAGAAAGTATGAAAAAATTGTTGACCGCGGCTAATCTTACCTCGATTGCCCGTGCTTTCATGTTATTCCCACTGGTTTATTTGCTGAATAAATGGAGCGGAGTCTTGGCCGAATTCCCCATGTGGGCCGTTTTCTGGATCGTCGTAGCTATGTTTTCTGATTATCTGGATGGCTGGTTTGCCCGTTCCTATCATGAGGTAAGTCGCTTTGGCAAGTTTTTGGACCCTATAGCCGACAAGGTTGTCATTTTCGGGGTACTCTTTTTTGCAAAACCCGTGTCAAGTGTAATACCTGGCTGGTTTGTGGCATTTATTATTATACGAGAGATCTTGATTTTTGGATTGGGTTGGTTGGTGAGTAAGGATTCGAAAAGAGAAATGCAGGCCAATCGCACTGGCAAATGGTCTATATTTTTAACCAGTATTACCTTTATTCTGATCATCTTCAAACTTACTCCATGGTCTGAGTACCTGCTCTATACCACTGTGGTAGTTGGCTCTATTTCTCTCTTCTTTTACTTGAAGCGATACTATTATTTGTATCAGGTAGATGTAAAACAGAGCAAATAGCTCCCGGCCTTATTTAACCCATTCTTAAAAGCATCCTTATATGATATTTTCTTCTGCCTTTAATCGACTAAAACAAGGTTTAAGCCGTTCCAGGACTCAGCTTAACAATCGGATAAGCAAGCTGTTTACCGGTTCAGTTCCCTTGACCGAGGACATGTTAGAGCAAATCGAAGAGACCCTAATATCTGCAGATATTGGTATTGATCTCTCGCTGGAAATCATTGAAGATTTGCGAAAAAACTTTCCCCTTGATCAAGTCGTTGACATGAGCAGTGTTGTAGAGTTTCTGAAAACTGATCTTATGAAACGAATGGACCGCGAGCTCACCAGTGAAATACGCCTCGAGAAACCTCATGTAATCTTGGTGGTGGGTGTGAATGGGACTGGTAAGACCACTTCCATAGGAAAATTGGCTCATCACTATGTCAGTCAGGGTAAAAAGGTCATGTTGGTTGCCGGTGATACATTTAGAGCCGCTGCTATTGAACAACTCGCGGTGTGGTCGAAGCGCAGTGGGGCGGAGCTCATTAAAAAAGAGGCTGCAGATCCCAGCGGTGTTGTCTATGACGCCCTTCAAAGTGCGAGACAACGCAATTTTGACATCGTCATCATAGATACTGCAGGGCGATTGCATACCCAGAAAAATCTCATGGTCGAATTGGATAAAATTCAGCGGGTTGTTAAAAAAGTCATTCCCTCTGCTCCTCATGAAACTGTCCTGACCATCGATGCAACCACCGGTCAAAATGGACTCACCCAGGCCCGCCAATTTTCATTAGTTACTCCCGTGGATCATCTATTCCTCACAAAGCTGGATGGAACAGCCAAAGGGGGCATCGCTATTGCCATACATCATAAACTGGATATACCAGTGAAGTATATCGGTATCGGTGAGCAAATAGATGATATCCAGGAATTTGATGCCAAAAACTATATTGAAGCGCTGTTTGAAGTGCGGGATTCTGGATAGTTCGTCCTCGCGCAGTACGCAGGGGCGCAAAGTAAAATAATAAGCAAGAACTGCATTCTACTGATCCATAGAGACAAAGAGACTTTTTCCAATGCACAAAATCACTTCAACTTGCGAATAATTTAAAAGAGCTATTTATCAAATAGCATATGATCGCTACCCGGAGCACGCTAGAACAAAGCTCTGCGTCTCAGGGTCCCGGCAAGTGAATTTTGTGTTTAGATCTTTAAAGGAATAAAATGATTCCAGCTCAAATGAAGAAAAAAGTACATATCATCAGTCTTGGCTGTGTTAAGAATACGGTAGATAGTGAGATTATTGCCGGTGGGTTGGAGGCGGCAGGAATTGACCTGGTGGATGACCCGCGGGAAGCAAATACCATCATTATTAACACTTGTGGATTTATAGGTGATGCCAAGCAGGAATCTGTGGAAGTGATTCTCGAAACTGCTCGGTTGAAGAATGAAGGCAAGCTTGAGCAACTCCTCGTAGCAGGCTGTCTGTCAGCACGATACAAGAAAGAGTTAACCAAAGAAATGCCTGAAGTTGATCGCTTTTTTGTTACTGAGGATTTCCGAAATATTTTTGATCATATCGCTTCAAAACCCCATCTTGCCGATGATCCGGATCATCGACGCAAGCTTCTGACTCCCAGACATTATGCCTATCTTAAAATTAGCGAAGGTTGTGATAATGTCTGTAGCTTTTGTGCCATTCCACTGATGCGTGGAAAACAGCGCAGCCGTGATATTGAAAGCCTTGTCAAAGAGGCTAACTCGTTGGTGGCCAGAGGTGTCAAGGAAATGATGGTGATTGCCCAGGATAGCACAACCTATGGTTGGGATCTTCAACCCAAACGCTATCTCCATGAACTGCTTACAGAATTGGATCAGGTTGAAGGTTTAGAATGGATTCGCCTACATTATGCCCATCCATCCCATTTTTCCAAAAAACTGATTCCAATCTTTAAAAATGCGAAAAAGATTGTGCCCTATCTGGATATTCCTGTCCGGCATGTTGCATCGAATATGCTTACAGCGATGAAACGGGGTCTTGATGCCGCTGGTTTGCGGAAACTCCTGTTGAATCTCCGTTCAGAGATACCCCACTTAAAGTTGAGGACCTCTGTCATCGTGGGATTCCCCGGTGAAACTCAGGCAGATTTTGATGAATTACTTGATTTTCTCGAGGAAATTCAATTTGATCGTCTTGGCGTCTTCATGTATTCGGAGGAGGAAGACACCAGTGGTGCTGACTTGCCTGACGATGTCCCTGCAGAAGTTAAGGTTGAACGTATGGACGCAGTTATGGATCTTCAACACGGCATATCCTTCACAAAAAATCAGACCCTTATAGGTGAAGAATTGGATATTATTATAGATATGCAAAATCCTGATGATGAAACACAGATGTTAGGTCGGACCATCTGGGATGCACCAGAAATTGATGGGCAAGTGATTATTAGTGGTCAGTATGAGCCAGGTTCCATCGTAAAACTTAGAATTGATGATGCTGGCCCTTATGAGCTTTACGCCTCGGTGAAACAGATCCCTATCATTACTCTGGATTCTATCCGAAAAAATTGATTTTAGCTGACTGAAGGCTCGTTCCCTGAGGGGATCGGCGTGAATTCGGACTGGCAAAACAGAGCTGAATTGCTTATATCTTTGCAACCCTTAACAACTATACAGGATCAGACATGACTGACAAAAAACCAAAAATAATTTATCTCATAGATGGCTCAGCCCTTGTTTACCGATCACATTTTGCCTTTATCCGTAATCCTTTGATCAATTCCAAAGGTCAATTGGTTAGTGCTATATATGGGTTTATGAATGCCATGCTCAGACTTATGAGTAGAGAGCAGCCTGAATATCTGGCAGTGGTCATGGACACGAAGGAGAAGACATTTCGTCACATTCAATATCCAGATTACAAGGCCACGCGGGAAAAAATGCCTGATGAACTGGCCGCCCAATTACCGGTAATTGATGACATCGTCACAAAATTGAACATTCCCTATTTGAAGCGGGAGGGTTTTGAGGCTGATGATATTATTGGAACCCTTTCAAAATTAGCGGCGAGCGAAGGATTCGATGTGAGAATTCTATCCGGGGACAAGGATTTCGCCCAGTTGGTGAATGATCAAGTGCAAATCGTAAATCCCAAAGACAATCAGGTGTGGACGGCCAGTTATGTTGAAGAAAAATGGGGTGTTCCACCGGAAAAAATCATTGATCTCCTTGGTCTTATGGGTGACGCATCTGATAATGTTCCCGGTGTCCCCGGTGTGGGTCCGAAAAAGGCAGTGAAACTGATTCAAGATCATGGAAGTATGCTTGAGATTTATGAACATCTTGATGAAATCAAAAATCCAAAATTGATGCTGAAGCTTGAAGAGAATAGAGAGAAAGCGTTACTCTCAAGGGAATTGGTTACCATTAAGACGGATATGGAATCCATGCCCTCCTGGGAGGAAATACGCATAGAATCCATGGATATTGACGCAGCACGAAGCATTTTCCAGGAATTCGAACTTTTCAATTTGATGAAGCCTCTTGATGATGTTCGTGTATTGTATTCAGATTCTACTGAAGTGCTTCGAGCAGCGCGAAAAAGAGAGTATCATGTTGTGAAGCATATTCCAGAGCTCATCGAATTGGTGGAAACGCTAAAAAAACAAAAGATGGTCGCCTTTGATCTCGAGACGACGAGTCTGGACGTCTTGACAACGGATATTGTTGGTCTTTCGTTCTCCTGGGAAGCCAATAAGGCTGTATACATTGCTGTGAGATACCCTAATCCACCTGATGGATCGTTCAGTCAGGATGATACATTTACCATTTTGCGAGAATTAAAACCTTTCTGGGATTCAGAAACGATTCAAAAAACCGGGCACAACCTGAAGTTTGATCTCTCCGTTTTGAAGAGCCATGGTATTGAGGTAAAGGGTGTTGGATTTGATTCACAAATCGCTGGTTATCTGGTGAATCCAGGCGGTCGTGGCTATGGTATGAACGATCTCAGTGTTCAATATCTAGGAATTGACCCCATTCATATCGAAGCGCTAATTGGCAAGGGCAAAGATCAGATTACCATGGACATGGTCAGTCTCGATGTGATCAGTGAGTATGCTGCAGAAGATGCCGATATTTCATTTCAGCTCTATGAAATCCTGCAGGAAAAAATCGAAAAGGATAATCTGGGTTCTGTCCTGAACGATATTGATCTTCCCCTCATGCCTGTCCTGCTAGAAATGGAACGGAAAGGCACTTTTGTTGATGCGAAAATTCTGGACGAGATGTCAGCCACTTTTGGGAAAGAATTGGAGCGGCTGGAAAAGGCTATATACGAAGAAGCGGGTGAAGAATTTAACGTTGCCTCTCCCGCTCAGGTGGCTCAGATCCTGTTTGAAAAAAAGGGGATTAAACCGATCCGGAAAACGAAGACAGGTTATTCTACGGATGTGAATGTATTGCAGATATTGGCAAAAGATCACGCCATCCCCAGGTATATGCTCGATTATCGCCAGTTGGCCAAACTAAAATCGACTTATACAGATACTTTGCCCTTATTAATCCATGAAAAGACCGGACGGATTCACTCCAATTTTAATCAGACCATAGCAGCAACGGGAAGATTGAGCTCAACAAATCCCAATTTCCAGAATATTCCTGTCCGCACAGAACTGGGTCGAGATATCCGGAAAGCATTTAGACCGCAGGAACCTGGTTGGAAAATATTGGCCGCTGACTATTCACAAATTGAATTAAGGCTTATGGCTCAATATTCTAAGGATGAACGTCTCATCGAAGCCTTCAAGAATGGGGAAGACATCCATACAGCGACAGCTGCCCATGTATTTGGCACCGATCTTTTTGGTGTAAGCCCAGATCAGCGAAGGCGCGCCAAGGTTGTTAATTTTGGAATTATGTACGGAGCAGGACCTTTCAGGATGTCAAATGAATTGGATATTTCCAGGACGGAGGCGGCTGAATTGATCAGTAATTATTTTAACACCTATCCTGGGATTCGGAATTATCTGGATGAAACAATTGCTTTCGCCCGAGAACATAAATATGTCCAGACGCTGTATGGCAGGAAACGGCCTGTTCCTGATATCGACGCCTCAAATCGAATGAGCAGAGAGGGTGCTGAGAGAATTGCGACCAATATGCCAATCCAGGGTACTGCAGCGGATATCATCAAAAAGGCCATGATTCTAGTACATAATCGAATTCAAGCTGAAGGATTAAATACCAAAATGATTTTACAGGTGCATGATGAATTGGTTTTTGAGGTCCCAGATGATGAAGTTAAGCCAGTATCAGAGCTTGTGAGAGAAACCATGGAGCACGCTGTAGAGCTTGATATCCCGCTGACTGTTGATATTGGTATTGGCGATAATTGGCTGGAAGCGCATTAGGGCTTACTCGTAGATTGACACTTTATTCGCTGTAAGATATTTCTCCTTGATGCAAGTTAATAAAAATATCTTATTAACTAACTCATGCTATATTATCCCATAAGAACATTGAAAAATTGGATTGATTCATCACTTGGAGTCAGGTTTCTACGCTTTGAATAATCAATATATGATAAACTCGAGTAATTTTGAACAGTCCTGTACACAATATGTCCGACTATCAAAATTGTTGTGATTGGAATAGATGAAGAATTTCGGTTGATGGAGGATCTGTCATGAAGAGGGTGATCTTTTTTGTTCTGGCTGCATGCTTTGCATTCCAGATTGGACTTGCTCAAAACAAAATGGGTCAAACTGGGGCACAATTTCTTAGTGTGACATCAGATGCCTGGGGTGGTGGTATGGCGGAAGCCATGACCATTATGGAGATGGGAAGTGCTTCATTGTTGTTCAATCCAGCCGGGATGGCCAGAATGAATGCCTCAATTGACATCATGGCCAGTCAAAATCAGTGGATCGCTGATATTACCCATAATGTGTTTACAGTGGCCCTGAATCCCCTGAGTGGTAAATATGGAGTAATCGGATTTTCCTTTCTCACAGTGGATTATGGTGAAATGCAGGGAACCATGGTTTGGGGTAATGATAAAGGTTACATCGATACTGAACTTATCAAACCAACAGCCTATGCTGCCGGTTTGGGTTATGCAAAGAGCCTAAACGATAAATTTTCCGTGGGTGGTCAAGTCAAATATATAGGTATGAATTATGGGCGGAGCGTGTTTTCAGATGAAGATGGGAACGTGGATACTGTAAAGAGTCATATAGGATTTGCCAGCGCTTTTGATGTAGGAACCATTTTTAAAACCGGTTGGCACAGTCTGGCCTTCGGCATGTCCGTCAGAAATTTTTCTGATGAAGCTAAAATCGAGAAAGAAAGTTTTCAACTCCCGCTGACATTTTCATTGGGGATTGGAATGGATGTTTTCGATCTCATGCGGGAGCGAATGGGCACACAGCAGCTCCAGGTCGTTATTGATGCTCTACACTACCGATCTCACCCGGAACAGATAAAGGTGGGGCTTGAATATCGTCCAATTTCTTTATTGGCATTGCGAACGGGATTTTACACCAGTGAGGATGAAAATTCGAATTCTTTTGATCAAAATGATCTCACTTTTGGCATTGGGATCCAGCAATTCGGATTGGTCTTTGATTACTCCTATACGCCAAAAGGGGTGTGGAACGAAGTTCATCGTGTTTCAGCACGCTTTTCATTCTGAGATTCCGGGGAGGATAGATGCAATGAGGCAGTCAAGAACATTATATCTCATTTTAACTTTGCTGAGCTTTCTGGCTATTGCCCAGGGAGGGCAAACCGGCAAAGTGTCTGGTCAGATTACTGATGCTCAAAGTGGAGAAGCGCTGATTGGCGTTAATATTATTGTTGATGAGTTGGGACTGGGTGGCTCAACAGACGCTGATGGTAATTATTTCGTATTAAATATTCCGCCTGGAATATATACGGTGCGCTTTATGATGATCGGCTACGCCACCATTGTAAGTGAAGAAGTTGCCGTTGCCATGGATCAGACGACGACCTTAAATCAAGAAATGAGTTTCAAGGTTTTAGGTGTTGAAGAAATACGCGTGGTGGCAACTCGCCCCGTTGTGGTTCAGGATTTGTCCGCCAGTCAGATTAATATTAAGGCTAAAGCGATAAGGGAGTTGCCTGTAACCAATGTTGCAAGTCTGGTTGGATTGCAGGCTGGTGCGCAGGGGGTATCGATTCGCGGAGGTGGCACTGACGAAACTGCTTTTATTGTCGATGGATTTCAATTAAACGATAAGCGGTCCAATCTCCCAAATCTTTCATTGTCCTTGACTTCTGTTAAGGAGGTTCAGGTTCAATCCGGTGGATTTAATGCTGAATATGGCAATATTCGATCAGGCATCATAAATGTCGTCACAGAAGAAGGTAGCCACACAGGCTATAAGGGCACAATGGCCTATTATTACAGCCCTGCGGCTCCCAAAAATTTCGGTATGTCCCCTTATGATCCAAACTCTTATTATTTGCGTCCTTACCTGGATGATGCTGTAGCCTGGACTGGTACACATGGTGAAAGCTACGACGACTTGAATTCGAATCAGGAATGGGATCTGAATGAACCCTACGAAGACTCTAACGGCGATGGAAACTGGACGGGTTGGGATAATTATACTAAACAGCAATATATCGATTTTGAAGGTTGGAATGCACGCTCTTTAGTAACGCTCCAGGATGCTGATCCCAGCAATGATCTAAGCCCTGCTGCAGCACAGCGAGAATTCTTGTGGAAACATCGTCGTGAGGGTTTTATAACAGAGCCGGACTATACCTTGGATTTTGGTTTTGGGGGCATACTCCCTGGAAGTTCAATGCTTCGGGACACTCGGTTTTATTTGAGTCACCGAAGTTCCCAAACCACTTTTGTGGTACCTTTGTCCAGGGATGCATACGGTTCCAGTACAACCCGAATTAAACTAAACTCAGATATTAGCAAAAGCATCAAGCTCACCACAACCCTTTCTTATTCAGAAGACAAATCGGTTAGCCCTTACACCTGGACCACTACGCCCACAGGATCTGTTCTGAGTGGGATTTACGATGTGGCAGCTCTGGTCAAAGGGGGCAGTGATGTTCTGTTCATGCCAGCTTACTATAGTCCATCTGACATCTATCGGACGAATCTGGGTTTAAAACTTAACCATATGCTTGATGAGCGTAGCTTCTATGAGGTCGTGTATCAATATGCCAGAAATAAGTATTGGACATTTGGAACCAAACCCAGAAGTACTGAATTGACTGAAATTTCGCCTGGTGTCTGGCGGGATGAAGCCCCCTATGGTTATGATGGCGGTGAGTGGATGAATCTTGGACGAGACAGCAGTCTGATTCAGAGCCATTCATTAAAGGCAGATTACACACTTCAGCTGAATGACAAAAATCAATTAAAAACCGGCTTTATCGCCAATTATTCGAACATTCAGGTTCGGTCATTTACAGAAAGCGATAAAGACACCTGGACCCGGGATCAGGTCTATGATCGGCCTCCCTTTAATCTGGCGTTCTACTTCCAGGATAAGTTGGAGCACGAAGGTTTTATCGCTAATCTTGGATTAAGGGCAGAGTACAATAATCCGAATGCTCCCATGTACGTCTTGAATCCTTATGATCCGACCTTTGGGCAGGGCTATGGAGCTAATCTCGAGGAAACGGCTGCTCAAGAGGATGCACAGGCCAGTTGGACGATAAGTCCTCGTCTGGGTGTTTCTCATCCCATCACTGAAAACTCAAAGTTATACTTTAACTACGGTCACTTCCATTCTGAACCTGCATCGTCCTATCGTTTCAGGCTTCAAAGAGAATCCAACGGTCAGGTTACTTCGATAGGAAATCCCGCGCTTGAACTGGAGCAGACTATTGCCTATGAATTGGGATATTCTCATAGCCTCAGCGATGTGTATTTGATTGATGTTGCCACATATTATAAAGATATATCCAAACAACCAGGGTGGGTTGCCTACACAAATGTTGGCGGTTCCGTTAATTACAGTGTGCCCGAAAATAATAACTATGCAGATATTCGAGGAATCGAATTCACGTTGTCAAAGTTACAAGGCAAATGGTTCTCGGGTTTTGTCAATTACACATATATGGTATATACGTCTGGATACTTTGGTCTGAGCCATTATTATCAGGATCCCATTGAACAAAGAGATTATAACAAAATTAATCCCCAGGAATCCAGAGCTGTTCCCACGCCTTATGCTCGTATGAATCTGGTTTTGCACACGCCAGACAAATTCGGACCCTCTATCGCTGGCTTTAAACCATTTGAAGACTGGAATCTTAGTTTTTTAACGACATACAACTCAGGTTCAACCTGGAATTGGACAGAATCAAATCGTACCCGTTATCGGCCCTGGGTCGACACTTTCAACCTCAATTCACGGCTGGCTCGAAATTTTAGAACATCCATGGGCGAGTTGGAGTTCTTTATGGACGTTTCCAATCTCCTCAATAACAAGTGGTTGAGCTATGCAGGTTTTGCCGGCACTCGGGATTGGGAATCCTATCGTGCCTCTCTGCATTTGCCCTGGGAAAAAGGAATTGAAAATGGTGACGATGAATTGGGCGTTTACCGTTCCTGGGATACTGAATATCGACCCATTTTTGAAGTAGATAGCATTGGATCTGTTCAGGGGACACCACGATCCAATGAAATCTATTGGGATAAGAGCAATGATAATTACCGGGTATGGGATGATAATATTGATAACTGGGCTGAAAATCCAGTGAGTCAATCCAGCATTGATAAACTGATTGATGAGAAAGCATATATTGATATGCCCAACATTCAATCCATGAGTTTTCTTAATCCTCGCGAGATAACTCTCGGCGTCAGAATTAAGTTTTGAGGTTACATATGAAAAAACTGATCATCTTTATGTTAGCCTTTATTGTATTCACCATAAATGTAAGTGCCCAGATCTCAGGTTCGGAAAAACGCTATTTGAGAGTTGGGTCTCTCCAATCTCACTTTAGTGCCTATGGCTCCGAGAGGGCTTGGACAGGAATTTATTACGAGGGGTTGAGATGGCCTGCAGAATATCCATATCAGGATAATTCTGTTATCAAAAGAGCATGGGTAGCCTGCAATAATTTTAAAGATGAAGAGGGTGTAGACTTTTCCAGCTACGCTGTGTACTTCTTTTTAGGGGACGAAGGTATCTCGCTTTTTCCCATGGAATTATCTTTGAGCGCCAGATTTGCACCACCTACTATTTATGTTGATGGAAATGATCTTGGCTCCATTTACGCCTCAGAAATTGACACGATTGATGCGAATCAGATTCCTGACCGGATCATTACCAATGTGGTCAACACTTCGATGGGACTTACCCAGACCCGGACAGTATTGGCATACAGTCAGCAATATCATGACAATTATTTTATCAAGATATATACTTTTACAAACACAGGAAATGTGGATTGGGACCCTGAAATTGAGTTGACAGACACGCTCCATGGTGTTCGTATGGGGTGGGGAACTCGCTATAGTATGGGGCGCGAAACAGCTTCATACGTAGAGGGCAGTCAACTGTATGGTAAGCATAGCTGGGTGACCAAAAGGGGTGAGACATATGCTCAACATCATACTGAAGCCATCACACGTGCCGATCCTATTAAAGACTGGATCAGAGCGGGATGGTCTTACCTGGGGCAATCAAATCTTGTCACCTGGGACAATATTGGTGCTCCTGATGTGAATGGCTCAGGCAGACTGATATCTCCCCATCACACAGGGTCAGCCATTCTCCATGTTGATGTTAGCGCTACGGATTCCAGTGACAATGTCAATCAGCCGACATTTCTTGGTTGGCACGCCGGTGATACCTATCCTAGCGTGGGCTACCAACGAGAAGAGGATATTCCCGGTATGGCCGCTGTCTACAATATGCTCAGCGGAAACCCTTATAATGGGCTGGGTGGTAACGAGCGCATGGATGAGGAGAATCTGGAATCGATTACGCATCGTTTAGATCCATATACGATTCATGGCGATGGGGGAGGAACAAATGTCATGATGACTTATGGTCCATACGATTTAGCGCCGGGTGAAAGCGTGGTGATTATTGAGGCAGAAGGCATTAACGGCTTAAGCAGGGAAGCCTGCGAAGATATTGGGGCTCGTTGGAAACAAGCCTATGATAACCCTGCTGATACTGGACCATTTGTGCTCCCAAGCGGGGCTGCCACAACGGACAAAGATGAGTATAAAAACGCGTGGGTATATTCGGGTAAAGATTCTATCATGCTCACTTTTGGCCGAGCGCTCCGAAGCTTTGACAATGGTTTCATTATCCCACAACCCCCGTTGCCACCAGCCAATTTTAATGTTGAGTCAGGTGGGGATAGAATTCATTTGAGTTGGTTGGCGAGCCCATCAGAATCTGAATCGGATTTTGGCGGCTATAGAATCTTTCGGGCCATTGGAAAACCGGATACGACTCACCAGGAGATATTTGCCTGTGGAGTTGGAACAGATCATCCTGCTATAGAATACGCTTTTGAGGACACCAGCCCGCTGCGTGGCCAGGCCTACTATTATTACATTGTCGCTTTTAACGATGGGACAAATAATCAGACCGAGATGAACCCGCATGGACCTTTGCACAGTAGTCGATATTATACTCAGACAACCCGATCAGCTGTGTTAAAACGTGAGGCCGGATTTGATCTCGAAGCGATCCGTGTCGTTCCCAATCCCTTTAATATTCGTCGAAGTGGATCGCAATTGGATTATTTAGGGGAACCTAACAAGCTCATGTTTCTGGACATTCCTGGTCAGTGCACCATTCGAATTTATACTGAACGTGGAGACCTGGTCAAAACAATTGAACACACAGATGGTAGTGGGGATGAAGAATGGCGTCAACTGACTGATTATCGTCAAACTGTTGTCAGTGGTGTTTATCTGGCACATTTTGAGCTGCCAGATGGTCGATCAACCTATCGTAAGTTCTTAATTATCAGGTGAGAGCTTGTCGAAAATATTAGTTAATAAAGTTTATGTATTATCTAGACGTGTGCTATATTCAGCCACGAAAATATTTTGGGCATCAAATTGAAATCACAAAAGCTATTGACGAAATATGCATAATTATTCAAAGCATTGTAAATCGAGGGTAAAAAGATGAAAAACCTGTATACGCTGCTATTCATAGGTCTTTTTAGTATGGTAGGGTTTGCGTCAACCACAGGGAAGATCACAGGTCTCATAACAGATAGCGAGACGGGTGAACCGCTTATTGGGGCTAATGTGATCATTGCCGAATTGGACATGGGCACATCAAGTGATTTTAGTGGCTATTTTGCCCTTCTGAATATTCCTCCAGGCACCTATGATGTTACTGCGAATTATATTGGGTACTCATCCGTAACTTATAACAATGTCAGAGTGATGATCGATCTGACCACGACTCAGAATTTTAAGCTTAGCACACTAGCCCTTGAAGGCGAATCTGTGGTGATCCAGGCTACCAGACCTGTTGTGCAACGTGATGTCGCATCAAGCCAACGGCACATCTCAACAGGAGAAATTGTTGATCTGCCCATCAATAGCGTGGAGGAGGTTGTAGCCCTTCAGGCCGGTATTGAAGGCATGTCAATTCGAGGTGGTGGTGCAGATGAACTGGTGCTCATGATGGATGGTATTACTCTAAAGGATGATCGTACGGGGCAACCCATCACTGGCATCCCCATGAGTTCGGTGCAGGAAATTATGGTGCAATCCGGTGGTTTTAATGCTGAATACAGTGATCTCCAGGCTGGCCTTATCAATGTTGTAACCAAAGAAGGTGGTACGGATTCATATACAGTAAACATTTCATACCGTCATAGTCCGGCTGCGCCAAAATATTTTGGTCCCTCGCTTTTTGATAAGGATAGTTATTTCTTCAGACCTTATTTGGATGATGAAGTTTGTTGGACAGGGACAGACAATGGAGCCTGGGATGAGAACACCAAAGGCAATTACCCGGCATTTCAGGGGTGGAACCAGGTCTCTGAGCAATTACTCCAGGACAGTGACCCCAGCAACGACCTCACACCAGCTGGAGCAAAAAGATTATTCGAATATCAGGCAAGAAGAGCCGGAAATATTACCAAACCTGATTATTCCGTAGATGCGGGTGTAGGCGGACCTGTTCCCATTATTGGGGAATCACTTGGGAATATGCGTTTCTTTGCTTCATACAATGGAAATCAAGAAATGTATTTAACCCCTCTCTCTACCGACGGATATCGAGACTGGGTAGCCTCGCTAAAACTAACTTCGGACATTTCCAACAAAACCAAACTCACCATCAACATACTCTCAAAAGAAATCAATGCTGCTACAACAAGTGGAGAAGGGCAGCCCGGTTATTTCTCCAGTATCTATGGTGTGGCTGGAATATTTGGAGCTAATTCCCAGCAATCCTGGAAGTTATTGTACCCTGACTACTACTGTTTAACTGATATTAGCAGCAATCTTTATTCAGCAAAAATTTCTAATCTTCTTAGTGAAAAATCTTTTTATGAAGGAATTCTTGAATACTCCGAGACCTCATATAGTACGAACCCGGGGCCGAGACGAAGCACTGAACTCATAGACATTCTTCCAGGTGAGGCCGACTTCTATACGGACGAGGGTCCCTTCGGTTTTGATGATGGATTTACAGAGTCAATTGCCGGTATTTTCACCATGGGTTTGAAGAGCAATGCGCGCGACACTTCTTCAACATCTCGGATCAAGGGAAAATTTGACTATACAAATCAGGTGAATCGCTATCATCAGCTGAAGTCAGGACTTCAGATCGAATATGTGAAATTAGACATGAATTATGGCGCGATCAATCCCGCCTTGCCCGTTGGACGTCCTTACAGCAAATGGAATGAAGCTATTTATCAGGGTGGCTTATACATTCAGGACAAGCTTGAATACGATGGCTGGATCGCTACACTGGGTCTCAGGGCAGAATACTTTAATCCAAATACTGATTGGTATGATGTTGATGATTACGACAAGCTGCTATATTCTTCCAATTATTCAGAGGATAGGGAAGATCAGATACCAAAGAGTCCGGCGAAAGGAAGACTCACCTTGCTACCCCGGCTTGGAATTTCACACCCCATCTCCGTAAACTCGAAAATCTACTTCAATTATGGTCATATGCGTCAGAATTATAACGCGGCTGAAATTTTCGACATTCGTCGTATCACTGGTGGTCAATTATCGTTGATCGGAGATCCAGAATTACCCATGGAAAAAACGGTGGCTTTTGAACTTGGTTATGATCATTCACTTTTCGATCAATACCTGGTCCATGTATCAGCCTATTATAAAGACAAAACGGATCAATCCTCAACTGTTACCTATAAGAGCGCAGATGGAACAGTCTCTTACTCAAAAGTTTCAAATATATTTTATCAGGATATCAGGGGCTTTGAATTGGAAGTACGTAAGTCTCGTGGTTCTTGGTTCAGTGGATTCGCGAATTACACCTACTCAATTGGTAGCTCCGGTCGTTTTGGCGTGAGAAACTTTTATCAGAATCCTTCTTTACAGCGCGAGGAGCTGGAAAATATATCCCGTCAGGTGCAGTCAAAACCGCTCCCACGTCCGCGCATTAATTTCAACTTTTCTTTCCATACACCTAAAACTTTTGGCCCCAGCATTGCTGGTGAAAAACTCCTCGCCAACTGGCATATGGCATTCACCGGATATTGGAAAGAAGGATTATGGGATACTTTTGGTCAAGTCCCTGGAATTCGAAACAATGTTCAGTGGAAAGATACTTATAACGTCAACGGGAAATTGTCCAAGACCTTTCATATGGGCGATGTTGATTTAACACTGCTTGCTGAGGGATTCAACCTGTTTAATTTTAAACATTTTTCAGGAACTGGGTGGGGCATAGCTACTGCCTCAGATGAATATGAAAGATCACTTCATTTTAAGAAAGAAGTGTATAATGAGATGGGTCTCAATCACATAAGCGGCGACGATCGACTTGGGGATGTTAGACCCGCTGATGTTGATTTTCAAGCCATGGATTATCTGTTTAGTGCCTATGATGATGATGGTGCCGCCTATACAGGTGATGAGGGGGTCTATTATTGGATCGAAAATGCGGGCAAATATATGAGTTACTCTTCCACAGAAAGTGATTGGTCTGAAGTAGATATGAGTGTGATCAAAAAAGCTCTGGATGATAAGGCATATATTGATAATCCGCCCAACGAATCATTAATATTTTTGGCTCCTCGTGATGTGTATGTAGGAATCCAACTGGCTTATAATTTCTAGACGGGATCATAAACACTTTTGTTCATCCAAGGAAAGAATATGAAATTCAATCAAGAAAAATTCAACCTCAGATTCTCCATGAAATTATGGTTAAGCTTGCTTATCCTCCTTTTCGCATATACCAGTTTTGGTGCCGATGCCCGCTGGATAAAAATTAGTAGTCTACATAATTTTTATCAGGCTATCGGTTCAGAGCCGGAAGAGGATGTTGGTGCTGAGCAGCAGTTTGGAATGCGCTGGAATGCATTCTATGACCACCAGGATATGCAGGCTGCCAAGGGAATGTGGATCGGTGTGACCAATTATGCAGACCCACTGGCTGGGACGACCTATAATTATAAGATTGCCTATTGTGGACCTCGGCCGCGTCCGACAATATCCGAAAATGAATTTATGCCCATCGATTTTGGTATGCGGGGAAAAAATGCCGCGCCGACCCTGATTGTGGATGGTGAACTGGCTAGTGATCTCGATTGGGATGATCTCGTGGACGAAAACGGATACGATATATTTCAGGAAGCTGATCGCATGATTCATAACACAGTAAATACCTCTGTGGGAATCACAATGACACGAAAAGTCCATGCCTACAGCCAGCAATACTATGATAATATGATGATTCATGAATACACTTTTGTGAATACGGGTATTGTCAACCAGGATGCTGGGATTACCCACAATCAGACCCTCACAGATGTCTATTTTCACTGGCAGTACCGCAATGCCGTGGCCGGGGAAGGCACAGTTGAAGGTTCTACTCTTGATTTCCGTGGACGCAGGGGCTGGGGAACTCCCCAGAATTGTCGCTGGGGAATGAATACTATGAATGCCGTAATCGGAGAAGATCCAAACAATCCGGTGACAGTTTCCATGTTCGCAGATGAGTTAGGCACAATGGGCGCCGATGCGTATGATTATGATAACACTATGTTACGAGGGATTTACTCGTGGCACGGGCGCCATTCCACGCTGAGCTATGACAATATTGGATCACCAAATTACCTGGGTTGGCTGGCTGATGGCATGTTGGGGGCTTCCCAATTTATGGGTGCAGTCGTGCTCCATGCTGACACCTCACCTTCAGATCCGACCGATGATGTGAGTCAACCGAGGACCACACGAAAAATTGAATCCAATGATCCTGAAACGACATCAAACAATCAATTTAGCAGCTCTAGAATGGAAACTGGTTACGTTGATTTTATTTCAGCTGGCCATGAAGCCCTGAGTCATTCCGAACAGGTGAAATCTCAGAACCAATTTCCAGACCAGTTTGCAGTAGCAGGGGGCTACTCATCTAGCTGGTCATTTGGACCGTACACCATGGCGATTGGCGACACGATTAGAATCGCCTGGGCTGAAGCGGTTGCAGGTCTGGATCGTAAAAAGAACTATGAAATTGGAAATACCTGGTTCCGAGCCGAAGCGTTAGGTGAAAACCCGGTCATGGAGTTACCTAATGGCTCCGTCACGACAAACGCTGATGATTACAAGAATGCATGGGTCTATTCTGGTGTCGATTCCTTGATGGAAACGTTTCGACGGGCACGTTTTCTCTATAAAAATGGGTTGTCCCTCGGGAATACTTTACCACCGGATCCACCTCAAACCTTTGAAGTTACCTCACAAGGCACACGAATCTTCTTAAGCTGGGCAGACAATGCTGCTACCAGTCATCCAAATTTTGAGGGCTACAAAATTTTTCGGGCCAAGGGTCAATATGACTCGACTTATTATGAGATCGCTGATTTGAATTATACAGATGGTAATCTTGTCCATGAGTATTCAGACGTGAATGCTGAAAGAGGTCAGCTCTATTTCTACTATATCATTTCTTATGATGATGGAAGCACGAATGTCCTGGAGCCTGGTGTCTCGTTAAGAAGCAGCGCGTTTTACACCAGGACAAATAAAGGTGCTTCCATGTTAAAGCCACCGGCAGATGGGATTGATAATATTACTATTGTTCCAAATCCTTATGTCCTTTCGAATCGTGAATTGCAGTATGTCGGAGAGGAGAGCAGTATCAAGTTCTGGAACTTACCTGATCGCTGTACTATCAACATATTCACTGAACGTGGCGATAAGATTTATACCTATAATCATGAAGGCAGCGGAGTTGCAACTTGGAATCTGTTGACTTCATCTCGGCAAATCATTGTCAGTGGGGTTTATATAGCTGTTTTTGAAGCCCCATCAGGTGAAAAATCAATTCGAAAATTTATAGTTATTCGTTAAGGCTAACGGAGGAATGAAAATGATAAATTCGATTAAATACTTAAAGGTTGCAGGACTCGCATTCAGCGCATGCCTGATTCTATTAGCCTGTGAAGATTTTGCAGATGAGACCTACGAGCTGACGACTCACGATGCTGCTGCCATCACTGCCATGAAAGACACGCTTCAGGTCGGATTGGTTATGAAAAGGGCTCACGTGCTTAACGATAACTCTGCAGTAGGTGTGATACTCAATGGCGGTGAAAGTGATACCGTAATTATGGCAATTGATACCACTGCACTAACACTAAGCAATATATCATCTGCCTTATCAGCTGCTGATATTCCCGCGTTTGGAGTGAATGACGCGGCCTTTGCTGTAAACATTGGTGCTGATAGTTTGGCTTATAGGGTCTTCTCAGTGGCTTCAGCAGGAACATATTATCTGTACACCAATCACCATATTGGCGTTGCCTTTTTTGAAGGGAATGATTTTAACCGAGTTGCCTTCACCAGTGATAATATGAGTCCTGAGCTCATTGCAGGATATTTCGATGGGAACGGACTACCCGTTATGAAGGCAAGATATGAGTATGAGTTCACGGCTGGAGATTATCTCTTCGAAATAGCCAGGGTGGAAGCAACGAATCTCTCGAACTTTCGGGTTGTGCTGGTACGTGAGTAGCCAAGTGACGGATCGCTAAAGGACTAACAATATGAAAATAAAAATCATTACTCTCAGTCTCTTCCTTTCCATCACCAGTATGGGTCTGGCAGATTCTGAGTATACTAAATTAGCCCAGACTGGCTTTCAGTATCTCAGTGTGGTTTCAGATGCCCGGGGTGCTGCAATTGCGGGAGCAATGACCACAATTCCATATGGATCTGGATCACTCTTTTTCAATCCCGCTGGTATGGCTGAGATGAAGCAAACAATTGATATTATTGCCAGTAAAAATACCTGGATAGCTGGTATCAATCATACCACTTTGAGCTTCGCTTACAATCCTGCCAACAATAAATATGGTGTGTTTGGATTCACTGCACAGTCTGTGAATTATGGTGACATTCAAGGAACTATGGTCTGGGGTAATGACCAGGGCTGGGTTGAAACAAACACGTTTACACCTTCAGCCATTAGTCTCGGCTTTGGATATGCGGTCAGATTATCGGACCGCTTCTCGGTAGGGTCTCAGATAAAATACGCAGCTCAACAATTAGGCAATTCTGTAGTTGAAATTCATCCAATAACAACCGAACCAGATAGTCTAACCGTTCTGAAATATTCTACCAATGCAATTGCAATTGACTTTGGCACCATGTTCAAAACCGGATTTAAAGGCGTTGTTTTTGGGATGAATGTGAGAAATTTCTCGAATGAGATTAACTATCTGGATGAAAATTTCCAGTTGCCTCTGACATTCACAATGGGATTGTCCATGGATGTCCTAGATCTTCTTCCTAATATTTCAGATGGACATTCCTTGCTCCTGAGCGTGGATGCAGTACACCCTCGTTCTTATCCCGAGTATCTGAACGTTGGCATGGAATACAAATTGGTTGACATGCTGTATCTTAGATATGGTTTTTTGCACAATCGTGATGAACGATCCAAGTCATTCGGTTTTGGGGTCTCACGTTTTGGCATCGGGGTGGATTATGCCTACATTCCATTTGGGATGTTGGATGAAGTCCAGATGATTACAGTAAGATTTAGTTATTAAGAAAAGTGTCCAATAGATTATTTGGAGATATGAGTCCATGAGAGTAAAATTATTATTCCGCTGTTTCGCGATGAGCCTGTTTCTCTTTGGAGCTATAGGTTGTGAATATACTGACTATCCCGATCCAATCTGGGATTCAGATGCAACAGGTGAGGTCGCCCCTGTCATTACATCGATAGATCCGGCGGAAGTCGCTTACGAAGGACTCACTGTAGTTACCATAACAGGTGAAAACTTTTCACCTGTGACCACCGAGAATCAAGTCACTTTTAATGGACGCATCGCTCAAATCGATGCATCACAGTCATCAGTAACAAAATTAGTCGTGACGACACCCATCATTATTTCCGATGCATCTCTAAATGCCCTTGATGCTGTTCAAGTCATGGTGGCAGTCCAGGGTGCCTATGCCGGCGCGATCTACGACGCTAACTTCAGGGTTGAACGTGCTGTGATTGAGTGGGGTGGGTTTATTGGTGAGCAGCCAGAAAAACTCCCCAATGCCGTAGCTGTAGATGCAGATGAAAACGTTTATGTTGCTGCCGTCGATAAGATAATCTATAAAATTGATACCGATAACGTTCGCACAGCATTCGGGTCTGGTCTCAGTGTTCTAACTTATGATCTTAAAGTTGGACCTGAAGGATATTTATATTATGCCAGAAATATTGGTCGCATCTATCGTGTTCCCCCAGAAGGTGGCGCTGGCGTTTCATGGCACAGCGTTGGATCAAAGATTACCTGTTTCGATTTTAATGCTGATCAAAATCTATATTGTGCTGGTAAAAATGATTCAATCTATTTCGTGAATGTGGCCACTGAAATAGATCGGGGAGTAGCCTTGTCTCAAGACTATATCTATAACGCACTAAAAGTCTATGATGGATATGTCTATGTTTCCGGTATCTATGACGGTGTAGATCCGCTGGTTACAACAACTCAGGCAATTTGGCGGCACGAAATTTTAGCTGGTGATGATTTGGGTCCCCGAGAGCTGGTATATGACTGGGCAGATTATAGCTTTTCTGTGGAGCAGGATATTCAGTCAATTGTAGTCGATTCTGAGGGCCTTTTCTATATCGGAGTGAGTGAAGGTTCTGGTCCAGCAATAATTACCCTAAATATTACAACTCTTGTTGTCGAACCCTTTTATGAGGCCGTTTTGACCACCCCCACCACAAAATTAGCCTGGGGAAACTCAAATTATATTTATTGTGTCCGAAATCGTGCAACTTCAACTACTGAAGTACCCACTGGATTATTCAGGATATCGCAATCGTCCACAAGTGCGCCATATTACGGACGTAACTAGAAATATTATTAAATTTTCATATGCCAAACTATAAGTATATTTGGCAAAACCAAACAAGGAGGTAAAATATGAAAAGAACGGTAACAGTGTTGTTACTTATAAGCGTGCTGGCGTTTTCAGCTTTTGGCCAAAGTTGGGGATGGACAGGCAGTCCAGGAGCCGATACGCTTAGGTCTTATGGTCATGGCGTTGCAGTTGACGGCGCCGGACTGTTATGGTATACATCCTACTACTGGTCAGAGACTGTTCAGGTCGATACTGGTATGAGGAATTGCTTAGCCATTTATGTATTCAACCCAGATGGTTCAGAGGCATCATTTTCGCCGATAACCATGTTGACGCATGATGGTGTCACTGATACGCTATGGCCGGGCTCGAACAAAGGTCTTCGCGCTGATCCTGATGGCGACATTGTGTATGCCAAGGATTACAAATATTATCGTATCAATCACCTGACCGGTGAGGCTATCCAATATATGGCAACTCCAGATTCATCTTCAGTGACTGCCTCAGCCTTCACGAATGATGGTGAAATGATTGTCGGCCATGTTCTACCAGGTTTAGGAATTGAAATTTATGATGCAGACTGGGCACTTATCGATGAAGCTATTCCAGGCGAATCACAGAATGGATATTCAAGAACGATTCAGGTCGCTCCTGATGGATCGGCAATCTACTATTCCAATTTTACTGGTGGAATAGGCTACGTCAGATTTAATAGTGACTCTGATATTTATGGTGATTTTACTGGTGATCCTGATACGCTTGCTGTGGGTCTCGCTGTTGAATCTGATGCATGGCAACCTGGTACAGGTTATCTGTGGGCTGGAAATACCGCCGGTGGCGGTTGGACCAATGCTGCTCATTATGCTTTTGACCCAGCTGGCGACTTTACAACGCCTGTAGATAGTATCATTATGCCAGAATCCGTTGTTGCCCTTGGCATTAAACCCCGTGGTATTACTTTTACTGCTGATGGCAATACTGCCTATGTAACTTTTTTCAACACTTGGGATTCAAATGCAATTTACAAGTTTGAAAAAGGTGTTTCAGGGGTGTGGGATCATTCAGGTACGCTTATTTCTGGTTATGCACTTAAATCAAACTATCCAAACCCCTTCAACCCAAGTACGAAGCTTGATGTTGTCCTGAAGGACGCTGGTGTGGCTGATCTGCGTGTATACGATATGCGTGGTGCCGAAGTTGCTGTTCTTAATAGCAGCTATCTTTCAGCCGGTGAACATTCATTCACCTTCAACGCTGAAAACCTGGCAGCGGGTGTGTATATCGCAAGATTTACTGCAAACGGAGCCATGTATACTCAAAGCATGACCCTTGTTAAATAAACGTATTTCTGTGTGATAGAAAAGGGGCTGTGAAGAACAGCCCCTTTTTTTTCGATTTTTATAATTACCACATTTCCTCGTTAGCGATCCAGTATAAAGGCTTGTGCGAGAATCTTGGAGCTCAAGATGAGAAAAAATATTTTTACTCTTATTCTATTGTCATGCATGAGTCTGCAACTATTGGCTCAGACAGATAATGATGAATTTAGATCAACCTGGGTAATCACCTGGGAACATATTAATTCCAGTAGTACAGTAGCTCAAAATCAGGCTCGCGTTCGCCAGATTATGGATGATCATGTCGCTGCCAATATGAACGCAGTTCTCTGGCAAGCCAGACAGGGTGGTACCGCTTATTACAATTCAAGTTTCGAACCGTGGGGACCCTATGCAGGAGGATCTGATCCAGGATATGACCCTTTAGCCTATGCCATTGAACAAGCCCACCTCAGAGGACTTGAATTGCATGCCTGGTTCAATACCTTTCAAGCAGCTTCAACATCTCCAGGCACGCCTGCAGGGGATCATCCCGAATGGGTTTGTCGTGATGAAAGCGGAATTCCCATGCCCTCATCGAGAGCGCTTTCGCCGGGTATGCCTGAGGTTCGTGACTATCTGGTTGAAGTGGCAATGGAAATCGTTAACAATTATGATGTAGATGGCCTGCATTTGGATTATGTACGCTGGAATGAATACAGCGATCTTGCACTTCGCGGAAAAGTTTCTGATCAATTGGCTGAAATCAGTGAGCTTGATCAGGTGCCAGACATGGATTTATTGGAGACGCTGCTTGATCCGCAATCTGGCCGATATCTTTATGATATTGATCATCCCTATAGCGCTGGTGTCCCAGATGGATATGGCAGCTGGCCAGAATTTTGGCGATCTTCCGTAACTTCACTCGTTGAAGCCTTACATGATTCTATCCAAACTCAGAAACCCTGGGTCAGACTTTCAGTCGCGGCGCTGGGCAAATATAATTGGAGTGGCTGGAACGGTTACAATGTAGTCTATCAGGATGCTGCCAAGTGGTTTAATGATGGCAGTATTGATCAGCTCACACCCATGCATTATCACTGGACCACTGCAACATCCTTTGTGGGGATGCTTCAGGGCAATTGTCCCGAATGTTGGAGTCAATTCATTCAACCTGGAATTAATGCTGGCCGGCTGTATACTGCTGGTCCAGGCTCCTATTTACTGACCTCTAATTGGAGTAACCATGGCGGTATTGTCAACGCTGTCCGAAATGTGGGTTGGGTGGATGGGTTCCAATTCTTCAGCTATGGCAGCTGGCAGGATTTTGATTATTGGGAAACAGCTGGAAGAACCTTTTTTGATAAAAAAACCAAAGTCCGGGACACTGGGCTCATTGTGGATGATACGCCAGCAACGCCTTCCATCGCCTTGCAGCAAATCAATCCCTTGAGTATTGAGCTAACGGTGACTCCACCTGCGGACTTGGCTCAAGACCAATGGTTTGCCCTGTATCGAGACGGCCTTAATTCCATAGATCAGGATCTTTCGACGATTATCGATCTTCATTTTGGTCAGGAAGCCTTTAGTGTTACTGATTCGTTTGACGGTACACAGGATCATAACGCTGAGTACTATTATGCTGTCAGTATGCTCGATCGTTATTGGAACGAGTCGCTAAGCTCAAATGTAGTTGTATCAGATGTACTGCCATCTTTTCCACCTCAAGTGTTATCTGCATGGCCAGGAGATGGAGATACAGTGAATGTAACCTCAATCATCGACTTCATTTTTTCTAAGACAATGAATACATCCAGTGTTGAAGCTGCAATTACAGTCTCACCTGAGGCGCCGATGGATGAGTATTTATGGAGCTCTGAGAATCATCGTTTACGTCTGTACGTCCAGGGACATTATGAAGCCGGGACCACCTATAGCGTGACCATTGGAGCAGACGCTTTGGATGTGAACGGGGTTGAACTCGATGGAAATGGAGATGGAACCCCTGGTGATTCCTACAGCCTGAGTTTTAGAACTCATGATGTGGACATCGCTGGTCCTGAGATACGGGCTCAATATCCAGATATGAGTTCAGGGTTAGACTCTTTTGATGTCCGGGGTGTTTTGAGTTTCGTCTTTGACGAATTGCTGGACCCCGGTACAGTTGATGAGAGCACCATCACGCTTTGGTCTGGGGAAACTCAGATCGAAATGGATGCAGTACACTCATCAAATGAATTTCGTTCAGTTATTGATGTGCGCGCAATCGATCAATTAACTGCCGGTGAATCTTATGAACTCCGTTTAAGTACAGCAATCACAGATACAGCAGGCAATCAGCTGAGCGAGGAGGTCATTGCACCCTTCTCAACCCAAATGAATCATTATACAGAGTCCATCCTGATTGATGATATGAGAGGGACTGAAGGAACCTGGGCAGCACCAGGCTATAGCGGTACAACAGCTGGTATACTCGTCTCCTTATCTGATTTTGCTTATACCAATACAGTATATCTGCCAGCTTCCTATGCTTATTCATCTCGAAAAAAGTCGGCCTATTTACAATACGCCTGGGATCTTGAATATGATGGTGGAGCAGGTCCTTACATGATTCGCGAATATTTATCAGGAGGAGCAGCCCGGGATCGGACCTTTGATAACAGCTATACACTTCAATGCTTTGTATATGGCGACGGCAGTCAGAATTTGCTTAGATTCGCTCTTGATGAGGCAATAGGCAGCAGCTGGCCGAACCATGAGGTCTCAATGTGGCGTACAGTTGATTGGGAAGGTTGGAGATTGGTGGAATGGGACTTAAGTGACCCGGAACAAGTTGGAGTATGGATTGGGAACGAGGTATTGGACGGAAGCGCTTATAGAATAGATAGCTTCCAGTTGACTTTTGACCAGGAGGCAGGTGATGCTGCCGGTCAAATCTATTTTGATGAACTGCGAGTTGTAAAACGCATGCCTGGTGTTTCAATTGATCAGGACAGGGAAGTTGAAATACCAAATACAGTCAGCTTACATCAAAACTATCCCAACCCATTTAACCCTGAGACCATGCTGAGTTTTTCATTACCAACCAATATGCAGATACGTCTCTCTATCTTTGACATTAGAGGACGGGAACTGGAAACGCTAATCAATGATGAGCTGACTGCCGGTACGCATCAACACCGTTTTAATGGTGCTGATTATGCTGCTGGGGTTTATATGGTTGTTATGGAAACCGAATTTGGTACCCAGGCCAGACGGATGCTACTGTTGAAATAAAAAAAATCAACATTGTGGTTTTAAAACGGGCTGCCATAGGCAGCCCGTTTTATTCTAGTGTGGAAAGTATTCATGATACCCGAATTCACTCGGGTATCATGAGAGTTTGATTAAAAGATCAAGAAATAGATTACAATAAAAATTATTCCTCCTGACAGGGAGCCGGCTACATTCACCCAATCATTGTCCAGCCAGAGATATCCAGACAAATGCCTGGTTTCCTGCTGGCAATGACTCAAGCACTCAGTTGATTTCCCACACACTTCACAGGTGAATTTTGCCTGAATACTGGCGCCGAGAATGCTGTCCACAATCGTCCCAAGAAATCCTGCCGCAATAATGACCACGATCAGAATTGGATCCCAGAAAAGGGAACCGTTAAAATAGGCAATGGCAACAATAGAAGTAGCCCCAAGGAGACCACCAATGGTCCCAAAAAATGACACACCACCTGAATAGCCCTTTGAAACACGCTTCCATGTTAAAATATTAAGCGGCAGTTTTTTGCTGAAACTACCAATCTCTGTTTCCCAGGTGTCAGCTGTGGCGCTCGCCAGGGAGGCCAAAAATGCCCAGTAAAGCCAGACTGTTGAATAATTGGATAGATACCAGGCTATGGTGAAAATCAGCGGAATTCCGCCGTTGGCATAAACCTGGACGATGTCACGTTGAGATCCCTTCTTGCTTATACCATCAGCCTTCGATTGGCGGTCGGCTATTTTTGAAAGCAAGCTAGATAGTACAAAAAATCCAATGAGGGGGAGCGTTGTGTCCCAGCTTCCCATTCCGAACATGAATATCCCCAATAAGAAGGCACCGAAACCGCCACTCAAACTAAGGGCCTTCAATCGATAGGCCCCGTATCCTAGAATTAGTGAAAACATAAACCAGCCGGCAATGGTAAGTAAGGTGCCGCTCCCCATGTTTGTAAGGTAGAGATCCATCCCAAGTGCAGCAGTCAGCGTTAGTGTCAGGTTGTCGCTTCCGCGTTTAGAGACAGCTTCACCAACAGTCGAGACAAATGCTACAAAAACGGACATTCCCACAAGATGAATGAGGGGCAGCGAATCCGCGTTTAACAATTCAGTATAGATAGGATAACTTGCCAAAAGAACCAGCAGGGCTACTGTAAAGAAGGCGATGCTGCCTGCCCAACTTTTTTTGTCGTGCCACAAGATGAATTTATTTTTTGAATTGCTGCGCTCACCAATTATTGTGGCAGCCGTATCTGCAAATGTTAGAATCAACATTGCCACGATAAAAATGACAATATTTCGATCCCAGAACATGATAACCAACATCGTAAAAGCAATCGGGAAATAGACTGTCCCAAATGAAACACGCTCTGTCGTGTGCATGCCCTTGAGACTATCATTTTTTATAGCGATATAGTTCAGAATGGTAAAAAGTATTCCCAGAATAATAACTGGTAGTTTTTCGCTAAGGAAAAAGGGAGCCAGGGAGACAAGAATACCCACCATCACATGCACAAATTTGCGGGAGAGTTCCGGTGACAATTTAAGTGCTTTTCGTAAGATTTCAGCAATCCCAATAAAAAGCATAATAATGCCGAAAAAAATCAGGAAAGCAATCCACTCGTTTGAGAATTCAAAAAATAGAGGCAAAACAGATCCTTTCAAATGTATACTGACTTCTACCAGTCTAATCTGACGCTGAAAATGATCAAGTCTAAAGAGTTGCATTTAAAGAAAAAAAGCGTGTTAGAAGTGACTCCTTCCAAAAGCCTTTCAATCATTGGTGGAAGTATGGTGGATTTGGTGGATCGTCACTCTGAACTTGACTTCCAGGTCATAGCTTCAGCGAGAGTGGTGGAAGGGTGTCACACTTATCGTTAGGGAAATATTTTGGTTAGAATCAAGATTCGTTGTTCGCTATGCTGTCTCAGAATACCAAAAAAAAGGCCTCCCGAAGGAGGCCTTTTAAGATAAACAAATGGCTCTTGATTATTTGATCAGAGTCATCTTTGCTGTTTTGGAAACGTTTCCAACACGGAGCTCATAGATATAGACACCAGCTGCTGCAGGTGTTCCATTTGCTGTGAGGCTGTTCCAGGAAACACTGTGTGTCCCTGGGCCGTAGGAAGCATTATCAGCTAAACGAACAACTTCTTGTCCAAGCATGTTATATACAATCACATTGATATTGTCTTTTGCCAGTGGCAATGTGAATTCAATGGTTGTGCTGGGGTTGAAGGGGTTCGGGAAGTTCTGGGCAAGTTTGTAATCATTAGGTGTAATGATTGTCCACTCTTTATCTACACCAACAACAGTACCAAGCTCAGAAATCGAGAAGGTGTAGCCATAGGGATTGCCAGATGAATAGGGGGGCTCAAGAAAACCTTGAACCAGCTCTGCACGTCCGTCACCATCAAGATCGTTGGCGAAATCGAGACCAAAACCACCCATGGTTTGATCCCAGTTTGCTACGACTCTCTCATCCCAGCTAGTTCCATTCCAATCCCATTCCAAGATGCGGGCATGTCCGTAATCAACGGCATAAAGTTCATCAACGCCGTCGCCGTCGCCATCACCACCAGTGAGATCCCAGGGGGCTCCATGATGTGAGAGGATGGAAACACCATTTTCAAAAGTGATATCTGCAACGTCATCGCCACCTTTGACCTGCCATACCCAACCAAGGTTGTACTGAGGACCGTAGATTTCGTCAACGCCGTCACCATCGATATCAGAAACAAAAGTGGTACCATATACAACATCATCATTGCCTGAAGAATCGATCATGGTTGCACTCTGAATGGCATAGTCATCCGTTCCCAAGGCTTCAACAACAATAATCGTGTTGTTATTCCATGAGAAGAAACAGACTTCCTTGTCACCATCGCCATCAAGATCGGTCACATTGGCCTGACCATATCCAGGAGATCCGCCCCATTCAGGAGCATCTTTGTTGGATTCCCATTCAGAAACCAGTGAATAAAAACCGGATTCAAATGTTCCGTCAACATGGGCAATCATGAGAATATCATAGGTTGCGCCTGAATTACCATTATTGGCAATCAGAAGTTCCTGCTGGCCATCACTATCAGGATCGCCAACGTTCAATGTGCGTTCGCCGTAATATCTGTCAACTTCGACTCCATCAACCATGATTGGAATCACATATTGGATATAGTTATCACTTCCAACTACACCGTCCCATTCCCAGACATTGATACCGTTTCCGGCTTCAGCAGCATCGCGAAAACTCATGTAGATGATTTCGCCAACACCATCATTGTCCAGATCACCTGTAATAGCATGACGGACAGGGGAGGAATAGGTAGTTGAATCAGTTGTGAGAGTGGCTTTCCATTCCAGTGTGTTATCAGCAGTGGCCTCATAGATATGAAGACCATGAACGGTGTAATCCGTTACAATAACTTCCTGGAAACCGTCACCATCAAGATCGCTACCAGCGGTTACGCCGCGGGTTTGAAAACCAGGTGTGACTGGATTAACAGAAGAGGTATCTGCAACCACTGGACGTGTATCAACACCAGGGGAGAGATTCCAACCGTCATGTTCGAAAATGAGAGCTGTAGCTGAATTTACACTAACAGCAAAAATTTCGTCCAGACCATCATAGTCAAAATCACCGAGCACAACATCCTGCCAGGTATCATCCGTCATATCCGTGCTTACGGTATATGCTGTCCATGAAGAGGCATCTCTCACATCACCAACCTTATCATACTCGAGATCAATGATAATTGTGGAGTCAGTTGTGATAATGAAATCAGCACCATCAGCAGGGCCCCACCAGATGTCAGTATTGCCCAGTTGAGCACCGCGGAAAGACATTCCATCAGTGTTAACAAATATTTCATAAACATCGGTCGAAGCATCAAAGGCAGCTAGATCAGAACCGACATCATATAATAAGACGATTCCCTCATCACAGGAGGCCAGATAGATTTCTGTGTAGCCATCGCCATTGAGATCAGCTGCTTCCAGCGCACGTTTGGATCCACCATCATATGTAGTAATATCATCTGTAAAAAGGATTAGCTCATATGAATCAGCTCCAAGGACATCAAAAAAACTGATGCCGTTAAAGTCCCATTCTACCATGGCAAAGTTGTTAGTACCATCGTTATCAAAATCACCGATAACTGCACCACCATAGACTGAACAGCAAAAACTTTCATCCGTAAATTCAATAACCCAATTAGGGAAATCATAGGTTGAAGTCGTATCCAGAGACATTACGATCACAGCACCTGCGCGTCCATCATAGAGCAGAAGCTCGGTAACGCCATCGGCATCCAGATCATTAGCAACGACAGTCTTTGTTGAAGTTGGATATAGACCGGCACCATTATCAATACCAGCAAGTTCAGCAGCATTTACAACTGCAACTTCTGTGAAAGATATTCCGCCAGCTGTAACGGCAGCGGTATCTAACTCAAAAATAAACAGTGAGCTGTAACTTGCAGCGCTACCGCCCTCACCACCAACCAGTAACTCAGCAATTCCATCACGATCTAAATCGGGAGTTTCGTTTGCGACTTCATAACTGTAAACGACATCTGAAATCACATGAGACCAAACTTCTGACCAGGCATCGTTGCCATCATTCTCATACATATGCAAGGTGATACCACCTTCGTCAGAGAATGCAACGATTTCTGGATAGCCGTCAGCATCATAATCGAAGGGTCCTGAAACGCCCCAATATGAATCGGCATCTGTTGCGTGTGTTTCATACCAACCTGTTGTGTAACTGTTCACACCGTTTTCACCTGCTATGGCAAAAACTGATAATGCGACCAGCAGTAGGGTAATTGACCATTTAGGTAAATTAATTCCCATTTTGTCCTCCTTTGTTGATTGACCATATCAATGCTTTTATATTAAATTGGTGATGCAATCACTCATGAAAATGATTGACGCAACAATTTATCCAATAAAAGTGCGTAAATCTAGAGTTCAGGGGAAAGATAGACAAGTAAAAAGGTCAGATGATTTGTAGTTAGTTAATAATAGTATTTAAACTAACTAAGATGGTTGACTTGACTTGAGTGGCTAACTATAATAGTAGATCATTTACCACTTCTAAAGTAATGGAATAGAACCCGGGAGAGTGTATGAATTCAGCGTTAGTGAATCCTTGTAGATCATTTCTGAAAGTTTTTTTATTAGGATTATTTATTGGCACGATGTACGGGGGGACAACTGGAAAAATATCTGGTCGGGTGACCGATGCTGAAACTGGAGAAGGCCTTCCAGGAGTGAATGTTATTGTAGAAGGGACTGGAATGGGTTCCTCAACAGATAGCCAGGGTATCTATTTTATTATTAATGTTCCCGTGGGTGTATTCTCTGTGAGAGCAGGAATGATTGGATACAGTACCCAGTTGATGACAGAAGTCTCTGTTCGAGGTGATTTGACTACAGAGATTGATTTTCCTATGATTGTAAAAGTGTTGGAGTCCGATGAGGAAGTTGTCGTAGTAGCCACGCGACCAATGGTTCAAAAAGATTTAACTTCAGGAAGATCTATTGTCAGTGCGGCAGAGATATCAGAAATGCCGGTTGAGTCTCTGGCTGGTGTGATTGGTACAAAGGCCGGCATCGTATCCGGACCTGATGGTTCCATGCACATTAGAGGCGGACGATCCAGCGAAGTGACTTATATGATTGATGGTGTCCCAGTGACCAATCTCTCCTCAGGAGGCTTGGCTGTCGGACTTGAGAACAGCGCAGTCCAGGAACTTCAAATATTGAGCGGTACCTTTAATGCAGAATATGGCCAGGCCATGTCTGGTATCATTAATATTATTACAAAAGAGGGTAGTGAAAACTATCAAGGCAACATCAGTGCCTATATGGGCGACTACTATACTGAAAACACGCGCTTCTTTGAGCATGGTGACGAGTTTGACCCAATGAACATCAAGAATCTGGAAATCAGCCTCTCTGGTCCCGTACCAGGTTTCAAAAATAAGTTGAGTTTTTTCGCCAACGGTCGCGCATACAATTATGGGGGTCTTTACCGCGGTGTGAGAGAGCATAGTCCCAATGATGTGAATTATTTAACCTCCAAGGCAGTTGAAGAATTACGTGATTCGCCGTGGGGAAGAGCAGGACTGTTAAATTTCGCCGAACCCTTCACCGATCTGGATGGTGATGGAAAACTGGCCGAAGGCAGCGAGTCATATTTTGATTTTGATGGAAACGGTTCTTTCACAGTTGGCGAACCCTTTAAAGACGTCAATGGAAACGGTCGCTATGATCACAACATTGATTTTAATCAAAATGGGTTTATTGATGCTGAAGATTGGGAATTTATCGATCTAAACGGAGACGGTGTTCTTAGCGGCGATCCCTTTGTAGATGCAAACTTCAATGGTGTCCTGGATGGTGAACCCTACATCGACTTTAATGGGAACCAAATGTGGGATAGTGGCGCCAGTGGTGATTCGTCAGTCGTTCGACTGAACACATCTTCTCGTGTGAATGGTATGCTGAAGCTTACCTGGAAAATTACGCCAAAGATGAAATTGAATGCCAGCATTATCCATAATGCCGCAACCTCTGTGGGTTATAGTCAATCCTATAAGTACAATCCTGATGGACGCCCAACCAATAAGTCAACGTCCACTTCGATAATTATGGATTTGCGACATTCCCTGAACGAAAGAATGTTCTATGACATTAAGGGCTCCTTCTATCAGACAACCGCTCAGACATATTACATTGATGTAGACCCAACTGATTTGAGTAAAGATATGGAATTAGTCTATACGGATATGGCACTTCTTGCTGATTTCCTCACCGAAATTTCCGTGGATCAAAAGTCAGGGATTGGAATGGGTAGTTATTACGGGTCTCCCAGCGACTCGCTCCTTATTCTGAAAAGTGATATGAACATATCATTTTATGACAGCCTTTCCATAGGGGGTATTACCTATTATGCTGAGGATATTTTTGGTAGAAGGTCCGTTTCAATGAATATCACTAACACCTGGGAGGATACAGAAGGGCTCGATTATGCCGATATCCTGAATTCAGTCGGAATTAGAGAATGGATCAGACAGGTCAAATTTGAGTTCGTCATAAATGATTTGAAAAAAGCCTTCTTCCTCCCCAATGAAATATCTGAACAACCAGACAATGAATATTTGGCCGGCGGTCACAGTCATGGCTTCTCCGAACGAATCAACCAAACATATCTCATGAGTGGCGAGCTGACCTGGCAAATGAACAACACGCATCAGGTCAAGGCCGGATTGGGTTTAAAATCCCATCGAATGCAATACAAAGCCTATTCCATTTTTGTTCAGGAGAATCTTGATTGGATCCCAACCATTAAAACGACTGAATCCAGCTTTCAAAATGATTCCTACGACAATTGGCTTACAGACGCTGTTTCCAAGCTTTCACTAAAATCTCGTAATCCAAAGGAAGCTTATATATATCTTCAAGATAAAATAGAGCTAAAAGATATGATTGTTAATGTGGGTCTGAGATATGACTATTTCGATCCCAATTACTTTGTTCCCAGCGATTATCGGGATCCTGAAAACCCCACATATTGGCTCTACACATTAACAGGTTCAGATTCTACAGAAATCGATACCTTCTTCCAGTTCTCAGGTGAAGTGACAGCGTTTGATGAAATACTAGATACTTTGGATGCCAATGGGGAACAGTGGAGAGATTTTAATGACTTTTACGCAGATACTGAACCCGTGCATCAATTCTCTCCAAGAATTGGTGTCGCTTACCCTATTACTGACAAGGGTATCATCCACTTCAGCTATGGGCACTTTTTCCAGATTCCCACTTTCAGCTATTTATATGCAAACCCGGAAATGGAAATAAGCACAGCCAGTAACGAATCCATCCTGGGAAATGCAAATTTGAAACCTCAAAAGACGGTGACTTACGAGATTGGCCTGCAACAGGAGTTGACAGACGATCTGGGAATTGAGATTATTGCCTTTTACAAAGATTTTTCGGGACTTTTAAGTTCAGATCAATACGAAAAGTATAATACGGTGAAATACACCGTGTATTCGAACCGTGATTATGGCGATACCAAGGGTATTACTTTTTCGATTAACAAACGTCGGACTGGATTGATTTCAGCTTCTGCTGATTATACCTATCTGGTAGCCCAGGGTAATGCTTCAGATCCGCTATCGCTGTTTTATGCAAATCAAAGCGATCCACCTGCTGAAGTCGTCAAGCAGGTGATCCCTCTGGACTGGGATCAAACCCATACCGTTAATGTCAATATCTCACTGGTGAAACCACGCAAGTGGGGATTATCAATCCTCACAAAATACGGTTCTGGATTGCCCTATACACCAACCTATCAAGGATCTTCCCTCGATGCCCCCAATTCGGATCGTCGACCAGATTTCTTTAATGTGGATATCAACATGCACAAGGATGTTGATTTCGCAGGTTTGCATTGGACTGTCTTTGCCAAGATTTATAACGCTCTCAATACCATGAATGAAACAAGTGTTTTCTCTGATACTGGACGGGCGACTTATTCACTAATCCCTACATATACACCGGACAATGGAAACGTTTATGGCAGGCACTCTCTGAACGATTGGTTGACAAGGCCCAATTACTTCAGCAGTCCCCGTCAATTCCGAATCGGTTTCTCAACAAGTTTCTAGGAAGGTGTAAATATGAAGCATAAAAAGATTTTATTTCTCGCCTTCGTCACTCTATTCACCGTGCTCAATGCCGGAACCAATGACAAGAATCAAGTGCCGGAAAGCAAAACTGATCGCGTAGCCTGGCTGAAATACTACAATTCGCTGGAGCGCAGCCAACATATGTCAAAATCTGCCGCTCTAAGCGATCGAAAAGCGGGTACTCATAATGGAAACCGCGTAAGAACTCTGTTCTACAATTATGGTTCCATTGGTCGACCGAATACTGAACCTTCCATGGAATGGCCCATTGGTTCAGGTCGTGGCTATGCGTTCGAGTTTGGTGTTGTTGCCGGTGCAAGAATCAAAACTTATGGTGGCCAGAACGATATTATTGTCAGTGATGGTCTCACCGTGGCTGGTGTTCGATACGACAATAGTGGTTTTGACAATAATCCAGGTGACTGGCAGCCACTACCCGGTTTCCACGATCCCTTTCAATCTTCCATTGCCATGAGTGATGCAATCGATGAAAACCGCGATAGCAAACCCGATTCATGGCCAGGCAACTGGTATAATCTTTCCTTTCAGGATTATATGTGGCCAGGTGAGTACGGTCTCGGAGTCACTACAGCTGACCAGGAATCCTACTATGTCATGGATGATTTTTATATTAAGAGTCATAACACCTATTGGCCACAACAGGGCTGGTCAGACACCTTAAAGGATGATGAGTTTTATCCAGGCTTTCCAGTAGATACGGTTCGCGGAGGACTTGGTCTCCAGGTTGAATCCCGTGGATATCAGTGGATCGCCACCCGCGCTCAGAACGTAATATTCTTTGTTTATGAGCTCAAAAATGTCGGTCTGGACACATTGGATAATATGTATTTCGGTATGTATGGCGATCCCCACGTGGGAGGAGCCTCTGATTACAACGACGATGATGCGTATTTTGATACTTTTATCGATATTGTATACGGCTGGGATGATGACGCTGTTGGTGATCCAGTTTTTGGGACCACAGTCCCAGGCTTCTTCGGTTATAAATTTCTGGAATCCCCTGGTGAACCTCGTGATGGAATTGATAACGATGCCGATGGCATGGTCGATGAATCCATGCAGGATGGGATAGATAATGACGGGGATTGGGAAGCCTACTCCGACTGGAATCTCAATGGGGAGTGGGATCCAGGAGAACCGGTCAACGATGATCTGGGAACAGATGGCGTTGGTCCGGATGATGTACAGTATGTCGGTCCTGATGATGATGGGACAGAGGCAAGTGGCATGCCCGATCCAGGAGAACCAAACTTTGATGAAAAGGATCTGGATGAGGCCGATCAAATTGGTTTGACCGGATTTATCGTAAATACTTATTCTTCCAGCACTGAGACTGAGGACTATTATTATTCCAGTCGTCTCACTGCACCCATTGATACATCGGCATTCACGCAAAATGCAGATAATATTTTTATGTATAGCTCCGGACCGATAAAGATGGCCCCCAATGATGTCCGTCGCTTTTCAATTGCCATGCTGTATGGCTATAATTCGAATGCGGCCAGTGGTGAAACGGTCTACGAGGATCCACATAACATTCGTGATCTCTATGCGACTGCTGAAATTATGCAGGAGATCTATGATGCTGGATATCGCTTCGTCAAGCCACCAAACAAACCCCGTTTGACTGCAGTTCCGGGCAATGGTCAGGTTACCCTGTATTGGGATGAAGGCGCTGAGCGTTCCCGTGATCCGCTTTATGGAAAAGATTTTGAAGGCTATGCCATCTATCGTGCCACAGACTTTGGCTTTAACGAGTCTTTGGTTATCACAGATACTTATGGAAGTCCATATCTCTGGAATCCCATTGCTAAATTTGACTTGAAAAATGGCATATCAGGTCCCCATCCTGTCGAACAGATAAAAAATTCAGGTCTTCACTATGATATGGGTGCCAATACAGGTTTGGTTCACAGTTACGTGGATAAAAATCTGGTCAACGGCCAGCGCTATTTTTATGCGATCTGTGCCTATGATTCTGGCTCTGCAGTTGACACAATCCCGCCAACGGAAACAGCCAAGACCATTCAGGAGGATTTCTCTGGCAATGTTTCGCTGGATGTAAATACGGCAATGGTTACTCCTCAAGCTCCATCGGTTGGTTTTATTGCTCCTCAAATCACTTTCGTTAGTGATGAGGAAATGCCTGGTACAGGTGTGATTGAGTTCAAAATAATTGATCCAACCCTGGTTCCTGACAATCGTACGCTGGAAGTGCGTTTTGTAGATTCCGGGATGGATTTGGTCGATAATGATGAAGACTGGGAAACCTATGTAGACACAGATCTGATACGGGATAACGGAATATATGTGGATATGGTTATTCCCCCAAGCGTAGACACCATCAGTTATTCCAGCTCCATAACAGAAATGGTTCTGGTAAAAGGGGTAGTTGGGGGTGTTTTCGAGCACAGCGGCTTCCAGTGGAAAATCAAAACCTGGCTGGATGGCCCATCCTTATTAACAGATACCGTTTATATCTATCCCGATGCTTTTGTTGTCGAACCGACAATGGATATCTGGGATCCTGCGATTGACGGTAGTGTCAATGATGATGTTGGTTCCGACGGTTGCGCTGATGAATATGAAGATGGAAGTGGTGGATGTTCTGAACTCGCCGTTGCAGCACCTGGATCGGATCCAAATGGCGACAATTGGGACCCCTTGAGCAATCCCAATGGTACTGAGGCCAACGGTAAACCGGACACGGGTGAACCTGATATCGACATGAATGATTTTCAGGAGCTGGTCAGGGAAACCAAATCTTTTTCCGTTATCGATATAACGGATCCCCTTAATGAAATACCCATTATGGATGATCAAGTCGGTATCCATGGTGAAGATTTTAATCAGATCAGCACAGGGCTTCAGATTTTTGTTGAAAATGATACTCTGAAACTGGATGATGAGCGTATCGGCTGGTCCACTGGTGACTGTATCTGGCGTCCTACGGCTCGGGTTTACACAAGTGGTACCCAGGGAATTGCGATTCCACTGGATTATCGTCTGGAATTTTTTGAGACAGTCGTAGATACCTCGCTGAAACTTGGTGTTTGGACCCGCACACAATTCCCTATGGCATACAGTGTTACAGAAGTACAAACCGGTATGCGTAGCAATGTGATTGTGACCAGTAATGTGGACTCGAGCATTCAGGCCTCGAGCAAAATCACTCCCTTTTATTATTCAAGTGAAGATCGGATCGGGACAGAAATTGGTGTAGATCTATTGCCGACCTGGGAATTTGCATTCACAACACCTCTCGGAAATATTGAGAGTATGCTGCCCTTATCAAATGGTGTGATGATCGGAACGTCAACCAGGGGTCTGGCGGTCTATAATCAGGACAGCAAGGGTTGGAAATTCTGGACAAACGCAAGCTCTGGTGGAGGACTTATCTCCAATGTGGCCATCAAGGATATCAAATATCATGAAGGCCATTACTGGATTGCCACTTCTCACGGAGTGTCGCTATATGACGGCGAAATCTGGAAGCACCACCAGCGTCTCGAAGTGATCTTTGATGACTGGGAACCGGATAAATCGGCAACTCTGGAAGAACCACAGGCAACCAAAAGTTACGCAGCATGTACTGCTATTGATGTGGATGCTGAAGGAGCCGTGTGGATAGCAACTGGTAAACATGGGCTCATCCGCGTGAATACACGGGGAACCTATCTGACCAGCTATGATGATGAGATAGACTTCTTTACTGGTCCAGACTCGCTTTCTGAATATCTGGAGCAATTGACAGATACAGAAGTAAATGATTTAAAGGTTGTTGATAATACGGTCTGGATAGGCACGAATAAAGGCCTCATCGCATATAATTATGTCGATTCTGTATGGACCCACTATCCAAAAGACAATCTAAATGGTCTTCTTAACGATGATATCTTCACCATCGACAAATTACCTGAGTCCATGGGTGGTAATCTGGTTCTGGGTACAGCCAAGGGTGTTGCTTTCATGGTGGATGATGCCTTCACAGTCTACTTTAAATCAGATTCTACACTACCAGATAATAAGGTCTATAGTCTTTACTATAACAGTCCATCAGAATATTTTCTGGGTACAGGATCTGGCTTTGCGGTCCTGGACCTCTCCAATGCCAGTGCAGATTTTAGCTCAGGAATCACGTTTGGGCAATATGGAGCAAGCTGGGGTGATGCAACTATCTACACGGATAAGAATATTAAAGCAATCACCTTTTCCGACGGCTTAGGCTATTTTGGAACTGAGAATGGTCTGGAACAGCGTATCTCTGAAAATCAATGGAATACATTTGGTCCTCAACCAGGGGATGTGCTGGAGATATTTACCCGAAAAGAATTCAGCAGTCTAGACAATCACATATATGAAACTTCCTCCGGAAAGGAAGATGCCGCGAAGGTCATCAACAATCTTGAGGCTGTATCCGTTGTGCCCAATCCCTATGTGGCTACTGCCATCTGGGAACAAAAACCTTATCTCCAATCAGGTCGAGGCGAACGCAAGATATTTTTCATAAATCTGCCTATGGAGTGTACCATAAGAATCTATACAATGGCAGGTGAGCTGGTTCGGAAGCTGGAGCATAATGAATCTGTATTCAATGGTGCCGAATCATGGGATCTCCTCAATCTGGATAACCTGGAGATCGCCTATGGCGTTTACATATACCACATTGAAACCGATAACGCAGAAACCATCGGCAAATTTGCCGTGATCAAGTAAGGAGGTTGACCATGAAAAAAAGTATGATCATGCTCCTTGTTATCTCAGTCTCATTGAGCTTTGGACAATACAAAGGCGGCACCACAGCAGCCCAATTCCTAAAAATTGGAATTGGAAGTCGCGCAACCGGCATGGGTGAAGCATATGTCGCCATGAGTAGCGATGCTTCAGGTCTGTATTGGAATCCTGCTGGCATTGCAAGAGCTGGTGGAGGCGAAATTATGTTTCAGCGTAACAATTGGATCGCTGATGTAGCCATAAATTATATGGGTGTCATATTCCCGCTCTACGGTATTGGAACCGTTGGTGTGAGTATCACGTCCCTCACCATGGACGACATGCCAGTTACAACTGAACTGGAGCCAAATGGAACAGGAGAAGAGTTCACAGCCAGCGATCTGGCAATGCAAATCAGCGTTGCCCGGGCGCTTACGGACAGATTCTCAATTGGATTCAACACCAAGTTCATTCAACAAAGTATCTGGCACAGTACAGCCACCTCCATGGCAATTGATGTAGGGACCTTGTTCACAACCCAATTCAATGACATGCGTCTGGGAATGAGCATATCCAATTATGGGGCGAGTATGACCATGTCCGGTAGGGATGCCCTGGAACGCTTCGATCCAGCATCTGGATTTGAAGGAAATAATGATGCCATTCCTGTTGACTATGCCATGGACAATTGGGATCTACCCCTGATTTTTCGAGTTGGCGTCGCCATGGATGTTTTGGATATTGGTGTGAGTAAACTAACCCTGGCAATTGACGCCATTCATCCAAATGATAATTATGAATCCATTAATGTTGGAACTGAGTTGAGCATACTGGATAAGTATTTTCTACGGGCAGGGTGGAAATCGCCTTTTGTGGAGACGAACACCAGTCTGGCTTCTTCCAATACTGAAACCAGGGAAGAAGGGCTTACTTTTGGAGCCGGCTTCGATCTGCCACTTTTTGGATCTGCCACAGGCTTACGCTTTGACTGGGCCTATGCAGATTTCGGCAGACTTAACAACGTCCAGAGATTCAACCTGAGTTTATATTTTTAATGCATACAATATTACCGTTACGAGGTAATTAGGTTTTGAGAGTGCCTTCCAGGATGATCAATATTTTGGAAGGTACTTTTCTTTTTGAATGAGATGACAATATGAGAACTGAAGTGGGGCTTCCATGAAAAAGTTTAGAGTGTTATTCATGATTCTGTTAATTCCGATTCAATTCCTGTATTCTGGAACTGCAGGAAAAGTAATTGGAAAAGTCACCGACCAGAGCACGGGAGAGCCTTTGATTGGTGTAAACGTTATGATTCCGTCAGCTGGAATGGGCGGAGCCACAGATATTGATGGAAATTTTCTCATACTCAATGTTCCGCCTGGTGAATACGATTTGCATTGCTCCATGATTGGTTATTCTGAGCAGGTTGTAAAAGGTATTCGCATTATGGTGGACCTGACAACCACTCAGGATATTCAGATGACCCTGAGTATCATCGAGGGGGATGTGGTTACAGTAACGGCAGACAGATCTATGATTCACGCCGATATCACCCATGCCCAGGCAAATATCAGTGCAGCCGAATTGGAGGCGATGCCCGTAGAGTCTTTTCAGGCAGCCGTATCTCTCCAGGCTGGTGTTGTGGTTGATGCTGGTGGTGGCATTCATATTCGTGGTGGACGCTCTTCAGAAATCGCATACTTGATCGATGGCATTCCAGTGACCAATTCATATGGACAGAATATGGGTGTTGGAATCGAAAATAATGCTATTCAGGAACTTCAGGTTATCTCTGGTACCTTTAACGCTGAATACGGTCAAGCCATGTCCGGAATTGTAAACATCGTAACCAAGGATGGTAGTCTTGATAAATATACTGGGCAACTGAGTTATCGCTATGGAAGGTATATTTCTACAGATCCAGAAATTTATCTTGGCTTAATTCCTGAAGATCTTGAGTTAAAAAATGATCTTGATATTTCCAGCGTTGATATTTTTGGACTTGATCCAAAAACCTTTACGCCGTCTGGCCGCCATGATGTGCAATGGAGTCTGAGTGGACCCGTTCCTGGGTTTTCAAAAAAGACATCATTTTTTACATCAGGCAGATATGAGGACCTGAACGGAAGATTGTACGGAGTCAGGCGTTTCAAACCCGATTCGTTTTCCTGGGATGCTGAGAACTCCATAGCAATAGAAAATGGTGAAGTCTTTTCTGATTTTATTGATTATGGAGCTGATGGTTGCCCTGATGAATATGAAGATGGTGAGGGCGGCTGCTCCAACACACCTTTAAATTTAGGTCCTGATCCTAATGGGGACAATTGGGACTTCTATCTTAATCCCAATGGTGGAGAAGGAAATCTCGTAAGAAATGCAGGAGAGACAGGGGATGGTCTCTGGGGTGGAGGGGATCGACTCTACTCAGTGGATCCAGACATATTTTATGACCAATCCAGCGGGAGGTGGTATCGAGATACAAATGGCAATGGCGTATATGATGCTGATGTTGACTCGCGTGAATTTAATCCGGTGATCGCTTTTGAGGATGTGGACGGAAATGGCCGTCTTAGCGGTGAATGGTATATAGACGGTGACGGAAATGGCGAGTGGACAAATAATCGGGGTGACAATGCCATTGTACCCCTTTACAATTCCACAAGCCTGAATCTACAAGGCAAATTGACCCATTTATTTTCCCAAAGTTTAAAATTGTCTCTCAATGTTCTTTATGGGAGCAGCAGAACCTACAATAGCAACTCCCTGGGATGGAAATATACACCGGAAGGTCGTGCCACAGATTATGGCGATAACATGAATATCGGCCTGGTTTTTCAACACACTTTAAGCCCGGAAGCCTTTTATTCAGTCAAAGCATCCATACTCGGAAATTTCGGACGTTCGTATTATAAAAATATCTATGATACCGATTGGAATTCGATCTTTTTGTCCAATATGTTTCGTTTCTCTGATTTCAACATGCCAGACCCTACCGATTATATTTCTGATGATCTGGATGCATATGAAAATGACAACAATATTCTGGATGCCTCGACGGGACAAAAATTCAATTTGGGAGGTATCTCCAAATATCACCTATATCGGATAACAAGAAGCCAACTACTCAAATTTGATATGACCAATCAAATCAATAACATGCATCAACTTCAGGGTGGTGCTGAGTTTAAGTACACCAGCATATTTCGCAGGGATTTTTCCATTCTTTATGATCCAGCCGAAGGATTTAATCTACCAGAGATTCAAACCCCTGATCAAAAGGAAACCACGCCAAACTTTAGCGAGATGCTGAAGAATCCTTATGAATTTGCAATTTATCTCCAGGATAAGGTGGAAGTGGCAGATATGATTGTGAATGCCGGGTTACGCTATGAAATATTTGAGCCAGATGGGTCAACACTTAGTGACGCAGCCGATCCCAACCCTTACGCTCCTTTAAAATTAATAAACAAGTTTCACGATCTGGATGGCGATGGTTTAATCACTGAAGCAGAGGCAATATCCTCAAATGCTAAAAGCTATGATGATCGCATGGAATACTGGTTTAAGAAAGCTGACAGAAAAATTCAGATTAGTCCCCGTTTGGCCATCGCTTATCCCATAACTGATATGGGTGTTCTGCATTTTTCCTACGGTCATTTCTTCCAGATTCCCAGCTACAACTATCTTTATATAAATCCGGATTTTGAAGTTCCTGTAGGCGGTGCAATTGCCTCTGCCACAATGGGTAACGCCGATCTGGAACCTCAGAAAACAGTTCAATATGAAGTTGGCTTTCAACAGCAATTCGGCGAAAATATCGGTGTCGATGTAACCGGATTCTATAAGGACATCAGCAACTTGTTGGGATCGAAGATTCTCACAACATTTACCAACGAAATTTATGGACAATATGTCAATCGGGATTACGGAAATGTTAAGGGATTAACCATATCCCTGACAAAACGCTATTCTAACGGGTTCTCAGCCAATATTGACTATACCTATAGTGTGGCAGAGGGAAATGCCTCAGATCCCCAGTCAGCCTTCTGGGATGCTCAAAACAATCGAGATTCAGAGAAACAACTGGTTTATCTGGATTGGGATCAACGCCACACCTTGAATGGTACGGTTTTGTTTAAGCTGCCATACAAGGTTAACGTTAGTTTCATTGGAGAATATGGCTCAGGTTTACCTTATACGCCAACGAACCCCAGTCTGGTGGGTGGGGGATTTGAGAACAGCGCCCGGCGTCCCCAGCAAGTAAATCTGGATATGCGTCTTACAAAATCGATGGTCTTTGCTGGCAGAGAAATTAGCCTCTCCGCAAACGTTTATAATCTCCTTGATATTCGAAATGAGGTAAGCGTTTACACCGATACTGGCCGATCCGGATACTCCCTTATTCCAACTTTCACTTCTGAGGATCCGAATTGGAATTATAACACACTTGCAGAATACCTGAATCGACCAGGCAATTATTCATCACCACGCCAAATCCGTATTGGCATATCGACTTCATTGTGAGTCGGGATATAATTATGAAACAGAATAAAATATTTCTTACCATTATCTTCTCAATCATTTTCGCAGCCACTGTCATGGGCGCGGGCACTCGAACGGGCCGACAGACCAGGTCTCCAAGCCGACCCAGTCTTCAAAAAGGGTCAGGACTGGGAGTCGATGCCAATCAACACGGAAATCGTCGTCTGGCAATTCATAGTGGGAACAAAATATTAACCCGCTTTACCAACTACGGCTCCATTGCAGATTGGAGAAATTCGCCGGGAAGATATGATTGCGGAATTTATCCCATTGGTTCCGGACGATCCTATCTTGCAGAATTCTCCCCACTTGTTGCGGCAGAGGTTAGAACTGCAGGCGCCGGGGGAACCCTTCATATCGTTAGTGATGGCATGCCCTCAAGTTCGCCTGATGCTCCAGCCACAGGAGACTATCTCTGGCAATTTGAGCCCATTCAGGGGTATGCAAATTCGAATGATTCGCTCATTGCAATGAGCGATGATTCACTGTCCTGGCCTGAAAGTTGGGCAAATCTTTCTTCGGAATGGGACGGTGTCTGGGCAGGTCAATACGGCAAGTATTCTCGTGCTGATCAGGAAAGCTATTTCCACATGGACGATTTTAACAATGACGAATTCAACCATTTTCCTATTCGCCTGGATGAGATTCAAAGATATTGTGAGATTATTCCTTTCGCTGACCCGGATTCAGATGACTATGGCTATCTGATTGACCTGACCGCTACGTTTGATGGACTCGTACGTGATGTAAATCGTTCCGAAAATATCGATGTTCGCAGTGGGTTGCGCCCAGATGCTGTGCAAATATATGATGACAAATGGTACATGATTGATTCCTTGATCAGCAATACAAAATTGCGGATAAAGACTTTTGCCGGAAATGTCAATGCTTCTAGCGCAGGCACAGAATACGCGCTATTTGATGGATTAAAACGAGGTCTTGGCGTAGATGTTTCTGTCCGTGGTTATCAATGGGCTCATCCAGCAGCTGAGGACATCTTGATTTTTACTTATTGGATCCAGAATATCAGTTCCTGGGATTATCAGAAATTCATCTTCGGTATGTATGGTGATGCTGATGTTGGTGATGATGGCGATCAGCGCGATGATGATGCCTGGTTTGATACCATGAGCGATATTGTCTATCAATGGGACCATGATCTCTGGTCAGTAAATGATGGTGGCTTTGTACCGGCCTATTTTGGCTGGAAATACCTGGAATCCCCTGGAAATCCCCTGGATGGCATTGATAATGATGATGATGGGATGATCGACGAAAGTCAGGATGATGGTATTGATAACGATGGAGATTGGGATCCCTACGTTGACGATATTGGATCAGATGGAGTCGGATCAAATTTTGGAGAATATACCGGTCCTGATTTGGATGGAACTGAAGGCAATGGCATTCCAGATGCAGGGGAGCCGAATTTTGAGTATACCGACAACGATGAATCGGATCAGATTGGATTGACCAGTTTTACTGCAGCGGCCTGGCCGGGGATTGACCTTACTCAGGATGGCGTAACCTGGAATCAGCTGGCTCCAGGTTCCTTTACCAATATTGCCCAGACGGTGGATCTCACCTTTATGTATGGTTCAGCTTACTTTGAACTACCCAAACTTGAGGAGCGCAAATTTGCCGTTGCCGTAATCTTTGGTAACGATTATGAAGATATTTTACGCAACTCAGTCACCATGCAGGAAATCTATAATAGTGATTATAATTTTGCCAAACCGCCCAATCTACCCAATGTAACTGCTGTCGCAGGAGACGGAGCCGTCACCCTGTATTGGGATGATAAAGCTGAGTTTAGTGTTGATCCCATTTACGGTCTGGATTTCGAAGGTTATCGCATTTACCGGGCAACAGATCCTGCCTTCAATGAAGTGTGGACGATTACAGATACCTATGGTAATCAGACATTTAACAAACCAGTAGCCCAGTTTGATGTTATTGATGGCCTCACAGGCCCTCATCCCTATGGGCTAAATGGCATCCATCTGGATATGGGTACAGATTCCGGTCTTAGACATTCCTGGACCGATACGACCGTAAGCAATGGCCAAACCTATTATTACGCCGTTGTCTCCTATGATTTCGGTTATGATTACGATTTTTATGATCTTGGAATATCCGGTGTTGATTTAAGACCACCGATTACCCCTTCAGAGTGCACCAAGCGGATTGAGATCAATGCCTCTGGTGATGCTATTGATTTTGCTATCAATACAGTAGTTGTGGTGCCAAATGCTCCAGCAATGGCCTATATCGCCCCAGAAATACTGGCTGATGCAAATACCACCCTGGGAACAGGAAAGCTAGAGGTCCAGGTTGTAGATCCATCTCAGGTGCGTAACAATGATCAATACCGAATTAGCTTTCATGACTGGTCTGAGGATGGAATCGATAATGATGGAGATTGGCAGACCTGGACAGACGACTCGACACGAATTGCTCTGAGTTCAAGTTTGGATATTTTATTGGCACCCAATGCTGATACGCTCAATGTTAATCTTCCTGGTTCACATGTCGTTTCCGGTATTACAGCCAACACCAATCGCTTTGTATTCAATGCATTTGTGTTTTTCACCACCTTTGTTGATACAGAGACTGTATCGGTGGGCGATACAACCTTTCTGAGATATTTTGTGGATATTCCTGATACCAGCTTTACCCTTGCTCCAACTCTAGGTATCTGGGATGGAGGAGAAGACCTCTATAGTGATATTGGCTCTGACGGCTGCAATGATGCGTATGAAACCGGGGATGTAAATAACCCCTGCTCTGAAACAGCCTTGAATCTTGGAGATGATCCGAATCAGGACAACTGGAATCCTGTCACAAATCCCAATGGTACCCAGGCAAATGCCATGGCGGATTTAGGTGAACCAAATTATGAGACCAACGATGTCGATGAATTGTCTCGTGCGACCAGTTACTATCAATTGGAGAACCTGACATCTGGACAGATTCTACTCGATAATCAAACAGATTTCAGTGGTGAAAATAGAGGACTTGTTAAACAGGGTTTTCGGATAAATGTAACCAATGATGAAGTCGCCTTGAATGAAGCAGAATCAGGCTGGATTACGCCTGGCTTGAACTTTACCGCCTATATTACTCCCGAGAAATACAATACGGTTCCTTTCAAGGCAGTTCCCTTTGACTATTTGTTGACTGTGGATGATGCTGTCTCAGATACCTCTATAAATTTCAAACCCGTTGCTTACCATATTGATGATCTAACCAATCAAAAGTCTGTGGATTTCATCCTTTCCACAAGTATAAATGATACCCTCCTCAGGGCTGGATCCATTATCTATCCAGTTATTGAAGCAGGTGGGGAGAGGCGTGTAACCTGGCGAATTAATCAGCGGAGTAAAGTTGGTGATATCAATGCAATCTCTCAGTGGGACGATCTCGCTATTTTTGCAACAGCAAGCAATGGAATTGGTGTGTATGATGGAAATAGCTGGACAAATTTAACCACAGATCTGGGACTTATTTCAAATACCATTTATGCGCTTGAATTCAGTCAGGCAGGCAATCTCATGGTAGGCACAGCGGGTGGTCTCAACGTCCACACCGATTATGGCTGGATAACCTATGCCATTGATCTCGATCCTGTCGGATTTAATGCTGAGGAGGTCAAATATGATTTTCTCAGTTTTGAAGATGTGGTTGAAGACTCTGAGGGAATCCTTTGGTCCATCTCAAACAAGGGATTGTTCCGTTGGGATTGGAATCGTACCAGTATTGCACAAATTTGGGCCGAAAATTCTATTACAACTATGGATTTTCGTGTTGATACATTTAGTACGGTATCAAGTGATACGCTGATGACGGGAATCATTCAAAATGAGTCCATCGATATTTTGGATCTAGGCGGCGGTAAAATCGTTGTCGCTACAAAATCCGAGGGTATCGAATTTTATGAGCCGTCTTCAAATTCTTTCTGGTATTTGAATAAAGCTAATTCAGAGCTGCCAGACGATAAAATCCTCTCTTTGTTTCATAAGGGAGACAGCCTTTACATTGGGACACAACAGGGGCTAGCCATTTTTAATTTGGTTGATAGTCTCATAGTGTACACAAATAAGGATAGTCTGCTCGATCGCAAAATTGAAGATTTGTTTGTCGGTAGGGACAATCGAATTCATCTCGCCACTAAAAACGGATATAATGTTATCGATCTCTCAGCAGCTGAGGGCTCACAGTACACGGCCTATACAAGCACCAATGTACCAGCCTTCGGTACAAATAAGATTCAATCTGTAGCCGAGCTGTCAGATGGATCTATCTGGATCGGAAGTGAGTACTCGGTTGCTCAACTTAAAGAGGGTGTCTGGCGAAATTGGGACCCAAAACCCGGGGACCAGTTCATTGTGAAAGCCCGTAAGCCATTCTCAGCGAATGATATCTTGACCTTCAGTGTTTCCGGGGCGGATATAGATGTTGAAGCACCTTCCAGTCTTTTGGAGGACATAGCAGTGGTGCCGAACCCCTATGTCGTAACAGCATCCTGGGAGCCCCAGCATCTGTATGATTCTGGACGTGGAATCCGCAAAATTGATTTTATTCATCTGCCTCCTGAATGCAAGATCAGCATTTATACGATTAGTGGTAAATTCGTTAACTCCATTGACCATAATTCTGAAATATGGAATGGCGCTGAGTCCTGGAATTTACTTTCTATTGATGGATTGGAAATCGCCTATGGTATCTATCTTTACCATATAGACGCTCCCGGTGTTGGCACTCACGTTAGCAAATTTGCTGTGATTAAATAGGAGGCTGAGATGAATAATATAATCAGATCAAGTCGCTCAATCTTTGTTTTTCTGGTTCTCCTTATGACGACAACCCTTGGGGATGTGTCAAAACGCGGGACCACTGCCGCCGCATTCCTGGAAATTGGTATCGGTGCACGAGGCACGGGGATGGGAAATGCTTACGTTGCTGTCGTAAATGATGTGAATTCACTTTATTGGAATCCGGGTGGTCTTGCGCTGATGACCAAAAGCGAGGTCAGCTTTATTCAGACCAATTGGCTGGCCGGGATAGAATTCAACAATGTATCAGCTGCGTTTCCCATGGGCTCATTAGGAACAATTGGTTTTGCCCTCACGAGCATCTCTGTTGAAGAGGATGACGTTCGTACTGTATTTGCGCCTGATGGAACAGGTGAGAAGTTTGGGGCTTCAGATATGAGTGCCACTTTAGGCTGGGGTCGCAAATTCACGGATCGCTTCTCCTTTGGTGCAAACATTAAATACATCGAGGAGCGTATCTGGCATATGAAAGCCAGCTCCGTTGCTGTCGATCTCGGAACCACCTTCAGAACTCAATTTAAAGATGTGAAGATCGGGATGAGTGTTTCCAATTTTGGTAGCAAAATGCAATTGAAAGGTGACGATACACTCATCGAAGTCGATATTGCTGAGGATCTGGAAGGCAACAACTCTAGAATCAATGCCCACTTAGATACAGATTCGTGGAATTTACCATTGACCTTCAGAGTAGGACTGGCCGCCGATGTGCTCAAAATACCTCACGGAAAACTTACCCTGGCTGTTGATGCGGCTCACCCCAATAACTATTCTGAGAGTATTAGTGTAGGAGGTGAGTTTAACCTGATGGATTTAGCCTTTCTTAGAGCGGGTCAAACTTTTTATCTGGATGATTTGGATGCCAATAACAATCCATACTCACCAGAAGGCTTCAATGTTGGCGCAGGTGTTAATTTATTGATTGCTAGAAGCCTACGCTTCAAACTGGATCTCGCTTATGGTGACTGGGGCATTCTTCATGAGACGAAACGTTTCAGTTTAAGTTTGGAATTTTAGTTACATTCAGCATATTCATGTTTGGACCGCTGACCATGGAAAAGGAATGAAATGAAGCGATATATTGAAACCCTGCTGATCCTGATAATTGTGAGTCTGGGGACGGCCTTTGCTGCTGAGTTGAATCAAATTCTGGAATTGAAAGATGCAGCAAGATCATGGGTGGCCTATAACGGATACCCTGAATATTATACTTCAGCTAAATCCCTTTACCGCGTTGATAATCATTCGGTTAAAGTCATGAATAATTACAACCCTAGTTCCCACATCAATATTTCTCCGAACGGTCAGTACCGCTTGTTTTCCGTTTTACAGGAATTGGATGAGGTGAAAGATGATCAAAGATTTTCAGATTATTATGTAAATGATGAAAATGATAAACGGCTCTACACTGTTAACCGCGGCACTGATGCAGATTTGAAGCCTTATGTCGCTGCCATTTCAGATCGCGGTGTGCTTGCTCTAGCCGATCCGGTCAGGGCCATGGTCTACTTCTACGAGAAAGGGGACATGACTGCTGAAGGTCAGCTATACGAGGATGATGGTGATATGAGCATGGAACGAAATATCCTCATGCAATGGGTGGGGGATCAATGTTTTATCCTGCTGGAACGTCCCGGTTTCAATGGTGGTCCAGCCGGAAAATCCCTCTTCATCAGGATAAACGCAGACGGTCGCGAACAAATCACCACAGCATTGCCATTTTCATATCTCCAGAAGTTTGTCTTCAAAAATAATCGATTCTTTATCAGTGGCTATAATTACAGTGCTAAAACACAGCAAATGTTACCCCTTATTGTGGAAGTTAGCGATGCTGGGACTGTGATTTGGAATAACGAAAACTTTGGTCATGAATTGGTGATGTCGCTAAATGGAGAATATCTGGCGGCCTTAAGTAGTCATGAACAAATTCAACTTTTTGATCTAAAGCATCAACGGGTCGAACAAATTAATTTTGATCATGAAAATATGGCCTGCCTGGGTTTGACTGTAAATAACAATGGAGAAATCGCTGTTATCAGGGTCTCACTGGATTTTTTCGCAAAACGAAATACCCACTTTGCCCAGATATATTTTCCACGCTCAAAGGAACTTGCTACCATTCAACTTGATCCCCGTTTCTCCAAGTTATTCCAGCTCCACACAGATGGTAATCGCTTTTTTGTGGGGAGCAATTACGAATGGCTTGAAATCGCCAAATGATCCAGAATTTCCTTTATTTATTACTGATCCCCATCGGTCTGTTTGCTCAGATCAACAATTTTCCATGGCCAATGGCATCCATGAACTCCCAGCATAGAATTTCTGCAACATTTGACGAATGTCGGGAGGAGCGGGATCATTTCCATAATGGCACTGATATCCCACTCGCACCCGGGGAGAATGTTTTGAATATTCAGCCAGGGCAGGTCACCGGGATTGGCTCAGATTGGATTCGTGTTGAAGATTTTGCCTATGTCCATGTTATTGCGCTCCCAACACTTCAAGTTGGAAATAATGTCGCACTTGGAGGGGTCGTCGGCGTCACAGACAGCTATGCCCACGTACATCTCAATTATGGTGGCGGAGCAAGTGGCCACCCAGAAGGCAATCCTCTACTGCCTGGCGGATTAATCCCATTTGTAGATCCATATCACCCACGCTCACCCATCATTCAGTTTGTCCTGGATGGAACCTATACTGCTTTTCCTGCGAACAGTATTAGCGGTCGCGTGGATATTGTTGCTCAAGCTGCGGACACGACAGATCTTTTGTCCAGCATTGATATGAATAATGGCATCTATACTATCGGCTGGGCCCTGCACTCAGCAGATACCAGTACAGTGCTCCAGGGTCCCCATTTTTGGTTTGAAGCAGACGAATTGATTGCAAATTCCAATATTAATCGAGTCTACGCACCCGGCTCTAACACCAGCACTTATAAATATATTGTTACCAACAGAGTGACATCCAATAGCTTTCTCGATTGCGATCTGTATGAGCCGGGACCCTATGTCGTATCAGTCATGAGCTCGGATACTCGCGATAACTGGGACACTAGCTATGTAAGAATCCAGATCAGCGATATTGATTTGCTTCCCCCGGGGCAGCCGATCATGACCTACCTGGGACCTGATAGCAATGGTGATCTCCATCTTGAATGGATCTCTCCCAACGACCCAGACCTGGCTGGATTTATACTCGAATTTTCCTTCAATGGAACAACCTGGAGTTCAAATCATGGTCCCGAGGTTTTAACACCTGACATGACAGCGTTCACCGTTGCAGGATTCCCGCAGAATTCTTACATCCAATTCAGACTGATCGCTGTTGATGATGCAGCTATCCCAAATCGTAGTGAAAGCTCAGATACTTATGGTGTCCGTCTTAATAATGCTGGAGAAAGTATACTCATCGTTGATGGATTTGACCGCACCAGCGGCTCTTGGACGGCAATAAATCACAATTTTGCGACATATTATTCAGAAGCTATAGTGAATAGCGGCTCACCGGTTGCCATAAGTACGGCAAGCAATGAATGGGTGATCCAGTCCCAGAATCTAGCTGCCTACGATGCAGTGATATGGTTTGTAGGCGATGATAGCCGCACCGATGAAACCTTTAGTACAGCTGAACAAAATGCAATCTCAGCTTACCTGGGAGGAGGTGGATACTTCTTCGCATCCGGTGCAGAAATTGGCTATGATTTGAGTGTTGGATCAGTAGCAGACCAAACCTTTCTAAATGAGATCTTGCATCTTGCTTATGTTGGCGATGATGCCAATAGCTCGACGGTAGCGGGTGTGGACCCCTATTTTTCAGGTATTAATTTTAGTTACGGTAGCGAACCTTATGAAGAGGATTGGCCTGATCATTTCAGCCCCAGTTCAGGTGGCCAGGTTGCGCTTCAGTACGGCAACGCCTTGAACGCAGCTATCAGCTATCGTAATGAGACCTCTGGAAGCTTTGTCATGGGTCTCGCTTTTGAAACCATTGATACAGAATCAGCACGTTCTGCACTCATGGGGAGAGTTCTCCAATATTTTAACGGGACTGTAAATATCGATGATTTACAAATGCCTGTAACGCTCTCAATATCAGGGATATACCCTAATCCATTCAATGCTTCAGCTACTATCGATTATCAACTTGATGATTCTGGGTTGGCCACACTATTTGTGTTCGATATTCAAGGTCGTCAGCGTCTCGTGTCTTCACTGGGGTCGCTAAAACCCGGTCACTATTCATGGATATGGAACGGATTGGATCAATCCGGAACAGCTCTGCCAAGTGGAGCCTATTTTGTGCGTGTAAGCCAGGGTCACAGACAAAGCTCGGCTCAAAAACTGCTTATGCTGAAATGACAGGTAAAAGGCTCACAAAATACTTGCTCACGTCCCTGTCCATGCTTGGGATGCTTAAAGCAGATATTCTGCACATCATTCCTTATACACAATGGACCTTTAACACACCAATGGAAAGAATTATCTTTAGAGAAAATAGCGTTGGGTTCCCCATTTATCTGACCGTAGGGGAGGACCTGATTACGCATTATGACAGTTTGGGAAATAAAACCCGTGAAATCTCCAGATCAGCTGGAGATCTCTTTAATATAAATTCCAATCGCTCAGCCTTTATGCTCATACAAGAGACTGAATCTTTATTCGATGAAAGAGCCGAACGAATGTATTCCTTTCAGGTATTTGCAAGGAATGGAAACCCTGAATATACCCTGACCCATGGCGTGGACATTGGAGTCGGTTCATTGAATTATACCCTGACCAATGAGAAGAGTATCTTGTTGACCGAAAGCAATAGTGCCTGGGTACTTGAAATCAAAAACGAGGACACCCTGCTCTTTATTGAATCTGGGCTTTCAGAGAACCAGAAAAATTGTAATCCTTATGTCCTGGCGGATAAACTCAAATCTCGAAACGAAATGGTGATCGCCTCATCATGCAACATGTCCACAGATGACCTGCCTCTGTTACTTGAACTGCAGTTGTGGAACAGTGGTAATCGCCTGGGCGAGCTGGTGACATTACCGGGAAGATTGAATAGTCTGCAGTCCCTTCCAGGTACAGATTACTATTTTCTTGAAATCGATGATGGATATGAATCAACCCTGACACTTTTTAATCGGGACAAGACCATGGGGCATTATCCCTGGAAATCCTGGGAGATAAGAGCTATTGGGCACGAATCGGCCTTTGTGATTTCAGAGAAGGATTTAAACGTTGTCAATCTGGGTGATGGGTCCCTGGTCAGCAGTTACCATCCCATCGATCTGAGCACCATCAGTGATGCAACCTACCTGCCTGAGTGGGACATCTTCCTTTATTTACGCTATGAACCCTATTATACTGATGATGGCCAGCAGGCATATCGTAATTTTGAGCTTGAAGGAGTCGATAAAACTGGAAGAATAGCCCATCGCAGCTCATTTGGCTCCTGGACCAGAACCCTTCCAAAAATATCCAGGATAGGCAAAGATATCTTTGCAATTCATATACACAATGCTGTCCTTTTGTACCGTGTTGAATTAGAACGAAATTAATAATATCAAATAATCAAATGAATAAAAAGAGGAGTACACGTTGAAACTTAAAGTAAGTCTTTCCATGCTGTTCGTACTGGCATTTATTGCCTGCAGCACGCAGCAGGAAGTCATCATAGAAAAAAAGCCATTTGGAATGTCAAATGTTGAGCAGCTGACCTTTGAAGGCGATAATGGGGAAGCCTACTGGGGTCCCAAAGGGGAGGAGATAATCTTTCAGAGTAAGCGAGACGGACATGCCTGTGACAAAATCTATATCATGAATGCTGATGGCTCGAATCAGCATCGGGTGAGTCCAGATGTCGGAGCTCATACCTGTTCATATTTCAGCATCGATAAAGATAGAATCATTTTTGCATCGACCTTTGGCGTTGTTGATAGTTGCCCACCAAGACCAAAGCCTCAGGGTAATAAATATTTGTGGCCACTTTTCCCATATGATATTTATTCATCCAAACCTGATGGATCTGATTTAATCCGAATCCGGGAAAATGCTGGCTACGATGCAGAACCAACAATCTCCTACCTGACGGGGCGGGTTATTTTCACCTCCGAAATCGATGATGATCTTGAGTTATTCACAATGAATCTCGATGGTTCTGATGTTAAGAGAATAACCAATCATCTTGGGTATGATGGTGGTCCTTATTTTAGCCCCGATGCCCGGAAGATTGTCTGGAGAGCCTGGTACCCCGAAACGGCTGAGGATACACTCCGCTGGCAGGAAAATATGGCTCTAAATCAAGTGGAAGCCGTTCCCTTAGATATTTACAGCATGGATGCCGATGGTCAGAATATGATCCGTTTGACTGACAATGGGGCAACCAATTGGGCACCTTCATGGCACCCGAATGGAAAGCAAATTGTCTTTTCATCCAACATGGATGATTGGAATGCTGAAGCCAATGCATTCGGTCATAATTTTGAGATCTATATGATCAATGTTGACGGTAGCGGTTTGGTTCGATTGACGAACAACACCTTTTTCGATAGTTTTCCCATGTTCAGTCCAGACGGAAAATTCATGGCATTCGCCTCAAATCGTGATGCCGAAAACCCACGAGCAACTCATATTTTTAAAGCTGAGTGGAACGACTAGTACACTCATTTACGACATTTCATTGCACTCAAGGCGTTGATTCGAATCAGCGCCTTGAGTATGATGAGACCCAGGGGCAGTGAAGCTTATGAGTAAACTCTTACTTGCATACCTACCCTATGGTGTTATCGACCTATTCTTAACTCTGGCTGTCATTTCTGAAATTGTGAATCAACGCTATGATCTGCTCTGGTCTAATCTACCTATATTTATCTGGGGCATCGTTTCATTAAACCGAAAAATAAAAACAGAATCAAATGATTTTAACGATTGAACTGCTGACCATCTTGATGAGTGTCGTATTGATGATTCATGCGGCTCGAGCGTATAATACTCAATTTGTCGCCTTGTTCTGGTCTGCTGGAATGGTTTTGGGCATTCTGCGTGAAATAACTTTTTCGGGAATTATGAAACTTTACCAATTCGGGGATTTTAACCTTGTCCTGTTTGGTTTACCTCTGATTTTCGCACTATTCTGGACCAACCTGATTTACGTTGCCTGGCAGTGGAGTAATAATTTTCTGGACTCCGAGTATCTTAAAGCAAAGACCTGGGATTATAACTTACCCCTCATTTTTATGACCATGGTATTGCTTTCGTTCTTTTTGGAACCGCTTTTCTCAATGCATAACCTGATAATCTGGAGAATAACTTCACCTCATACGTTTTGGGGGCAGACACCCATACTATCACCATTTGCATATGGCTTTACAGCAGTTGGTTTTATGAGTAGTCTTAAAATATTATCAATAGAATTACCCCAAAAGTGGCAGATTCTTATCCTGAAAATGCTTGTAGTTCAACCCTTGGTTATCCTGGTGATTCTAGGCTTCTTGTTCATCATCAATCTGAGTATAATTCTTGCTTTTTCCTGATTGACACAGGAATGAGGCCGGATTACATTAGCCCGCTTTTTTGATATGCCCGGGTGGCGGAATTGGTAGACGCGCTAGGTTCAGGATCTAGTATATTCACGTATGTGCTGGTTCGATTCCAGTCTCGGGCACTATTTTAAAGTTATGAATTAATATGTAGCCACTGCAGTTCGCAGTGGCTTTTTGTTTTCTCCCGGATCCACCGTTCTCTATCATTCAAATGGGCCAGGCTCATCCAGCGTGCTTCCCCTTTATTTGGAGATGGCAGGAATCACTGTTCATTTCTGATCTGCTGCCCTTCGAATGATCACATGGGAAATTTCATAAATTTCAAATTTCTATTTTCCCGTTTATCATTAGTTTATGGGTATACAAAAATAGTAGGAGTGCCATGCAATATCCAGAATTGGCCAACACCGTTCCAATAGAATTTGGCAAGCAGTTCATCTCATTCGTGAAAGGTCGCCCCAATGATGATCGAATATCCCTAAAATATTATCATGACCAATCCCTGGGAACACTCTACGCTCAGGTCATGTTCGGACATCAGGCTCAGGGACCTCCTGGACATGCACATGGTGGCGCCATTTCAGCGGTCTTTGATGAACTGATGGGCGCTTGTTGCTGGGTAAATGGTTATCCAGCTATGACCGCCCAATACACTACCCGTTTTTTTAAACCATTACCTCTTGAAAGAGAGATCCTATACTGTGCAAAAATCAAAACTATTGATGGTAGTAAAATCAATCTCAAGGCAAAATTGATAGATGAATCCGGTAAGAAATATGCCAGTGCCCGCGGTCTTTTCATTCTCCAGGATATGGAAAAGTTTAAGCAAATGAACTTGGAGACTGGAAATAAAGTGCCAAGACTGGCTCAGACACACAAAAATTGAGAAGACAAGAATAGGAGTATTAATATGGCCTGGACATTTAAGTTTGAACTCGATAAGTATGAAGTTGAGGATCTCAAAATTGTGCTTGAAAAACTGAAAAAGAAAGATGTTCGTAAGGTAGAGGTCTCAGTGAATGGAGATGTTCGAAAATTAGCCACCAACATGCTTAAGGCTGTCTACGATCAGGAAGATTTTTATAAGGATGATCGTTGGTAATATTTTCGTAATTCAATAGCCGCAATGAAGAATATTAATCCCAAAATATTTCTGCCTGTCCTGTTATTCCTCCTATGTTTTGGAATATCCTATGTATTTATCATGGATATTGAAACACCAATTCCTGAGTCAACTAGGAGAGTTGATGAGAAAGCAGAGACAATTTACTTTGGTGTTATTTCAAGATATTCTCCTCGATCCATAGTGAGCGGATATGAACCACTCATGGAATACCTCACGGACAATACACCCTACAATTTCAAATTGAAGCTCAGCAGAAATTATCTTGAGACTGTGGACCAACTGGCACTTGGTCGTGTTGATTTCGCGTCTCTGGGCAATTATACCTATATCCATGCCCATAAAAATCACGGAGTGAGGTGTATTGCCATGCCCATCAATAGTGATGGAAACATAGAGAACTATGATGATATCATCGTTCCCCAAAATTCCAGTATTAATAGTCTGCCAGAGTTAGCAGGAAAATCATTTGCCTTTGCCTCAAAGCAATCCTTTAGCTCCTGGATGGGTATATGGATGTTGAAACAGGCTGGTGTAGAACTATCAGATTTGTCCCGTTATGAAAATTTGAGTTATCATGATCTGGTGGCTGAGAAAGTTCTCAGAGGTGACTTTGATGCGGGTATGGTGAAATCTGTCGTTGCTCAATCTTATGTGGAGTCTGGAATTAGAATTTTAGCCAGATCACCAGCCATTCCCAGTGTACCTCTGGTCGCTGCATCTCATGTTGATACCGCTCGCATTCGCATTGTACAGACAGCATTGTTAAAAATAAACTCACTCATAGCAAGGGGAGACCTATCTACCAATGGGTGGGATACAGAGGTTGCCAATGGATTTGTGGCAGGTCATGACAGTCTCTTTAATTTTCCCCGACAGCTTTTAGATGATATAGAACAAGATATGAAATGAAGCTAACCTCCAGCATCCATGATAAACTGGTATTCAGAATTGGACTAAGCCTTGCAATTGCCCTCCTGATACTCTTTTTTGCCATAATGGCATCTTTAAAAGAAGCCATTCTTGCCAAGCATCGAACCGTTGCCACAACCATGATCCAAACCGCTATCATTCCCATAAATGATGCCCTATATCTATCAGGATCAGAAAATGATGATTTTTTGCAATCCTTTCTAAAAAACTTTGTCCAAGAATACTCTGGCGATATAAAGTTTGCCATTATCCTAGGTGAAGGTGGCCGGGTGATTGCCCACTCGGACATCTCCCAGATCAATGAAATTTACCGAGATGTTTATAGCATTTCTGCACTGGAGTCCATTGATCCCCAATTTCATATCTATGAGGAGGACATTGTAGGCGGAGTAATGGAAATATCAGCACCCCTAGGATTAATCACCCTCTCACATGGTGCAGTAAGATTGGGTCTCGATTCACAACCCCTGAAAAGCGAACTCCGCAGTACCACTCTTTTTATCATCGGTATGATTCTACTAACTCTGGTGCTTGTACTCTTTATTGTGTTAAGAATTAGTCGAAACGTTACTAGTGGATTAAGGCATACTACCGAAGCCATTGATGCCATTGATTTCCAGACAGCTGAGCCACTAGATCTTCCTGAAACTGACGATGAGATAGGGCTCCTTAATGACCGCTTCAAGCGACTTCAAGAACGCCTCATCAATGCTCGATCAACCATGGAAGAAACCAATAATAATTTGATCCAGACTGAGAAACTGGCGGCCATGGGTCGTATGGCTGCTGGTGTAGCACACGAAATAAACAATCCCCTCATGGGATTAAAGAATTGTCTCCATTTGCTCCATATTGATCCAGAGCATCAGGCTGATCATATCCGGCTTCTTAAAGAGGGGCTCGATCGGATTGAGGTCATAGTCTCCAGGTTATTAGAGGGCGCCCGCAAAAAAACAGGCACCATTAAGGACTATGATTTCAATCGAAGCGTCAGAGATGCATTGAACCTGGTAGGTCATAGACTCTCTAAAGAAAAGATTATCACTCAAGTTCATATCGATGACAGTATCCCGACTGTCTATAACAACAAATCAGGCTTTGAAGAGGCGCTGCTGAATATCTGTATGAATGCCCTGGATGCCATAGGCAGTGTAGGAACAATTCGCCTGGACACAGAGCTCAGAGGCAATTTTGTTGCTGTTATGGTTGGGGATTCTGGTCCAGGAATTTCCAGTAAAGATAGATCAAGAATGTTTGAGCCCTTCGTCACTTCAAAAGAGGTAGGCAAAGGGACCGGATTGGGTTTATATGTGTCCCGTGAGATAATTAGGGACATGGGCGGACAGATAAGTTACTCAACGAGTCGACTGGGAGGCGCAGAGTTCACTATCGAAATCCCCATTCGAATTGAGTCAAACAAGGAAACAGAATAGCATGCTGAAAATATTACTTGTTGAAGATGAGCGCATCAATCGAATAACACTTCAAAAATTGCTTGAACACACCGGGCATGCTGTTACCGCTGTGGAGGACGGTAAAGCCGGTCTGTCGGCTGTTCAGAGTGAAACCTGGGATGTAGTCCTCACCGACTATCGGTTGCCTGGTGCTGACGGTTTAGAGATTCTAGAAGAAGTCAAACGAGTGTCAGCAGATACACAGGTCCTGATAATGACAGCCTTTGCTACCGTTGAGAATGCCTTGTTAGCCCTTAAAAAGGGGGCTTTTGATTATCTCACCAAGCCATTTGATCCAGATGAACTATTCCACCATCTCACCAGAATATCTGCCATGAAAGCGTTGAACTCTGAGAATGTAGTTTTAAGAGCTTCACTGGCTGAATTGAAAGTTTCTCCAGACCTCATTGGTCAATCAGATATCATGCGAGATCTTTTTGAAAAGGTGAAAATCGTTGCTGATAGTGAACATACGGTGTTGATCCAGGGAGCCAGTGGAACAGGTAAGGAAAAAATTGCCAATGCAGTTCAGTCTCTAAGTCAACGCCGGGAAAACCCCTATGTGAAAATCAATTGCTCCGCCCTTAGTGAAACCCTTTTTGAAACTGAAATGTTCGGTCACGAAAAAGGAGCTTTTACGGGTGCCATAAAACGATCCATCGGTCGTTTCGAGAGAGCCAAGGGTGGCACTATTCTCCTGGATGATATCGATGATTTAAGTCTACGATTACAGACCAAACTTCTCAGAGTCATACAAGAAGGTGAAATTGAGAGGGTCGGGGGAACTGAAGTTATTCCAGTCGATGTCAGAATTATTGCAGCTTCCAAAATTGATTTGAAATCCCTGGTCGAGAAGCAGTCATTCCGTGAGGATCTCTATTATCGACTTAACGTGATTCGTCTTATCGTTCCAACTCTGAATGAGAGAAAATCAGATATTCCGCTTTTAGCGCATTACTTCTTGTCAAAACTGAGTGCCGATAAACAATTGTCACCTGAGCTTATCAAACACCTCATGAATCAGGATTGGCCTGGAAATGTCCGCGAGTTGGAGCACCTCGTCATGCAAATGTCAGTATTTTGCCGTAAATCTGTCATAGATCTGGATGATATTCCTGAATCGTATGTCCCCAAACAAGGCAAAGCGGCTTCACACCGGTCAGGAAACGAATCCCTAACTACTCAAGTAAACAAGTTTGAGCTTCAGGTTATCGAGGAAAACATGGAGAAATATCAGGGGAATCAGCAGCGGGTAGCAGATGTCTTGGGAATCCCCAGAACGACCTTAAGAAGCAAACTTTTAAAACATGGACTCATCGATCTTAAAGAATAGGTATTTTCTAGAGACTTCTGGAAATCCCAAAACCTGAGCAGCTCACCACCAAAATTCCATGGTTTTCATGCAGATCCCTCATCTGTTCAAATAGGGGGTGACGAGATTTCGTCTGAAGTGACGATATCTGGTCATTTTCAAGTGGTCCTAATCACAAAAAATAGAAAGCACTATGTTTATAAGTGCAGTATAAACTATAGGATATATATTAAATACATTTGTGGCACACCATTTGGAATAGATAAGGCCTGTTACAAGAAATAAGATCCATCAAAATAAGGATAACAAGACATGGCAAAGATCGAATTAGGCAAGATTATTCCAAGGTGGGAATGGCGAACTTTTGGAGAGAATTTTGGAGTTGCCGAGGAGAATATCACAGCCCACGAGTGCACACGAGCTCTTGAAAGTAGCGAAGTGTACATACTCTCTAAGAAAAGCGGAGAGAATATTAAGGTCAGAGACACGCTCATGGACATCAAAGTCTTGAGAAATGCAGAAAATGATCTGGAGCAATGGTTCCCAATCATGAAAGCTACGTTTCCTATTGGAGCGGAAGAGGCTGAGGAGGTTTTTAAGGCTGCAGGTGTTGAGGTTGAAGTCAATGAAGGAGATACCTGGGAATATGACGCCTTTATTTCCAAAATGGTTGATACAAATCCTGATCTAAAGGCTGTTGGCGTTTTCAAAAAACGTTATGGCTACCTGATTGAGGGTGCAACTGTTGAAATTGCAGATCTTACTATTGATGGAAACGCAATTAGAACCACAGCTGTTGAAGATGCAGATCCTGAGTTGGTTACGAGACTTGTAAAAGAACTCGGTCTCAGCGGATATGAGAATATCAGCTATATCAAGGCTATGCGTCGCATGGTCGGATTTGAGGACTAGACCATGGGTCAAGAAATAGAGCGCAAATTCCTGGTTACTGCTACAACCTATCGTGAATTAGCAAAAGGAACCCACTACAAGCAGGGATATCTGAATAGTCAGAAGGAACGCGTTGTGCGTGTTCGCACTATCGATGAAGCTGGCTTTATGACGGTTAAAGGTATCACCAAAGGCGCTACCAGACTGGAATATGAATATGAGATCCCAGCCAAAGATGCCGATGAATTGCTGGACCTCCTTTGCGAGCAACCCATCATTGATAAACATCGCTATAAGGTTAAAATGGGTGATTTTGTTTGGGAAATTGATGAATTTCACGGGGAGAACGAAGGACTTACTGTCGCGGAAGTCGAACTCGAGTCTGAGGATCAGGAATATCCAAAACCTGACTGGATTGGAGAGGAAGTGACGGGAGAGCCAAGGTATTACAATTCCAATTTAATAGCCAATCCCTACACAAAGTGGTAATCGACCTCCTCTAGGATATGACACAAATGTTGAATAGCCGGAAAGTGAAAAAAACACTTCAAGTCGTTGGTCTGGTGCTGTTGGTTATTGCCTTTCTACTATTGGTCCCTTCAGCCAGGGCTGCCTTCCCTGAAAAGCCAATTAAGGTCGTGGTGTATACTGGTCCTGGTGGCCTAATAGATATCAGCGCTCGAAAATTTGCTGGCATCGCCGCAAAATATACTGATGTCAATTTTGTAGTTGAGAATAAGCCTGGGGCTGGTGGAATTGTCGCTTTGAAAAAGGTTATTCAAGCGCCTGCAGACGGCTACAACTTATATGCTTGCACCAAATCCAATATTGCCAAATTCGTTCAAGTTGGTGGAGAAGGGTATGTTGATGCCTTGCATTGGACTGCAATGCTCATGGCTGACCCGGAATGCGTCATCACCAATCGGAAACTGGCGATTTATGAGTGGAAGGATATTGTCTCTGATGCCCTTGCCACACCAGGAGAGCAAACCTGGGTAGGTCCGGCAGCAGGAGGCCTGGATCATGTTACGGCCTTAAAGATCTGGGATAAATATGGCATGGATGCCAAGTGGATTCCTTTTAAGAGTGGGGGAAAGGCGTTGGCAGCCCTCTTGGGTGAACAGGGTGTTGCCTATGTGGGAAATCCAAGAGATGCACTAGGTAACCCTGACTTATATATAGCAGCTGTATCATCTCCAAAACGGCTTGATGCATTCCCCGATGTGCCAACCTTCACCGAATTGGGTATGCCAGATTTGGAAAATGAATTCATGTGGCGAGGATTTGCACTGAAGCAGGGAACACCACCAGATGTTATAGCCTGGTACGATGATCTATTCAAAAAAGTCACCGCAGATCCAGATTGGCAGAAGTTCTGGGCAAAGGGTGGTCTAGATGTGGTTTATATCGCTGAACCTGAATTCTCAAAACTTGTTGCAGATGACGCCGAGGTATTTGAGTACTATTTAAAGAAGAGTGATATTCTACCTGGAGATGCTGTTGGATTTATGGCAAAACTGGCTAGTGGTACACCCTTTCTCATACTTTCGATGATACTTATATGTCTCTGGATATCAGGGGCATACATGGTTCACATGTCTAAATATTCCGCCATTTTAGGGAGAGTCATGGTCATTGGTTTCTTCCTTATCGTAAGTATTCTTTTTCTACTTCAATCAATGAATTTCCCATCTAGTTCTGCTGTGGGTCCTTCAGCTGTCCCTCGTCTTTGGATCTTTATGTTAATCCCTCTGAATTTGTTGCTTCTCTTCAAAACATTTAGAAACAATGAAGCTGTTGCCGAGACGGGTCCCCGTGTAGATATCGTACTCAGTTTTATTGGATTTCTCATTCTTTATCTGTTTGCCATGCAACTATTTGGCTATTTCCTCAGCACCTTTGCCTTCATTCTAGTTGGTCTTTACTATCTTGGGTATCGTAAATGGCGCAACAGCTTGATTATTGCTGGTGTCTGGATTTTGTTCTCTTATCTCATCTTTTACAAAACTTTATACGTTCCTCTTCCTTTGGGAATGCTATTCGAAAATCTCTTCTAAGGATCTAAGCAGTGGAATTACTAAGCAATTTAGGAGAGGGTTTAGCATTTGTGATGGGTGTGGTACCAATTCTCACCATCACACTGGGTGTTGCTATGGGGATCGTGGCTGGAGCCACACCTGGCTTATCACCCTCTATGGGTGTCGCGTTATTAGTCCCTTTTACCTATGCCATGTCTCCAACGCTGGCATTAATTCTTCTCGTGGCTATTTACATCGCCGCAAATTATGGTGGCTCAATCACTGCTGTCACCATTAATGCTCCTGGTACACCTTCGTCCGTCGTTACTGCCTTTGACGGCTATCCGCTAACGAAGAAGGGAAAACCAGGACTAGCTTTAGGTGTTTCTTTGGTAGCCTCCACAGTTGGAGGGATTATCGGAACGCTGATCTTAATTTTCTTTTCTGGACCCCTGGCAAAGTTTGCGTTAAAATTTCATCCTGCTGAATACTTTGCTCTGGCTATTTTTGGTCTGACTACCGTTGCATCCCTGGGTGGAAAAAATTGGATTAAAGCCTTTATAGCCGCTATGTTTGGTCTATTGCTTAATACAATTGGTATTGACCCCATCTCAGGTGTGAGTCGCTTTACGTTTGGCATTTCCTTCCTATATGATGGATTTGCATTGATTCCAGCTTTGATCGGGTTGTTTGCCTTAAGCGAAATTTTCAAGCAACTGGAGAGCGGCGATTTTTCAAGTCAGCAAGTTGAAGCAGGCAAGCAGGAATGGCCGACTGCCAGTGCCTACTGGAAATTAAGGAATACTATCGTGCGTTCTTCTTTTATGGGGACCATCATCGGTATTTTCCCTGGCGCAGGCGCCACCATCGCTGCATTCATTTCTTATGATGTTGCCAAACGAGTCAGTAAACATCCTGAAGAATTTGGAAATGGGAGTTTAGAAGGGGTAGCTGCCGCCGAGGGTGCTAATAGTAGTTCTGTGGGTGGAGCACTTATTCCATTGCTCACCCTGGGAATACCTGGTAGTGCATCCACCGCAGTTCTCATTGGAGCTCTGATGATCCATGATCTTACCCCTGGTCCACAGCTATTTATCTCTAATCCAGATATTATATACGGACTTCTGGCAAGTCTGTTGTTGGCAAATATTATCCTGCTTATTCTCGGGTTCTTTGGAAGCCGCCTGTGGATCAAAGTAACCACCATACCAAAAACTGTTTTATTCCCACTTATCTTTGCTGTATCAATTATTGGTAGTTTTGCCGTTCGCAATTCATTCTTTGATGTAGCTGCCTGCTTGGCATTTGGCGTTTTTGGATGGATTTTGCGCAGATACAACTATCCTGTTGCCCCCATTATTCTAGGAATGGTGCTGGGAAATATTGCTGAAACAAACTTTATACGTGCCATCATGATGGGAGGGTGGACAGTATTCTTTACCCGTCCACTAAGTTTGGGGATGCTGGTTGTTGCCACTGCAAGCTTTGCCGTACCTCTTATTCAGGCACGTAAACAATCAAAATTACAGGAAAATAAATGATTTTTAAAAAGACCAAAGGCCTGGAACTCCAGATGGACGCTTTTCTGGATAAAATATCTGAATCAGGAATTGTTTTTCGCCGTGGTGTAAAGAGCTACCTGAAGAGCAACGAGGAGGAATTCACCAGGTACCTTGAGCATATTAGAGTACTGGAACATGAAGCCGATGAGCTTCGCAAGGCCATCGAAACAGCAATGTATACCCAGACGCTGGTTCCAGAATCCAGGGGTGATATTCTGGCACTTATGGAAACCAGTGATGATGTCATCGATCGAGCCACAGACACCCTTTCTGAAATGGGGATAGAGCGCCCACATATCCCAGAAGATTTCAGGGATGGATATGTCGAGCTGGCACGTTCTACCGTAAGAGCAATGGAGGAAATGGTGAAAGCCATGCGTGCCTTCATGCGTGCACCCCTAACTGTCCGAGATTATCTCCACAAAGTATATCACTGGGAAAAGGAATCAGATCGTCTTGCAGAAGAACTAAAGCGTACCATTTTTGCCAGCAAGGATCTCGATCTTAGCCAAAAAATCCATCTTAGATATTTTGCACTACATATTGATACTATAGCAGATAGAGCTGAAGATGTTGCTGATAGACTTGCAATTTATACCATAAAGAGAAGCATCTAAATATGCTGATTTTGCTTTTCCTGTCAAGCGGCCTTTTCCTTGGTTGGTCCCTGGGTGCTAATGATGCATCCAACATTTTTGGTACTGCAGTCAGTACGCGTATGGTAAAATTTTACACAGCAGCTATTGTGGCCAGTATTTTCGTAGTCCTCGGTGCTGTGGTTTCAGGCGCTGGCACTACACACACACTGGGGAAACTTGGGGCTGTGGACATGATTGCTGGTGCTTTTATGGTTGCTCTGGCAGCAGCCGTAACCGTATTCTGGATGACCAAACTCAGCTTGCCAGTATCTACGAGCCAGGCCATTGTCGGAGCCATTGTGGGCTGGAATATGTTTGCTGGTAAGACAACTGATATTCACGCACTGACCAAAATTGCCTCCACCTGGGTCATGAGTCCTATTCTGGCTGCTGCTTTCTCATTTATTTTCTTCCTTATCTTTAAAAAGATACTGGAAATTTGGAAAATTCACATTTTTCGATTGGATGCCTACACCCGAATTGGTCTTGTGGTTATTGGCGCATTTGGCGCGTATTCATTGGGTGCCAACAATATTGGAAATGTCATGGGTGTTTTTGTTTCTGTGGCGCCTTTCCAGAGTTTGAATCTTTTGGGCATGGATATCAGTGGTGTTTCTCAGCTCTTTCTATTGGGCGGTCTGGCAATTGCAGCTGGTATTTTTACCTACTCAAAGCGTGTCATGCTAACTGTGGGGGAGGGTGTTGTAAAACTCACACCTCAGTCAGCACTTATCGTTGTGTTGTCTCAATCAATTGTCCTCTTTTTATTTGCTTCCAAGGGTCTGGAAGCCTGGCTGCTGGCCCATAATTTACCCACCATCCCACTCGTTCCAGTTTCCAGCTCTCAAGTCGTTATTGGAAGCGTACTGGGAATTGGAATGGCACATGGTGGAAGAGGCATTCGTTTTAGAGTGCTTGGAAAAATCGCTTCTGGTTGGGTCACAACGCCGATTATTGCTGCAGTGATCTCATTCATTTCACTATTTTTTCTACAGAATGTATTCGATCAACAGGTCGTGAAACCAAGTGAATTGTTGGGAAACCATCAAGTGATAGCTACTCAAACCAATAAACCCGGATAATGTCTCTGTTTATGAAAATATTACGCTCAATCCTCATTTTCTCCCTGGCATCAACTCAACTATTTGCTGCTTCGCCTAAGCCAAATGCTGAAATATCATGGTGGGTCCTCATCATGACTCTCTTTGGCGGCCTTGCTCTATTCCTGTATGGAATGGAAAAAATGAGTTCTGGGATGAAGAAGGCCGCAGGCGATAGAATGCGTTCCATTCTATCTGCCCTTACCAATAACCGGTACATGGGTCTACTTGTAGGTGCTTTTGTTACTATGATTATTCAGAGTAGCAGTGCCACTACGGTAATGTTGGTAAGTTTTGTCCAGGCAGGTCTGATGACATTTGTACAGAGCTTGGGTGTGATCCTGGGTGCCGATATTGGAACAACCATCACTGCTCAACTCGTGGCCTTCAAGCTCACCGATTATGCCTTGCTCATGATCGCAATCGGTTTTGGACTCATGATGTTCGGGCGCAATGACAATCAGAAAAATATTGGTGAATCTGTTTTGGGCTTTGGTATTCTCTTCTATGGTATGAAGCTGATGTCTGATGCGATGTACCCATTGAGAACCTATGACCTCTTCATAAATACATTGGCACGACTGGAAAACCCACTGCTGGGTCTCCTGGTTGGAGCTGCTTTTACTGCTCTCATCCAAAGCAGTAGTGCCTTCACAGGAATAATCATTGTTCTGGCTCAACAAGGTTTGCTGAGTCTAGATGCTGGTATTCCTCTCATTATGGGTGCCAATATTGGAACCTGTATCACCGCAGGATTGGCCAGCATTGGCGCATCCAGGGAAGCCAAGCGCGTAGCACTTGCACATGTCATGTTTAAGATTGTTGGCGTTATGCTCTTTATTTTCTGGATCCCCTGGTTTGCTGATATCATTCGCGCTATTTCGCCCTCTTCCACTGAAACAGGGATGGCCAATTTAAGTGCTGTTGTACCACGCCAAATAGCCAATGCGCACACCATATTTAATGTTGGACTGGCGCTGGCATTCATTCCCTTTACCAGCTTTTTTGCAAACTTGATTATGAGGATTTATCCTGATGTGGAGGATGATCGGGATCTTACGATTGCAACTTGGCACCTCGATGATTCTGCCATTGAAACCCCCGCCCTGGCATTAGACCTTGCAAGGTCAGAGATAGCTCGAATGGCCAAGATCACTGGGAGAATGATGGACGGCTTCCTGCATCCATTTCTTGAAAATGATCCAGGCACTGATAGGGTACACCCACAACTCACTATCATGGAAGGTGTTGAGATAAGGGAGCGCAAGCTTGATTTTCTGGAGAAGAAAATCAAGAAGTATCTCCTTCAGATTGGTCAGGAAGAACTGTCAGATACTCAGATTGCCGAGGTATTTGGTATGATCACTATCTCAAGCCAAATGGAAAGCATTGGCGATGTCATGGAGCGGAATTTGAGACCCCTCGTGACTAAAAAACGTGCTTTAGATTTTGATTTCTCGGATGAGGGCAAAAAAGAGCTTATTAAGTACAATACAAAAGTATGTAAGCAGTTCAGCCGTCTAGAAAAAACATTTTCTGAGTTTGATCCAAAGCGCGCCAAAAAGGTAATGGTCAAGGAAGAGAAATACCTGGATCTTGAGGCTGAATACAGGGAGTCGCATTTCCAACGATTAAATGCTGCCCGAGAAGAATCGGTAGAAACTGACGCCATTCATACGGAGTTATTGGAAATGATGAAGCAGATCAATCTCCATACTGGCGAAATTGCAAAAATAATTTATGATCTTGCATCACATGAAGAAAATGAAGGAAAATCAAAATGACACTCAAAATGAAAACACTATTGATCACCACATCTGCCCTTATGATTGCAGCTTGCGCAGGCCATCAACCTCCGATGCCACCTAAACCTGATTCAGCTACAATGGCACCAAAAGTAAAAGCTGTGGCGCCAGATTATTTTTTGAATTCTAGTGAGTATAAACTCCTGCTTAATGCTGAGAAGTTTAGTGACTATGAAAAGGGCTTCGCTGAGTATTGGCAGTTTGTTCAAGACGTAGCAGCAGCTGAGGGTATACCTGTACTGGCAAAAGAAGGCCCTCTAAAACTTTCCCACAAACAGGTCTCCTTTTGGGATACGGAAGGTCTTGATCTCCGCAAGAACAGTTTCCTCCTCCGTAGGAAATCAAATTATAAAGGCGATGAAATCGCACCTGGATATGAATTTGGACTAAAATTTCGTCAGCCCGATCCAGCAACAACTCTATCCAAAGATCTGACCATGACAGATGGTTATGTTCCCAAATTCGATCGAATTGAACTCGAATCGGACATTGTGTATTATTCAGCAAAGAATGGTGGCGATGATGTTACCTATGCTGTGTCGAATTCAGTTCAACTTGACGATATGCCATCATCCAAATTTGGTGGATTCGTAGAGATCTATCCGGTTCTCGCCACACTTGGTATTTCTGAGGAAGCTGAGTTATCCATGGTTGCTGGTGTTGCAGTTGAGGAGTGGATGGTAAAACCAGGTAAACTTGATTTTGGTGATGGTCTCTACGGTCGTATGGATATGAGCGTCTGGATTGTTGAAACTGAAGCAGGTGAACTGAGAATTGCAGAATTCTCCTTCGATCATGACTTTTCCCAGGATAAAAAATATGATGCTGAAGCGATGAAACGTTGTACAACTTTTATTAATAAGCTGAATGACTACAAACCAGAGTGGTCAGAAGTAGGTAAGCTTAAAGCTGCCTATTTGTTCGAATAGCCCGATTGTGATCAAATAACTCAATTGATGAATCGATGAATGCACAAGAAATAAATTTTGACACGAATCTAAATGTCATAGCGAAACGGGAAGCCACTCGGGGAGAGAATCTCACTCGCTACATTGGTTTTCCGCTGGGGATCGTATTTTTTTTAATACTGTACCTGATGCCGACGCCAGATGGTCTCACACTAGAGGCCCAGGCTGCCATAGCATCCTTCGCTATGGCTCTGACCTGGTGGGTAACTGAACCCATCCCAACTTATGCCACCTCTCTCATGTTGATGGGGCTATTGACCTTTTTTAATGGATGGCCTGAGGATAAGGTTCTGGGTGTATTCGGTTTAGAAGTGATCTGGCTGAATATCCTTGCTTTTATCCTCAGCTCAACCCTGGTAAAAAGTCAATTAGCAAAACGCTTTGCCTTATTTATTGGCATTCGTTTTGGACATAGTGCCTATACAATTCTCGGTGCATTTATTGTACTTCAGCTTTTTCTAGCACCCTTTATTCCTGCCACTACTGCCAGAACCGTAATGGTCCTTCCAGTCATGTTGGTGATCTCATCTATCTATGGGTCCACATCTGGAAATGGTAACAATTTCGGTGTGAATCTGTTTATGCAGAACCTCCAGGGAATTAGTATTTTTTCTTCAGGCTTTATTACAGGAAGTACCTGTAATATCGTTGCCGCTGCCTTCATCTTTGAAATGGGTAATCAGAAAGTCTATTACTCCGATTGGATGTTTGGAATGCTCCCAATCACCATCATTGTCATGGCTATTTCATGGTGGCTTGGACCCAAATATCTGTTTCCCATAAAAAAGGAAGATCAACAGCCGAAGATCAAAGGTGGCTTTGAGGTCATGAAGAAAATGTTGCATGAAATGGGCGGTTTCTCAACTGATGAAGCCAAGTCTGCAGGGGTATTTCTCTTTGTGCTCTTCCTGTGGGCGACAGATCGCTTTCATGTGGGTTGGTTTGGCTTTGAGATCAGCGCTGTCATGGCAGCCTTGATCGGTGTCGTTTTTGTATTCCTGCCTAAGATCGGGTTGCTCAAGTGGAATGATGCCGATATACCCTGGCATGTCATGATCTTTAGCGCAGGTGCCTATTCAGGTGGCCTCGCCTTATTTGATTCGGGTGCCGCACGTTGGTTGGTGGGAAGTATCTTTAATATGATAGGGCTTGGCACTGATCCAAACTTTTGGACCATCTACATTATCATCATTGCCTTTTCAATGTATGCACACCTCTTTTTTACAAGTAAAACCATGCGGTCAATTGTGATGATCCCTATTATTATTGCCATAGCACAACAGTTCGGCTTTGATCCCGTGTCTTTGGCTTTGCCAGCCGCTTTTACTTTGACCTGGGTGATCACTTTGCCGACCAATGCAAAACCCAATCTTATTTTATATAGTGCCGGACAATTTTCCATTTCTGATAACCTGAAATATGGTCTGACAGTGGCAACCATAGGTGTTGTGGTCATGGTGATCGCAGGGTTTACCTGGTTCCGCTTTTTGGGGATAACGCCATGAAGTATATAAATAGGATCAAAACACTGTTGGGTGTCATCGCCTTTTCAAGTTCACTTTTTGCTCAGGAGATCAATGTGCTTGAGCAAACTGTCTCCATTGCCGAAGATGGTTCCGCCCAGCTGAGCTACCAGATGAATCTCTCAGTTAGTGATAGTCTCAGTGTTTTTCAGATTCCAGCTAGATATGAAAATATGCGGATTACGTCAGTCTCGATGAATGCTGTTGATATTACAAATCAAACCGCAATTGTCATTGATAGATCATCACCAACCTTTGAATTCAACTTCTCCAAGCCAATTTATGGTGAAATTTCTCTCCAATTAGTCACTCAAATTGATGAGTTTCTGGATTGGAGTGAAGCAGGTCCTGAAGAGTTTAAGACATTTAACTGGAAGGTCCATTATACCAACACATTGCCCGCCTCAATTGGACGATGTGAATTAACGGTTATTCTACCTGAAGGTTGGAATTTCCATCGGATTACAGGAAGTGATCCCAAATTCAAAAAGAAGGAACCTAAACCACCCTTTGTATTTGCCAAGGCCGGTGATAGAGCCACTGTTTCTATTTCTAGAACTCCCATGGAGTACATGGAAAGTGTGAGTATTGAATTTGCTTTTAAAAATGAGCAGAAACCTAACATACTGATTTGGGTAGGGCTTATGTTAAGTATACTCTATCTCTATTATTTTAGACATCTACTTCTCAGAAGAGAAGTAGAACCAACAATTGATACAAATAATGACAAGGAGTCAAAATGAAAATCATAAAAGTGCTCTTGAGTGGTCTAATGCTAATACCACTCGTCACATTCGGACAAGGAGTAACCGTAAGCACAGGCAGTGGCCTGGATGTTGTTTTGGGCGGTGAAGTGGAACTTGAGTTTATTGATGTTGAGGGAGCTGGTGGCTTTGCCCACCAGGACCTTACCTATCAAAAAGTCAAGAATCGTAGTCCCCACATGCGTATTGATATGGCTGTACTTTCAGCCCGAGTCAACTATAGCGAAAACCTTTATTATCAAATCGAGTTCCGTTTTGATGATGAGAGTGCTTATGTGGATAAACAATACGCTCGTTTGAATGTGCCTGGAATGAATACAAAATTCGAAATGGGTAAAAATAGACCCTTTGTCAGTACCAATAGACAATCTGAGGGCTACCCTCTCATCGGAACTGCATTCTGGAAGGGTCGCGAGGCCCACATCAATAGTGAAACCGAGATCAAACTCGGTGAAAATGGCAAACTTATTGGTGGATTGTCATTTGCCATGAAGCGTCCCCTGGGAACAGATGATGCTGCTGAGGATAAATCCTTCAAAATGATGGTTTATGATGACTATGAACCCAAAAATGGGCAAACCTTCGAATACGGTGTAAAAGCGGGTGTCGAACTCGCTGGTCTTTCTGCGCTGGGATGGTTCTTCACAGGTGAGCTCATTGATGATTGGGATTGGAAAGCAAGTTTGAAACAATCACTTGCTCCATATTCAAATATGGGTGATGAGACTGATAGAACCCATTATTGGATGGGTGGTAGAGCTGGATACGAAATCGGTGGACTTAACCTGGTTGGTGAGTACATTCAGGCTCAAGATGGTTTATTGACACGTGATGGCGCTTATGGAGAATTATCTTATTCTCTCAATGCTCCCAAATTTTTAAAGGCTCAAAAATTGACCTTCCTTGGTCGTCAGGGCTACCTTAATTTAAAATCCAAAACGAACAGTGCAGGAGATGAGTTGACTTGGGCTTATCTCAGCGAAGCAATGTCCTGGGATAGACAAATGACAACACTTTCAGCAATGCTGGACATAAATGATAATTTGACTCTAAAATTTGAACATTACATTCTTGATGAAACGACTGGTTCTGATGAACAAACCAGTGTTGATGATGATCAGAGTTTGATGCAGATTAATTTCAGATTTTAGCAAACGATAACAAAGATAATAAAATGGTAAACCACAAATCCTTAAAAGGAGGACGTAAAATGAAAAAAGCTACCGTTTTACTAATGGTGCTAATGGCCGCTTTCTGGGGCTGTGAAGATGACGCGGTTGATGAAGTTCCAACCTTTGATTCTTTCAGCATTGAAACAGTCATGTCTGTTGCGACAGCGCAAGATGCTAACCCAGAAATCGTACGTATGGTTCCTGGAAGTGATGATATGGCAGTATTTGTTGCATCGGCAACGAATCAACTGTTTGGAATCACTTACACTGCAAGCTCTTTCAGTATCCAAGAGCTAGCCACTTTGAGCACTGGTTCTGCCACTGCTGAGTTTACATCAATTGATGTATCTCCACTTATTGGTGGTGAAAACTATATCGCAGTTTGTGTTGCTGAAGCAGATTGTGGTCGTGGATCAATCAAGTTGGTCAAACTCTCCGATCCAACTTCTGTTGTTACTGTTCCAGATATTGGTTACAACCCAGATGGTTGTGCCTTTACCAAGGATGGCAAATTTCTGATTGTTGCTTGTGAAGATGATCGCGAAGATCGTACCTGTAAACCAGATACCCGTCATGGTGGCAGTGTTTCTATCATTTCTTTAGAAAATGGTATTGCCAACGCTACACTGGTCCAGGATTACTTAGTGAATCATGATGTAGATTCTGAACCAGAGCATTGTGAAACCTCTGCTGATGGAACCGTTGTTGTTTCCGTTCAGGAAACCAGTCAGATTCTGGTTTTCAATGCCAATGATGCACCTCTTGAAGCTTCAGATGTAACTATTGTTGACTTGCAGCCAGATGCTGGCGACAATGAAGCTGAGCCAGATGGACTCTATATCTATCCAAGTGGTGATTATGCTCTGATCTCCAATGAGAGAAACGGATCCTTCCAGATCCTTGATCTTGCCACATTCACAGCTACTGATCCTGTAACTGTCGAAAATGATCTTCCAGATGGCTGGAAAATTGATGGCCGTAAATCCACCAAGCGTACAGAACCAGAAGAAGCCGCTGTTATTGAGAAAGATGGACATGTCTATGCTCTCATGGCACTTCAGGAATCACATGCTGTTGTGGTTTATGATGTAACGGATCCTGCCAACATTACTTTTGATTCTATATCAGAAGCTGGAATTGGTTGGGAAGCTGATAATGCTCCAGAAGGTTCAAGCGATATCGGTTCTGAAGGTTTGGGTGCACATCCAACCAACGGCATCGTATTCAGCGCCAACGAGCGTGAAGGTAGTGTAACAATGTTCTCAGCTGCTTGGGCACGCGAGTAGAACTTTACACTGATTTATGATTGAAAAACCAGCCTGGTTCGTCCAGGCTGGTTTGTTTATGATACATCTACTTTTAGATTTAACTAGTAATAGCTGTTAATGGCTCAAGAGGGTACAAGCATGCCAAAAGTTTTTTCCGCTCGCCTTTTTCTATTTGCATTAAGTTTAGTAATTATAGTTGCCTGTGCTTCCAAGGGAGAGTCCACTGCAAAAACAATTACACCCATTTCACCATTAAAATTTTATCCAAATCCACAAAGTGGCTATGGCTCTGGCTCAGACCAACTCGCCCAGCCCGATGATGTAGAAATATTAGAGAACGGAGATCTCATCGTTTCCGATGTTGATAATAACCGCATCCAGATCTTTTCCAGAAATGGCGATTTACAGAAAACAATCAACGCTGAAACCCTTGGCATGGACAATCCAGACATTGTACCTACCGGTATTAGTAGCGATGCAGCTGGTTTTATTTATGTCACGTTAGAAGGAATTGGCTCTGTGGCTAGATTTAATCCCGATATGTCCCTTGATCAATTGATCGGCTACCAGGGTGTCGTTTCTCCAGACGAATACTATCTTGACGAAAATGATGGTCTTCTGATTAAACCCCAGGGAATCATCGTTTCCCGAAATGGTGATATTTATGTTGCCGATATGGACAAAACGATCTTTCGCATAGATGGTGTCTACAATTTTGGATTTAGAAAATTTAAGCAGGTTGTTTCTGAAAATCTAACCACCTATGTGTATGACAAGGAATTTGCAGCATCCCAGGAAGTAACCAAGATCATGCGCAAAAGTGAGGGGATGGCTATTTCCGAGGAGAGAAGTCTCCTCTTTGTAGCTGAAGAAAAACCTCAGAAGAATCAATTCGGGAACTCACAGAAATTTCGCTACATCGGCGTATTTGATCTGGAGACAGGCGTGTTTAAAAATCGCCTCATAGGTGTTGAAATGACCGATGGCAAGATTACCTCAGGATATAGCAAAGATTCAATTGAAGGCCTCAGTGTCTTTGGTGACTATATTTTTGCTGTTGATGAGAAAGCCGGCCGCGTGGACTGCTACAATATTGATTCTGGGGAAAGAGTGGCCCATTTTGGAACGCCAGCGCCATTCTATTGTGATGATGAATCAGATTGTGTTATCGATGGTGTGAATTATAATGAGCAAAACATTATGGCAGGTGGCGCACAAGTACATCTGTTGAATGATTGGCATAAAAATGTATTGGCCTCACCAGACGGAGTAAGTACCAAGACCTTGTTAACAGGAGAAAAAATTCTGGCCGTGGTAGATCAGTGGAATTCTCGAGTTCTGACATATGATCTAAAAGATATTTTAGGAACGAAGTAGACAATACATGATGAGCAAACTCTTTTGATTCAAAAACTCCAAGTACAGCTAATTCTAGCAATTGTTCTTTCGGGTCTCTTATTAAGCTGTGGTGGATCAGAAGGCGTACCGCTAGCTAAAATAATAACCGAGCAGACCCGATACCTTCGAGGATACCCCATTGAATTTAGTGCGGATTTGAAATCGGGTGAAGATGCCGGAGACTACACCTTCACATTTGATTTTGGTGATAGTATCGTAGCCATGGGAGCTGAAGTTGTTCATATTTATGAATCCCCAGGGAATTATACAGTTACTCTCACCATCACAGGAAGCTCTGGTACAGAGACAGATTCTCGTGATATTCAGGTTATAAACTCTCTGGAATTGATGGCAATCTATATTGTACGTGTTGATTCACCTTCAGGATTAACCTTTGGCAGTGATAAGAGCAGTCTGTGGACCGTGAGTGACAAACCAGGTGGTCGTATATTTCAAATCGACACACTGGGCAATCTCCTGCGATCATTGAACTACAGTGGCAATGATCTGGAAGGCATCAGTTTTGACGCCAGAGACTCCACGCTTTGGATGGTAGATGCAAATCTAGGTCAACTCATTCATTTAGAATCAGATGGTCGAGCACTTGGGTATCAAAATATTTCGGGTGTAAGTGATGGGGGAGGCCTGGAGGGGATTGCAATAGACGCAATCCACTCTAAGATCTATATGGTAAAGGAAAAAGATTTTGGGGCTTTAATCGTTCTTGATGAATTGTCACTTTCTCAGTCCCTACAACAAATTGCCTTTGCACCGGATTTCTCCAGTATCTTTTACATTTCCTCCCAGGACAAACTCTGGATACTCAGTGATGAAGCCTCCAATGTGTATCTCGTCAATTTGGAGGGCAATTTTCTGGATGTCTATGCCATCGACATGGTTCAGCCTGAAGGCTTGGTGTATGATGAGGATAGACACATATTCTACATCATAGACGATACAACGGAGAAACTCCATAAATACAAATTCTGGGACTAATTCAGTTGAAGGACGCAGCTATTGTTATTTCTGCCTGTCTCATGGGAGAAGCCTGTCGCTTTGATGGTCAGGGGAAACACAATGCTGAATTATTAGATTTACTCAGCGAAAAGACCCTCATACCTGTTTGCCCTGAAGTGGAGGGTGGATTGCCTATCCCAAGACCTCCAGCAGAAATAAAAGAGGGGATTGTTTATCGCGAAAATGGGGAAGATGTAAGCGAGGCATTTCAAAAAGGAGCTTCTCTCTGCGCAGAGAAAGCAGTTTCAGCCCATCTAGACCTGGCCATACTTAAGAGCCGTAGCCCAGCATGTGGATGTGGACAGATTTACGATGGTTCGTTTTCAAAAACTTTGATAGATGGGGATGGCATTTTTACCCAACATTTGAAAGCAGCAGGGATTCATTGTGTCTCTGATGAGGACTTCCTCTCCGAAAATAGTTAGTCCTCCACCCTTCGAGAGCCTCAGGGTGACAATCATAAAGAAAATGATTTAGCACAATTTGTAACCAACTTCCTATCCCTGCTTCAAAGACCTGTAAGCGGAAGAATTTTGACAACGAAATATAGTTAACTCGATACTTCAGCAGGTATCGCGAATGGGAGAAAAAAATGACTGAGAATTTAACAAAACAAGATTTCCTTGATAAAGTTTTTGATTATGAGAACGAAAAAGAGTGGAAATATAAGGGTGATACACCAGCAATTATTGATTTCTGGGCTGATTGGTGTGGACCTTGTAAGGCCGTGGCTCCAGTATTAGAAGAGCTTTCGAAGGAATATGAAGGCAAGGTAAAAGTTTATAAAGTTGATACAGAGGCTGAGCAAGAACTTGCTGGCGTATTTGGAATCCGCAGTATTCCTTCACTTCTCTTTGTACCTGTCGGTGAAAAACCACAGATGGCAGCGGGCGCCCTGCCCAAAGAACAATTTGTTCAGGCATTCCAGGATGTCTTGGGAGTACCACCAGTTACTGCATAAAGTTTTACAGAGAAACCTCCTTAAAAGCGCCAATTCATCTTGGCGCTTTTTTTTGACTTGAAACCGAACACTGAGCTTGCCTGCCAAGCCGTAGCTTAAATGCGAAGGCTGGTCGAAGTGAGAACTACTTCGTTGGAGAGTACGCATTTCGATGAGTCTTCGCTCACAGAGCTACGACCTCACAGACAGGATCAGTGACCTGCTTGCGATATCCACATAACAATTCCATCTTCTTTCACTCGATGTTCCTACTTCTGCTTCTAAACATCCCAGCACACTCTATATTGAGCGCAAATGGAGCTAGAACGCATTTGAATCAAAAAGTCTTGGCAGGTGTCGATGAAGCCGGTCGCGGACCTCTGGCAGGCCCTGTAGTGGCAGCCGCTGTAGTCTTGAATCCGGCAGATATTCCAGCGGGATTAAGAGATTCAAAAAAAATAAGCGCGAAAAAGCGGGAAAAGCTGGCTTTAGAAATTCGACAAAGAGCTCTCCATATCGGTGTGGGTATTGTTCATGAGCAGGACATTGATCGCCATAACATCCTGCAGGCCACATTTGAAGCCATGCGACAGGCAGTAGGGAACCTGGGTGTTCAACCAACTGAAGTTCAGGTTGATGGAAATTTTATAATACCTGACTTGCGCTTGAATCAGAAAGCGATTGTCGGGGGGGATGATCTGGTCCCTGAAATCAGTGCAGCCAGCATAATTGCCAAAACGACACGTGATGCTATGCTGGTTTCTTATGATAAGTTATTTCCTGAATACGGTTTCAAATCGCATAAGGGTTACGGCGCTAAAACACATATGGAAATTCTCAAATCCAAGGGTAGAACACCCATTCATCGACGTAGTTTTAGACCTGTTGCTGAAAGTAGTAATTTGAATTATAAGTATTTTAATCAGGAATCCGCCTATGGACGGATGGGGGAGATCATTGCCGGAATGTTTTTGATCCGGAACAATTATCAGCTGCTGGCTCACAGCTATCATGCAGGGCGTGCTGGGGAGATCGACCTGATTGTTGTGCATGAAAATCAAATCGTGTTTGTTGAAGTTAAAAGTTTTGGCGGCGAGTCCGATGACAGTCTTGCATTGGAACGTGTCACTCCTGCGAAACAAAAGCAAATTGCCAAAATTGCAGAAATTTATCTGCAAAACCATGAAATTGCTCAACCCGACTGCAGGTTTGATATCATCACTGTAAACTTTTCGACACCGAAACCTGATATCAGACATTATGAAGAAGCATTTTTGCCATTATAGAAAAAGGAAGACCATGAAACTTATCCATTCAGTAATATTTATGTCCCTGCTGACAGGCATTCTATCGGCGGCTCAACCAGCGGTTTATGGTACAAAGGGTGTGGTGGTCGCTCATACTCAGCAAGCCTGCGATGTCGGTATTGAAATTCTCCAGGCTGGCGGAAATGCCGTCGATGCAGCAGTTGCAGTCTCATACGCCCTGGCAGTTACCCATCCACAAGCCGGTAATATTGGCGGTGGGGGATTTATGATGATTCAGATGGCTGATGGTCGGAAAGCAGCTCTTGATTACAGAGAAATGGCCCCGGGTAATGCCAGCAGTGACATGTTTCTGGATGACAGTGGCAAAGTTGCACTTGGAAAAAGTGTCAGGGGTGGACTGGCAGTGGGAGTCCCAGGTACAGTGGCTGGTTTGCAGCTTGCACTGGACAAGTATGGTTCTCTCTCGAGGAAAAAAGTGATGAAACCAGCCATTCGACTGGCTCAAAAGGGCTTTGAAATACCCTATCATCTGGCCTACTCCTTTGGGTGGTTGAATCAATCTGCAGAAGGATTTGATGAAACCAGACGAATATTCTGCAGAAATGGCGAGCTTTACAATCCCGGAGACCTATTCAAGCAACCGGATCTGGCAAAAACATTGAAACTGATTCAAAAGCAAGGAAATGCAGGATTCTATAGTGGAAAAGTGGCAGAAGCGCTTGTTAAAAGTAATCTGAAGCATGGTGGCACCATCAGCTTGAAAGATCTGGAGAATTATAAACCAGTAATACGAAAACCGGTGACCGGTAATTACAGAGGTATAGAAATTCTATCCATGCCACCGCCTAGTTCCGGAGGAATTGCCCTTATTTCCATGTTAAATATGCTCGAACCGCTGCGCTTTGATTCAATTGGGTGGCACTCAGCACAGCATATTCAAATGCTGTCTGAAGTTGAAAAGCGCGCGTATGCTGATCGGAGCGTCTGGCTAGCAGATCCAGATTATTTTGAAGTGCCACAAGACAAACTCCTTTCAAAAGCTTATGCAAAATATCGAATGGCAGACTATGACAGTCTCACAATAACACCAAGTGATTCTATCTATCCATTGAATGACAAGGACTTAGAGAATATCGAAATCATGGGTCACGAGAGTGAAGAGACCACACATTTCTCTGTAGTAGATCAATGGGGGAATGCCGTTAGTGTGACCACAACCTTGAACTGGTCTTTTGGATCCTATGTCACAGTTGAAGGATTTGGCTTCTTGTTAAACAATGAAATGGATGATTTCAGTTCAAAACCTGGTGAACCAAACTCTTTTGGGTTGATTGGGAATGCTGCAAATGCCATTGAGCCCGGCAAACGTATGCTCTCCAGCATGACCCCTACCATCTTAAGCAAAGATGGGAAGGTGCTTGTCGTCCTGGGTGCTCCTGGCGGTTCGACAATTATCACTACCGTGTTGCAGATTATTAGCAACCTCGTAGATTTTGGAATGCCACTCCAGGATGCAGTAAATGCTCCCCGACTGCACCACCAATGGCAACCTGATGTTATTCAGTATGGACCCCGGGCGATTAGTAAGGACACTGCTAAACTGCTTATACAGATGGGTTATGTGCTCTCTGAACGATCAGCTTATGGTGAAGTGAATGCCATTGCTCGAGATCGGATCTTTGGTGGCTGGGTCGGTGCTCCGGATTATCGGATTACTTCCCATGCAAAAGCCTACTAGTACGAATATTATTTGGAAAGCCTGAACTTTTTAATATTTATACCGTTGAAAGATCGATATTGCGTTAAAATGTCGCCGTACGATTGACAGGAGGTATCGTTTTGAGCAAAAAAGAAAAACAAGCCATGAAGTCAAAGGGCAGTAGTGCTTTTCGAGGACTGGCACATATTATTGTATCGGTTTTGATTCTGAGGGCTACTGTGATCGAGGCATATAACGTGCCTACTGGATCCATGGAAACAACTATCCGCATTGGCGATTTTATTCTCGGAAACAAATTCATATACGGTATCCGTACCCCTGACTGGATTGGCATACCCTGGACCAATTTTGGATTTTCCGTACCATATTATCGCTTACCTGGCTTCGAAAAACCGAAGACTGGTGATGTCGTTATCTTCAGATATCCCAATGATCACTGGCCAGCAAATCAAATCGGTCCCCATGATCCCAGCCTGAACTATATAAAACGCTGCATTGCAGGACCGGGACAAACCCTGGAGATTATTGAGAAAGATGTTTTTATTGACGGCGTTCAATTCGAGCTTCCCGAGCATGGTCATGCCTCAAAATTAAACCTGTATGATGATGAATATGAAGAGCGCATGATTTTTCCACGGGGAATGGGCAATCGCGACTATTTCGGTCCTCTGTATATCCCTGCTGCAGGTGATACATTAATTTTCAGCAAGATAAATCTGGATGAAGCAGTGAATGTTATTTCGCTGGAGGGGCATGAAGTGACCCCTGGGGCCAATGGTCAGCTCAAGGTCGATGGCCAATCCGTTGACCAGTATGTCTGCGAACAATCCCACTACTTTATGATGGGTGATAACAGGGACAATTCCCATGATAGTCGCTACTGGGGTCTGGTCCCGGAATCCAATATTATCGGGGAGGCAATCCTGACCTATCTCAGCTGGGAACAAACAGAACCAAATCTATTAAAGAGAATCTTCAAACTGCGTCCGAGTCGGATGTTTCGTTTTATTAATTAACTCTCAAATTATAAATTCATAAAGGCACTACTTAGGGTGGTGCATTTTTTAGCTCCTTCACTTCCCGTTACTGACTTTTGCAATGAACGAAGCAAAAGGGGAGAATTTCTTCTCGGATCAAGATTCTTCTTTTCCGCTCTGCTGCGACACCAGAATGATAATAGAAAACATATTTAGTCTCCACCAGTGCCCAAACTTTCAGACAAACATGCTTCCATATTGGGATGTCGCTAATTATAATACCGCGCTCTTTATGGAAAGATATAATTCGCATAAATATGATTTAGGCAATGCCTATAACTTACTGAGGCACAATGACATCACAAGAAATACGCAATCAATTTATTAAGTTCTTTAAAGATCGAAATCATAAATTTGTCCGCAGTGCCGGTGTCGTTCCTTTTGACGATCCAACTTTATTATTCACCAACGCTGGAATGAATCAATTTAAAGGCATATTTCTAGAAACAGAAGCTGCCGATCATCCCAGAGCTGTAAATTCTCAAAAATGTATTCGAGTAAGTGGTAAACACAATGATCTGGAAGAAGTAGGGCGGGACACTTATCACCACACATTTTTCGAAATGCTGGGAAATTGGAGCTTTGGTGATTATTACAAGGAAGAAGCCATTAAATGGGCCTGGGAACTATTTACAGACGTCTGGAAGATTCCCAAGGACAAACTTTATGCGACGGTCTACAAGGATGACGAGGAAGCTTTCGAGTTATGGAAAAATTTCACGGATATTCCGCGTGAAAACATTTTACGCTTTGGTGACAAGGACAACTTCTGGGAAATGGGCGAAACGGGACCTTGTGGTCCCTGCTCTGAAATTCATGTAGACATTGGGGGCGACCCTGCGATTCATGGATCACATCCAGAATTAGGTGTCAATACTGATAGCCCCCGTTTTATGGAACTCTGGAATCTGGTCTTTATCCAATATTTCAGAGACACAGATGGCAAACTCAGTGAATTACCAAATAAGCATGTAGATACGGGTGCAGGTCTAGAACGTGTCGTAGCATATCTTCAAGGCAAAACCAGCAACTATGATACAGATTTGTTCTCCCCACTGCTTGACAAAATATCGTCATTATCCGGTACTGAATATGACCCAGGGGATGCAGGTACAGCTCACAGAGTCATCGCTGATCATGTGCGGATGCTTAGTTTCTCAATTTCCGACGGTGCTTTACCTTCAAACGATGGTCGTGGTTATGTGTTGCGTAGAATTCTGAGACGAGCCGCCCGCTATGGCCGCAATCTCGGACTTCCAGGTGCTTTTATATATAAGCTGGTCCCCGTAGTTGTTAACATAATGGGCGACGCGTATCCCGAATTACGTGAGCGTGTCGAATACATTCAAAAAGTCATCAAGTCTGAAGAAGATTCTTTTAGCAAGACACTTGGACGTGGATTGCAGATTTTTGAACAGCTGGTCATGGAGTACAAAACCAGTGAATTATCAGAACTTGCTGGATCAGACGTATTCAAATTGTATGATACTTATGGTTTCCCGGTTGACCTTACCAGTCTTATGGCTGAAGAGGAAGGTCTCACCGTAGATATTCAAGGTTTCGAGTCTCTTATGGCGGCACAGCGAGCTAAAGCGCGCGAAGCCACCCAATTCAAGCTGAAGGTGAGTCAACATTCAGAGTGGCATTTCCTGAATCCAGGGACTCATTCAGAATTCCATGGTTACACCCATTCCAGGCTTGACACCCAAATTACACAGTATATGGCGGTCGGTGACCAACTCCTGGTGATTCTCGCGCATACTCCCTTTTACGCTGAGAGTGGTGGGCAGGTTGGTGATACGGGTAGAATTTTCAACTCACAGATGGAACTATCCGTTTTGGATACCCGCAAAGATGGGGATTCAATTCTGCATGAATGCCAGCTGATTTCTGGCATTATTTCAGATCAGCCGGTTATTGCTGAGATCAACGTTGAACGACGCCATCGTATTGTAAGTAACCATTCTGCTACCCATCTGCTCAATGCGGCCTTGCGAAAAATTCTTGGAGATCATGTGAAACAGGCTGGCTCTCTGGTTGACAGTCAGCATCTGCGCTTCGACTTCAACCACTACGAGAAAATGACTGCTGATGAATTGCGCAAAGTCGAAGAAATGGTCAATGCCGAGATACGGAACAATATTTCGGCCAATATTCGCACCATGAGCTTCGATGAAGCAAAACACGAGGGCGCTCTGGCTTTCTTTGGTGAGAAGTACGGGGATGAAGTTAGAACTGTTAAATTCGACGATTATTCACATGAATTATGTGGTGGCGTGCATGTTCGAGCGAGTGGCGACATTGGTTTTTTCCGAATTGAATCGGAGTCTGCCATCGCTGCTGGGATTCGCAGAATTGATGCCGTAACCGGGATTAGCGCTGAGAAAAATGCCAGACGAGAGCGTGAAGCCTTGAATCAATTGCGTAATCTCTTTGTATCCGATGTTGAAGACCTGCCGATCAAGGCCCAAAATCTGCTGGATGAGAAAAAGGAGCTGGAGAAAAAGCTCAAAATATTGTCCTTTGACCAGGCTTCCTCAGTTCTGGAAGACATCGTGAAAAAAGCCCAGCTGATAGCAGGTGTAAGCGTTGTAAGTGAAATAGTTGAAGTTCCTGATACTGAGGCACTTAAAGATCTTGGAGCTGAGCTTGTCAGGCAACTGAAAAGTGGTGTAGGCGTGTTAGGTGCCATCGTTGAGGGGGCTCCATATATTGTTTGTGTCGTCTCAGATGATGTAATCTCCAAACACAAATTAAAGGCAGGAGAAATTGTTCGCGCTCTTGGAACACAGCTAGGTGGAGGAGGTGGAGGTAAACCACAAATGGCCACTGCAGGTGGAAAAGATGCGGCTGCACTATCCAGTGTTATATCAGGCGTATATAAATTTATAGGAGATCAATTGGGATGAGAGCTCAATTAATTATAGAAAAATCCAACGCCGGCCAGATGGGGACTTCACTCCCAGAACTTGATGTGCCGGTTAAAAAGTTGTCTGAGCTAATTCCAGAAAAATATCTTCGGTCTGAAAATCCTCGACTCCCTGAAGTTTCGGAACCAGAATTGGTGCGGCACTATGTCGGTCTATCGAGCAAAAATCATCACGTGGATAAGGACTTTTATCCTTTGGGCTCTTGCACAATGAAGTACAATCCCAAAATCAACGATTGGACTGCCTCCATTCTGGCAGAAGTTCATCCGTATCAACCGCAGGCTCTGAGTCAGGGAATTTTAGGAATATATCACGATTTAGAGCAACAATTATGTGCCATTACCGGGATGACTGGATTTACACTTCAACCAGCAGCTGGTTCGCAAGGAGAGCTGGTAGGTGTTTTACTCATGCGAAAATACCATGAAGTAAAAGGTAATGATAAGGATGTTATCCTCATCCCAGATGCAGCCCATGGAACAAACCCTGCTTCTGTTGCAATGGCTGGTTATAAGGTGATAGAGGTAAAGAGCAATTCAAAAGGTCTGGTTGATCTGGAAGATTTTGAATCCAAGATAAACGATCGGGTTGCTGGATTTATGCTCACTAATCCTAACACCTTAGGATTGTTCGAAGAAAACATCAGCAAGATATCTGCGCTGATCCATGGTGTGGATGGTCTCATGTATATGGATGGTGCTAATATGAATGCCCTGCTTGGTATTGTACGCCCAGCGGATCTCGGTTTCGACATCACCCATCTCAACTTGCACAAAACCTTTTCTACGCCCCATGGTGGCGGTGGTCCTGGAGCCGGTCCTATCGGTGTGACTGAAAAGCTGATGAATTATTTACCAAGGCCACGGGTCGAGCTAAAAGAGGGCCAGTTTTATCTGGATTATGATCATGAACAGAGCATTGGAAGAGTCCATGGATTCTATGGCAATTTCGGAGTCCTCATCCGAGCCTGGACCTACATTCGCATGTTAGGACCAGAGGGTTTGAGAAGCATCTCTGAAATTGCCATTTCAAATGCCAATTATATGATGCACAAGCTCAAAGATGTTTTCGAGTTAGCCTATGATAAAACGTGTATGCACGAATTTGTCTTATCGGCACAAACTCAAAAGGAAAAAGGTGCAAACGCATTACAAATTGCCAAGCGACTCCTTGATTTTGGTTTTCATTCACCGACGATGTATTTTCCGCTTATTGTAAAGGAAGCGCTCATGATTGAGCCAACTGAAAGCGAAAATAAGGAAACCATGGACAGATTTATAGAAGTCATGAAACTGATTGCTGAGGAAATTGAAACCAATCCTGACATACTACACAGTGCTCCCCATAACACTCCAGTGGGGCGGGTGGATGAAACCTACGCCAATCGCAATTTGAATGTTCGCTGGTAATGGGATTTTCCTATAAGAACGAAAAACTTCATTGTGATGGAGTAGATTTACACGCTATTGCCGAGGAGTATGGGACACCGGCTTATATCTATTCTGAAAACGTTCTCAGACGAAACGCTGAACTGATAAAAACCTGTTTTCTTGATCGCGGATTCCATGTTTCATATGCGATGAAGGCCAACTCTAATCCCGAAATTCTAAAATTATTCAGATCCTATGGTCTCGGTGTCGATATCGTCTCGGCAGGGGAATTGCAAATGGCCCGATATGCTGGTTTCCACGGTTCTGAAATCAATTTTGCCGGTGTCGGCAAGACGCAAACTGAACTAAAACTTGCCCTGGATTATGAGATTGATCATTTTAATGTTGAAAGTCTTTTTGAATTAGACCTACTGGAATCGCAGGCAGCATTAATGGGTAGAGAGGCCCGGGTTCTTCTCAGACTCAATCCTGATATCGATCCTCAAACCCACCCGCATATCTCAACCGGACTAAAACAGAACAAGTTTGGGATGGGCTCAGAGCTGGTTTCACATATCCTGACACACGCTCAAGAATATCCGCATATAAATTTTGAGGGACTACACTGTCACATCGGTTCTCAAATCATTAAGCCACAACCTTTTCTTGAATTGATCGACTACTTGAATCGATATACCCATGAACTCTCAAAAGCAGGGGTGAAGCTTACCCATCTAGATCTGGGCGGTGGTTTTGGCGTGAGTTATGAGAATCCATTTGAAGATATCCTGACTACTACACCCTATCTGGAAACCTTCGCAGAATCAACCATAGCAAAATTGAGTCGCTTCAATCTGCATATTCAACCCGGTAGAGTTTTAGTGGCAAATAGCGCTGTCCTGCTATCCCGGGTATTGGGTGTGAAGGAAAATGGCGACCATTTCTTTGTGGTGATCGACGCGGCCACAACAGAATTGATTCGTCCAGCACTGTACAATGCATATCACCACATATCGCCTTACGCTCTCCTGGAAAATACGAGGGTTGGAGATGTGGTTGGACCTGTCTGCGAAAGTTCAGACGCTCTGGCAAAAAACAGGGATCTTCCTGATTTTAATTCCGATGATTTGCTGACAATCGCCTCTGCCGGAGCCTATGCCAGTTCCATGGGCTCAACCTATAATTTGAGACCTCTCAGCCCTGAAATATTGATTGGCACAGATGGAAAATCTCGTTTGATCCGGAGACGTCAAACATTTGAAGAGATGATTGCCCTTTATTAGCCTAAAGTCTCATCATGAGTATTCAAGGCAAATCTTGACAAGCCAATTTTAGTATACTTACTTATGGCAAGGTAAAACCGAACCATTCTAGCCTAACATCTTGAAGCATTATTTGAAGGATATTGATATGAAGAATATTATTCGTACAGACAAAGCCCCAGCAGCGCTTGGCCCTTATAATCAGGGGGTAGAAATGAATGGGTTTATTTTTACCGCAGGTCAGATTCCCCTTAACCCAGTCACTGGCAAGCTCGTAGAAGGCTCATTTTCTGATCGCGTCTATCAAGTTATGAATAACCTAAAAGCAGTCCTTGAAGCCGGAGGATCAGATTTTTCAAAAGTTGTAAAAACGACTATTTTCGTGACAGATATGGGGAAGTATGGTGAACTCAATAAAATCTATGGAGAATTCTTCCCGGGTGATAATGCACCTGCGCGATCAGCTGTCCAGGTTGCAGCCCTTCCGCTAGGTACAGATGTTGAAATTGAGATGATTGCATCTAAATAGAACAGATGCTTTTCTTTTTAAAACAGGGTTTATTAATTTTGCTTACTGCCACTTTTTTGAATGGACAGGGTCACACATTTGATAGTCAAGTTGATTCATCGAATGTGAAAAATCCAAGCACGGCTTTGCTTTTATCAATTGTTCCAGGTGGAGGACAACTTTACAATGGACACTCCCTCAAGGCTGTACTCTTTGCAGGTATATTTGTCTACTACGGTTATGAATATGGGAATGCTCAGCAGGCGTATGAGAATGATCTGGCGAGTCAGTCCCTCCATCGGAGCAGAAACGATAAAATCTGGATGATGGGTCTAATCTGGAGCCTGAATCTCCTGGATGCTTATGTGGACTCACAGCTATGGGATTTTGAAAAGTATGAAATTGATGACGGTTCCACAGATTCTGGGACAGAACCGTCCCAACTAAAGATAACGGGAAATACGAATGTTACAGAATAGAGAAAAATGGGGTTCCAAACTAGGATTCATCTTAGCTGCTGCTGGTTCTGCAGTAGGACTGGGTAACATTTGGAAATTCCCCTATATCGCTGGTGAAAATGGTGGAGCCGCCTTTGTATTTGTCTATCTAATCTGTATCGCTATTATTGGATTTCCTGTTCTTATTTCTGAAATTCTCATTGGACGCACTACCCAAAAAAATCCCGTGGGAGCATTCGCTATGCTCACGAACTCCAAACTATGGGTGTCGGTCGGGTTTTTGGGTGTTATTGCTGGATTCATGATCCTTTCCTTCTACAGCGTGATTGGTGGCTGGACCATAGGATATGTTATTGAAACACTTAGGGGCTCCCTTTCAAATTTTCATAGCCCGGAAGAGGCTGGCGTACTTTTTAGTGCTTTGTCGGGTTCTGCTACATGGACTATCGGTTACCACACAATCTTCTTCGGCTTAACCATGTTTATCGTTATGCGTGGCGTTCAGGGCGGGATCGAGAAATCGAGTAAAATTATGATGCCCGTGCTGCTGATAATTCTGATTATTCTCATGATGCGGGGTATTACTCTGGAAGGCGCATCCCGGGGTTTGGCCTTCCTCTGGGTTCCGGACTGGTCAAAAATTAATGGACAGTCAATCCTTATTGCATTGGGACATGCTTTTTTCACCCTCAGTCTTGGAATGGGTGCCATGTTGACTTATGGTAGCTATATGTCGAAAAAGGATAGTGTTGTTAATGCAGCCGCACAGGTTGTATTCCTAGACACGTTGATCGCTCTCATGGCAGGCGTAGCAATATTTACAGCCGTTTTCGCTTCAGGTTTAGATCCTGCTGCAGGTCCAGGATTAATTTTCCAAACTCTTCCAGCTGTTTTTGCCTCCATGACCGGTGGAACCTTCTTTGCTTTGCTCTTCTTTTTACTTTTAGCCATCGCAGCCTTGACTTCAGCAATTTCACTGCTGGAAGTTGTCGTAGCCTATTTTGTTGATGAAAAGGCCTGGTCTCGAAAGCGAGCTGTTCTTATTTTCGGCGGCTTAATTTATATACTGGGTATCCCATCAGCCCTTTCCTTCAACCTGATGTCTGATGTGACCTTTTACGACAAAACCTTCTTTGATATTGTTGATTTTCTGGCCTCAAACGTGTTGTTGCCCTTTGGTGGTCTCATGATCGCAATATTTGTTGGCTGGATCTGGTTAAGGTCTGAAGTGATGATTGCAGTAAAAACCGGCGCAGAATCCTTTTTCAATGCATATCCATGGTTTGAAGGACTCTGGTTCATTTTTCTAAGGTTTATCGCCCCTGTACTTATCACTCTTGTGTTGCTTAATAGTCTCGGGATCGTATAATAGCGTCTCAGAGCATTGTTCTCATAGATAGCCTATCGCATATAGTATCGAGTTAACCCAGAGACTATTCTACGCGAAAGTATGGTTGCATTTAATCATTTAGAATGCACCATTGATTCCTAATTTAACCGGTTGAATCTTTATCGATCATTGTTGAGAGCTTGAGCTTTCCATAACATTGATCGAGTGTTTATAATAAAGGATTAGTATGATTCTGGTAAAAGATAATCGCTGTGATTTTTGTGGTACCTGCGTGGCTGTTTGCCCTGTGGATGCTATTGAATTACGCGAAGCCGATATCTCCATTATTCACGAAACTTGTATCGATTGTGATATATGTATTTGGGTTTGCCCCATTGATGTACTGACCTCAGATGTTAAGCAGGAGCAAGCACATGTCTGATTTTGATGTCATTGTGGTTGGTGGTGGTCCTGCTGGAAGTATGGCAGCTCATGCAGCAGCTGTGAATGGTGCAAAAACTATTATGCTGGAAAAAGATCGCGATATTGGCTACCCGGTAAGGTGTGGCGAGGCAATCAGTGGTGATGGTCTGCGGCAATTTATGGAACCGCAGGAATCATGGATAGCTGCCCATGTAAACAAAGTGCGGTTACGCTCGCCTGACAATACCGTAATTGATTTGCATACACCGGAAGCTGGCTATGTCTTGCACAGAAGGATTTTCGATTATGCGCTAGCCAGCCGCGCTAGCCAGGTAGGCGCAGAAATTCAAACTCGCGCTTATGTGGATAGTCTTATCATGGAGAATGACCAGGTAAAGGGTGTGAATTACCAGTACATGGGAGAGCCGAGATCACTCACTGCCAGGGTTGTGATCGCTGCAGATGGCGTTGAATCCAGAGTCGGACGAATGGCTGGGCTGCGCACGTCCTTAAAATTGAGGGACATTGAATCAGCGTATCAGGCTACGGTAGGTAACATCGATATTGATCAGGATGTGATTGATTTTTATATGGGGAGCAACTGGGCTCCTGGCGGTTATTTATGGGTGTTTCCTAAAGGTGATCGTATGGCCAATATTGGCCTGGGCGTGAGTGGGACTCTTGCAAAAAATTATAATTCCCATGATCTGATCCATAAATTCATCAAAACATATTATCCCAAAGCTACCATGCTTACCGGTGTCACCGGCGGCGTGCCCATCGCTCAGACCCTAAAGAGAATTACCTCACATGGCCTTATGCTAACGGGGGATGCAGCTCGCATGGTGAACCCTGTCTCCGGAGGTGGAATTATATCTGGGATGCATGCCGGAAAAATTGCTGGTGAAGTGGCCGCTCAAGCCATATCCCGCGGGGATGTGAGCGAGTCAGGCTTGTCAAATTATGTAAAGCGTTGGAATAAAGCTGGGGGCAAAAACCATGAGCGCCTTCACCGCATTTCTGCGAAGATCTATGACATCAGCGATGATGTTTTGAATAGGATTGCTGCTAATATCTCCAAAACCCCAGAATCTGAACGCTCTCTTTTGAAGACCTTCCTCGCAGTAGCCAGAGAAAAGCCCATGATTCTTGTTGATGTCACCAGAGCATTTGCTGGATTTTAATCGGCTCGTTTTTCTAGAAAGTACAGGTACCCATTGATACATATAAAGTTTGCTTCAGCACAGGATCAGATATGAGTTTTCCAGAATATTTAAAGGGGATCGGCCTGGGTACATTTGTTTCTTTCGATCTCGAAACCACAGGTCTTGATCCTGCAGTAGATTTTGTAATTGAGCTCGGCGCAGTGAAGGTGGTAGACGGTGTTCCCGTTGCTAAATACCAGCAGTTTATAAAACCGCCAGTACGCATCCCCCCATTTATTCAGAAATTGACCGGTATCACTGACGATATGGTTGCTGATTCACCTACCTTTGAAGAAGTTGTGGATGATTTGTACGACTTTTTAGGCGACCATCCACTCGTAGCTCATAATATTTATTTTGATCACAATTTTCTAAATGTAAAACGCGAATTAATAGACGGATATCCATTAAAAAATGAATTGATCGATACGCTAAGTCTCGTTCGCACCATGCGTTATGATATGATCAACCACAAATTGGGAACAGCCGCTGAATTTTATGGCTTATCCAAGGAAGGGGCCCATAGAGCGGATTATGACGCTGATCTGGTTGCAGATCTGCTGCTTATCATGATTTCTGAAATGAAACGATTACCTCAGGATGTTCTGAAAGTATTGGTAGATGTGACACACGGCACCAAACTTCCAAATGAAGCTTTGTATCGCAATATGTTGGATTGGACCGCCTCTGGTAGAGCCCTCGAAGAATTGGAGGAGTATCCTCGAATCCCCATCCCTCAAAAGCCCAATATTCGGCATAGCTCTGTGGAGGGTGGATATCCGGATATGGATCAGATATTCTCTCAGAATGGTCTATTATCAAGCAAGCTTGGGGATTATGAGCGAAGGGAGACACAGGTCTCACTGGCATATGATATCCAGACTGCCATGCGAAACGATGAATTCCTCATGGCTGAAGCGGGGACGGGTGTGGGCAAGAGTCTGGCATATACAATCCCAGCTGTCCTGACGCGGCATGAATTTAAGGAAGATGAACCGTTATTTATCAGTTGTAATACTAAGAATTTGCAGGATCAGCTTTTCCATAAAGAGATTCCCTTCATTCAGGAGCAGCTTGGTTTACCGGTCCGTGCGCTGCTTCTCAAAGGGCGCAATAATTATATCTGTAAAACCAAATGGCAGAGGGCCATTCGTGATATTGGATGGCGTTTTAGCACAAGAGAAAAAGAAGCACTCCAAACTCTGGTTGTATGGGCTCACGAAACCCCAACTGGCGATATTGATGAGCACAATGGCTTTCATACAGTTGGATCTGCACTGGTATGGTCAAAAGTGAACAGTGAACCTGGATTTTGTACAACCAATGTTTGTGCCCACAATGACTTCTGCTATTTAGGAAAACTGCGACAGGAATCTGCAAAAGCCGATATTGTTGTTGTGAATCATTCTTTGCTTCTGGCGGATGCAGCGGCGGATCATGCCATATTACCGCATTATCACCGACTCATTGTTGACGAAGCTCATCTACTGGAAAAAACGGCCTACCAGTTCTTCGCTGCTGAATTCTCTTACACGACTTTACGCATGCAAATGGATCAATTGTTTTATTCAGGTCGAACCAAAAGCGGAATGTCCATCGAACTTAGACATTTGATGGTATTAGTTGATGAGAAGCGTAAAAGTGGTCTGGTAAGCCAACTGGATCGCCTGGAAACAGATATTGCAGAACTCGATAAAATCTTGTTGGCGTTTTTTACAGAATTTAAAGGTATCCGCCAGCGAGAGCTTGAAAGAGCCACGTTTACCTACAAAGAATTATACACATTGGAAACCGATCTTTTTGCACCTGTCAGGGGTATTTGGTATTCTGTGATAACCAGTTTAACAGCATTATCAAACCTGGTTCGAGAGATTGAGAAATCACTGGATGAACTCGAAGACGATCGTCTGCCCGGACTAACCGAAATCAGCTCAAGATTCCACTCGTGGCGAGATATTATGGTCCAAACGCTTGCTGTAATGGATAAACAGGCAGCGGCTGATAATCCGGAATTAATTTATTGGTTCGAAATTATGCCCAAAAGTGCTGTCGTGTCGGTTAAGTTTGTTCAAGTACCGCTGGAAATTGGTAAACAAATGCAGGCCCGAATCTACGAAGAATTATCCTCGGCTGTCTTCACCTCAGGAACACTCAACATCGATGGCAGTTTTAATTATCTCAAACATCGGCTTGGGTTGAGGGGACATGATCGACTAACTGAAAAAACCTATCCTTCGCCATTTTTCTATGAAGATCAAGCCCGCATATTTGTCCCGACCTTTATGGGGCCGCAATATGCTGAGAATTACACAATTGAGGTTCTGTTTCTGTTGGAGAAGATATGGGAATCCCATCCAGTTGGGACCATGATACTATTTACCAGCTATACCATGCTTCTTAATTGGCAGGAAGAGCTTGAAGACAGAATCAAGGGTTCAGGAAGAAAACTGCTGGTCCAGTCTAGTCGGGTATCCCGAATGGATCTGATCAACCAATTCAGGAAGTATCCTGACAGCATATTGCTGGCGACCGATAGCTTCTGGCAGGGTGTTGACATCAAAGGTGAAGCCTTGCAGCTCCTGGTTATTGCCAAACTACCTTTTCTGGTACCCTCAGATCCAATTGTTAAGGCAAACAGCGATGCATTAAAGGCGGCAGGTGAAAACGACTTCATGGGATACAGCGTTCCAGAAGCAGCCATCAAATATAAACAAGGCGTTGGTCGACTCATCAGAAGCACGTCTGATTTTGGAGCCATTCTTTCACTCGACGACAGGATATTTACCAAGAGATATGGTGAGTATTTCAGAAACTCGACACCAATCCCACACGTTCCAGCGAACTCTGAGCATGAATTGGTCGAAATGATCGGCAGCTGGTACAAATCTCACGGGATTCCAAGCAAGAACGCTAAATAGGGTATGGTCTAAATGATACTAGATGGCAATTCTTTCACATTAGATTCTCTTCGAGAGGAATTAAAACATCCTTCCCAGTTATCCATATCACAGATATCAAAAGACCTGGTAAGAGCTTCCAGGGATGTTGTTGATCAGGTTCTTGTAACTGGAAAAACAGTTTATGGCGTAAATACCGGATTCGGGCGCATGGCCAATCAGCGGATCTCAAGCGATAAATTAAGACAATTACAAGTCAACTTATTGAGAAGTCATGCAGCAGGAACAGGAAAATTCTTTTCAGCAAAAACAGTCCGTCTCATTCTGCTTTTGAAAATCAATAGCCTGCTTCGCGGATACTCTGGGATCCGATTGGAAATCATTGAAGCATTGATTCTATTCTATAATAATGGATTAATGCCTGCGATTCGGGAACGTGGCAGCGTTGGTGCCAGTGGTGATTTAGCCCCGCTGGCAGATCTGGCTTTACCGCTCATTGGCGAAGGTAGCTTTTTGACCGAGGATGGTGGAACTTTCGAAGCACTAGATGTCCTTGATAGTCAGATCATTAGCGTTGTTGAGCTAAAGGAAAAAGAGGGTCTTTCCTTAATCAATGGAACCCAGGTTAGTACAGCTATGGCCATCGAGGCTATTCTAGAAATTAAAGATCTATTCTACACAATTAGTGCCACTGGTGCCTTCAGTACCGAGGTGATGCTTGGGACTGACACTGCATTTCAGGAGGATCTGCAAGTTGCCAGAAACCAGTCGGGTCAGCTTTATGCAGGCAAATTGTTACATGCTCTTATGGCACATAGTGGCTATCGTGATGCTCATTTGGAATGTGATCGTGTCCAAGATTTCTACAGTATTAGATGCATGCCACAGGTCCACGGTTCATTCTATGACATCATATTGCATGCAGAAAATATTTTGACTCGAGAAAGCAATAGCACAACAGACAATCCTGTTACTCTCATTGATCAAAATAAAATTGTCTCTGGAGGTAATTTTCATGCTGCACCTATTGCCCATATTCTTGATTATCTGGGCATCGCGCTGGCAGACGTAGCCGCAATGAGTGAACGAAGGATAGCTGCTTTCCAGGAGACCAGTCAAAGCAATTTGCCAATGTTTCTTATGAAAGATGCTGGATTAAATTCTGGCTTTATGATAGCCCATGTATCTGCCGCTGCACTTACGAGTGAAAATAAATATTTAGCTCACCCAGCTTCTGTTGACACAATCCCAACCTCAGCGAATCAAGAAGATCATGTCAGTATGGCGCCTAATGCTGGACATCAACTCCGCCAAATAATATCGAATACTTCAACAATCGTCGCTATTGAACTTATGTGTGCCGCCCAGGCCAGAGATCTGAATCCACAGTATGCCCTCGCCCAATGCAGTGAGGAGATTTATCAACTCATTCGGACTCAGGTCCCATATCTGGAAGTTGATGGACCCCTGAGCATGCATATTGAGCTAATTTCAGACTTTGTCACCTCAGGTGAAATATCATCGATTGTTAAAAAGTATGCGGGAGAAATTTCATGAATTTATTCTCAAAAATATTTCTAAGCCTGGTGCTTGCATTATTTATTTTCAGTTGCGCATCAAAAATTCCCAGCCATGATCTTCCAAGTGCTGGAACATCTAAAAAACCAGAGTGGGTCGGGACAGATAAAGTAGCAAGAGATACCATCTTTATTGTGATTCAACTGCCTGAAGAAAAGACCCTGGATATGGACATATCTGTCCAAAAAGCCCAATCTCATTTGCACACTCTGCTCGTAGTGGAAATTGAAACAATTCTCCGCGATTACTGGGAAGAAAAGGCCATCGGATACACAAATGATGAACAATTCCAATTGCTTTCCGAACTTCCGTTCACGCTTGAGCAAATAATGAATCATGTCGAAGTTGTTGATGGTTGGGAGAAAGCGGGGGAGGTCTCAATTTTAAGTGCACTCGATTACGAAGAAATGGCCGATATACTCATGGAGAATATGCAGATCCAGGATCGGGCATTTTTAGAATACTTTAAGCGTCGGATGGACGAATTATCAGAAAAATATCGCTAGGGTCCCAATGAGATTTGTTGATTATGTGAAAATTAGAGTGGTGGGTGGCAAAGGTGGCGATGGAATCATTGCATTCCGTCGAGAAAAATTTGTGCCCAAGGGTGGGCCTTCAGGTGGTAACGGCGGTAAAGGAGGCAGTGTCATCATTAAAGTGGACACACAACTCCACACGCTCCAGGATATTCGTTACCATCGCATATACAAAGCCGACCGTGGTCGTCTCGGCGAAGGCAGCTTGAAACATGGGAAACAGGGTGAAGACATTACAATAAAAGTCCCTGCGGGAACGATCATCAAGGACTTTGGTACAGGAGAAATACTGGCCGATCTTCAGATAGATGGTGAATCTATCGTTGCAGCTCGAGGAGGCTCCGGTGGTCGAGGAAATGCACAGTTTATAACCCCAACACATCAAGCACCACGGGAATTTGAATATGGACGAGAGGGCGTTGAACGGGACCTTGAGCTTGAGTTAAAAGTGCTGGCAGATGTCGGCCTGGTCGGTTTTCCCAATGCCGGCAAATCGACTTTGTTATCCAGAGTTTCAAGAGCGAAACCAAAAATCGCCGATTATCCCTTCACCACCTTAACACCCAATCTGGGAATTGTAAAATCTGGTGCATATTCCAGCTTTGTTATGGCAGATATTCCAGGTCTGATTGAAGGTGCTCATGCTGGCAAGGGTTTGGGTACTCAGTTCCTCAGACATGTGGAGCGTTGTAGCGTCTTGCTTTTCCTGGTGGATGCGAATGATGAAGATCCATCAGAATCCTACCGCTTGCTCTATGAAGAAGTGCGCAAATTCAGTCCAGATCTGTTAAATCGAACCAGATTCCTGGCCATTACAAAAATGGACTCTTTTGTTGGAGTTCCAAAGATATCAACATTCGAACCTATTCAGCTATACCCAATATCATCTGTTTCAGGGGAGGGTCTTGAAGAATTAATTAAAGCACTGGCGACAAGTATTAGTGCATAAGGATTTTTCAAACATAATCAGGATACTTGATACTCCTGGAGTGGGTCCCCGGAAAACTCTGGATCTGATTTCCCATTTTGGGTCGCTCGAAAACATTTTTTCCGCAAACTATAAAGATCTGACCCAGGTGCTCGGGATTAAAGACAAAATTGCCAGATCTATCCTGATACCTGCCGACGATGAACTCGCAGGTGCCCAGGCGAATCTCATGGAGAAATATCAAGCGGAACTGATCAGCATATGGGATGATAGCTATCCGGAAATATTAAAACAGATTTACGCTCCGCCAATTGCGCTTTTTTGTCGTGGAAAAATGGAGTTGCTAAATACAAAGAGTATAGGGATTGTAGGAACCAGAACACCAACGAGTTATGGCAAAGAGGTTGCCGCAGAGTTTGGTCAGGCAATCGCCAAACGTGGATATACAGTCACTTCTGGGGCCGCGACAGGTATCGATTCAGTTGCTCATCGGGCTGTTCTTCAGAGGTCTGGGAACACCATCGCTGTTTTGGGTAATGGCGTCGATCGTGTGTATCCTGCAGAGAATCGAGCTTTATATGCAGATATGATTGAGCGGGGTTTGTTAATATCTGAATTTCTCATGGGGGCCAAACCTGATGCTCCTAATTTCCCAAGACGAAACCGCATTATCTCTGGTCTCTCTGTCGGAACGCTGGTTATTGAGGCTGCTGAACGAAGTGGCTCATTGATTACAGCTTATTTTGCCCTGGATCAGAATCGTGAAGTATTTGCAATTCCGGGCTCTATTAGGAGCCGACAAAGCCGAGGCACAAATCAGCTAATCCGCCAGGGTGCCAAATTAGTTGACAGTGTTGATGATATTTTGGAGGAGCTGGGTGAAAAATATCGAATTGGTAAGTCTGCAGGTCAGCAGGAACTGGGCATCAGTATGGATCCCACTGAAGCAGCGCTCATGAAGCATCTATCTGAAAATGAAGCCATTCAAATCGATGATCTCTCAGAGCTTTCAGGGCAAACAACCTTCGCACTACTTGGAACCTTATTGCAGTTGGAGATGAAGGGTCTTGTTCTGCAGATGCCTGGCAAATATTTTAAACGGAAATAATACACCCTCAAAGGAATCCAAAATATGATATCCAGCCTGATAGAATACCTGAATCAAAGTGTAACCGCCTACCATGCTGTATTAACAGCGGAGCAGGAACTTATAGCTAAGGGATTCACAAAATTAGATGAGCGTTCCCCATGGAACTTGCTCCCAAACAGAAAATATTATGTAATTCGAAGTGAAAGCGCGCTGGCAGCCTGGCAAATGGGTAATGCTGATCATCCTGGTGTACGCTTAATTGGCGCGCACACAGATTCTCCTGGTCTACATCTTAAACCAAACGCCCAGTACAGTAAGAGTGGCTACATTCAAATTGGGGTTGAAATTTATGGTGGACCGCTGCTGGCCAGTTGGACTGATCGGGATTTATCGCTGGCTGGCCGAGTCATCCTGAAAGCCGCTGGTCAACTAAAAGTCGTTCCATTTCGATCGGATCGCGTCTTGTTGAGAGTACCCCAACTTGCTATTCATTTAAACAGGGAAGTCAATGAGAAAGGTTTGCTGCTGAATAAACAGCAGCACATGCCACCCATTCTGGCATTAGAAAATATTGAGGGTGATCCCGTGGACAGCAATCTTATCCGAGATCTTATTTCAACAACCCTTGATGTAAAGAGTCAATCAATCCTGAATTGGCAATTAGAGTGCTATGATACTCAGGCTGCGCGTCTTAGTGGCTTAAATCAAGAATTCCTTGTCAGTGGCCGCCTTGATAATCTGGCTATGTGCCATGCTTCACTTCATGCTCTGATCGATCATGAATATACGAGCCCACAAACCACTATGATCGCGCTCTTTGATAATGAAGAAATCGGGAGTTCCACCCAAAATGGAGCTGCCTCATCATTTATGAGGGACATTATTCAGCGAATTGCTGATTCTGATAAAGGCGAACAGAACCTCCAGAGGACATTGGCGCATAGTGTATGTATCTCTGCCGATGGTGCCCATGCTGTTCACCCCAATTATGAAGAATATCATGATCCACATCATGCCGTCAAAATGAATCGGGGGCCAGTGATAAAAGTTAACGCAAATCATCGTTACGCTACCAGCGCCTTCAGTTCGGCCATCTTTGAGCAACTTTGCAAAGATGTTGATATTCCAGTACAACATTATTCTCATAAGACTGATTTGCCTTGCGGGTCAACAATTGGACCCATTACAGCAACTGGATTGGGTATTCCAGTGGTGGATGTGGGGAATGCGATGCTTTCCATGCATTCCATTCGAGAAACGACGGGTGTTCATGATCATGCTATGATGATAAAGGTCATGGAAAACTATTTTACAAAGGACGATCTTTTGTCAGTTTAGGGTAGATCGTAGACTGCGTTTCTGAAAGATCTTGAACCCCTGGCCAAGGAAAGCTATAAATCAGACTTCCTTCGCCCCCAATAATTGATACATTATTCGGCTTTTTAGATGATTAAAGACATCGACTATTCTTAAAGATGCGTTGTGCTTTCAGGACCTGCAATAAGAGCGAGCCCAACTCCGTCAGATCCGGAAGGAAGCAGCGGTAAGCATTGTGATTGTGTGCTGGAATTCCCTGAGGCACACGCATCTTTGAGAACAGCTAATTTCAATAAAATTGGAAAGTCCTGCTTAGTGGCTGATCAAAAACCTGCATACATCGTTTCATCTCTCAAATACCGGCCTCAGACCTTTGAAGACGTGGTCGGTCAAGAGCACGTATCTCGCACACTGAGAAATGCACTTCAACGGCAGCGTTTAGCCAATGGATATATTTTTACAGGTCCCAGGGGAGTGGGAAAAACCACATCAGCGAGAATTTTAGCTAAGGCCATAAATTGTGAAAACCCGAAGGCTGGTAATCCCTGCAATATTTGTAATCACTGCGTTGAAATTACAGGTGGGCGAAGCCTGGATGTGCAGGAAGTTGATGGTGCGTCCACGCGAGGTATTGATGCAATCCGGGAATTGAGAGAAGTTGTAAAGTACCCTCCCACGAATTCCCACTATCGTGTGTATATCATTGACGAAGTTCATATGCTCACTAAAGAAGCATTTAATGCTCTTTTAAAAACTCTCGAAGAACCACCCCCACAGGTTCTCTTTATTTTTGCCACAACAGAACCGCAAAAAGTCCCCTTAACAATCCTATCACGGTGTCAGCGCTATGATTTCCGAATGATTTCCACCGAGACCATGGTGGCACGTTTAAAAATGATCAGCGAGAATGAAGGTATTGCCATTTCGGATGAAGGGCTGGCCCTGATTTCTCGGAAAGCTGCAGGAAGCCTACGTGATTGTCTCAGTCTTCTGGATCAGGTATCAGCTTTTGCCGAAGATGAAGCATCCATTGATCTTGTCAGAAGCGTTCTCGGGGTATTAGATGCCAGCATCTATTTTGAATTAATCCATCATGTCGCTACTCAATCCAGTGAAAAATTGATCAATCAGGCAAATATGTTATTTTCCAGGGGGATTAGTATCTCAGAGTTTCTCCACGGTCTGAGCGAGCACATCCGCAATTTGCTGATTGTTAAAATTGCAGGGGTTACCACCTTTCTTGATGTTTCAGATGCAGATTCAGTTTCGCTAACGGAACAGGCTGCCTATCTGCAAGAACGGGATTTGCTTCGAATGCAAACCATTGTCATGGATACCCTTCGTGACCAACGTTTCGTGAGCAATCAGCTCGTTTCGGTAGAACTAATGCTCTTAAAATTGGCTCGCCATACAAAAGCCCTGGAGCTGGATGCACTCCTTACAGGGCAAAGTGCTCCTGCTGTGGCAATACCATCATTAAAAACTGCTCCAATCATGACTCAGAAGGAAGCAGCTAAAAAGCCAGTACCAAAACCAAAAACAGTTCCAGTTGAGACCGAACCAGAACAAGATTCAGGTCCTGAATCCATATCTGCTGCGCCCCTGGAAGTGCCCGAACCGGTGGCTGAACCAGTTTCTGAAGAAGTAGAACAAGAGGTGCAGGAGGCTGAACTCAGTCTCCCAGAATCTCCGCAACCTGAACCATCCATAGTGGTAGAACCAGACGATTCCTCAACAGCGTTGAATACGGTACCTCCGGAGCTGCCAGAGGAAACACTGTCAGACTCCAGTCCAGTACTTGAAAATGTTTTAAAAAACTGGGATGCATTTATCGAAGCCCTGGGCTCACTGGGAAGATCCACAGGTGCCTTTATGAGTGAAGGCACTCCAAATTCGTTTGAGAATAATTCCTTAATCATAGTATTTGCGCCGGAACAAAAATATCATATTCAAACACTCACAAAGAGTATCAAAGAGATTCAAGACATCGCTGTCAAAGTATTTGAAACAACAATGACAATTGAGCTCTTAGAACGAAACGGGCATAAGCCGAAAGAAAGAAAAGAAGACGCAATCTTTGCTCATCCAACATCTCAGCATCTGCTTGATATCTTTGATGGTGAGATACTTGATAGCTAATCCAATGTTCTTAATTGATTGTAAATCTTAGCAATTAATCAGGATATGGTAAAATAATAATTGAATATATAAAATAGGAGCATTCTCCAATGATGCCAAAAGGTGGAATGGGAAACCTTTTAAAACAGGCCCAAAAAATGCAAAAGGATATGGAAAAGGCTCAGGAAGAGTTGATATCCATTGAAGTAGAAGGATCCGCAGGTGGTGGGATGGTCAGCGTCAGAGCCAATGCTAAGATGCAAATATTATCAATCAAGATTGAGCCTGATGTGTTAGAGGACGATGTAGATATGGTCGAAGATCTGATATTGGCAGCAGTTAATCAAGCCCTGGGTAATGCGCAGGACGCTGCAAATGCAAGGATGTCTCAGGTCACCGGTGGTATGATGGGTGGCATGGGTGGACTAAATATACCCGGACTTGGATGAAAATTCTTCCTGACAGCCTCGAGCGAATCACTGAGCAGTTCTCCCGGTTCCCTGGAATTGGCAGGAAAACTGCGCAGCGCATGGCTTTCCAGCTGATTGAGTGGAATCCTGAAGACGTTGTGCGGCTTGGGAATGTCATTGTTGAAAGTACAGAGAAACTAAGACAGTGTTCTATTTGTAATCTGATTACGGAGGCTGATCCATGCCCTGTCTGTCTGGATACACGACGAGATGATTCTATTTTGTGTATTGTGGAAGATTCCAAAGATGTGGTCGCAATTGAGGAGACCAGTCGATTCTCTGGGAAATATCATATCCTTGGTGGGGTTTTGTCACCGCTTGAAGGTGTAGGTCCCGATCAATTAAATATTCGTAATTTGTTATCTCGTCTAAAAGGTATTAAAGAAATTATTATTGCCATGAATCCAAGTGTTGAGGGTGAAACCACATCCTTATACCTGGCCAGGATTTTACATGAAAAGGATATCAAAGTAACGCGCTTAGCCCGAGGCATTCCAAGTGGGGGAGATTTGGAGTATATCGACGGAATCACTTTAGGTAGAGCCCTAGATGATAGGCATGAACTCGCATGATACATAAATTACCAAATATTTTGACCATCTTTCGAATTGTCGTCACTCCATTAATTGTCTGGTTATTGATTGGTTTTGATGGATTTACGCTTCATTTGATTGCTTTTTTTCTATTTCTGATTGCCTCACTGACCGACTTATTTGATGGAATGTTGGCCCGCAAACTCCAGGTCGTGACTGAGTTCGGAAAATTTATGGATCCCCTGGCTGATAAAATATTGGTGAATAGTACATTTATCACTCTAAATATCCTGGAAGTAATGCCTATCTGGATTACAGCTGTTATTATTCTGCGGGACATGGTGGTTACATTATTGCGATGGGCCATGTTAGCCAATGGCGCATCTATGAATACAAGTAGATTGGCAAAATTGAAGACCACTTTTCAATACATATCCATGTATGTCGGTTTGATTTTCATTCTTCTGGGACATTTTAAGAGTCTTGATTCTGTGGTCGCCATCATAGAAGAATGGTTCGTAACTGAATCCATATTTATTCTCACTGGCCTGGTAACTGCCTACACTGGGTTTTATTATCTTTGGATCAATCGAGCATTCGTAAAAAGTCTCTTCCGGGAAAAAGAATGATCCAACTTTTAAGAGGCTTTACATCAGTTGGCTTTGTTGGGACTATCCCAGGTGCTCCCAGAACTTACGGATCACTGGTGACGCTGCCACTGGCCTATTATTGGTCAACCCGTGTTACTGATAATATTTTCTTCACAATCGGTCTTGTCATTATACTCACCATCCTCGGTATCCTCGCATCAACTCGCGTCGCAAAGTCAATCGGAATAGAAGATCCAAGCGAAATTGTAATTGATGAATTGGTCGGCCAATGGATTGCGGTTCTGGCAATCCCCAGTCACTGGGGCTATTGGTTGGCTGCATTTATTCTGTTCAGAATATTTGACATATGGAAGCCCTGGATAATAGATAAAGCACAGCGTCTTCCTGGTGGAATGGGAATAATGATGGATGATGTATTAGCTGGCCTGGTGGCACTTATTCTGATCCAGGGGGCTGCTCTCGTTTTATGATAAAACTTAATGCAATTACTATATCCATTGGTGACGAACTACTCTCAGGAAAAACCATAGATTCAAACAACGCCTACATTTCTCAACAGTTCGAATTGCTCGGAATCCCAGTTATAAAGAAACTTATCGTCGGCGATGATCGTCAAGATATTATTGATGCTCTTGATTGGGGATTTTCTCAGGCTGACATCCTCACATTAACAGGTGGACTTGGTCCGACACATGATGACATTACAAAATCGGTTCTTTGTGATTATTTTGGTGTAGGGCTTGTTCGCTATCCAAAACTGCTTGAAAATCTCAAAGAACGATTTATGAAGCGAGGGTTCAAGTTCTCAATCTCAAATGAATCTCAGGCCGAATACCCGGAAAATGCTTCCCTTTTGGAAAATCCAGTGGGAACGGCTCAGGGAATGCATTTTGTTCATCATGGTAAACATCTCTTTGTAATGGCTGGCGTTCCGCATGAAATGAAGGCTGTAACCGATATCGGGATAGTTCCAATATTGACAAAATTGACCTCGGCTTCTGTGAGTATAATTGACATACATTCCATTGGTATTCCTGAATCAACTCTATTCGAGTTTAGCAAGCCAATATTTGATGCGTATCCTCAAGTTAAAGTCGCCTATTTGCCAAAACAGGGGATGGTTAATATCAGGTTATCCATGAATTCCAGTGAACTGGCAGAAAATGAGGCATTACTCCTCCGCATATATGAACAGATACGACAACTCAAGCCAAAAAATATATATGGCCGCGATCAAGAGGATCTATCAAGAGTTATCGGAAATTTGCTGCTCAAACAAAAAGCTACAGTGGCAACAGCTGAATCCTGCACAGGTGGACTCGTTGCAAGTATGATAACTGATACAGCGGGGAGCAGCGAATATTTCAATACTGGCTTTGTAACTTACGCTAATGCCACCAAACGTGCTCTCCTGGATGTCAAGAGCGAGACACTGGACCAGTATGGTGCTGTGAGTGAAGAAACAGTGTCTGAAATGCTTGTCGGTACACTCAAACGTTCCGGGTCACATTATGCAGTCGCAATTTCAGGAATCGCAGGTCCGGGCGGTGGGAGTGATGATAAGCCGGTCGGTACTGTCTATATTGGTGTGGCAGACTCTGCTCGTCAGATTATTCAGAGATTTCAATTCGGAAATAATCGGGTAATGAACAAGAGAATGAGTGCTTTCGCCGCTCTAAATCAATTACGACTTTTTCTTGAAGGTCTTGTGTAATGGAAGCGATCAGAACCTTTATTGCCTTGCCGCTGCCTGATGAGTTAAAACAATATTTGAAGCGGTTGGTTGAGCCGATCCGAAACAGGCAGGACAAAATTAACTGGGTAAAAGAAGAAAATATTCATATCACTTTGAATTATCTCGGTGACACCGATCCACAAATTATAGAGGAACAAGCATTACGACTTGAATCCATGCTGGCCAGTTTCCCAGTCATAAAATTGGGAACGACGGATACGGGCATATATCCGCACGCCAATGAACCAAGAATATTATGGGTTGGAACGTCTCCTTACAATGAGGCGCTGGCAACTTTGAAAGAAAAACTCGATAATCTCTTAGGTCATTTCGGATATAATCTTGATAAACGTCAGTTTCAACCACATATTACCATCGCTCGCGTCAAATCAATCTCACGCAAAAGTTCCTTTATTCATGATTATCTCTCCGCTGTTGTGCGTGAAATAGATTTTGAGATTGATGAAGTGAAATGGCTGAAAAGCACATTAACACCGCAGGGTGCAGAATACGAAGAATTGAAATCATTTAAATTGAATACAGGAGGTCACTGATGAGTGCTGCCCAGGGAAAATCGACAGACAAAGATAAAGCTATTGAGTTAGCCGTTTCACAAATAGAAAGACAATTTGGCGTAGGTTCGGTAATGCGCATGGGTGATGAGCAAATCAATCGACATGTAGATTGCATATCAACAGGTGCCTTGTCGCTGGATGCTGCCTTAGGGGTTGGGGGTATTCCTCGAGGTAGAATCATTGAAGTCTTTGGTCCTGAGTCATCAGGTAAAACAACCCTCGCTTTGCATGTGGTTGCCAGCGCACAAAAATCTGGTGGTTATGCCGCCTTTATTGATGCAGAGCATGCACTGGATCCGAAATACGCCGGGCAGCTTGGAGTAGACGTCAAAAATTTGCTTATATCTCAGCCGGATTCTGGTGAGCAGGCCTTGGAAATCACCGAAACCCTGGTTCGCAGCAATGCCCTGGATGTTATTATCATTGATTCGGTTGCTGCGCTGGTCCCCAGAGCAGAACTTGAAGGTGAAATGGGAGATAGCCATATGGGACTGCAAGCACGTCTGATGTCCCAAGCTTTAAGAAAGCTTACCGGTTCGGTTTCCAAATCAAACACATCAGTCATATTTATCAATCAGATTCGTGAAAAAATTGGGGTCATGTTTGGTAGTCCTGAAACCACCACGGGTGGTCGAGCTCTAAAATTTTACGCTTCAGTTCGGCTGGATATTCGACGGATTGGCGCTCTGAAGGATGGCCAGGATAATATTGGCAATCGGGTTCGCGTAAAAGTCGTAAAAAACAAAATGGCTCCTCCGTTCCGAGAGACTGAATTAGATATCATGTTTGGAACAGGATTCTCTTTCGAAGGGGATATTCTGGATCTTGGACTGAAAGCCAATCTGGTACAAAAGAGTGGTTCATGGTTTAGCTACGGTGAGGATCGATTGGGTCAGGGTAAGGAAAATGTAAAGATATTCTTCCAGGATAATCCTGATCTACTAAAAAAACTCGTTGGTGAAGTACGGCTTTTTCTCGGTATGGATGAAGAAGAGAAAGCTGCCGAATAATATTAAGATCCATGTAAAATGAGGGAGGCTCTTCAGAACACACAAGAGCCTCCCTCATTTACTAATAATTCCATGTCAAAAATTACTTCGATCACCCAACAGAAAAAACTGCAAGAGCGCTTTTCAGTCTTTGTGGATGGGAAGTTCGAAATGGGTGTCGATGGCTCCCTCGTAATTAAATATGATCTAAAGGTGGGCGATACATTTTCGGAAGAGCTTAAACGTGATCTTGAGAATGATGATCGGATGGAAATGGCCTACCTTGGCGTTCTGAACTTTATCGCATTCAGAGAACGCTGTGAAAATGAAGTCCATGCCTGGCTCTTCAAAAAAAAATATATTGATTTGGAAGAAGAAATACTCACTAGACTGAAAGATAGAAATTATCTGAACGATGAGCGGTTTGCTAAGCTCTTTATACTGGATAGGGTAAAAATAAAAGGCTGGGGTCCCATTAAACTACGGCATGAATTAAATGCTAAACGGATCGCCAAGCATATTATTGAAGCCGAAATTGAAGTCATTCGTGGGGAATATGATTTTGATCAGATTGCCTTAGAATTGGCTGAACGTCGTTTAAAACACATTCCATCACCCACATTGAAGGATAAAAAGCGTCTCTGGTCGCTGCTCCAGAGAAAGGGTTTCGAAGGACCTTCAATCTCTGAGGCTTTATCAGAATTCACCTTCATCAAGGAAGAAGAGAATCCACGCTAACTTACTCAAGTTGGCTTATATCATTTGCACATCAGAATTCGCGTTATGTCTTTTCTCGAAAGAAGTGCGTGGATTGCAAAACTCCTGATATAAAACGAGAGAATACTTAGTCTCTCAACGTTTTCCAATATAATAGCCCATATCAATGACATGTCTGGAATATCTGGGACACGCAATTGGAGATGTAACTAGCATTAAACCATAATCTCCATTTTTCTTATTGCCAGGGACAGTTATGCTCCTAAGTTTGGTCAATCCCAAAACAGACAGGTAAAATGTACAGAGATATCGTGGAAACGATGAATCTCAGGCCTATGGTCCTGATTTCATCATTATTTATTTTAGGCATATTGGCAGAAGAGCGTCTGAGCCTTGGCTCAACGGCACTATTTATCATCCTTGTGACGGGACTCATTATTGTCCCTTTTCTCTCAAATCCATCAAATCGGGTTCTGATTCTGGCTTTGCTAATCATTGCAGGCTGTTTCCGTTTGGCAATTCAATCCGCTCGACCTGTGGATTCTCTACGCTATTTCATTCCTGAAGTAGATTCAATCTATCAAGTGGAGTCTATCGTGAACGAAGTGGGCGAAACAAAGCGGGGCACGCCAAAATATGTTCTATCTCCTTTCAGGATAAATAATATTCAATTCTCTGAGGGGAAGCTGATTTTATACGTTAAAGAATTGACTCACAGGCCGATACAGGGTGATACGCTCCTTGCCACTATGCTGCTTAATTTCCCGAGACCCAGAAGAAATCCTCACGACTTTGATTACAAGCTCTATCTGGAGCAAAAAGGTATATTCTTCGAAGCTTTTATCCAGGACACGAATAGCGTCCAGATTCAATCTCCTGAATCGGTCAGCGCGACGATGCACATGCACATCCTTAAAGAATCAATTCTTTCCCATTTCAGTACCTACTTGACGAAACGTTCATCTGGAATCTTATCTGCATTGATTCTTGGAGAACGGAGCGATGTTGATGAGGATACCAGAACGGATTTTGCCAATACGGGTGTTATTCACGTTCTGGCAGTGAGCGGGCTCCACGTTGGCTATGTCGCAATGATCTTGCTAACCATTTTTGGAATATTTCGATTTCCACATGGAATGAAAATGAGTGCAGTCATCCTTGGTCTAATATTCTATGTATTTTTAACAGGCGCGGCTGCCTCTGTAATGCGAGCTTCCATAATGGCTTCTTTGCTTATAGTTGGATCTCTGATTGAACGGAAGGCGGATGTTTACAATGTCCTGGCAACGGCTGCATTTCTCATCCTGCTGATTGATCCGTCACAAATATATAGTGTTGGCTTTCAATTGTCTTTTTCAGCAGTCCTTAGTATCGTGGCCCTCTTCCCAAAACTAAAGTCCTGGTTACCTGAAATACGCATTCTGGGCGGATCGGGATTTGGGCGAGCAGTTTTAGCCATTATTGATCTTTTTCTAGTATCCCTGGCGGCACAATTAGGGACTCTGGCGCTCACGATCTACTACTTTCACAAAATTCCAATTATCAGTCTACTTGCAAATATTATCGTCGTGCCACTTATTGGTGTTGTTGTAGCCACTGGGATGAGTTTTCTGCTGCTAGGTGCGATTTTCCCTGTGTTGGCGGAATTATGGGCTCACACATTGGAAGCTATCATAGACCTCCTGCTATGGTTCGTAAGGAGCTGTGCAAATGTGGATTGGGCTTTGGTTGATATTCCGACGATTCAGGTCTATGAGGCTTATTTCATTCTAATATGCGTATTTTTGTTAACCGTCTTACCCATTCGACGCGTCCTGAAATTATGGTTGATTGTATTACTAATCTGGGGGAACAGTGCGATATGGAGATCGCTAAATGAACCCTTAGATCTTGAAGTGGTAATGCTGGATGTGGGGCAGGGGGACGCACTGGTCATCCATGCTCCTAATGGCAAGACGATATTGATCGATGCAGGTTTCCGCTTTGGTGGTCAGGATATGGGGAAGGATATCATCCTGCCCTATTTGCTGGCGAGGAATTGGCTCCATATTGACCTCCTTGTTTTAACACATCCCCACAATGATCATATGGGTGGCGCTGAATACCTCGTTTCGAATCTTCAGATTGACCGGGTTTTGCTACCAGATATTGAATATGATTCCTATGGGTATAACAAGTTGATTGATGTTTTGGAGGCATTGGAAATTCCAAAATCAGATCTTTTCGCAGGTGCCATAGACTCAAGTCTAAAACCGGTTTATCTGAGAGTTATGGCTCCAAAGGTTTATAAACCAGAAACTAAGCCCTCAAATGTGAATAATACCTCTATAGTGCTCCAACTATTTTATGGTGAATCAACCATTATGTTGACCGGTGATGCAGAGGATGAAGTTGAAGTTGACCAATTGCCCTTCGGTTCTTTGCTTAAATGTGATATCATCAAGGCACCACACCATGGATCAAAAACAAGTTCCTCCCCTGATTATTTAAAACGTACCCGACCTGATATTGCTCTGATGAGTCTGGCAGATAACAACAAATTTAGACACCCAGCGCCTATCACGCTCAAAAACTATGAGGCTATTGGGACGACCATTAATCGGACCGACCTGGAAGGAGCAATTGTGTATAGAAGTAACGGATATAAATGGACGAAGGTTAACTGGAGAGCAGATATTTGAAGGATAACGGTTTCCATCTGTAACTCTGCAAACGATATTGTCAGCAGTAGATTTCAAATGATGGAGCTGAGTATGCCACTACCAATTTTGATCAAAAACGTTCGCTGTGTCTCATCCCGGGGAATCATTACACAGGATGTACTCCTTGAATCTGGCAAGATATCAAGATTAGGGAAAATTGCCGATAAATTCGGCGGTCAGATTATTGAGGCAGGCCATTTATTTCTGCTTCCGGGAGTCTTGGATCCTCAAGTGCATTTCAGAGATCCTGGAATGCTCTGGAAAGAAGACTTAAGAACCGGGTCAATGGCTGCGGCGGCGGGCGGAGTGACCAGCTTTTTTGATATGCCAAACACAAAGCCCTCCACCATCTCCATAGAAGCCATGTCAGAGCGGAAACGGGTTGCCTCTGAAAAATGTGTTGTGAATTACAACTTTTTTATTGGTGCAACAAACACGAATCTGGACGTATTAAATCAGGTGGACAATGTTCCCGGCATCAAAATATTCATGGGATCATCAACTGGTGATTTATTGGTAAGTGCAGTAAAGGATCTTGATGAAATATTTGGGAATGGATCGAGGCTAATCGCTGTCCATGCTGAAGATGATGACATTATCAATGTGGCTAAACTGATCTACAATAATTCAACAGATTTCAATCATCACCAATTTGTGCGTCCCCCGGAAGCGGCCCTGAAAGCCACCACGCTTGCAGTAGAGCTAGCGATTAAATATCAGCGTCGACTGCACATATTGCATCTGACCACGCTTGATGAGGTTCGTTACCTGGAAATTCAAAAATCTAAGGCTCCTATATCTGCTGAGGTTTGTCCACAGCACCTGCTGCTTAGCGCACCCTCTGTTTATGAGAAGCTAGGTTCCTACGCCCAAATGAATCCGCCTATTCGGGATATTACTCACAGTGAAGCTTTGTGGCAGGGACTCCTAAATGGAACCATAGATTGCATAGCCACCGATCACGCCCCTCATACCCATGAGGAGAAGGCTAAACCTTTTGGCCAGGCACCTTCAGGAATGCCAGGAGTTGAAACTTCTTTGCCCCTCATGCTTGACCGGGCAAATCGTGGATTGTGTAAACTGGAGGATGTAGTTAAATGGATGTGCGAAAAACCTGTTGAGCTCTATAAAGTTCAGAATAAAGGCTATATACGAGAGGGCTTTGATGCAGATCTGGTTCTCGTTGATATGGGTAAGCAGAAAACCATCGAAAATGGGAAGCTGATGACCAAAGTGAATTGGAGTCCCTATGATGGTTGGACCACTCAGGGTTGGCCAGTGACGACCATTGTAAATGGAAATGTAGTTTTCAATGATGGGGCTATTGACGAAAGTGTTAAAGGATCAGAAATTATGATTGGACAATAGAGACTTTTTATGTCTTGACCAAATTCACCCTAATAATCTGACTTCAAAAGTTTTGAATATAGTTCCTTCGCCAACAGTTTATGTCCATCTACAATCGGATGAACGCCATCTTCAGCCCAAACGATTGCAGGCATTTCAATCAAAGCCTTGTCAAAGATCGCTTGAGTGTCCAGCACAGCTAAACCATTTTTCATGCCAAGAGATTTTACGATTCCGATATAATCTGCCACTCTTAGATAAAGTGCATCTTGTTTATTCTCGGCAATATAAAAGGGGGTTAAAAGCAAAATTCGGCTCTCAGGAAGCTTGGCTCTAATATTTGCAAGGAGTGTTGAATAATTCTGTTCAAATCGAATCAGTTCAGTCCGCTGAATTCCTGACATAAAATCATTGTAAGCGTCGTTCACCCCTATTTTAACCACAATAGTATCAGGGTTGTGTGGAATGACATCCTGCTCATATCGGTTCAGGAGATCGCCAACAGTATGGCCATTGATCCCGGAGTTGACAATATTTATACCAGAATATTGGGGATCCTGGGCAAGGCGTGTGGATACAAAAAACACATAACCTTCACCGAGTGGATTAAGTGCTGTTTTCCCGGCAGCCGTTATGCTGTTACCAAAAAATACGATTGTTGAATTCATGAGGCGCTCAAATCTCTGTGATTATCTGATCCAATGATTTCTTTTTAATATCAGGTACCATAACAGTCTGGGCGGGATATCCGACCACCAGGAGCAGGAATGGTTTTTCTCCGGTGGGACGTTTTAATATCTTGCTTAAAAAGTTCATGGGGCTTGGTGTATGGGTCAATGTAACAAGACCAGCATTGTGGAGTGCGGTAATCAGTAATCCGGTTGCAATTCCGACAGATTCCTTTGCGTAGTAATGCTTTACCTGATTTCCCTGTCCATCGAGATGATATTTTTGCTCAAATATGGCAATCAGGATTGGGGCTGTCTCTAAAAAGGGTTTATCCTCATTTGTGCCTAAGGGCTCAAGAGTCTCCAGCCAGGTATCACCTGCACGCCCGGCGTAGAAATTGCGTTCCTCTGCCTCGGCAGCCTCACGAATTTCAGATTTGATTGCTGGATCCCGAATCACGACGAAATGCCAGGGCTGTTGATTTGCACCACTGGGGGCAGTAGCAGCTGTGAGGATGCAATGGTTAACAACTTCTGCTGAAACTTCTTTTGCAGAAAAATCGCGAATGGTCCGCCTGGATTTCATGAATTTATAAAACTCGGCAGCACGCGTTTTCATTTCGCTTTCAGAAAAAGAATTTTTGGCAACAAAAGGTCGAAAATCATACTTCATAAATAGTTCCACCTTATCACTTGGACATCCAATAAGCTAATCAGGACTCGAAATACACCTATGAAATCTGAAATTTAAAAGATTAATTTAGTGAAATGAATGAAGAACAGTACCAGGGGGGGGACTCGAACCCCCACAATGTTGCCATCGGTGGATTTTGAATCCACTGCGTCTACCAATTCCGCCACCCTGGCGCTATTTAAAAGCGCGCAATGATACATTCTTGCAGGGCATGTGTCAATAAAATGCTGTGCTTTTGTGCGAAAATGTTTATCATTGGAGAAACTGATTATAACTCTATAAGGAGGAGCTCTCGTGGAATTTAAAACGATTGCCGAAATGTTTTTGAATGTTACAAAGAGTCATCCAGATCATACACTCTTCACTGAAAAGGTAAATGGAGAATGGGTCGGGGATAAGGGATCAGAAGTGTATGACATTGTCAAAAACGCTTCTTATGGTCTGGCTGCACTGGGAATTCAACCCAAAGACAACGTCGCTATACTTTCAACAAACTGCCGGCGCTGGGCTTATTCTGATTATGCTACAGCCACGCGTGGTGCTACCTCTGTTACTGTTTATCCAACCCTAATTGCCAGTCAGGTTCAATACATCGTTGCTCATTCTGACTCGCGGCTCGTCTTTGCTCAAGATAAGCTTCAGATGGACAAGCTTATGCAGATCAAGGACCAGTGTCCCGCGTTGAAATACATCGTCTATTTTGATAGTTCATTATCCTATGACGATGAAAATATCTTATCCTTTGATAGTCTTATGGACAAAGGCAAGGCTTTTGCCGCTTCTGACGGCGCTTATGATTTTGAAACCGAAGCGCTGAAAGTTTCTCCTGATGACATTCTTACACTTATCTATACAAGTGGAACAACAGGCAATCCCAAGGGTGTAATGCTAAAACATAGCAATCTTGTTAGTAATATTTTATCAGCAAACGCCAGATTAGGCATTAGTGATGATGATAAGTTTTTATCATTCCTGCCTCTGAGCCACAGTTTCGAAAGACTTGGAGATTATGTGGGTACTCATGTCGGTGCAAATATTACCTATGCTGAATCCATGGAAAAAGTGATCGAGAACCTCAAAGAGGTTGAACCTACAGTGGCCATGTCAGTTCCTCGGCTATATGAAAAAATGTATGCTGGTGTTCAGGCAAAGTTTGCAGCTGGATCGTTTATAAAAAGAAAAATTGCAGCTTGGGCTGTTAAAACTGGATTTGAGTACGTTGAGGCAAGAAATGCAGGGAAGATTACACCCAGCCTGGCCAAGCGAAAGAAACGCGCTGATAAATTGGTCTTCAGCAAAGTACAGGGTTTGCTAGGCAGCAGGTTCAAACTCTTTGCAAGCGGTGGCGCACCACTGGCAGCCGAGATTGGTAAATTCTTTGATGCTGCAGGAATCACCATTTTAGAGGGCTATGGACTTTCGGAGACTTCTCCAGTAATCACCTTAAATCCACCTCATGATTTTCGTTTCGGCACTGTTGGTCCAACGATTGACGGTGTTGAGATAAAAATTGCTGACGACGGTGAAATTCTATCCCGTGGCCCCCATATTATGCATGGTTATTATAAGGATGATGCTGGCACACGCGAATCAATCAATGCTGAGGGTTGGTTCCACACTGGTGATATTGGCGTTATTGATGATGGTTATCTCAGAATTACAGATCGCAAGAAGAACATCATTGTGACAGCAGGTGGAAAAAATATCGCCCCTGCACCCATCGAAGGCAAATTGATCATGAATAAGTATTTTGAACAGGCCTTGGTTCATGGTGATCGACGTAAATTTGTCTCTGCGATTTTAGTCCCGAATTTCACTGAGGTTATCGCATGGGCTTCTGTGAATGGTATCTCTGAAACGAATCCTGAAGCGCTATGCGAAAATCCAAAAATATACGAGATGCTTAAGAGCGAAGTGCTTGACGTTATGCAGAATTTCAGTAGTTACGAAGCCGTTAAGGAATTCATCCTGGTGCCCAGGGAGTTCTCTGTAGAAGATGGTACTTTGACTCCCACACTTAAAATAAAAAAACGGGTGGTAGAGGAGCGTTATAAGGACAAGCTCAACGCTCTATACGAATAAAGTTATTCTTCAATAATTGTAAAGGAGCTTCTGATTTATATCAGAAGCTCCTTTATTTTGACTGGGAAATAGATCCATGAATGTAGCTGTAATCGGGGCTGGTAGCTGGGGGATGACTCTGGCAATTAGGTTATTGAAAAACGGCCATGACGTTGAGGTCTGGTTTTATCTTGAAAATGATTTCAATCAAGCTCGAGAAAAGGCTGAACTTCCCGATTATCTACCAGGAATTACCTTACCTGACGACTTAAAATTCACCATGGATTTAGAAGCCTGTGTCCAGAACAAAGACCTTATTCTTGTCGCAATACCATCCCACACGGTTGGTTTTACTATGCAGAAATTGCTTGGTAAAATAGCTGCCTCTACCATTATTGTTAATGTAGCAAAGGGTATTGAGAATGACACTCTGCGTACAATGAGCCAGGTTATCTCCAATGCTTTACCCGATCATCCCAGAGGAAATATAGCCACACTATATGGCCCGACGCATGCTGAGGAAGTTGTTCAGGAGCTCCCTTCAACCATTGTCGCTGCTTGTCCAAATGTGGCAACAGCGGAGATTATCCAGGCAACATTTATGTCGGATAGCTTGAGAGTTTACACAAACATCGATATCCTTGGTGTTGAATATGGAGGATCCCTGAAAAATGTCATCGCAATTGCTGCAGGGATACTCGCTGGAATGGGTTATGGAGATAATACACTGGCAGCGCTCCTAACCAGGGGACTTTTCGAAATGACCAGATTAGGTGTCCATTTGGGGGCTTCCGAACAGACCTTTGCTGGACTTTCGGGAATGGGGGATCTCATTGTTACCTGTCTTAGCACCCATAGCAGAAATCGGCATGTGGGTTTTGAGCTGGGCAAAGGACGCAAGCTGAAAGAAATTCTGGCTGAAATGAAAATGATAGCAGAGGGAATTAACACTGCAAAATCAGTCCATCAGCTTATCGAAAAAACCGGCGTGGAAATGCCAATTTCCGAGCAAGTCTTTCAGGTCTTGTTCTCTGAAAAAGATCCACGCAAGGCCATTGAAGATTTGATGGGAAGAGCACCCGTTCCAGAGCGTCATTCTCTGGAATAGTTTCAAATTGTCCAGCTTCAAATATTCACAGATCCTCCAAAATATATAGGTTATAAAAAGTTATTTTAGGGCATTATGAAAAGGCCTGATTGCACGCTTTTAAGAAGGCTAGAGACCCCACTCTAATTCATTACGACAATAGCTCCTCTGACCTGGATCACACCAGGCGGTTTTTCTCCATTTACATCCTGAATCATTTGTATCCTGTAGGTTGACGAATATATTCAATGTTTCGGATTCGGACTGATTTCGAAGAATGTTGCGATGGTTATATTTGCTTATTGTTTTGAGGTAATTTTACATAAATGAGTTTTGAACATTATGGGGAGCAAAGGGACTGGGAAGTCTTGACGACTTTGCTCAGAAAACACGATTCTTTTGTATTCTCAACCCACTTACAGCCAGATGCTGATGGTGTTGGATCAGAATTAGGTTTAGCGCGATATCTGAAACAGCTAGGCAAGACTGTTCACATCCTCAACCCTTCGCCTTTGAGAGTGAATCTTGGCTTTTTAACCAGTGCTGATGAAATTCAGGTTTATGATTCGCAGAAGCATGCTGCGATTGTTGCTGGCGCAGATATTTTTATCTCCTTTGATATTGGTCATTACAGTCGTCTCATGGATTTAGGTAAAGATCTTGAATCGATGGATATTCCGAAAATCAGCATCGATCACCACCCAGGTGATAAATCCCAATTTGATATCTGCTTCAATTTCCCTACAGCCAGTTCAACAGGCGTACTCATTTATGACCTTATTTCGGAGATGGATGATGAGGCAAATAGACAATATGAGATAGGTTATCCGCTATATGCTGCAATGATGAGCGATACTGGAAATTTTCGATTTAATAATACAGATTCAGAAACGTTGATTGCCGCAGCTCATCTGGTGTCGGCCGGGATCAAGCCATATGAGTTATATGTATATCTCTACGAAGATTTAAATACACCGGGGCGACTACAAGTTCTTAATCGTTTGATTGAGGATCTCAAATATGATTGTGATGGTCGACTGGCATGGTCAGTAATCGATTTTGAGGAAATAAGTAAGCTTGGTGCTGATCCTGATGATATGAACTCACTTTCAGATTTCATTAGATCCATAAAAGGCGTAGAAGTCGGTGTTTCACTTACGCAAATGCCTGGACAATCGGTTGATATCAGTATGCGCTCCAAGGGGCGTATCGCAATTAATTCTGTTGCAGCAGCTTTTGGAGGAGGTGGTCACGCCTTCGCTGCCGGTTGCCGGTTCAATGGGAGTCTCGACGAAGCTGCAGAGGCCGTTATAGCAAAATGTAAAGCGACTATTGTTGAATGGGATAAAGATGCGTGAGCCATTAAGAGTTAGCGTCGCGAAGGATGCTGGTTTTTGCTTTGGTGTGAGAGATGCCATCGAAAAAGCCCGTCAAGTCGCCCGTGACCATGGTAAGGTTTATATGTTAGGCGATATTGTCCATAATGAAAGGGTTGTGGGTCAATTAGAACGGGAAAACGTGATTGTGGTTGATTCTCTTGACGAAGTTAAAGATGCTCCCGTACTTTTTCGAGCCCATGGCACTATTCCAGAAATCTGGGAACAGGCAGCGAACAAAGATTTGACAGTGGTGGATGCTACCTGTCCCTTGGTTCATGATATCCACAGAGAAATTAAGAAGCTGCACATCGAAGGTCGAAAATTGATCATTATTGGTGACCATGGTCATGATGAAGTGGTAGGAATTCAGGCCCAGGTTCCAAAAGCAATAGTCGTTTCCAGTATTGAAGAAGCAGAAAAATTACCGCGCATGAAAAAAGCCGGAGTTGTTTCACAATCCACTCAAATGATTCAGAATGTTCAAGAGATTATCGCTATTTTGTCCATGAAGATATTTGATTTAAGATTTGTAAATACGGTATGTTTTCCGACCCGGAGAAATCAGGCTCAAATAAAAGAGATTGCTCCAATATCAGATGTTATGATCATCGTCGGATCATTTACAAGCGCCAATACTAAAAGACTTCACGAAGTATCCCTGGGCTTGAATCCCCGGTCATATATGGTTGAGGATGCAGCTCATATCAAAGACGATTGGTTCCTTGATGCGACATCCGTTGGTGTATCTGCAGGTGCCTCATCACCAGATGACCTGATTGAAGAAGTTGTTGAACATTTAAAGAACTTGCACGTGAAAACACATGTGTAAAAACGGATGAAAATGTTTTTTGGAGATAAAACGAAATGACGAATGAGCTGTTTGAAGTTAAGACAGGTTTAGCAGAGATGCTCAAGGGTGGTGTTATTATGGATGTGACAACCCCCGAGGAGGCATCCATAGCAGAAAAAGCTGGAGCCGTTGCAGTAATGGCACTTGAAAGAATACCAGCTGACATACGTAGAGATGGCGGCATCGCTCGTGCTTCTGACCCAAGAATGATAAAAGAAATCCAGCAGGCGGTTTCCATTCCTGTGATGGCAAAATGCCGTATTGGACACTTTGCCGAAGCACAGATATTGGAAGCATTGGAAATCGATTATATCGATGAAAGTGAAGTGCTTACACCAGCTGATGAAGCAAATCACATCTGGAAACACGATTTTAAAACTCCTTTCGTCTGTGGGGCCACAAATTTAGCTGAAGCTTTACGCCGTATCGGTGAGGGCGCTGCTTTAATTAGAACCAAAGGGGAGCCTGGTACGGGGAATATCGTCGAGGCTGTTCGCCACATGCGTACCATCAATATGGAAATTGCCAAATTGAGTTTGCTCCGAACTGATGAGCTGATGGCAGCTGCAAAAGTTATGGGAGCACCATTTCATCTGGTTGTACAAGTCGCAGAAACAGGGAAATTACCAGTTCCAAATTTTTCTGCAGGCGGCATAGCAACTCCGGCTGATGCATCCTTGATGATGCAGCTCGGAGCCGAAACAATATTTGTCGGATCAGGAATATTCAAATCAGAGAATCCGCAGGCCATGGCAAGAGCCATCGTCCAGGCAGCAACATTTTATGATAAACCCGGCAAACTTGCAGAGATTTCAGAAGGCCTGGGTAAGGCCATGAAGGGTTTAGATATGAATGAAATTAGCATCGAAGATCGCATGCAGGACAGAGGCTGGTAGAAAGATCAATTTGAAAAATAGACCAGAATATGATGATTTGACGATTGGCGTCGTTGCTATGCAAGGCAGCTTTGCCAAGCATGCATACAGTATGGGACGACTTGGCATAAAAAGTCGTGTGATCCGAGAAGCAGCTGACCTCAAGTTGTGCGATGCTTTGATCTTGCCCGGTGGTGAATCGACAACAATGACACTCCTTCTGGAAAATGAAGGTCTCTGGGAGCCGCTGAATGCAGCACTGGAGACTCTGCCTGTTTTTGGTACCTGTGCTGGAGCCATATTATTGGGCAAACAGATAGATGATCCTCGTGTTCATTGCTTTGAGAAAATTGACTATAAGGCTGAACGAAATGCTTACGGACGTCAAATTGAATCCTTCACATCCACTCTGGTTATCCCAAGTATTCTGGATCATGATTTTCATGCCATTTTCATCCGTGCTCCCAAATTTCGCCAAATCAGTAGCGATGTCATGACTCTAGGGGTTTTTGGAAGCGATCCCGTCCTTCTCAGGCAAGGGAATGTATTGGTTGCTTCTTTTCATCCGGAATTAACGGAAGACTCAGGGATCCATAAATATTTTGTGGATGAAATCGTTTTGAAATCGAGGTAATGGTCAATGACCGATAAATATAAATTATTACAAACAATAGACTCTCCAAAAGACATGAAAAAGTTGTCAGAGGCCAAATTGCTTCAATTGTGCCAGGAGATTCGCGATTACACCATCGAGGTTGTCTCTGAGACTGGAGGTCATCTCGCACCTACTCTTGGCGTTGTCGAACTTTCCGTTGCTCTCCATAAGGTTTTTGATTCTCCAAAGGATAAAATTATTTGGGATGTTGGTCATCAGGCCTATGCACATAAAATTATAACTGGCAGGCGAGATGCTCTAAAAACCATAAGGCAATATGGTGGCATCAGCGGCTTTTGTAAGCCGCTTGAGAGCGAGCATGACATTTATGGTGCAGGTCATGCTTCTACATCAATTTCCGCAGGAGTTGGTTTCGCTGTGGCTCGCGACTTGAAGGGTGAAAGCCATCAGGTCATCTCTGTTATTGGTGATGGAGCCCTTACGGGAGGGTTGTCGTTCGAAGGATTGAACAATCTCGGCTCATTGAGAAGCCGCATGTTAATTATTCTGAATGACAATGAGATGTCCATATCACCTAATGTTGGCGCCATGTCAAAGTACCTCTCAAAAATCACAACGAACCCGTTATACAATCGCGTTCGGGACGAAATCTGGAATATCACTGGAAAACTCCCGGTCGGTAAGAGCACGATTCGAACAGGTATCAAGAAGATTGAAGAGAGTTTAAAAAATTTATTAGTTCCAGGTGTCATTTTTGATGAGATGGGTATTCGTTACTTTGGACCTATCGATGGAAATGATTTGCCGTTGCTCATTTCAACTCTGGAAAATATCAAAGATATCAACAGCCCGACTCTACTGCATATTATTACTAAAAAGGGGATGGGCTTTGCCCAGGCAGAGGCTAACCCAATAAAGTTTCATGGAATCGGTCCTGCGGCTAAACCGGGACAGAAAACCAATAAACAAGAGGTGCCACCCTACCTCAATATTTTCGGGGAAGAACTTAGCAAGCTTGCTGAAAAAGATAAACGCATAGTGGCAGTTACTGCAGCTATGCGTGAAGGGACGGGTTTATCTGGATTCGCCGCTCAGCATCCAGAACGTTTTTACGATGTAGGTATTGCTGAAGGGCATGCAGTAACTTTTGCCGGCGCACTTGCCTCACGAGGGCTGAAACCCTTCGTCGCTATTTACTCAACCTTTCTTCAACGCGCCTATGATATGCTGGTCCACGATATTGCCGTACAGAAATTACCTGTGGTATTTATGTTGGACAGAGCCGGTCTGGTGGGCGAGGATGGACCTACTCATCATGGAGTCCTAGATCTTTCCTATCTCTCAAGCATCCCTGGCGTTGTCGTTGCTGCCCCAAGAAATGGGGAAGAGCTAAGACATTTAATGCAGACTGCACTAAAGTACGATAAGGGACCAATATTTATCCGCTATCCCAAAGCTTCTGCGGAAAAGAATCGCAAAGCAGTCAAAAGTAAAGCACTTGAGATCGGGAAATGGGAGCAGCTTACAAAAGGAAAAACGGCAACTATAATCGGTGTCGGTTCAATGAATGGAGTTGCTGATAAAGCTGCGGCTATTCTGGATGCTGAAGGAATTCAGGTCGGTCGTGTCGATGCGAAATTTATTAAGCCCTATGATGAGAAGATGCTGCAGGATCTGTTGAAAAATAATTCTCATATCTTCGTCGTTGAAGAAAATAATTATCCTGGCAGTCTTTCACAAACCATCAAAGCCTATGCAGAGTCATTTGATGGCGCAGCCAAAATTCACGCACATACACTACCTGATCGCTTCGTCACTCATGGATCCAGGTCTCAACTGCTTGCGGAAGTCAAACTAACAGCTGAAGAAGTTGCAGCCGCTGCCATGAGAATTTTACGTTAAACAGGAGAGTGAATCAGACATGAATGAACATTCCTATACAGACGGTCTCCATAAATGGAAGCAAAAAGTAGTTGATGCCAGAGAACGGGTATACGACTATGAGACCGTTTCTGGACTAAAGAATGAACTTCTTTATTTGCCTGATGAAGATCGGGCAGATCTTGAACAGTATATGGAAAAATTGGGTTTCCCTGGTGAATACCCTTTTACCCGTGGTGTCCATCCAAACATGTATCGGGGGCGTTTATGGACCATGCGGCAATTTGCTGGCTTTGGAACGCCTGAGGATACCAATAAGCGTTTCAAATTCTTATTGAAGCAGGGTCAGACGGGTCTAAGCGTTGCGTTTGATATGCCAACACTAATGGGCTATGATTCTGACCACGCCCTCTCTCTGGGTGAAGTTGGACATTGTGGAGTATCCATCAATTCTATTGATGACATGATGACTCTCTTCGATGGAATTCCATTGGATCAGGTCTCCACATCCATGACCATTAACGGTCCTGCAATAATCCTTTTGGCCATGTATGTTGTTGTTGGTGAGCGACAGGGTGTTTCCTCAGACAAATTGAACGGCACCTTGCAAAATGACATCTTGAAAGAATACATCGCGCAGAACGAATTCATATTTCCGCCTGAACCTTCCCTGCATATTATTACTGATATGATTGAATGGTGCACGGAACATATGCCAGCTTACAATACCATTTCTATTTCTGGATATCATATCCGCGAAGCCGGTTCAACAGCGGCTCAAGAATTGGCATATACGCTGGCAGATGGTTTTGCATACGTAGAGGCCGCTTTGGCGCGTGGACTGGATATTGATAAATTTGCCCGTCGTCTTAGTTTTTTCTTTAATTCTCATATCGATTTCTTCGAAGAAATCGGAAAATTTCGCGCAGCTCGCCGTATTTATGCTAAAAGGATGAAGGAAAAATATGGCGCCAAAGACCCACGGTCATGGATGTTGCGCTTTCATACCCAGACTGCAGGACACAGCCTCACCGCTCCTCAACCTGAAAACAATATTGTCCGCACCGCTTTCGAGGCTCTGGCAGGCGTACTGGGAGGGACTCAATCCCTTCATACCAATTCTATGGATGAGGTCATGGCACTGCCTACGGAGAAGAGTGTAGAGATCGCCTTGAGAACCCAACAGGTAATCGCATATGAAACCGGCGTTGCCTCAACAATCGATCCTCTGGCAGGCTCTTATTATGTGGAAGCGATGACAGATAAGATGGAAGCTGAGGCTGAGAAATATTTTGAGACCATAGCTGAGCTCGGTGGCGTGGTTGCAGCAATTGAGGCTGGATATTTCCAGAGAGAAATTGGTAAAGCGGCCTATGACGTTGCCCGAAAATATGATTCCAAGCAACGGATCATTGTCGGCGTTAACGATTTTATTCGAGAAAATGAAATTGTTGATATTCCCGTTTTGAGGATAGATCCTGAGGTCGAGCGTAATCAAGTATCCAGGGTTCAAGCTCTACGTGCATCCAGAAATGAGTCGAAGACGAGCAAGGCAATAACGGATCTGACTCATGCTTGCCAGGCAGGCACGAATATTATGCCAACACTACTCGAAGCAGTGCGCCAATCTGCTACTTTAGGTGAAATGGTTGATGCCATGAAACAGGTTTATGGTACTTACACTGAAACTCCTGTGTTCTAAGGCTTACTGAATACATTATGCTGATTGATATTCATAATCACATGCTTCCAACTGTAGATGATGGTGCAAAGAACGCTGATATGGCACTATCTATGCTACGGGAGGCGGTGAAGCAGGGCGTTGGCCATTTGGTCTTAACCCCGCACTTGTACGAAGCAGATATTATCAAGGGGACGGGAGACTGGAAATCAAAGATTGAAGAAGGTAAACGCACAATTCTTGCACTCCAGGCAAAACACAATCTTCCAATTAAAATCACTGTTGCAGCTGAAGTCCATTATCAGGATATGCTACCTATTATTCTGGAGGAACTTGACGTACTCATTGGTGAGAAATATCTTCTGCTCGAATTTTCCTTTCATTCAGTACCAAATAATCTCGAGCGGATTATCTACGATATCACCCGCACAGGTGTTATTCCAATTATTGCCCACCCTGAACGCATCAAGCCCTGGCAGCGTGAGCCCCAGCGCCTGGAAGAATTGATTAATATGGGCTGTCCGACGCAAGTGGATATTGGATCATTCCTGGGAACACTTGGTCCCAATACTGAGAAGATGGCGAATTTCTTATTTGATAGAGATGCTGTTCATCTTGTAGGGAGTGATAGTCATAATCTTGAGTCAAGACCGGTTTATACAAAACCTGGATATGATTGGCTTACAGATAGATACGGAAATGAATACGCCGATCTTGTGCTGAGTAAAAACCCTGGAAAAATATTAAACGGGGCAACTGTAGAGGTCTATCCAGTAGACCTTTCAGCTTCAAAATCGTCGTGGAAAGATAAACTGTTGAAAATTATAAAGTCGTGAATGGAGATATTTTAGATGAATAATAATAAACTCAAATTTGTTATCGGTTCTCTCGTGATTATTGCAGCAGTTATCCTGCTTGCAGTTCAGGGAATGCAAGAGGACGAAACCATGTCTTACTCCAAGAGTGTAAGTGAAGTTCAACTTCTTGGCAATAGAGCCAATGCGCTAACCTTGAAGGTGAATGGAGATTTAAAAAAGGGCAGTATCCTCAGAAATAATCTTGATCTGGATTTCATTATTACTGAAGGAAACTCTGAACTGAATATTCATTACATAGGTAAAGATCCAATTCCTGACACTTTCAATAATGATATGGATGCTGAAGTGATTGTCTCTGGTCGTTTGCAGGAAGACGGAATATTTCATGCAGAACGGATACAGGCAAAATGTGCTTCGAAGTATGAAGCTGATTATTCTTCTCCAGAGAATTAAAAGATAATAGACAATAGATAGGATTTTATATAATGGCTGATATAGGTAACATACTTTTATTTTTTCTTTTCCCGCTAAGTGTTTTTACAGCACTTACAGCGTATGCCGCCGGGGTAACCAAACGTAGGGGCTTACTGGATGCCGCCAGAAGAGGTGCATACGCAGCTTTTGGTGTTACTACGCTCGCAGTTCTGTCTCTAGAATACTTATTGGTAACAAGCGATTTCTCAATCGAATATGTAGCCAGTAATACGAATTTGGGCCTGCCACTATTTTACAAAATTGTGGCGCTCTGGGCTGGTCATAATGGCTCACTTTTACTGTGGACCTGGATTGTGACAATATTCAGCGCAATCGTTGCCTATCAGCATCGTCATAAAAATAACGATCTGATGCCTTATGTGCTCTTTGTTATGGCAATCACAATGACTTTCTTTTCCGTGTTAAGCGTCTTTATAGCAAATCCGTTTGAGACGCTTTACCAGGAAGTGGGAAATACCCTGCAGGAATTTGCAGTTGCAGATGGACGTGGTTTGAACCCACTCCTCCAGCATCCTGCCATGATCATTCACCCGCCAATTTTGTTTATCGGGTATGTTGGATCTGTAGTCCCATTCGCTTTCGCCATTGCCGCCCTGATCTCTGGTAAGCTTGGAGCTGGCTGGATACACACAACACGACGCTGGGCCCTGACAACCTGGGGTTTTCTGGCTGTAGGTATTGTTTTAGGTGGAAAATGGGCTTATGTCGAACTTGGCTGGGGTGGTTATTGGGCTTGGGATCCGGTTGAAAATGCATCGCTACTGCCATGGTTAACTGCTACAGCATATCTCCATTCCGTCATGATCCAGGAACGCAAGGGCATGCTGAAGGTCTGGAATATGGCTCTGGTGATTTCAACATATCTCTTATCCGTATTTGGTACATTTTTAACCCGATCTGGGGTTGTAAGCTCTGTTCACGCTTTTTCTAATTCTGGACTGGGGCCAGCTTTCGCTGTTTTTATATCCATCGCAACTGTCCTTAGTTTCGGTCTTTTGCTGTATCGTCGAAAAGACCTCAAACCAGACGAAGAGATGGAATCTCTGGTTTCCCGGGAAAGTGGCTTTTTATTCAATAATCTACTGTTTTTGCTGGCAACTATCGCCGTGTTATGGGGCACCCTGTTCCCGGTAATCAGCGAGCTATTTACAGGTGATCAAATAACCGTTGGACCTCCCTGGTTCAATAATATTATGATTCCCATCGGTCTAGCTCTCTTGCTGTTGACAGGTGTCGGTCCCTTACTGGCGTGGAGGCACACATCTGTTGAAACAATGAAGCGAAGTTTTGGATTTCCCATACTGGGAAGCATTATTCTGCTTGTAGTCCTTTTACTTGCGGGCATCAGAGATGGCTGGGCATTGGGATCATTTGCTATTTCATTTTTTGTGATGTGGACCATCGTGGTTGAATTTGTGAAGGGGACAATGGTCAGACGGAAGAATTCAGGTGAAAACTTCTTAATGGCGCTCTACATGCTCTCACGTAAAAACACGCGTCGCTATGGCGGATATATCATACATGCAGCCATCGTGGTCATGTTTCTAGGTTTTACTGGTAACGCTTTTAATTCTGAGACCAGAGCTGAAGTGGGAGCAGGAGATATCTTTCAGTTAGGTCCATATACTTTCACAGCCATAAGTATTGTTAGCAATAGCACTGAAAACTACTCCTCTGAAACACTGACGATGGAAATGTCCAAAGACGGTAGACTAATTGATACCATTCGTCCTGAGAAACGCTTCTATTTTGCATCTGAACAACCTTCAACCGAAGTGGACATATACTCCACTTTGAGAGAAGACATCTATGCGGTACTTTCAGGAATGAGCAACGATGGAGAACGGGTTATTGTCCAGGTATACAGAAACCCATTTGTGAGTTTAGTCTGGATAGGAGCTATGCTGCTCGTTATCGGAACTCTTTTCGCAATGCTTCCAAATTACCGTGAAAATAGCAGGGGGATTTGATGAGCTTTCTTGGTTATCTGACGGGTATTGCCTTTTTAGGCTGGGCAATCTTACCTTTATTCAAAAAAGACAGCACCTGGATTTCACTTTTTGTTGAGGCCGAAGAACTTGCCGATAGAAAACAAAGGGTTTATGGCAATATTGCTGATCTTGAATTTGATTTTGCCATGGGCCGACTCAGTGAGAAGGATTTCAAGAGTATCAGACAATCTTTCCTCAGTGAGGCCGGCAGGGTGATAGAGAAAATTGAAGGTCAAAAATCCACAGAAATAATGAATCGTATCCAAAGCGATATCAGTAATCTTGGAAAAAAGACAAAGACCAGGAAAAAAAAGAATCACTCCAAGTCGAAATGTTTCGCCTGTGGAACAGAAAATCTTGCAGAGGCAAAATTCTGTATGAAGTGTGGAAAGGAGTTGTAATGATGCGTCAAATTCTAAAGCAACTCTTATTTATACAACTTCTTCTCGTTTTCGCCATTGCAGGTGATTTGCGAATAAATATCATGAATGGATCTTTGCATGAATCCGGGCGCGCAGACATGGTAAGCGTCAAGGATTTAGGTGTGGGAATGGTTGAAATTGGATCCGCAACTGATGTTATAGGCTCTACCACTTTCAGCAACGTTAGCTCCGGGTCTCAGAGTCAGTATTTGATTCAAGCTACCTTGAATGATATAACCTATTCAACGACTTTTGTGCCCACTCCGACAACAACGGCCTGGGAGACGAATATAACCGTTTATGAATCTGAAGAAAATGTTCGGGATGTGAATGCCAGTGTGCCGTTTTTTGTGATTTATGCATTCGAAGATAAACTCTACATCCAGAAGCGACTCATTCTTGAGAATGTTACCAATCCACCCATTTCCTTTTTGACTTCTCCAGGACTGATTAATGTTCATGTCCCTGAAAATGTTACTGAAATTGAATATTTAACGTTCAAAAATGGCAGCATGCCTATTAGCACCTCACCTATCAAAACAGAAACTGGTCAAGTCCTCCCCAATCCCATTAAACCCGGGATTACTGAAATTGACATGGCCTATTATCTACCTTATGATGGTTCCAATTCAACAGTCACCGAACTGGTTGGCTATGACATCGATCATTTTCATGTTTATACAATGCCCATCGATTTAAAGATTAGTCTGCCGGGACTTTCACGCGAAGGGACTGACAATGAAAATGGTCTTGCGATCTATGCAATGGAACAGGTTAAAGCAGGCAAACTCCTAGAATTTCAGGTTTCAGGACAGGGGATGTCTGAAAATGATCCTGATCAGCATGCAAACCATCAGCAGAATAGCGGGAAGATTGTCGTTGAAACCAGAACCGATATGAATACAGGGTTACTCATATCTGCGGTATTGATCATGGCCGTTGTCTTTGCACTCTTCATTTCAGTTTCTCAACAGAATGAGGATATGAAACAGGGTTCAATTCAAATGCTGAAGGACCAGAAAAACGCGCTTCTAACACAATACGCCAGTTTCGGTGAATCAGATGAGGAAAGTTCAGAACGTGACAAAGTTTTGTACCAACTTGTTTCTGTATACAAGACTTTAGACCGGATAAAATAGCTTGACGACACCTGCCCTGCAGATTGAAAATGTTTCCAAAGATTTTGGGAGAATAATTGCACTCAGAGGTATCAACTTTTCAGTTGAATCAGGTGAGTTTGTCAGCATTCTCGGTCGGAATGGTGCCGGGAAGACCACATTACTAAATATTATCAGCGGCGTTTCCAAACCCACGGAAGGATCTGTTCAATTATTTGGGACCGATCCATCGGATCGTCAAAACAAAGCAAAACTGGCAGTAATTTCTCATGAAATGTTTCTTTATGAGAATTTGACAGCAATTGAAAACCTGGAATATTACAGTCGCATTTACGCTGTGCCAAATGCTTCTGAGAGGGTGGAGCAGGTTCTTCGAGATATTGAACTCAGCCATCGACGTTTTGATCTGGTCTCAACTTATAGTCGGGGCATGACCCAACGCTTGACAATTGCCAGAGCTTTGCTCCATGAACCAGCTTTGTTGTTATTAGATGAGCCTTTCACAGGTCTGGATCAACATGCTATCGGTATGTTGATTGATTTGCTTAAAAAACAGCGAGACATGGGCAGGACCATTTTATTGACCACCCATGATTTGCATACTGCACAAGAATTATCAGACCGTTTTATCGTTATTGAAAAACATCGTATCGTAAAAGATGGAAAGATGGAAGATACTGGCCCTGATGAAATAAGGAATGAATTCTTTAGCAGCTCAGTTTCAGGTGGTCAAGCATGATGCGCGCTGCAATGGCTATTGTCAAAAAAGATCTCCGAATGGAGTTCCGCTCCAAGGACAGCATTTTGGCCATGTGGATTTTTTCACTGCTCATATTTGTCATTTTCAATTTCACCTTTGAAGTGTCCCGACTTGTCATGCTGGAAATTGCGCCCGGATTATTATGGATCGCATTTGTGTTTTCCGGAATGTTCGGCCTCAATCACTCTTTTGCCTTAGAGAAGGAAAATGGAAACTTGCGTGCCATGGCCCTCATGCCGGTAGATGGTGGGCAGATATACATAGGGAAGTTTTTAAGTGTTACCCTTATCATGCTGATGTTTGAAGCACTCATTTTCCCAATATTTGTTATTTTTTATGACTTACAGCTTTCACTCCAAACTTTTATGCTCATTCCGGTTTTGCTCGGTGGCACTATCGGGTTTACAAGCTTGGGGGCAATTCTTTCTGCAGTTGCTGTTCATACACGGAATCAACAAATCTTGCTCTCCTTGCTCTTATGGCCTTTGGTATCTCCAATTATCATCTGGTCAGTTACACTCACCGGGATGGTGTTGGCAGGGGAGATTACAGCTTCATTTTATCCACTTCTCACGAGAGTAGTGGCATTTGATATCATCTTTTTTACACTTTCTTATATGCTATTTGATTTTATTCTCGAGGACTGAGATGAAGACGTTCTCGAAACATTTTAACTAAAGGCAAGTTCATGAGATCAAAAATAGATAAAGCCATGCTGTTTGTGCTATTCCCAGCATTCTTGACATGTATGTATTTGATATTTCAGTGGGTTCCACAAATTAAAGCTTCAAATCCGGCTGAACAGATTGCTCAGAGGATATTTTATTTCCATGTTCCCAGCGCATGGTTGGGTTTTCTAGCATTCTTTGTCGTATTCTGCGCCAGTGTTGCCTATCTGGCGACGCGGGATAGAAAATATGAACTAATATCTGTCGCCTCTGCTGAAATCGGGGTTTTATTCATATCATTGGTTCTTATAACGGGACCCATCTGGGCAAAACCCGTTTGGGGCATCTGGTGGACCTGGGACGTTAGATTGACATCCTCACTCATACTGTGGCTTATCTATGTGGCATTTCTCATGCTGCGACGCTATTTACCAGATGGTAGTAAAAGAGCAAACTTATCTGCCGTCGTTGGCATTATTGGCTTTACTGATGTTCCGATTGTGTACTATTCAATTCGATGGTGGGAAACTCAACATCCCAAGGCGGTGATGGCCAGCAGTGAGGGCAGTCTCGCTGCGCCAATGTTTTTCGTATTTATGTTTTCGCTGGCCACTTTTACGCTACTGTATGTTTATTTAATTCGTAAACGCTATCAGTTGCTCAAATTGGAAGACATAGTAAATAAGCAATTCAAAGAAATGGAGATCCTCTAAATGGATGCCTTTGTCTATCTTTTTCTAGCCTATAGCTTTATCTGGCTTGGCATATTTGGTTTTATCTGGTATATGAACAAAAAAGCTGATCATTTAGAACAAGAGATGACCCTGCTGAAAGAGCTCATTGACTCAAAAAAGTAAAGGTGCATAGGCATGTCTAAAAAGATCGTTCATGTTGTTGGTACTGGTACTATTGGAGAGCCGCTGATTGGTTTATTATCAGATTACAAAGCCAGTCTGGGTATTGATGAAGTCACTTTCCATAAACGGACGCCACTTTCCAGTGAACATGCCAAGGTCGCTCGTCTCATAAAACGGGGGGCCCGCCTGGTGACCGATCTGGAAGCCTTTGAAGGGTTTCAGAGCATTGGTTTTACGCCCGCTTTTTCAACTATAGAAGCCATCGATAGAGCCGCGGTTGTAATCGATTGTACACCCAAGGGTGTTGGTCACAAGAATAAGGTCAATTACTATCATAACTACGATCACAACACACTGGGATTTATTGCCCAGGGGAGTGAAACCGGTTTTGGTAAACCATACGCCCGCGGAATCAATGATGAATCATTGATCCAGGGTGAGGATCGTTTTCTACAAGTCGTGTCCTGTAATACTCATAATCTCTCTACTCTCGTAAAGACAATTGGCATGCATAATGGGGATCCTGAAAATCTAATTGATGGTCGATTCGTGATGATCCGTAGAGCCAACGATTTAAGTCAGGCAAATGACTTTATCCCGGCACCTGAAGTAGGCTCGCATAGTTCAGAACAATACGGCACCCATCATGCCAAGGATGCAGCAAATCTTTTTAAAACTCTTGGATATAATCTCAACATATTTTCGTCTGCAATGAAACTAAACACTCAATATATGCACATCGTTCATTTTAATCTTAAGATGAAAGAAGCCATGACAATGACTCAGGTTATAGACATCTTTCATGCGAATCCCCTCATTGCCGTAACTGAAAAGAAATTAGCCAGTCAGGTATTTTCATTTGGTAGGGACCACGGTCACTTCGGACGCATTCTGAACCAGACTGTTGTTTCTACTCCCAGTCTTCAGCTGATTGATGGGGGTAGGGAATTGGTCGGTTTCTGCTTTACCCCTCAAGATGGAAATTCCTTGCTTAGTTCTATCTCGGCAGCCACCTGGTTCATGTACCCAAATTCATATGAACAAAAAATTCAGGCTCTTTCAGAATGGTTTTTTGATGAGGTTTAAAGGTCGATTAAAAAGTTAAACCAAATCACGACGACTCCCGGTATCTAACAGCGGAGTCGTTTTTGCACATGCTGACAATCAATAGATTTAAAGAGTCTATCCAATCAAACGAATGGTTCAAGCCCGGGCTAAAAATACTTGTCGCTTGCTCTGGTGGAGTTGATTCAACCGTACTGCTCCATTTATTACACAGCATTGCTAATATCCAGATAGCAGTTGTTCACTTTAACCATCAATTACGTGGTCATGCAAGCACAGCGGATATGAATTTTGTGGAAGAATATGCAGCTTCTTTGCAACGAGAGGTGCATGTCATATCAGAAGACATTCAGAAATATGCCAGAGAGAATATGTTGAGCCTGGAAGAGGCCGGTAGCCGACGACGAAGAGGTGCATTTCTCGATCTGAAAGAGAAGTTGTCATATGATCTGGTGGCAACTGGACAGCATGAGGATGACCAACTCGAAACCGTTTTACTCAATCTGTATTCGGGTTCAGGAATTGCCGGACTGGCAGGTACCAGTCCTTATGGGGGTGGCTTCATCCGACCCCTGCTCGACTTTACACGAGCTGAGATACTAGAATATGCAAAAAATAATGACCTCGTTTATCGAGTAGACAATAGCAATTCTGATATCACGTTCCTTCGGAATAATATCAGGGTGAACATTATTCCGAAATTATTGAAGCAGAATAGCTCATCCTTACGAGCCAGCGTTAAGGGCATTACAACACTGGGAAATGTCTTAAATAAAATGCTTCAGGACAAGATAGAAACTATTGATATAAAAGAGTTTATGGGTGTCTATAAGCCAAAAATAGCATTAGGAATGGGTGAGCTCTCCGACTATTTTTCGCCGATTCAAAAGGCGATTTTTGACAGAGCTTTTCATTTAATTTCTTTGATGCCCCAAGGTTTATCAACAAGCCACTTTGAAGCGTTAAAATTATTGATTCCTGATGAAGCAATTTCCAGCGAGGTTCAACTTCCTGCAAGCGTTTCAGCAATTAGAAATCGGGAGAACATCGTATTTTTTCGCCATAGTGATTTTAAGTGGCTCCCGCGAAAGGCCTCCAGAGCGACTCGAGAAATATTTCCATTTTTTCAATTTGAATACTGTGCCTCTGAATTGAAGCAGCACATTAGCGACCCTCATTACTTCTGGTATGCTCATCATCTTGATTCATACCTGATTAGAAGGTGTGAGGCTGGCGATAAAATGAAAGTGGATTTGAGTGGACGGGAAGTATCAGTAAACCAGATACTCCAAAGTAATCGTGTGGCACCCCATCTTAAGGAATATTATCCTGTCATGGAATATCAGGGTGAAATCGTATGGGTACCAGGCATCCGAACATCAGAGTCAGCCATGGTCGGAATATCAGAGAAAAGAGAAAATGAAATCAGGCACTGTATAAGAGTACAATTCCAAGAAGGAACATGTGAATGAAAACGCGTGTAGTAGAAAACATGGGGATATATACCGGGCAAATCCTGGAAGAGATATATTCGCAGGAGGAGATCGAAAAGCGGGTCACAGAGTTAGCCAGCCAAATCTCTACTGATTATGCAGGGAAGGTGCCAATTCTTATTGGTGTATTAAATGGCTCTGTATTCTTTTTAGCTGACCTGGCAAAACGGCTTGAGATAGATTGTGAATTCGATTTTATCAAGGTGTCATCCTACCATTCTGGTACACAATCTTCTGGAACTGTGAGACTCCTGAAAGATATCAGCTGTATTATCACCGATCGTGATGTGATAATTGTTGAGGACATCATTGATAGTGGTCTTACGGCAAGATTTTTAAAACATCGTATCCTTCAGAATCAACCCAGTTCAGTCGCATTCGCAACACTGCTGCTTAAACCAGAATGTCTCAAGCTTGAATTCTCTGCCGAGTATGTCGGTTTTGAAGTCGCTGATAGATTCATGGTAGGCTATGGTCTGGATCTGGACCAAAAATTTAGGAACTTGCCCTCTATCTGGGCATTTCCTGTAAATATGAATTTGTAAAAGGAAATAAATTGAACGCAGACAACAATTCACCACGTAACCAGGATAGACCCTCCCGTAATCAGGATAAACCTTCCCGTAACCAGGAGAACGGTCCAAGACGAAACGACAATAAACCAAACCAGCGACGTAGACCACCACGTCGACCCTACAATAAACCGTATGATAAGAATGATTCAAAGAACAAGGACGCAAAAAAGCCAGAGACACCAACCGTAAAGAAATCTACCAATATCAAGATTACAAGACCTGGTGAAGGTAATGAGGGTTTTCAAAAAGGATTGAAGACAACGCTCCTATGGGTCGCCATTCTTGTTTCAGTCGTATTCTTTGCCCAATTATTGAAGACCGACACTGAGCATGTCCAAAAACTTAAATTCACTGAATATCGGGACTTGCTGGATGCCGGAAAAGTTGAGTCTGCAACCATCATCAAAAATCAGTTCCATGGCGTGCTGCGGGTTCCAGAAACGGCAGTAGTTAATGGTGTATCTATTGATTATGTGAAGTTTTGGACGGTATTGTCGCCCGTAATTGACAGTGAAGTAACTGCAAACTGGGATGCACTTGGAATCAAATATGAATTCCAGGATGAAACAAGAGACTGGGTAGACTACTTACTCCAAACCCTGCCCTGGTTCCTGATCATTTTTGTCTGGATATTTCTCATGCGACGGATGCAATCGGGTGGCGGGACAAAAGGTATTTTCTCTTTTGGTAAAAGCCGGGCAAAGATTATTGATAATGAAAAACCGCAGACAATGTTTAATGACGTTGCCGGTTGCGAGGAAGCCAAGGAAGAGCTTCGCGAAATCGTACAATATCTAAAAAACCCCCAACGTTTTCAAAGATTGGGTGGGAAAATTCCAAAGGGTGCTCTACTTGTTGGACCTCCCGGAACTGGAAAGACTTTACTCGCAAGAGCCGTTGCTGGAGAAGCAGGAGTCCCATTTTATAGCTTAAGTGGTGCCGATTTTGTTGAAATGTTCGTAGGCGTAGGTGCCAGTCGCGTCCGTGATTTATTTGAACAAAGCAAAAAGAATTCCCCATGCATCATATTTATTGATGAGTTGGATGCTGTTGGTCGGCAACGCGGGGCCGGTTTAGGGGGAGGACACGACGAGCGTGAACAAACTTTAAATGCACTTCTGGTTGAAATGGATGGGTTTGAAGCATCGGACAATATCGTCTTACTGGCCGCCACCAATCGTCCTGATGTATTGGATTCAGCCCTTTTAAGACCAGGTCGCTTTGATAGGAGAATTACGGTTGACAATCCGGATGTCCGCGGTCGTGAGGCTATTCTCAAGGTTCACTCAAAAAACATCCCGCTCTCCAAAAATGTCCGCTTAGATATTATTGCCAAGGGAACTCCGGGAATGTCTGGAGCTGATCTGGCTAATTTGATGAACGAGGCAGCTCTGCTTGCCGCAAAGCATAGAAAAAATCAAGTAGACATGATTGATATTGAGAATGCCAAAGATAAAGTGATGATGGGCACAGAGCGCCGAAGCATGGTTATCAATGATAAAGAGAAACGAACCACTGCTGTTCACGAAGCGGGCCATGCTCTCGTGGCACGCATGACTGCAGGTACGGATCCTGTGCATAAAGTGACCATTATCCCTCGCGGCCGGGCGATGGGGCTGACAGCTCAATTACCTGTTGATGATCGATATAACTATTCCCGCGACTATATGGAAGGCGTTCTGGCTATTCTCATGGGTGGTCGGGTTGCTGAGGAAGTGGTGTTGGATCAGATGACCACTGGTGCAGGAAACGATATTGAGCGCGCCACCAATCTTGCTCGAAAAATGGTTACTGAATGGGGTATGAGCGAAAAAATGGGTCCCATGACTTATGGTCAGAAGAAAGAAGAAATCTTTATTGGTCGCGATCTGGGTGTCCACCGTGATTTTAGTGAGGATATGGCAAAGAAAATCGATGCTGAAGTTCGCAAAATAATAGACACGGCCTATGGCAAGGCAAAAGATATTGTCATTAAGCATAAAGATAAACTTGCATTAATTACAGATTTACTTTTAGAAAAAGAGAGTATTGATGGACGTCAGGTAGATCAAATTCTGGGTATTGAACCTGAGAAACCTGTAAAGGATTTTTCCGGATCAAGACCAAATCGGAATCGCCCCCGGTCAAATGACTCAAGGAATCGCTCTGATCATTCTCGTTCTAGAGATAATAAGAATGAAACGAGGACAGGCAGTCCAGTCACGGACAATAAGCCTGCAGATGAACCAGCTAGTCCTGAAACTTCCAGCAGTACCGCTACAGTTGATCAACCCATTCCAAAACCGCAAGAACAGGCAGTTGAAAAAACTGATTCAGCTGGTGAGTCCGCAGTTCAGACTGAATCAGCGCCAGTAAAAAAGGCGGCTAGACCAAGGAGACCGGCCAGCAAGAGAACACCTAAAGCTCCCGATGCTCCAGCCCAGGATGATGTAAAAGAATAGCTGATTCAGGCGTAAACCTGTGACCATAGGCGCAAATCATCCTCAGGGTTCAGGTAATTGCTGGATTATTAAAAATCAGGAGTACCATTTTAAGAAACCCATGCTTATGGGGATATTAAATGTTACTCCTGATTCATTTAGTGATGGTGGGCTTTTTCAAAACCCTATAAAAGCATTTGATCATGCCATGAAAATGATTGATGAAGGGGCTGACATTATTGATGTTGGCGGTGAATCAACCCAACCGGGATCGAAGAGAATCGAAGCCGAGGAAGAAATATCCAGAATTATCCCGATCATCCAAAAACTTGTGAAGCACACCAACACACTTATTTCAGTAGATACTCAAAAAGTAAAGGTCGCTAAAGCAGCTGTTGATGCTGGTGCCACAATCATTAATGATGTTTCTGCAGGCAGTTTTGAGACGGGAATGCTGGAGTTGGTTGCTCAGACTAAAGTTGGGTATATAATGATGCATATGCAGGGAGTCCCCGAGACCATGCAAAATGCTCCTAGCTACACTGACATCATCACTGAGTTAAGGAAATTCTTTACGCTAAAATTAGAATCAGCTAAGACCGCCGGCATAGCTCTGGCTCATATCGTCCTGGATCCCGGCATTGGATTTGGGAAAACATTAGATCATAATTTGGATATTATAGCAAATATGGGTGATTTGCATAGTCTCGGTAGACCCTTGCTCCTGGGGGCCTCAAGGAAATCCTTTATGGGGATGATCGATGATTCCAAAACATCAAATCGGCTCGGAGGATCACTGGCAGCTGTAATGGCAGCTTATCTGCAAAACACAGATTTATTTCGGGTGCATGATGTCGCTGAAACAAAACAACTTATTGATATCTTCACTGCCATTCAAAAGCATTCGGTTTAAATTGCACGATGAACGATAAAAAAAATATCCTCCTTCTGCTCGCCGGGCTTGTCGTAGGATCGATTGCCATATATTTCTGGCGTTTTGAACTCTTCTCAATCGCCTTTCTGTCTGTGCGTGTATATGATGTCGTTGACATTCTCGCCGTTGCCTTCGTTTTATATTCATTATACCGGATATTCAGGGGTACGCGGGCTGCCCAGTTACTATCAGGGATTCTTATTCTCATTCTACTATCTGTGATTGTCAGATGGGCCGAGCTGCATGGGATGACCTGGCTGTTATCGAACCTTTCAACCGTTTGGGTTATTGCAGTTGTCATTCTCTTTCAGCCAGAATTAAGACGAATCCTGATTTATCTGGGTCAAAATCCATTTGTGCGTTACTTGTTCAGAGTGAAAAATCTGGCTATGGTGGATGAGGTAATCAATGCCGTCGCAGTTTTCCAGCAACGAAGATGGGGGATGCTTGTTGTATTGGAAGGTGAGGTTGGTTTAAAACATATTAAAGAAAAATCAGTTTCCATAAATGCCCGAGTATCGGCAGATCTGCTGGTTTCAATATTTAACCCAACGTCTCCACTCCACGATGGTGCGGTGATCATAAGCCATGAACTCATTGAATCTGCCAAATGTATATTGCCCTTGTCGGAAGAACCTCAGGGAGCTCGAATGAAATTAGGTACACGTCATCTCGCTGCCCTGGGACTCTCTGAAGAGACCGATGCACACGTATTGGTTGTCTCCGAAGAGACGGGAACGCTGTCCCATGTTTACAATGGAATTATGAAACGCGGATTAGACGAAATACAACTACGTAAAGTTCTAAATAATTTAAATTTTTGATATGCGGTCAATTCTGTTGTGGAGCCTCATCCTGGGATCCTGCCTTTCAGCAGATACAATAAAACAGAATCTTATAAAATCCGGTGGGCATAGCGCTTCATTTTATGAATGGGAAATTGATATCCCTGATACCAGGGATATTATTCTCACTGAATTGGGGATAGAATTTCCGGACTGGACGACGACTATTCAATCTAACGGGTATCGACTCCCAGCAAAAACCAAATTGATTTATACGGTAACAGGTCCACCAATTATTGAAATTGTGGCTGGTGAACAATATTCCATAACAATTCCAGACGGATTAAACACAAGGATTGACCAGGCAAAGGGTCTAGACCTCTCAGCGTCTCCTGTTGACAATTTTACACTGGAGCGAGTTAAACTCAAGTTGATGGGAAATGAAGATGGATATGAACTGTGGGCGATTACGGTATTTGGAGCTTTGCCAGGTGTTTCCCGTAACGAATTTCTCATTCCTGAACACCTCGAAATAAAAGTTAGCTCTGCTCTAGTAGGCTCTTCGGATCTAGCCGAAGGTGATCTCTACTTTAATCGTCTACCAAAAGAATATTCTGATATGCTCAGAGTGAATACGGTTGGCCTCGGGAGTGGCAAACTTAAGATTCTTCTACTAAGAGATGGACTTTATCGCATATACTATGACTCGCTCCAACATGTAGCTGACTTTCCGCTTGAGATTATTCAAAGCACGACCCTTCAGCTATCCCTTAAAAACGAACAACAACCCATTCATGTGTTTGATCATGGCGATGGCCAGTTCGATAGCGGTGATTATTTTGATTTTATCGGGAAGCAGAATTATTTCAGTGGTGAATCTCAACATTATGACCCCTTCACAGATATAAATGTTTACTGGTTGGACTGGGGCGGAAGCAATGGGCTGAGGTTTGTGGAAGAATCTGGAGCTTTATTAGGAGCTAACCCTGTCAGACCCAATACCTTCTGGGATACGGTACATATTGAGGAGGATAATGATTTTGAACGGTTGGGGCAGGTTGATACGGATGAACCAAGTATCACCCGGGACCATTATTTTTGGACATCAGTCAACTCTGGTGCTACCAGAGAAGTAGACTTCGATCTGGCAGATCCATTCCGGGGATCCAGTGAAAACGTGGAAATATCCGTGGGATTACACGGCCTGACCTACAGCCAGACTGCCGGTGATGTTGCTGGACACACACTTTATGCAATTCTCAATGACAATTCAATAGGTTCAGCCACCTGGACTCAACAGGAGGAATATGTCCTAACATCCCCATCTGCACTCAATTTATCACACAATATTTTAGCCCAAAATGGGAGTAACAGGCTTGGGATATTTGCGCCGGTAAGTACAGAACCCGGCAATTATGATAAAATTGTTCTGAATTGGATTGAGATCGGGTATGAGCATCTTCTGGTTGCGCATGAGGATGCACTTCGATTTAGAAAATCATTCATCAACCCGGCCACCAATCTTGAATTCGAGATTAATAACTTTTCTTCTCATGATCTGGTAATCTACAAAGAGGGTCTGTCTAAAATAACTGGCTTTACTATTCGTGAGAACTGGGAAGCATCCTTACCAAAATATAGTCTTGTGTTTCAGGATCAGGTGAGCGAGGCAACCCCTGATTATTGGGCATCTGGAGTTGAAAGTCTTTTCCAACCGGTTAAAATGGTTATGGATACCTCCGCTTCATTAAGAGATCTGGATGGAGATTTCATCATAATCACCATTCCAGAATACGTTGAAGGTCTGGAAGCATATATCGCCTTCAAACAGAATGAAGGTTGGAACCCTGTCAGCGTTTCCATCGCAGATATCTATGATGAGTTCAACTATGGGATAAATTCTCCATTTGCCATTAAATCATTTTTGAGATATGCCAATAATTATTGGCCCTCTCATCCTGAATACGTCCTTCTTATAGGAGATGCGATTTCAAATCCTCAGCAGGCCAAACGCGATTTTCGTCTGAAAAATATTCCAACTTTTTATATGCAAACCTATGGTTGGGGTGCAGCAGAAGCAGACTTTTGGTATTCACTTATAAATGGTGATGACTACATACCCGATTTAAATATCGGCCGGATTCCCTGTAGTACTCGCGAGGATTTAGAGACAACCCTTTTGAAATTGATTCGCTATGGCTCCCAGGAGAACTATGGAGCCTGGCAAAATGAATTAATTACCATAGCCGGCTTCGATACAACTTTCAAAATACAGAGCGAAGCGCTTCTGGAGACTTCAATACCGGAGTCCTTTTTGCCCTCAAGGATATTTATTGATCGCGATTCAGAAGGTCAAATATTCTGGGGAGATACGGATTCATTGGTAGCCCACTGGAACGCTGGAAAAATCCTCATCAATTTTCTTGGACATGGCGGTGGGGCCGTGTGGGCTGATCGCTCACTCTTTGTCAGGGATGATATTCATTACCTCGACAGTGAAACGCCACCCGCCTTTGTTACCAGCATGACCTGCTTTACAGGCTCATTTGCCCAGACCAGGGGTTTGGGTGAAGTGGTTCTGACCGAGTCACCAGCTGGCGCTATAGGCTGGTTTGGGTCTTCTGGTGTGGGATGGATAATAAATGACTACCTGATGATTCAACCGCTCCTAAGACGACTACTGGAAGAACATAGGCCAGTGGGTGAAATTATAAATAGTGCACGCATGGAATATTTTCTGGCGAATAGTGGCTACGACTATTTGAAACCATCCATGTTGTTTCAATACAATTATTTGGGTGACCCAACCACCCGTCTGGCTCTACCAGTTAAGCATGATATTTTGCAGACAGTTAAACCGATCTATTTGCCAGATGAACAAATCGAGCTGAGTTATTCAGGAGTTGAAGACGGATTGCTTAAAATATTACCAATAAATGCAGAAGGACACCCGTGGTGGACCGAGCCCAAAATCTATAACACTGGGCAGACAGCCAATTATAGTTTTGACTTGGAAGAGCAGGCCCCGAATGGGCAAAGCCGGGTAGTTTACACACTTGACCGTGGACTTAATCTTCCTGCTGTACAAGGATTTACCGCTTATTCAGTTTCGACAGACTGGTTTGAACATCAAGCACCTACTGCTGAAGAACTGGCAGATTATACGCAATTGCCCATCAGAGTGAGATTTCATTCCAATACGCAGATTGCAGATAGTCTGGTTTTAATTCTATCCGGTAGCAATACGGGGCGGATAAATATGATTCAGGATGATGATTGGTGGACGGTTCCAGAATCGATTGAATTGACTGCACCCAATGGAATAACAAATTATTCATTTTCCGCCTTTTCACAGGGTTCACATCTACTGAATTCAGGCACATTCAGACTTTATCTACCAGATGCTATCATACTATCAGTCAATGAGATACAGATAGGATCGGAAGCGAATCGCTGTGGTGTTTTCGTTGACTATTCTTTGAATGGAATAAATGAAGCAATCGCGACAATGAGCTATTTTGAACATTCAACGCATTATTCACAGAACTTGATGAAATCTGTTACACTTCGGGAAGGTGACAATCGTCTTTTTGTGCCTTCGTATTTTGGACTTGATTCCATCGCACTGTCGGTTTCCATGCAATATATTGGAGATTCAGATACAAGTGATAATTCCATAGAAGCACAATTGGTATCTCAATATTTCCAAATATTGCCAGGGATTGGTTTCAGCTTTGATGGACTAGGATCGGATTCAATCCCGCTTTGGTCAAATGGTAGTATTCGTGCAATTTCACCAGATACTGCCTGGGTGCAACTTTCCGTGGAAGGTGACCCGATTCCCAGTCTCCCTGGAGTAACTTTGTATCAGGACTCCAGCATATACTCTCTTAGATCCTCCAAAACAGAATTGAATTATGAAATTGAATCCTTGCAGCCACTTTTTTTCAAGGACATCAACTTACCAGGCTGGCGATTTTTACAAAGCTCCGAAACGAGTTATGTCCTGAATGGGTCCGGTTTCATTGCCATGGGTCAGAAATCAAATTTTACCGGTCCGGTTGTGTCCATGATGATTGAGGGTCAGCAATTTTTTGATGGAGACTATATAATTGATAATGCCAGAATCAATATCATGGCTGAAGATGAGAACGGATTTTCGTGGCGCAACGACGATATTTCTATTCTGGTTGATGGATCTCCCATAACTCCCCAATTGGGTGATACCACAGAGATGGGGAGAATTATAAGTGTTTCTGCTTCTTTAGAACTTGAAGTGGGGGAGCATCAGCTTTCCTATCAGGTGAGTGATGCGCTCGGTAATTGGTCAACTATGGAGCAAATAGACGCTGTTGTTGCCGGTGAAGCGGAAATCATTGACTATGGCAATTTTCCAAATCCTTTTGAGGGTGAAACACTTTTGATTTATGAGTTAACTCAACCGCTGGATGATGTGGTCATTGATATATTTACACTTTCAGGATTCAAACTACTCAGCATCGATGAATTTAGCGCCAGGGTCAGTATTTCCTTGGGGGCTATCGGGTATCATGAAGTGCCCTGGAATGGCCGTGATCGCAATGCTGATTTTGTTGCAAACGGTGTCTATTTTTATCGCATCAAGGGAAAAAATAAGAGTGGGGATCTCCTGGGACCCGTTGGGAAAATGGTAAAGAATCGATGAGGTTTATCCAGTATATAATATTCCTCATTTTTATGGGTTTTCATGTTCTGCAGGCAGGTGAATATGCCGACGCATTCCTGCTGGGAAGTCAGCACCCTCACGCCCAATCCCTTGGATTTAGTTCAGTTGCTGCATCCGTCTCAAGCGGCCATGCCATGAACAATCCGGCTGGCTTTGGGCGCATAACAAAACCACGCTTGAATCTGGTATACGAGCAATTCACGGGGCTTTCAAGCAATTTGGGGATCGAGGGAACACTGATATCGGGGAGTAACTATGCACTTGGAATAACGCTGATTCATAATTCGGTAGATGATCTCTATTCGAGGCCAAATCTTTCTGGACTTTCACCACTTGCCCGCAGGGATTCCGTTCTGTCTTTGAGTTTATCAAGCGGCGATTTGATAAATTACCGCGAGGACGCCATATTTATGACCGTAGCCCGAGAATTTTCATTTGACCTCAATCTGGGTTGGAAGTTCTTTAAGATCCCTTTTAAAGTGCCTCTGGGGTTTTCACTAAAATATTTGGATAAAGTACTGGTAGAGAATCGGGGCATTGGATCCGGGATAGATTTTGGGGGTCAATTGTTTTTCAACCTTGGAGGGATGAGTGAATTCCTTGAGCGTACTGAATTTGGTTTAGGACTACTTTTTTCTGATATTCTAAATACACCCGTTTACTGGACAACTGAACATCAAGATGCCATAAAACGGGGACTGGTAACCGGTTACTCACTTACGCAAAATCTTGATAAATACTCAAGCCAGATAAGCTTTATGTCTTCAAAACAATCGAGATATAAAAGCGTCACTCAATATGGTCTTGAAATCAATCTGAAGGATGCAGTTTATCTGCGAGCCGGTAATGACGGATATACCTCTTCCTTTGGTCTTGGCATTGGCTTAAAAAAGTTTATTATTGATTACTCGTTTAGTCAACATGAGTTGGCTAACATGCAAAAAATCGGGATTAATTATATTTTCTAATTCTGTAAATATTAATGTGGGGTTTCTAGTGCAAAAACGACTTTTTATTCTCTTTTCAATATTATTCATGTTTCAAGCAGGAATGGCTCAAAATAAAGATCAATCTAACGAAGACCCACGCTATATCATCGATCCCGAAACAGGGCGTTTAAGTATGGTCATCCGGGTCTGGGGTGAAGTTAAGCAACCTGGTGTCCAAATGGTGCCTAGCGATGCAGATCTTATCTCTCTGCTCAGTTATGTTGGTGGTCCTACTGATAAAGCTAAATTAAGCAATGTGAGAATCATTCGATTTAATAAGACAGCAGGCGAGGATCGCATTATCATTGCCGATATTGAAAAATTTCTCGAAACAGGGGATGACAAATACATACCAAAGATTTACCCAAACGATACTATTATCGTCAAGGGTACAGTATGGAAAATCTTGAGTACAGCAACACCATATATCAATTTGATGGTAACCCTGATCAATGGTTATTATCTGTATACCAGAACTGTGAATCCATAATATGTTTGATGAAATTAAAGACGAAATGGGTAGCCTTAAGCAGCGTCTTGAAACGCTGAGGGGGCACCTTTGACCTCTCAACGATCCAAAGCGAGCTTGATGAACTAGGAAGCCTTTCAATGAAAGATGATTTCTGGAATCATCAGACACACGCTCAAGAAACTTTAAAAAAGATCAGTCTTCTCGAATCACAAATTTCTGATTGGCAGAATGTATTGACCCACGAAGAAGATCTGGACATTCTTGTAGAGCTGGCGCTTGAAGACCAGGATGAATCCCTGGAATCTGAACTCCAGAAATCCCTGAATAAATTTCGACTTACTCTGGAAGATTACGAACTCCGACAGTTACTCAGCAGTGATGATGATTTTCTGAATTGTATTATCACAATTCACCCCGGAGCAGGTGGGACTGAATCACAGGATTGGGCAGAGATGCTTTATCGGATGTACACTCGATTTTTTGATTTGCGCGGATGGACCTGGAAAACACTGGATTATTTGCCAGGTGATGAAGCTGGACTGAAGGATGCAACCATTGAAGTTCGCGGTGATTACGCCTTTGGCTATTTAAAAGCTGAAAATGGAATTCACCGATTGGTTCGCATCAGTCCCTTTGATTCAAATTCCAGGCGTCACACCTCCTTTGCCTCCATTTATGTGTATCCACTTTATGATACTGAAATTGAGATCACCATTGACATGACGGAAGTTCGCGTCGACACCTATCGGGCCAGTGGTGCTGGTGGACAACATATCAACAAAACGGACTCAGCTGTTCGACTTACGCATGGTCCTTCAGGTATTGTGGTGCAATGCCAGAATGAACGTTCCCAGCATAAAAATAAAGAAACAGCTATGAAAATGCTTAAGGCGCGGCTGTATACGCTTGAGAAGGAAAAAGAGCAGGCTAAAATGGATCAAATGGCTTCATCAAAGACTGAAATTGGCTGGGGTAATCAAATTAGATCCTATGTCTTTCATCCCTATACGATGGTCAAGGATCACCGAACAAAATACGAAACCGGAAACATTCAGGCAATCATGAATGGCGAAATTGATGGTTTTATAAAAGCATATTTATTGAATCAAATGGGAAAAGAATCCAAATGAGTGAGCGTACTTTACATGAAATTATTGATCAGCGTAAAGAGAAAATAAAAAATCTTCGTGCTGATGGTGTAAACCCATATCCACACAATTTTGATCGCAGCCACAAAATTACAGAAGCCCTGGAACAGTTCGACGCTCTGCTTGGAAAGCGCGAGACCTCCATGGCCGGCCGGCTGATGTCCCAGCGGGTCATGGGGAAAGCCAGTTTTGCTAATATTATGGATGGGAGTGGTCGAATCCAGCTCTACCTGAGTCGAGAAGACATTGGTGAAACAAAATACAGCATGTTTAAGACTCTGGATATCGGTGATTTTATTGGTGTCAAGGGTGAATTGATGAGCACTCGAACCGGTGAAAAAACCTTAAAGGTATTCGAGCTAACCCTTTTGAGTAAGAATATTCGTCCGCTTCCAAATGTAAAGGAAAAGGATGGTCACCATTTTGACGGTTTCGAGGATAAAGAGCAACGCTATCGTAAACGCTATCTTGATCTAATCGTAAATCCAGATGTTAAGGAAACCTTTGTAAAGCGGGCTAAGATATATAAGAGCATTCGCAGCTTTTTTGATGAATCGGGCTATCTCGAAGTGGAGACGCCCATATTACAGCCTCTGTATGGTGGTGCATCGGCGCGACCATTCAAGACCCATCACAATGCTTTGGACATGCAATTATTTCTAAGAATCGCAGATGAACTTTACCTTAAACGTTTGATTATTGGAGGCTTTGAGAAGGTTTTTGAGTTTTCACGTAATTTCAGGAATGAGGGGATGGATCGTAGCCACAACCCTGAATTCACGGCTATCGAATGGTATGAGGCTTATGTGGATTACTTTTACCTGATGGATCAGGTTGAGGCATTGTTTAAACATCTCGCCAGGGATTTGGATCAGAGCATTTTTGAATATGATAATCACAAAATTGATCTAACCCAGCCCTTCAAAAAAGCGACCATGTCATCGTTGGTTCAGAAGCATGCAGGTATTGATCTTTCCAGTGCTGATGCAGGAGATCTCCTGAAGGTCTGTCGTGAGCACAAGATAGAAGCGCCTGGAAATTCCAACTATGGGCAGCTGTTGGATGCGCTTTTTGACGCTTTGGTCCAGCCCCACCTTATTGAGCCAACTTTTGTTACTGAATACCCCAAAGCAATTTCACCTCTGGCCAAGAACAAACGCGACAGTGATGGTACTTTTGTTGAGCGTTTTGAACTGTTTATTGCGGGAAATGAATTTGCAAACGCATTTACCGAACTCAATGACCCCATCGATCAAAGGGAGCGCCTGGAAGCTCAATCCGCTTTGAGAGCTGCTGGAGATGAGGAAGCTCAATCCCTGGATGAAGATTTTCTTCAGGCCATGGAGTATGGCATGCCACCGACAGGTGGTGTCGGTCTCGGTTTGGATCGTCTGGTCATGATGCTGACAGGAAATCGATCCATACGTGATGTATTGCTTTTTCCGCAGATGCGTCCCGAATCTAAAGGATAGGTTTAAGACCTGACACGTGTCCTATACTGGCTATCTTGCAACACGGTATCTTTTCGGTAAACATCGCGTTCCATTTATAGCATTTATTTCCCGAACCACCATGATTGGTATGGCATTGGGTGTCACAACTCTGGTGTTGGCTCTTGGTGTGATGCGCGGTTTTGAGTCGGTTGTCACCCAGAAAATCATAGGCTTTGATACACACATTCGTATAGAAAAGCTCTTCGACTCTGGTTTTGATCTGGATGCTGATAAAATTAGCGAGATTGCCTCAATTCCGGGAGTGGATAATATTTTTCCCATCAAAAAAATTGAGGTAATGCTTAAAGCTAATGGAATTACTGAGGGCGCACTCCTTGAGGTCATGCCTGAGGATGCTTTGAAAAAACTCTATTCTGTCAGTGCAAACTATCAAAGCGAAGAGACAAATAGAAAAGGTCTTATTATTGGGGCGGCCCTGGCTGAGCAACTTCAGATCGGGGTTTCTGATCGAATTCTGGTCTACGACCTTGGATCTTTTACAGATCAGTTGGGATTGCCATCCATTGCTGGGACTGAGGTTCATGCCATTTATGAGTCTGGCATGGTGGATTACGACAAGAGTTATCTGTACTGTTCACCAGAAACCATGAATGACCTTTTCCCAAGTGGGGGCAAGGGCGATGATTATGGCATTTTCCTAAGTGATCTTGCCCTAACAGATATTGTTATGAATCAGGTCGATGAAATTCTGCCATATTCACATCTATCAATCTCCTGGCGTGATAGACACCAGACTCTGTTCAATTGGATGAAGACTCAACAACTCCCCATTTTCGTCATCTTTAGCTTGATTATGATCGTCGCCGTTGTCAATATCGCCAGCACGCTCATTCTCATCATCATGGAGAAGCGAACTGAAATAGGCACTTTGCGAGCACTGGGTACAAGCCGTAAGCGAATTAGAAGAATATTCGCCATAGAGGGTTTTTTGATGGGCTTAACTGGCACCCTCATGGGCATTCTTCTTTCAATATTCTTTACCTGGCTTCAAAGCACGTTTGGTCTCATTTCACTTCCCAGTGACGTGTATTTTATGGATAAGGTGACCATTTTAATTGGTATTGAAGATGTCATTGAGATTTCGGCAGGTGTTATTCTGCTGGCGATCGTTTCGTCACTCATACCTGCCATGCAGGCCAGTCAGCTGCAACCTGCTGATACATTGAGGCAGGAATGAACCAGCTTAACTGGTATATGGCGAGGCGATATTTCTTCACCAAGCGCAGCAATCAATTTATCAGCCTGGTGGGTGGAATATCAATTCTAGGCATAGCTCTGGGAGTGATTGCTCTAATTGTCACCCTGTCTATTCTCAATGGTTTTGAAGGTGAAGTTACCAGACGAATTGCCAATTTTATCCCACATATGGTTATTTCATCTGATGCTGACATTGATCAGATCAAGGCGCTCGTCCCTGATGCAAAATCCATTTACTACAGTACAGAGCGAAAGGCCGTACTGGAGATTAGAGATGAAAAAGTGGTAATCAATGTTCGAGCAATTGATCAGGAGCAATGGGATTATCTACTGGATGATTACAGTGTTTCCAGAGATGTCTCCGGTCGATTAAAACGAACCAAGTCAGGATTGCCCGGTATTGTTATAGGAGCAGCCGTAGCTGATAATCATTTTCTGAAAATTGGGGATACGCTGGCCGTGCAAAGCCCACTTGACACCCGTCCGGGGTTATTTCGGATTCCCCAGAGGCACTTTGTGGTTACCGGTATATTTAGATCAGATATTTTTGATTTTGATCGAAGCCTTGCTATCATTGCATATGCTGAGGGTCGTAGAATGTTTAAATCTGCTGGTCAGGACGCTATCCATGTTCAATTGAATGATTTTAATCAAGCAGATGAAATCAAGGGCAGGTTATTGGAAGCATTACCTGAAATGGAAATTAGCACCTGGCACGATCAACACCGCACTCTCTTCGATGCCATGCGAATGGAAAAATGGGGCAGCTTTATCGGCCTCAATTTGATTATTCTCATTGCTGTGTTCAACATTGTGAGTTCATTAATGATGTTGGTTCTGGAAAAAACAGGTGATATTGGAATCTTAAGAGTAATGGGTGCCCACGCATCGAATATCAAACAGATATTCAACCTTCAAGGTCTTATTTTGGCTGTCCTGGGAGTGGTATTAGGTTTGATCATCGGCACCAGTCTTGTATTGAGCCAGGCTCGTTGGGGGTGGATAAGATTACCAGAAGATATTTATCTTATTCCAGTGCTTCCCGTAGAGATGTTCTGGAGTGAGGTGCTCATGGTTGGTGTCGTTGCCTTTGTCATTGTGCAATTCTCTATCAGATACCCGTCTCGAAAAGCAGCAAATCTATTGCCCCTAGAAGCGATCAACTACAAAAGGTAGATTATGGAAACCATTCTCGAAGTAATTAATATAAATAAGAGCTATTCAGGGGTAGGGGAACGTCTTCACGTTTTAAAAGATATAAATTTCAGTATGAAGCGAGGAGAAATTGTTGCGATCAATGGCCCCTCCGGCATAGGTAAAACCACCTTGCTCAATATCATTGGTACCCTGGACGCGGCTGATTCTGGTGAAATGCTCATCTCCGGGAAACGACCCAACACCATGAATGATGATGCTTTGAGCAGATTTAGGGCCGAGAATCTCGGGTATATTTTTCAGTTTCATTATCTCTTACCTGAATTCACCGCTCTGGAAAACGTTCTCATTCCTGCCAAGATTGTCGACCTTGACAAAGAAATAGCCAATGAGCGAGCAAAAAGCCTGCTGGAAGCCGTTGGAGTCTATGAGAGACGTCACCATAAGCCCTCTCAACTTTCAGGTGGAGAAAGACAACGAGTAGCGGTAGCGCGGGCCTTGATGAATCGTCCGGAATTGGTCCTGGCAGATGAACCTACAGGTAACCTGGATCCTGACAACGGGAAAAAACTGATTGAACTCATTCAGTCCGTAAGAAGCGAATTTGACCAATCCTTTCTTATCGCCACTCATAGTCGATCTTTGTCGGCCGCCTGTGACCGTGTCTTCTCGCTGACATAAACAAATAAATATTCACATTCTTTTAATCCTTGCAGTTTGTGGCTTATATTAACTGCTGTTGAAAATTGAAATATTATTGAGGTAATAAATTGAAAGCAAATTTCCATAAAAAACTCCAGGCCGTAATTCAGCTCTCGAAAGAGGAAGCTATACGGTTGGGACACGCGTATATCGGATCTGAACACCTATTGTTGGGAATCTTCAGGCAGGGTGATAATAAGGTGATAGAGATTCTCCAATCTCTGAATATCGATCCCGGCGAAATTAAAAGGCATATCGAAGAACAGATCAGAACTTCAGGTGGCACAATGATTCTTGGCACTCTGCCCTTCACCAAACGAGCAGAAAGAATATTGAAAAACACCTATCAAGAAGCCAGAGATCTGAATGCGGACGTTGTTGATGTTGAGCATTTGTTGCTCGCCATCCTACGCGAGCAGGAGGGTATCGCCGCAGATATGCTGGCCCAATTCAGTATCGACTATGAAATAGTCCGTGATGAAATGGAATTCTCACCTGAATCTGGTGGACACGAATCGGATGGAATCAAAGGGAAACCACAGAGCAAAACTCCAGCCCTGGATCACTTTGGCCGAGATATGACCGCCCATGCCAGAGCCGGTAAACTCGATCCTGTTATTGGTCGTGAAAAAGAAATCGAACGGGTGGCTCAAATCCTTTCCAGACGCAAGAAAAATAATCCTGTTTTGATCGGTGAGCCAGGTGTTGGAAAAACAGCCATTGCAGAAGGTCTCGCTTTGCGCATAATCGGCAAGAAAGTTCCACGCATACTTTTGAGCAAACGGGTTGTGTCACTGGATCTGGCGGCATTGATCGCCGGCACCAAATATCGTGGTCAGTTTGAAGAAAGAATGAAAGCCGTAACCTCAGAATTGGAAAAGAATGATGATATCATTCTCTTTATAGATGAACTTCACACCATTGTTGGTGCAGGGTCTGCAAGTGGATCGATGGACGCCGCCAATATGTTTAAGCCTGCTCTCGCCCGAGGAGATTTGCAGTGCATTGGTGCTACCACCCTGGATGAATTCAGAAAGTATGTAGAGAAAGATGGTGCTCTGGAGCGTCGTTTCCAGAAAGTCATGGTTGAACCTCCATCAAGAAAAGAAACTTTACAGATTCTACATGGTTTGAAGGATCGCTATGAGGCTCATCACAATGTTCAATACAGTGATGAAGCACTTGAAGCTGCTGTTTCCTACTCAAGTCGCTACATCCAGGACAAATTCCATCCAGATAAAGCCATCGATGTCATGGATGAAGCGGGAGCCCGTGTCCATCTTGCCAATGTTGACATTCCTGAAAATATCGTAAAGCTTGAAAATGATCTCGATAATCTCAGGCTCCGTAAAGAGGATGTTGTCAGGAATCAGGAGTTTGAACTGGCTGCTTCACTTCGGGATGATGAGCGAAATCTCACTCGGAAATTGGATGAGGCGAATGAGGAGTGGACAACAGCTATGAAAATTGACCCACCAGAGGTCAAAATAGTTGATATAGCAGCTGTCGTATCCCTGATGACCAGCATTCCAATTCAGGATGTGGCAGAAAGCGAAGCAGAACGGCTTCTAAAGCTCGAATCTGAGATTACCAAGCATCTAGTAGGCCAGGAGCATGTCATCGCAGCAATGGCCAAGGCATTACGCCGAGCGAGAAGTGGATTTCGGGACCCCCGACGTCCAATTGGCTCTTTTCTATTTCTTGGTCCAACAGGTGTTGGTAAGACTGAGATGGCTAAAGTTCTAGCTAAGTATATCTACCAGAATGAAAAAGCACTGATCAAAATAGACATGTCGGAATACTCTGAACGCTTTAATGTGAGTCGCCTGATTGGTGCCCCTCCAGGTTATGTGGGGTATGAAGAGGGTGGTACCTTGACCGAAGCGGTCAGGCGCAATCCTTACAGTGTTGTCTTATTTGATGAAATTGAGAAGGCTCATCCAGAAGTATATAATATGCTGCTTCAGATTATGGATGAGGGACATCTCACAGATAGTCTTGGTCATGTCGTGGATTTCAAGAACTGTATATTGATCATGACTTCCAATCTTGGATTGAAAAACATGTCTCAGCCAGGGATTGGATTTAACAGTAAAAACCAAAAAGCTGTAATCAGTGAGCAGTCTGCCAAAATAAAAAAAGAAATGAAAGATACGTTTAAACCTGAATTTATCAACAGATTGACGGATTCGTTGGTGTTTAACTCCTTGGTGCGAGAGGACTTAATCAAGATTGTGGATCTGATTCTTGATGATGTCAGTAACTATGCCAATGAGAAGAATATTAAAATCAAGCTGAGTGCTACGGCAAAAGCCTTGATCATAGATCAGGAGATTGATGCAGAATATGGCGCACGTCCTTTACGGCGAATTATCCAGAATCTGATTGAGGACAAAATTGCCGAAATGACGCTTAAGGGTGAAGTCAAAGCAAATTCCATCATTAATGTTTCGGTAAAGCAAAAAGTTCTATCATTCTCTGTAATAAAAGCATCCCCCGAAAAAGTTGTTGAAAAGAAAGCATCACTTAACCATAAGTGAGTGTCACGGTGAGCAGCACAACCGTGAATCCAGTCATAGTAATCCCGGTCTTTAATGGCCGGGATTCTCTTTTAAAGCTCATCCGAGAAATAAAATATTTGTATTCTTACCCTATTCTGGTCGTAAATGATGGATCGTCAGATCATTTGAGTTCCAACGATCTCCCTGACTGCAACTATTTTGAACATGAAGTGAACAGGGGCAAGGGGGCTGCCTTAAAAACCGGTCTTGCGTATGCAGCGCTTTCGGGATATTCTCACGCTGTGACTCTTGATGCAGACGGCCAGCATGATCCCACATTGATTGAATCTTTCATCTGTGCGAGCTCTGTACAACCACAGTCGCTGGTTGTTGGTAAGCGCGAATTGATAAAGATTGAAATGCCTTTTCATCGAAAGTTATCTAATAATATTACCAGTCTGATTCTCTCTTTGCGAACTTCGGTCAGAATTTATGACAGTCAGGTTGGATATCGCTGTTATCCCTTGTATAACAGTCGATTATGGGAATCTATTGAAGATGGTTTCCAGTTTGAATCAGCAGTATTTTTCAATTTAGCCAAACTTAAAATGAAGCTAGTCTGGCAACAAATACCGGTTATTTACGGTACTGAATCAAGTCATATTCATGTTGTCAAGGACACATTGAAGTTTATCAGAACCGTATTCAGGAGTTTTAAATGGTAGAGTCGTTGCTTCATTTTTTTCAAGGTTTTATTCATGAACCAAAGTGGATAACCTTTCTATTGGCCATGACGCCGATTGGTGAACTCAGAGTCGCGCTCCCCTGGGCCATAACAATGGGACACATGGCCTGGCCGCAGGCATTTGTATGGGCCGTGGCCGGAAATTTTCTGATATCTATCCCGATTCTCGTTTTGTTGGGTCCCATTTCAAAGTTTCTCATGAAATGGTCTCTTGGTGATAGATTTTTTAATTGGCTATTTTCAAGAACACGGCGCAAGGGCAAAATGATTGAAACCTGGGAATTCCTGGGCTTGGTGATCTTTGTGGGAATTCCTTTACCAGTCACGGGGGCCTGGACAGGCGCTGCAGCGGCCTTTCTCTTTGGATTGTCTTACCCTAAATCATTTGCGGCAATCTTCACAGGTTTATTGATGAGTGCCACTATTGTTACCATCATCACGACGACCGGTATAAAGTTCCTGGGATAAGTCTCATTAAGGCTTATCCACCAATTAAACTTTTGCTAACAGTTACATAGAATGATATACTATCGCGCTTTTTTAGACCAATTCGGGGTGTAGCGCAGCCCGGTAGCGCGCTTCGTTCGGGACGAAGAGGTCGGAGGTTCAAATCCTCTCACCCCGACATACTGATGTTTCACGCGCGGATTCCAGTCCGCGCTTTTTATTTGATAGAGGAAAATTATGGCTGAGCGATATCCATTTGATCAATTCGAAATTAAATGGCAAAATTATTGGGAGAAGAATAAAACATTCAAAACTCCTGATGGGCCTACTGACAAACCAAAGTATTACATCCTTGATATGTTCCCTTACCCATCAGGAGCGGGTCTCCATGTAGGGCATCCTGAGGGTTACACAGCCACAGATATCATTGCTCGATACAAAAGAATGTGCGGTTTTAATGTTCTACATCCAATGGGTTGGGATGCTTTTGGTCTACCGGCGGAACAGTATGCGATAGAAACAGGTACTCCACCATCCATAAAAACTGCAGAGAATATCGCCACTTTTAAGCGTCAGATTCAGTCTCTAGGCTTCTCCTATGATTGGGATAGAGAGATAAACACCACGGATGAGGGCTATTATAAATGGACTCAGTGGATATTTCTTCAGCTATTCAAAAAAGGCCTAGCATATGAAGCTGAGGTAGCTGTTAACTGGTGTCCAGCCCTGGGAACAGTACTGGCAAACGAAGAAGTAATTGATGGCAAATCTGAGCGTGGCGGCCATCCTGTGATCAGAAAACCCATGCGTCAATGGATGTTAAAAATCACTGCCTACGCAGATAGGTTACTAAGCGATCTGGATGAATTGGATTGGTCAGAATCTATCAAGGATATGCAACGTAACTGGATTGGCAAAAGTGAGGGTGCTGAAGTCAATTTTCCAGTTGATGGCCATGATTTATCACTGAAAGTTTTTACGACAAGACCGGATACTCTTTTTGGGGCCACCTATATGGTTATGGCACCCGAACATCCCTATCTGAATCAAATAACCGTACCTGGTCAATTGGCGACTGTAAAAGCGTACGGCCTGCTGTCGGAAAGAAAAAGTGATCTTGACAGGACTGAATTGGCCAAGGAGAAAACCGGGGTATTCACAGGCGCTTATGCAGTTAACCCTATCAACCAGGTGTTGATCCCAGTATGGGTAAGTGACTACGTGTTAATGAGTTATGGTACTGGTGCCATCATGGCTGTGCCAGCCCATGACACGCGGGATTACGAATTTGCAAGAACCTTTGATCTGCCCATTGTTGAGGTGGTTTCAGGAGGGGATATAAGTGAATCAGCATTCACCGCAATAGAAGATGGTGTTATGATCAACTCTGCCACAGCGGATGGATCATTTTCTATCAATGGACTAAAACCTTCTGAGGCAATTGGCAAGACAAGTGACTGGCTGGAAGCAACTGGCAAGGGCAAGATTGCCGTAAACTACAAATTAAGAGACTGGCTTTTCTCTCGTCAAAGATACTGGGGCGAACCTTTCCCAATACTCAAGGATGGAGATAACATTATTCCACTGTCTGACAGTGACTTACCGTTGACACTTCCAGTTCTGGATCGTATCAAACCTTCAGGCACGGGGGAGAGTCCCCTGGCAAATGCCAAGGAGTGGTTAGAGGTTGTTGACCCGGCGACCGGTAAAGTTTATCGACGTGAAACGAACACGATGCCGCAATGGGCTGGTTCCTGCTGGTATTATTTAAGATTTATCGATCCGCATAACAATGAGCAGGCCTGGGATTTAGAAAAAGAGAAATACTGGATGCCCGTAGATCTCTATATTGGGGGTGCAGAGCATGCGGTTCTCCATTTATTGTATGCACGTTTCTGGCATAAGGTTATGTACGATCTGGGATTTGTTTCTACAAAAGAGCCCTTTCAGAAATTGGTAAATCAGGGAATGATCCTGGGTATGGATGGTGAGAAAATGTCCAAATCCCGTGGAAATGTTATAAACCCCGATGATGTGGTCAAACAGTACGGTGCAGATTCTATGCGACTCTATGAGATGTTTATGGGACCCCTGGAGCGTTCTAAGCCCTGGAATACCAATGGTATAGAGGGTGTTTACCGCTTTTTAAATCGTCTCTGGCGTCATTTTATTGATGATCAGGGTCAGGTCATAGAATTACTTGATGCACAACCGGACACTGCAACACTGGAGATGATGCATGCCAGCATCAAAAAAGTCGCTAATGATTTGGATGCTTTAGCATTTAATACAGCTATATCACAATTAATGGTGTTTTCAAACCACTTAAGATCACTGAATAAGGTTCCAGTTGTCGCGCTCGAGACTTTATTAATATTATTGAACCCGTTTGCACCGCATATCGCAGAAGAAATGTGGGAACGGTTAGGTCATGACGAGAACCTTGCATACAGTCCATGGCCGGAGTATGATGAAAAACTACTGGAAAAGGATCTGATTATTCTCGCAATACAAATCAACGGTAAGGTGCGAGGACAAATTGAAGTGGAAGTTGACGCAGCCAAGGAAGACGTTCTAGCGATTGTCTATGGGCATAGCTCAGTCCAGCAATACACAGAAGGCAAAACCATTGTAAAAGAGATAGTGGTTCCAAACCGTATCGTAAATATAGTCGTCAAGTAATTATGGTTCATACACAACAAGGAGGGCAGAGATGCTTTTCTTAGTTAAAATCACCACTCGACATAATATATATTAACAGCGTATAATGAGAAAGTGTTACCCAGTAGCATCTTTGCGTTTGAAATAGGCATTACCACGCCTTTCCCGTCATAATGACTCAATTACTTGTATTCAATCAACTCACTCAGAAGCTTATCAGCGAAATTAATTAACTAAATATTTTATGCTGGATATGTGGTTTTATCTATGGTCTTTGAATAGCCCGGACAGTTGGGAATATAATATTGCCATGGCTTGGGCTGCTGTTTATATTCGCCGCGCTTTAAGCTTTTTGCCGGGTGGTGAAATGGTATCACTAAGGTCTCTGGTTCCTTCATTGGGGGTTCGAATCCTCCCCCGGCAACCACTTGACAACCAGGATATTTATATCGATTCTCAGTGTATCATCGATATTTATGTATAATTTGGCGCGTTCGTCTAGTGGTCTAGGACGCTGGCCTCTCACGCCGGTAACAGGGGTTCGACTCCCCTACGCGCTACAAAAGATAATCCTTTACCTTTTATCTTTGACATGCACCAGTAGCTCAATTGGATAGAGCGTTTGGCTACGGACCAGAAGGTTCCGGGTTCGACTCCTGGCTGGTGTACAAAGACCCCTGTTTTGCAGGGGTCTTTTTTTTGCTAAATAATTATTGGTCCCAGGTGCGGGATCTTTGTCTTAATTAATACAGCGAAAACGCCATGCTAACCGTCAAATGCCCGTTCTAACTGTTTTTCCCTTTAATTTATCTTAAAAGACAGACCATCGATCCCGGGAAGACGAACATCGAGTAATGCTATATCAGGTTGCTCATTATGCAAAACCTGTTCAGCTTCCTCTGCTGAAGGAAAGGTGTTCACTTCATGACCTTTGCCTTCTGGAAACTCAACCAGCATTTCATGGATAGTCTGATCATCATCTATAACATATACATAAGCCATGTATTTTCTACTTTCTCCAGAGTATTCTTCGATTTAGCAACATGTTATTGCCACATCTCCGCTAAATCTTTGAAATTTCTATAGAAATAATAATGACATATCGGGTGGTCTCAAAAACCACTTTGCCTCAACACATCTCTTTGCATGTTCTACAATAACTGCTAACACTCGACCAGGAAATACAATTCAAGAGAAATAGAAGATAAAGTTGCTTGTTGATTTTGAATAAAATAATAGGTTTATTCTGCGTGACCAAGAATTTATTCAATGGGGGAAAAGCACTATGACCAAAAGATTCCTAAGCATTATTTTGTTTGTCATAATGATCTATGACTGTAAACCCACCACCCCAGATCCCGTGGATAATCTTTTTAAAGCATACCAGAGTGATAACCCAGGGGCTGCTGTAATGGTCATTCAGAATGGCAAAGTACTGCTGGAGCGCTATTATGGTCTTGCTGATATTGAAAACAAGATCGCTGTCGACAGATTTACAAATTTTCGACTCGCTTCAGTATCAAAAGAGTTCACAGCCATGTCAATATTACAACTCATGCAGGCCGGCAAGCTTTCATTCAATACAGCTCTCATGGATATTTTTCCAGAATTCCCCACCTGGGCTGAAGCAATCAACTACGGACATTTACTGCATCACACATCAGGTCTACTCAATTACGAATCGCTAATTCCTGATACAGCCACAATTCCTGTTCTAGACGCTGACGTGCTCAATCTATTACTCAAACAAGATCGAACTTACTTCGAACCAGGAAGTAGTTATAACTACAATAATGGTGGCTACGCAATCCTCGCTCTTAGCGTAGAACGGCTCTCTGGAATGACCTTTCCCCACTATTTGAAGCAAAATCTTTTTGATCCAATTGGCATGAACAATTCAGTTGCATTTACAAAGGGTGTTAATGTGATACCCCACCGTGCTTACGGCTATAATGTTATTGATAATCAAATAGAATTTAGCGACCAGAACATGACTTCGTCCGTATTAGGCGATGGCGGAATCTATTCCTCTGTAAATGACATGTTTAAATGGGATCAGGCATTGTATGGTCATGAAGTTCTTCCACAGACAGCACTTGATTCGGCCTTTACCCCATGGCTTGAAAAATACGGATGTGGTTGGCGAATTGAGGATTATAGGGGATTAAAGCGAATCAGTCATACGGGAAGTTCGTGTGGGTTCAGAACTGACTATCAGCGTTTTCCTGACTTTGAGTTCTCCGTAATTATCTTGACCAACCGCCGTGAACCAGGTGTTCAATACCTGGCAGAAGCCTTAACAGATATGTTTTTATTGAAGGATTCAGAATAATTGATAGAGAAATGCAGCTCTACTGGGCATATCTCCTCTAATGCATTGCCGATCCAACTTTAATTTATTTGCGCTTCTGAAACTCAATTAATGAGATTCTAAAAACGCACATTGTGACCTCCAGCCTACTGTTACTACTGGGTACAATACATAGATATAATATGAAGGTCGCCTGAAAGACACCTGCCAGTAATTGTAGCAGAGAACCCAAGAAGCTGGATAGAAATTATCAATACTGCCTTTCAGGCCTGTTTAGAATGGTTTCCTTGATTCATAGCTCAATAACTCTATCTTTATTGTCTTGCAAGGAATGCAAAAATAAGGAGCTGAAATGGAGTGGCGAGCGAGTCATATATTGGTCAAAAATAAAAGCTTAGCTGAAGAGCTCTTTAAACGGATTCAAAAAGGTGCTCGATTCGAACAGCTCGCAAAAGAATATTCCACTTGCCCAAGTAAATCAAAAGGCGGTGATCTGGGCTGGTTTGGGACGGGTCAAATGGTACGACCTTTTGAAGAAGCTGTAAAGAAAATGTCTCGCAATCGGCCATCCAAACCAATATCGACACAATTTGGTTTCCACATCATTAAAAAGACAGGTGAGCGTTGACCAGCCAATTTGAAGCCTATCGCCATAAAACCAGAGCGATCATCTTTTTAATGTCGGCTGCTATCCGACGCATCTATGGACATGATAGGACCCTAATTATTGATCACTCGTTTTCCGATGGCTATTATTGTATCCTGAAAGAACAAAAACTACTAATGGCTACTGAGTTATCTGCTATTTCTGCGGAAATGATCTCCCTTAAAAAACAAAATTCTCATATTCAGATCCGACCCGCCACATCAGAGGACTGGAAGCACTTATTAACTCCCAGGATTTATACCAGCAGACCACCTGTACTCATGCTTGGTCAACAGCTTTCAGTATCCTACGAGTTTACCAATCTGGATCTAAATGAATCTTTAGAATTTGTCCTGGAACCATATGACCGAGGATTTTTACTTCGTTTTGCCGAAAAAGGTAATTCTGTTCGACCATTTGTGGATTCGCCCAAACTATTCCAAATGATGAAAGAACACGAAAAATGGGGTCGAATATTAAAAATCTCATCAATCTATGATTTAAATAAGCAAATCAAGGATACGGGATTTAAGCAATTGATATGGGTTGCTGAAGGGCTTCATGAAAAACGCATAGCAGCACTCGCTGATTGCATTTATAATCAAAAAGGGATTCGAGTCATATTTGTTGCCGGTCCCTCCTCTTCTGGAAAGACGACCTTTACCCAACGTTTAGCCATCCACCTCGCTGTCAATGGGTTACGTTCACGATATCTCTCAATGGACAATTATTTTCTGGATCGCGAAAAGATCAGACCTCAAAGTGATGGAACATTAGATTTTGAAAATGTCGATTGCATTGACATAGCGACTTTGAAAGCTGAAATCAGTCGATTGGTGAATGGTCAACCCGTTTTTAAGCGCAACTATGATTTTGTTGCTGGTAAACAGCGGATTTTGAAAGACACAATGTGGCTAAATGAGAACGAAGTATTGATCTTCGAAGGAATCCACGGATTGAATCCTCTAATCCATGAAGGAATGGCAAAAGAGAGTTATACTACAGTGTATATAAGTGCATTAACACAGCTTAACATTGATAATACCCACCCAGTCTCCACTTCAGATGCTCGGTTGATTAGACGAATTGTCCGTGATTATAATTACCGGGGCTATAGTGCGGATGATACCATTAACCGCTGGAATTCTATCAGACATGGAGAATTGAACAATATTTTCCCATTCCAGGAACAGGCAGCCTTTATGTTCAACTCCGCATTGATGTATGAGCTGTCGGTCTTAAAACGCTATGCCCTACCGCTTCTGAAAAGCGCAGCAAAGGGCACAATCAGAGACAGATTGATCACATTGCTCTCTCTGTTTCATTCCATCCCAGATCGACATGTTCCAGGCACATCCATACTTCGTGAATTTATTGGAAAGAGTTATTTCACCTACTGACACACAATGAGAATATTACTCGTACTTGCTGGTGATCCTCCAGACTTTGACCTCATTAAAACTGAGATGCTGATAGCTGATCTTGTTATCGCAGTTGACGGTGGAGCTCATTCCTTTTTCGTAAACAAATTAAAACCCGATTTCGTCATCGGTGATCTTGATTCCTATAATGATCTATTTGATGACTCAGTAAAAATAATTCCCACTAACGATCAAAATTTGACGGATCTGCAAAAATCGTTGAAATATGTTTTAAAAATTTATGATCCTACATCACTGGTTTTTCTTGGTGCTACTGGTGGCCGAACCGATCATTTGCTGAACAACCTGCATATCTGTGCATCAATAGATCATTCTGTACAAATTATTTTCAAATCGACAATACAAGTAAAAAAGTCCCAAATATCTGAAACACTATACAGAATATCTGCGGGTCAGGAGGCTGACCTTTCAGTCACTAAAGGCGCTTCGGCCAGCGTCCTTCCAGTTATTCAAGGCGCAACGGTTAGCGTCCTTCCAGTCACCCAATTTAAAAGTCTCACTGTTGAAGGACTTTTATGGAATATTAACAATGTAGATTCTGGGTCTCAAATCGTAAGTCAAAGCAATATAGCGATTTCTGACAAACTCATGGTAACACTGGCATCAGGATGTGTGTATATCGCTGTGTATCAGTAATATATAAGAATGACTTATGAATATACATTTACTTGATATTGGCATAATAGGGTCTTATTTCCTACTTATATTTGGTTTTGGTTTTTGGCATACCAAGTCTGATAAAGATACCGACTACCTGGTCATGGGCCGCAAATTAACACTACCGGCATTTGTAATGACGTTGGTATCAACCTGGTATGGTGGCATCTTAGGTGTTAGCGAGTACAGTACCAGTTACGGTGTTTCGAACTGGGTTATCTTTGGTTTACCATATTATGTATTTGGAATTGCTTTCGCCTTCCTGGTTGCTAAACGTGCACGCAAGCTGAGGGTCAATTCTCTTCCCGAAATTCTGGTCAATGATTATGGCATTTTTGCCGGTCAGATTGCTTCTATCTGGATTTTACTGTTGGCCAGCCCTGCTCCGTACATTCTAACTCTTGGTCTCATACTGAATTATTTCTTTGGCTGGAATCTGATCCTATCCATAATTGGCGGAACTCTATTTTCATACATATACATATATCGAGGTGGTTTCAGGTCGGTTGTTAAAACTGATAAACTTCAATTTCTGTTTATGTTTCTCGGATTCTTTATCATACTTATTGTTTTATCCTTTAAGTATATGGATCCAATATCACTGTGGCAAACGACCCCCCCATCCCATAAATCATTTACTGGTGGTCAGAGTTTTGGCTATATCGTAGTCTGGTTCTTTATCGGTTCATGGACCCTCGTAGATCCAGGTTTTCATCAGCGTGTTTATGCCACAACCTCACCTCAAGTGGCAAAGCGAGGTATTTTGTGGGCAGTGCTTTTCTGGTTTGTTTTTGACTTCATGACCACGCTAACCGGCTTGTATGCATTTTCCTATCTACCGCCTGAGACAATTCCATCACAAGCTTTTCTCGAATTGGGGCAATCAATCTTGCCCGTAGGTCTAAGGGGTCTCTTTTTCGTCGGAATATTGGCTACAGTCATGTCAACCCTAGATAGCAATGCCCTTATTTCCGGCATCACTTTAGGAAAGGACATTCTTAGCAGCTCGCCCTGGTTTAAAAAATATTCAGTTCAAAATGTAATCAAATTTGCCATGGTGGTGGTCTTGGTGATTGGTGTGGCATTGGCAATATGGATTCCCTCAGTTATTGATCTATGGTATACTTTTGGAACAATTGCGATTCCAGCTTTACTCCTTCCAACCCTGTTCAGTATCTTCAAGCGACCCATGGCCAGTATTACTGCCATCATGAACCTCACCCTTCCACCACTTGTAGCACTTCTATGGATGGTTTTTGGAAAAAATGAGGTTTCGAGTTATTATTGGGGGCTGGAGCCATTCTATCCTGGTCTTATATGCAGTCTAGTAATAATTGTCAGTATGTATCACCTAATACAGAGAAAGCTAATATGAACACAACGATTAAAGACAAAACGGTTCTGATTACAGGTGCAAGCGCTGGGATTGGAGAAGCTTGTGCTCAAATATTTGCCCAGGCGGGAGCCAAATTGATTCTTACTGCAAGGCGAGAATCAAAGTTAATTAAATTGGCTGAAAGACTTACAGATGAGTACTCTGCAAGCGTTTTAGCCCTGGCTATGGATGTAAGAGATAACGAAGCAGTTGAGAAACTGGTTCACAACTTGCCCGAAGATTTTCAGGATATTGATATCCTGGTAAATAATGCAGGTCTTGTTATTGGAGTGGAAAAAGCCCATCAAACACCAATACATGATGTGGATGTGATGCTGGATACAAATGTAAAAGGGGTTCTGAATCTCATTCGAGCTATTGTGCCAGCCATGGTGACTAGAAATACAGGTCATATCATCAATATCTCATCCATCGCAGGACATGAAGCTTATCCTGGCGGAAGTATCTATTGTGCAAGCAAACATGCAGTAGATGCACTCACCAAAAGCCTGAGAATGGATCTGGTTAGTACCCCCTTGAGAGTGACAGCCATATCCCCGGGCCTGGTTAACACCGAATTTAGCAGCGTCCGTTTCAAGGGTGATTTGGACAGGGCCAATGCCGTTTATCAGGGCTTAGAGGCACTCGTGGCAATGGATATTGCTGAGGCAGTATTTTTTGCTGCTTCTCGTCCCGAGCATGTCCAAATCGCTGACATGATTATTTTTCCAACTCAGCAAGCTGCAGCCACTGTTGTGCATCGAAACGCAGTATAGGGTGTATATCACATTCAGAAATAGCTGTGCCCAGGCTCAATTTATTTGTATCATGGACTCTTAAATTATAGAATATTATATATTAATCCTCTGAAGGGGGTCAAAATGAAAATAGTCTTAAAAAGAATTATAGCGCCAGTAAGCATCTGCCTCCTACTCATGCTGAGCTGTGAAATCGCAGATGAAACAATTGTATCTACAGAAGACTCCACTGCAGCAGCTCTACTTGCCAGTGATGCGAAGGAATCGTTTTTACTTCTGATTGGAAATATGCTCGTCGCTGATCCTGATTCTGCTCAAGAAATTATTAATTCAATCGATTTTACTTCGGTTAATGCCCTCTACGCAGAATCCCATTTCCTGGATTATCGTAATCTTGAGGTAAATTTCGGTTTGGCGTATTCCAGCGCTTTAATTTTGTCTCAAAATCTGAACCTGAATAACTTGCTAGATTCTGATTTCAGGGTATTCCAACCCCTAAGTGCATCTGATAATCCAAGTCCCACAGTTGGATATGGATTTGGCTTACCTCTCTCTACACACAGACTCAAAAGAATGATATCACAATATTTTGAAATTCCCGTGGCTTTATCCCGATTAACATTCGAAAAGCTTCCAGAATTTAATGAGTTACAAAACCGAGCGATGAGTGATCTCATTCCAATGATCGACGCCGGCCTCACGGCGCTTGATTCTCTGGAAATTCATTCCGATTTTGTCTTCGATCTAAGCGAAAATATCCAGGTAGATGTGATCGATATTGTGGCATTGCAGGCCTCATTTTATGCTTTGCGGGGTTTATTCAATAGTATATCCGCTTATAATTTTGAGCTTTCAGCTATGGATTCTGCCGGAATAATGGATGGGTTTTCGCTTGGCTCTGATTTTGGTACTTTAAAAGATAATGGTGCAGAGATACTCACTGCTGCAATGGAGTCAGCGGGGTTTTCAATATCTAGAACCCGCGCTATGCTAAATATGATATCATCTGAAACGCCTGAAAGCAGTCATTTTCTCTCCAACTTTAGTTCTGGCTCCACAGCTCAAGCCCTAACTGAATTGGATGCCCTCTCAAACTTATTGGGTGTGTCTAACTCATATAGCTACGGCCATGAATCTGATGCTGGCAATCTTATTGTAGATGGAACCATGCAGATCGATATCTCGCAATACTACTCAAATCCAGTCCCTGACCTCAAAACCCTGCTACCCACCTATACAATAGGGATAACGACAGCATACAATTACAATAATGTCACTCTTTCAGAAGATATTAATGTTGAAGAGGCAGAAGTTGTTGTGGCAAACCTTAACAATACGCCAGTGTCCATTAATTTTTCCTACAGCGAAACCGGAGCCGACACGGTTGCGAGGGTCACTATTGGACCTTTTACATATAATCTGATGACTGCCAATCAAGCAGAATTGCCAGTTGCCTTTTGGGATCTCTGGGCTGAATTTCTTGGATTGGTTGGGCAGTATTCTGGTGAATTATACAATTTCCCGGAAATATCCCTTCAATGGGCGGGTACTGTTTCTACTGGCCAGAGTTTGGTAATTGATGGATCAGTCGTCATCGATTATCAGGAACGTCTCGGATCATATATTGCTCCACAATTGACATGGAATGCATCCAGCTATGCTGATTGGTTGACCGGGTTTCAAAATCCAACCGTCAACATGCTCTTCCCCAATTTCACAGGGGTTGATCTCGCAAATCTTCTAGATTATTCCTGGGAGTAGACCTTTTTCTAACTAATAAAAAAGGGCAGTTTATCCTGCCCTTTTTTATTAGCTGTAACTGCAATTATTAATTTTGGCTGGGGTCCACACTTAAATCTGTGATCGATTTCTTGAATTTATTCAGGCCACCCGTTGAAAATTCAAATATTTTCGACTTGTTGCTGGCAGTCACCAACAGATTCACGCCTTTTTCATCTTTTTTGAAAAAGTTATACTCTAATGAAGTGCCGTCTATGAGACCAACGGATATTGATTGATATAGAATCGTATCTTCGCTCAATTCATTTGCGAAGCCAGTACCCTTCATATTATCAAACGGTCTCAAAAGGTTGGCCACCTTATCAGGGTCCACCAATTCACCATTAAATGTCCAGGTAGGCTCCTGTCTTTGAAGTGAATAGTTAATCTCACCCTTAAAGTCTACACTTTTGATTTGACCCAGGCTCAGACTCGCAAAAGTCCTATCCCAGAAATCTTTCGCGCTCATATTTTTATATTGGGCCAAATTTGATTTAACAGCAAATACTTGGTCTTCTGCTGGATTTCGAACAAAAGTTTCCGCATAGTTTGCGCCTTGTTTACCCAATAAGAGCTCCAGTAAGGGAGCTCCTTCTGAATCCAGCAATAGGATAGAATTACCCTGATCCACGACCTCATATTTGCTGTACTTCTCAGAATTACTTGTGATCAGTCTGTCTACAGTCAAATCTGTGAATTGATCCAGAAGACTGGACATTTTCATGGTATCAACAGGGTATTTCTCAAGAATCCACCTATCTGGACCTTTTTCAAGAACGAGTGTCCCGCTAGCGTTGTTCAGTTGAACTGAAGCAACCGATTCAGGTTTGACACGAAATAATTCTGAATCAATTGATTTGGTATCAACACTTCCTGATTGAGTGAAATAATAGATCAATGCGAGAGTAATGAAAGCACCGGCAGCAAAAAGTGTTTGATTATTTTTCATTGTCACACTCCTACCAACTTCTTTGCTTTGTTGCGAACATACCAGCGAATGATCCCAAAGAGCACAATCAGCATTGGAGCTAATAAAATATTAATCCACTTCAATATTTGACGTGTGCTGCTGCTCATTTCATCAAGCTGAGTCGGCTGTACATTTTTAGATCTGATCGATATAAGACCATTGCGATCGTACAACCAATCAACGGTGTTTAATAAGAAGGTGAGACTGGCTGGCACCATGAATTGTTGGGAGGTGAAAGTTGCATTTCCCAGAGCGACCATTACTGTGGGTTTCATGGATTTTGACAGATGTTCTTCTGGATATGTTAGGCTATCAGGTCGGGAACTACCAAACCATGATGAATACTCACCCTCAAGCACTGCAGATACAGTTTTAGACCCTGCTCTAAACATGTAGTCAGGGAGCTGTTGACCAGCAGAAATATTGATACTCCGTGTACGTTGATCAGGCATAGCAAAACCCGTCATATCCGAAGTGCGCATCAATGATGTAAAAGTGACTCTGGTCGTATCACCGGTCTGTGATAAATCATTCACAAAGAAAAAGCCCAATTCCTTTAATCGATTCACGATCGGATTGTCTTCATTCAGATTGGACAGACGTGGTGCAAAAGGATAATCAACGGCCACTGGGATTTGCAGAAATCCCAGATTCTGCATCGCCTGTACCTGATATGAAGTTTTGTCCAGCAGCAATTGGCTACCATATTTCACACCGAAATGTTCAATAAATGAAAAAATATTACTGGGATTATCCTGGACCGGCATGTACTGATTCTGCATATCAATAATCTTTCGATTCAGAAAAACGCCCATATGACCGCCCCGTAGAAAATACTGATCAAGTTTATATAAATCCTGATCAGAGAAAGGTGCAGTAGCGCCTGCCAGAATTGCAGTGCTGATATCGAGGGGAATTTGATCTTCAGAACTCAGGTCCACTTCAATCAATTCATAGTTCTTCTGAATCTCACCAACCGCTCTTGCAACACCTTCGTCACCCAGGCTCTGTTCACCATGTCCAGTCAACCAGGCAATTTTTGGGAGACTTCCCTGGCTAAGTTTCTTTATGGCCCCGGTCATATCATATTCAAGCTGTTCGATTTGCTGGGCAAAGGGAATAATCTCCTTTTGATCCCCATAGAGGAAAACAATACCCAGATAAATCCGCTGAACTTTGATTTCATCACTTTCTGTGATATTCGCCTGAACAGGTTGAATACCGTAGGACATGGCCTCTTGCTCAAGCGCTTCATCTTCACCTGAAATGGGAATAAACTCATACTCCAGCGAAGAACCTGCGTAGGCCCTGTATTCATTCAGCATATCCAACACGTATTGTTTTACCGAGATCAGCTGTCTCGGAAAATTCTCTGAGAAATAGACCTTTACAGTGATGGGTTCATCAATATCTTCAAGAATATTGCGGGTTACGTCGCTGATTGAATAGCGCTCATTCTCTGTTAGATCAAACCTTATGAACAGTTTCTGTGCAAAAAGATTGAGAACAAAAACAACCCCGATGACGATGAGCGTATAGGTCCAAGTATTTTTTGAATTCATCTTGATCTCCCCTATTTGTACTTACGGCTGGCCAGCGCTGTGCTGCTGACAAACAAGGCCACAAAGATCAGTGAAGTGAAGTAAAGTAAATCCCGAGTATCTAACACACCTCGAAAGAAGTTTTGGTAGTGAAATCGAATACTGAGGTTTTCGAACAAGGTTGCAATCAGACCAGAACCATTGGCCATGCCATTCATGAGGAAAAATACAGCAATCACAAGAATACCCATAATATACGCTATAATTTGATTTCGCGTGAAAGCGCTGGCGGCTAATCCAATGGCCAAATAAGTCGCTCCCAGAAAAAAGAAACCAATATAACTGGTCATTACAATTCCAAGATCCAGATCACCAACAAATGAAATTGAAATCGGTGCGATAAGTGTGCCGGCCAGAATGATGGCGAAAATGAACAATGTTGAAAGATATTTGCCCAGAATAATCTGGGTATCGGTGATGGGCATGGTCACTAAGAGTTCAAGAGTATCCTGATGTTTCTCCTCAGAGATGAGTCGCATCGATACAGCAGGAGCAATAAACAATAACACGATTGCACCATAGTCAAACACCCCACGAATATCGGCGATATTTATGGCGAAAAATGGATAATCACCATAATCAAAAAACAACCAGTTGGTGATGACGAGAAATGATGAAATTACGATGAAGGCAATGGGTGAATTAAAATATGTCTTCATCTCTTTTCGATAGATGGCTAATATTTCTGACATGAAACTATTCCTTAATTGGTCAATTTTCTAAAAACATCTTCCAGTGTAAAAGAGGAAGGTGAGGATTCGAGTATTTTCCACTGATTCGCTACGGCAAGGTCAAACATCTGCTCGCGAATATCCAGTCCTGCATCAACTATGAGAGCTGCTTCCAGATCTCCATTCTTCAATAGATTGATGTCTTCAAGTGTTATTGTAGTCATTTCTTCGATTGTAGAGATGAATTTGGATTTATCGGCATTTCTGAGTACCAGATCCAGATGCATCTGTCCAGCGATGCTCGCTTTGAGCTCCTCAGGGGTGCCTTGAGCGGCGATTCGACCTTCATCTATAATGAGCACCCGATCACTGGTTGCCTGGACTTCCTGCATGATGTGAGTCGAGAAAATAACGGTTTTACTTTCGCCCAATTGCCGTATCAGATTGCGAATCTCAATAATTTGATTGGGATCCAGTCCTGAAGTTGGTTCATCTAAAACCAATATTTCAGGATCGTGAATGATAGCTTGGGCAAAACCGACTCTTTGTCGATAGCCCTTTGATAATTCATGAATATCTTTTTGAATAACGGAACCCAGACCGCAGACTGAGATAACTCTATCTAAGGCTCTGGTTCGATCAATGCCCTTCACTTTTCTAACATCTGCTATAAAATTAAGATAATCGCGAACACCCATCTCTTCATACAGGGGTGTTGATTCTGGTAAATAACCGATCTTTTTCCGAACGCTCATGGAATCATTTACCACGTCTAGGCCATCTACCGTAATGATCCCCTGGCTGGGCGGCATGTAGCAGGTAATCATTTTCATGGTGGTGGTTTTTCCTGCACCATTTGGTCCAAGAAAACCTAGAATTTCGCCTTGTTCAACGGTAAAAGAGACATCTTTTACCGCATCAAAAGTTCCATAGGATTTGGTGACATTCTGTACATTAATCACGTGTTTTCTCCTGATTAGTTTGAATCTTGGTACGTTGAACAATATTGATTGCTATGTTAAGTGCCTCACCGGATTCGAGCTCATTGCTCGGCGCTTTGGCAAATTTTATAAAATCAGCCTTTGTAAGGATCTGATTTGTTTCCATCACGAAGGGTTCATCAAATTCGTTCATGGCTTGAATCTTTTCTATTAATTCTGATGTGGTTAACTCCAGCGCAGCAATGAGGAATCGATTTTCATAATATTGCTTTAGAATGTGGGTCAATTCAGAATGAAATTCTTTAAACTGCTCAAAACGCAGATATTTGGATCGCTTCAACTGCTCCAGAGCCCTGAGAGCGATGACATGAGCCTCTTCAGGTGGAATGATTACCTTAATGTCTGCCACAGCCGTTTTCGAATGACGGAACCGCCGAAACAGATAATAGGCCAAATATATGAGAACGAGGATAGCAAAGATGATCAACAGATTATACAGGTTCAGAGGCGTTCGAATCTTGTGAAGCCCCTTAATATCCCTAAAAGTTGTATCGCTGGGACTCAGAATAGATGTGATCTCAAGTTCAGGACCATTTAATGAAAGACTGTCCATTCCATTGACACCGTCTGCATATAGCATCAGAGTAGGAAATTTAAAATACCCTATGGAATCATACACTGAGGTCCTAAACTGTAATTGGCTCCCATTCTTAATTGGAATGAGTTTTTGGTCAAGGACTTCAATTCCCGATCCATCTAGTTCATAGTCACCAAGGGTCAACTTCGTGCCTAGATCATGACTGATGGCCCAGGAAAATGAGATAATATCTCCCAGTGATCCATTCAAACTATCCGCCTTGAATTGAGCCTCGAGGGCCTGTAACTGACTCGCTGAAAAAAGCGAAACAAGAAGTATAATCCGGAAGATCATCGTCTTCGCAGGGCTCTTTTACGAAAGAAACTTATTAGTGGATCGACATAGGGTATGTCTGTGCGGATAGCGATATAATCAAGACCATTGGATTTGAAAAATGCCTGTAAATCCTCAAAACGCTTTTGAGATTGGGCTTTATAAGCTTTCCGCAGCGAGGCTTTTCCCGTATTTATGAGCGAAGTCTTGCCTGTTTCGCCATCATGCAATTGTATTAATCCAAGATTCGGGATATCAATTTCCCAGGGATCCTGAAGATGAAAAGAGAGCATGTCATGGCGACGACTGGCTTGCTTCACACTTTTTTCAAAGGCCGTGTCCAGAAAATCAGAAATCATAAAAGTAACTGCACGTTTTCGAAGCACACGATTCATGAATTCAAGAGCCGTATTGATACTGGTTCCCTGATGTTGTGGCTCGTGATCCAACACTTCTCTAATAACGCGGAGAACATGTGATCGTCCTTTTCGTGGTGGTATGTATTTTTCAACGCGATCTGTGAAAATGATGAGACCCACTTTATCATTGTTTTTAACGGCTGAGAATGCCAGTACAGCAGAGAGCTCAGCAGCCAGGTTGCGTTTCATCTGAACCCTGGTTCCAAAAGCGCCGGAAGCAGAAGCGTCTACCAGTATCATTACGGTAAGCTCACGCTCTTCTTCAAATAATTTGACATGGGGCACACTGGTACGAGCAGTAACATTCCAATCGATGGTACGAATTTCATCCCCGGGCATGTATTCACGAACTTCAGCGAATTCCATCCCCCGTCCCTTAAATACAGAATGATATTCGCCACCAAATACCTCATTAACGAGATGGCGAGTGCTCAGCTCTATTTTTTTTACTTTTTTTAATAACTCACGATTAAGCAAAATATATTATTCCCATAGAAATAACATTATTCTCAGATTGTATTGGATTAAAGAGGCGACAGAGGATCACGGTACTTCAGTAACTTCAAATATCCTTTGAACGATGTCTTCACTGGTCACCTCTTCAGCCTCAGCTTCGTATGAAACCAATACTCTGTGTCGCAAAACATCCATTCCTATGGCGCGAATATCATCAGGCGTCACAAAGCCGCGTTGGTTTATAAAAGCATTTGATTTGGCAGCAAGGGCAAGATTAATAGATGCCCGTGGGGAAGCACCATATTCAATCAGTGGTGCAAGGTCAGCAAGGCCTGCTTTGGCCGGATCTCGCGTGGCCATGACCAATGAAACAATATATTTGAAAATCTTATCATCAATGTAAATCTCATCAACAATATTTCGAGCTTCCAGAACCTGAGCTTTTTTGACGACGGGTTTGATGTCGAATTTAGGCTCGGGATGTGCCATTCGTTTGATAATTTCGAATTCTTCCTGTTCTGTGGGGTAATCAACCTTAAGCTTAAGCATAAAACGATCAACTTGGGCCTCTGGCAGAGGATAGGTCCCTTCCTGCTCGATTGGATTCTGGGTCGCTAATACGAGGAAAGGTTCTTCAAGTTTATAGGTGGTATCTCCAATGGTGATTTGCTTTTCCTGCATGGATTCAAGAAGAGCTGCCTGTACTTTGGCTGGAGAACGATTTATTTCGTCTGCCAGTATAATGTTTCCAAACAGCGGCCCTTTTTTAACAATAAATTCACCATTCTTTTGATTGTAGATCAAGGTACCCAAAAGATCTGCCGGTAAGAGGTCCGGTGTAAATTGGATTCTGTTGAAGCTGGTATCAATTAATTGGGCCAAAGTTTTTATCGTAAGCGTTTTAGCGAGTCCAGGGACACCTTCCAGAAGAATATGTCCATTTGACAAGAGACCAATAAGAATACGACGTATCATGCCGGTCTGTCCAACAATGATCTTGGCTGCCTCTGACTCAAGCGTCTTGAGAAATAGGCTTTTTTCCCTAATTTTCTCGTTAAGTTCGGTTAAATCGAAAGTCATTTCTTTAAATCCTGTGAATTAAGATGTCTTTGTAAGCAGATGTTGTAATTCTGGAATCTCTTCCAGTGATTTCCCGATATACTTTAATTCAAATTCCACAGACGGGGCCATTTCATGATTTGGATATTTCTCGATAAATTGTGTATAATATTTTGTGGCAGCGTCGTTCTCGCCCAATTCATTGGCATAAATGTAACCGATAGAAAAAAGAGCTTTTGGTGCTTGCTCTGAATCGGGAAAATTCTCAACAATCTCAGCATATACGCTGATGGCCTTTTTAAGATCAAGAATATTTTTGTGATAGACTTCGGCGAACTGGTACTTCACATCGACCAGGTTGGCTGCATCAGAGAATTTCTCAAACCAGAGTGTGTACATATTCACGGCTGCATTATTGGCCTGGACCGCAAGTGCTTGTTTGGCAAGGTCATTTAAATCAGCTGCACTAAAATTTCCAGCATCAGAAATCGTGGCCTGAAAATAAGCATCAGCTTTATCAAGATCCTTAAGCTGTTTGGCAGCGAGATTGCCAGCCAGAATGTTGGCCGCAATACGTTGTTCACCAGTCTCAGCTTTTTTGATCGCATTATCTAGTGAAACAAGTGAAGCTTCATAATTTTTGGCGGATTGCAGTTCGCGCCCTTCTTCAAGGTATTCATCATACGATTTACTGCATGAATTAAAGAGAATTCCAACAATGAGAATTCCGAGTATCGCAACTTTTTTCATTGACCCATTTCCTCTGGTTTTATTTTAGCGATTGAATCCATTACCTATTCCTCATAAATCAAACAATAATGCTCTAGCTAACGGCAGTTTCTACACCTTTCGAGATATCATGTTCCCTGCATTATAATTTTTCTAGAAGGCGTATGCTATAGCAATGTGAACCTGACCGTTTTTATTGGCATGCTCAGGTCCGAGTGGTATGCCATAATCTATTCGTGCAGGGCCAATTGGAGTATCAATAGTTATTCCTACTCCAATAGCTGATTCCAGATTTGACATGCTGGCATTTTCTATGTCCGACCACAAATTTCCAATATCCAGGAAGAGGTCTCCACCCAGATATCCATAAATTGGAAATCTTAATTCGAAATTAGTATAGAATCGAAAATTTCCACCGAGAGGAGCGTCCTCGCCGTTTATTATGGTGTGTGGACCGAGTGATTGATGTTCGAAACCTCTGAGACTTGAATTTCCACCTAAAAAGAATCTTTTTGCATAAGGAATATCGATATCTGCACTTTGATGAAATGCTACGCCCAGATTGATATTATGTGCGAATACAATGTCCCTGAATATATTCCAATATGAGCTGAAGGCAGACTGGATCTGGATATAATTGTTTTCTCCACCCAGAAAATAACCCACCAATCCAGGTTCCAATACAAACTTGAAGCCATGGTGCGGGTAAAAGTAGTCGTCTCGCTCATCCCAGGTAATTTTCACGCCGATTTTACGCGCTTCCTGGTATAAATCCAGGGATTCGACCGGTGTCCCCAAGCTATCAATGTTGCTATTACTCTGGCTCCATTCTGCAAGGGATTGGACTTTGATTTTTCGAAACCAGCGATAGGTCATGATAGCACGTAGTCCATAGGCCAGATTGTTAAATTTGGTTTGGGTGTTATCAATATACCAATAGAATGGATTAATCGTCAGGGGAAGCCGATACTTTGCTAACCAAGGCTCTATATAGAATAAGTCCAGTTTAAATTGCTGAGGAATAAAAATAGCCGGGTAAATTGAGCTAACCTTCGTCTCTAGACGAATTCTTCGACCGCTGTTGAAAAGATTGTTATGATACCAACTCCCAGACAAACCAATGCTGAGCACAGGATCGGCATTAATAGCTTCTTCAGGGTATCCCTGTTTGATGCCCATATTCATATCAAAAGCTCGAAATTTAGCAGGAATGACCTCCACGTCGAGATCAATTGTAGCAGAGTCAAGTTTGACGGTGCCCATTCTAATATTAACACTGTTGAAAAGGCTGGTTTCATAGAGCCGACGTTTTGATTCCTCAATATTTATTGAGTTAAATAAATCCCCTTTATTTATGATAATTTCTCTGCGGATTATGTTGTTAGGAATATGCTCATAATCTTGAACGCTAATGTTTCCAATATTTAGCTTCGGGCCTTCTTTGACATTGATGTAAAGACTTACTGAATCATCTACAACAACACTATCCTGAATATGAATCAGGGGATATCCGATGCTACGATATCTCGCAAGCATTTCGATGAGATTTTCCCGAATTCCAAAAGTGTTGAACTTTGACCCGCCCCGAAATTCAATGAATTCTATATATTCTTCATCTGAGAATACAGTGTTTCCTGTGAGTTGAACATCGCGAAGATAGTATTCTTTTCCTTCTTCAATTATGATGAAGATCCGGGCATCATTATCGTCACCAAAGCTCACCGAATCGGTTATTTGGACATCAAGAAAACCGTGCAGTGTATAATAGTTTACTAATTTATTTATCTCTCGGGTCAGGTGATGCCGGTTGTAAAAGCTACCCTTGCTAAAAAGTCGTTTCTCTTTTAAATGCATTTGTGAAAGTAAATCTGAACTGGTTAAATGATCGTTGCCAGAGAAATTAATATCGACAATCTCTGGAGATTCAAATTCATTCTGGCACCAGAGGATGTCTAACAGGGGACCTCCAAGTAAGCAACAGGAAATCAATAGAGATCTTAATAGGTAAATTTGAACCTCCCGTTCAGCTCTACCTCACCATTTTGGTTAACTTTACTGGTCACAGATACATTTTGATTGATCTGATATTCAAGCCCAAAATCGTAATCCGTTTTTCCGTCTGTTGGTTGAAGATCACTGGCAGCAGTGATTTTTAAATTCTTTGAGAGTCTTTGCCCCACTTGAAATCTTGAGACGGTCGTCGTATCTCCTCTACCAAGGTTGATTCCAACTTCAAGAATATCCAGACCAATTATATCCCGACCAATTTTAGACAATTGTTTTTCTACCAGCATTTCAGAATATGTTTTGACGGGATCCAGAGCTGAATTGCGGTCAAACCCTTCTTCCAGTGATTTTTGATTGATGGTTAAATATGTCAGTACATCACTTTGAGTCAGCTTTGTATTTTCAGCATTTATAACCAGTTCAGGTTCATTAAGGTCCCCACTAAGAATCAAGCGAACTCGCTCGCCATCAATAAGAATTTCTGCTTCCATATTGATTTGAGGATTAAAATCAACTGAGTTAAATATGATTTCCCCAGAAATGAGAGAGAGTTCATTCCCAACATAGTAAAATTTTCCACCCTGGACAACTGTAAGCTTACCGGTAAATCGCATGACCCCATCACCATAGTCCAGAAGCCATAACTCACCCTCGAATTCAGCTTCCATTTGATCATTGGAAATAAGCAGATCACTGGCGAATTGGGTGTCCAGACTGTAACGGAACAGGCTGCTATCATCTAAGCTGACAACTTGTTCGTATGATTCTTCGGCTTCAAAATTGCTATAATATGCTGCTCGTTTGACCGGGATTACAGCTGTAACATCCGTTGTATCCTGTCCAATGACCCGCATCTCAGCATTTGCTATGGCCTCGATGAGACCATTAGCACTTCGGAAATACACTTCATTGGCCTGGAGGGTCACATTGAAGTCTGGCTCAAAAAATGACTGGAGATCAATACTTCCTGCAGCAGTAACGACTCCAGCGTAACTTTGATTACCCTTAACACCAATCAATTCATTGAAATTTGAAGTCAGATAGCCTACGACACCCTGAGACTGGAGATTTGAACCCTCTGAAAAGAGCATGCGACCAGAGAAATGGTCAATGAATAAGGTATTGTCAATGAGACTTATTTCAGAATGGATATCTGTAATTGGATTCCCTAGTTCAGATATTTCAAGCCTGGCATTAGAACCCCTGATATGACCATTCCTCAAAGGAGCTAGCATGGGTCCGGAAAGACCAAAAGATCCGATAAAATCCCCGTGTATTGCATCTATGGTTGAGATATATGAACTCAAAAAGGGCATTTCATTTAAAATAAAATCAAAATCCAGACCCATATCTCGATGCGCGGCTCGCATTCGATCTTGGGCGATGAGATCTAGAGTGATTGGAATGAAACCTGCCCCATTTCCGTAACCCCAGGTACTCACCATAGAGAGCGAATCAAACGTAAGCATATTACCTTCATAATTAAAGTCACTATAGGCGCTTGAGAAATTCAAGATATCAAATGACGCATCGGCCAGGCTGAGTTGGCCATCAAGTTTTGTATTCTCAGGAGTACCTCTAATTGATATCGTTCCAGTTGCACGACCGGAGATCGGGAATCCTGCTACAGATGAAAAATTCAAATCTCTCAAACGATAATTATCTACTGCCAACGAAAAATTCTGGGCTGTGTTGCCAACATCAATTACTTTTATTGTATATCCCCAGGGCAACTCTCCATTTAACACCAGCGAACCATTTTTTGTGAATGCTTCAATTTCATTGCTGATTATTTTAGAACTGGTCATGGTTAGATCAATTCTGGCCGAATCACTTGGATAACCCAGTGTTACACCCTCTTTCAGATTCATCTTTACCTGAATGACGGGATCAAAAAGAGCTCCAGTTAATTGGGCGGTACCGGTTGCTAAGCCTGAAAATGTTTGATCCACTCGGATGAATTGTAATACTTGTTTCAAACTTATCAACTCAAATTGAGATTCGAGATTTAATCCATTCGCAAGTGAATACGTGCCGCTTAAAGCAAGCCCGCCTTTGTTAAAATTCAGTACTGTGGAGGGGATGGAGAATTCTTGATCCTGATTTCGTTGAATATGAACAGAGTTGGCCAATCTCAATTTATTAACATTGCTAATAAAATTCAATTTGTAGAGATCAATTCCCTCGGGACCAAAGGCGCCACTCATGGAAATCATATTTTTGGAGCCCTGGAGGTGAAGATCTTCTATAAAATATCCTGCCTCAGACATGTTAGCCAATATCTTATAAGACTTAAGGCTATCACCGAGAAGGAAGCCTTCGCTACCTTGAAGGGCAAACTCACCTTTCATGGAACCTTGAGAATACAGTAGGTCTATTTTTCCAGAACCTGTTAGAGTTAGCATGCTGTTATAGCTGAGCTTATCTGAACTAAGTGTTCCCCTAATATGAGGCTCTTTGAGAGTGCCAGTAATATTGAAATCACTGCCAATTGAACCAGTAACTCTATTATCTTGAGTATCTTTTTGTTTAAATGGAAAATCTGAATAATCGATACTGCCAGACAAATCTATTCTCTCTGTGGAGACCGTTCCAGAAATATTCATACGATTATTGTCCTGAGTCATGCTTCCTTTAGATATGTAAAGGTCCCCCTGCGTCTGCATTTCTATGTCAGCTATTAAAGAATCGAACTCAACGGTATTGATTGTGAATGAGGACAATCGTGGGAATAGATGGAAGGAATTGGGATCTCCTCGAAATGATATAGTGCCAGTTGGCTCTGAAACCTGCAAGGGTCCAAAAGGAAGATAGGTTGCTAAATTAAATTGAAATAATTCGGCACTTCCATCTGTGATTCCGTTGGAATCACGAGATGCTTTGAAAGCAATGCTGCTTGAATTGGTGCCGAGTTGTAAATCAACAGTTTCACCACCCAAATCCTTATGATAGTGATGCAAATGAAATGGAAGGCGTTCGTCATTAAGAACAAGATCGCCTTTGCCAGACAAATGCAGCCTGTCTGCGTTTAGATCCAATTCCAGGTGTAAATCCATGTAAGTATCAGCAATTTGATCAGGAATTTGCATTTTCTCGAAATATTTTGCATTAATATTTCTGACATTCAGGCTAGCTGTATAATGTCCTTGATCAAGCTTCCCTGTGAGATTCAAACTTTTATCGTCCGCGTTAATTGCCAGGCGGTTAATATCTATAATTCCCTGATCGTTTATCTCTATAAGGGCTTCCAGATGGAGTGTGTCTGCCACTTGACCAGGTAGAAAAACACTTGCAGATGGGACCTTCAATTGAGTGTATCCATCTAATAGCCACAGATCTGCGGCAAAATCGAAAACCTTAATACTTGTCAGGCTATTCTGGAGTTCATATGTAATTTCACCATTACTACCAGTGATATGATTGATAATTAGTAAGAAATCGTTCGCTGATTTGGAATCCCGCCGAACGATATTTTTCGCATACTGAGATTGAATTTTATAGTCCTCAAAAGAAATGTCGGAGACAATCCATTCTGCTGTTTCCCAGGACCACTCCCAATTACGCATTCTGATATTCTCAGAGGTCAGTAGAGTGTCTCCTTGAACTAAAATCTCAGCCTGCTGAAGACTCAGTTCATCACGAAAAAGAGAGCCATGAATGGTTCCAGTTATTTGAATTCCCTGAGCGTTCAGTAAATAGTTGTTCAAAAGGCTTAAGGCGGGTCGGGAAAAAATAAAAGTCTGAAATAGAATCAAGTAGATCAAGATGCTTATAGCACTAAGTAATACCCCTCCTATCCACTGTGCTACTCGCCTTTTCATGACCTGTACTGCTCCTATATATGGCTTTGAATTTAAAGCCGTATTAAGATATTTCTACCACTTAGAGCCAAAAGAGTTCACGGATTATATGTTGATGCCCATAATCATTTAGATTTTGAATCCCTGATCATTCGACAATAAACAACTCCCTGCATACAAAATATATCTTACGAAAAAAAGCAATGATCAGGATAACATTAACTATTATCTGATCATTGCTCTTTATTCTAAATCCAGGAAATACTATCCCGGATTGATCTGTCAGCTATTTTTTTGAATCCGCGTCATCGACAACTTCAAAGTCAGCTTCTTCGACTTGTTCTCCATCAGCGTCTTTCTCATTACCTGAGCCAGCTGAATCCGTACCACCCTTCACATCCTCATCTTTGGCTGCTTCATACATTGAACCTGAAGCCTGATTCCAGATTTCAGTCAGAGCATTTAATGCTTTTTCAATAACCACCTTGTCATTGCTGGTTTGGGCTGATTTAAGGGCTTCCACCTTTTCTTCAAGCATGGCTTTCATTTCGCCAGGAACTTTCTCTCCATATTCTGCGAGATTTTTTTCCGTCTGATATACCATGGCATCAGCTTTATTCCTGATATCGATGAGCTCACGCGCCTTAGCGTCTTCTTCGGCGTGCTTTTCTGCATCATTAATCATCGCTTCTTTCTCGGCATCGGTTAAACCACTTGATGCCTCGATTCGAATCGACTGTTCTTTACCAGATGCTTTGTCCTTCGCAGACACATGCATAATACCATTAGCATCAATATCGAAAGTTACTTCAACCTGAGGTGTTCCACGAGGAGCTGGTGGAATTCCATCAAGAACAAAGCGACCAAGAGATTTGTTGTCAGTGGCCATCTGACGTTCACCTTGCAGAATGTGTATTTCAACCTGGGTCTGATTGTCAGCCGCAGTTGAGAAGGTTTCACTCTTTTTGGTCGGAATAGTCGTATTTCTCTCAATAAGTCGTGTACACACGCCGCCTAGAGTTTCGATACCCATTGAAAGTGGAGTCACATCCAAAAGCAGAACATCTGAAACGGAGCCCGAAAGCACACCACCTTGAATTGCAGCACCCATAGCGACTACTTCATCAGGATTAACGCTCTTATTTGGTTCTTTTCCAAAAATTTCTTTTACAATCGCCTGTACCATTGGAATTCGACTGGAACCACCGACGAGGATAACTTCGTTTATCTCAGCAGCTGTCAGACCGGCGTCCTTTATCGCATTCAAACAGGGTTGGCGCAGACGTTTGAATAAATCACTGGTCAAATTCTCAAATTTTGCACGAGTAAGCGTCAGAACCAGGTGCTTTGGACCAGTTTGGTCAGCTGTAATATAGGGAAGATTGATCTCTGTAGAACTGGTGCTGGAAAGCTCAACCTTGGCTTTTTCAGACGCTTCTTTTAAACGCTGCATACCCATAGGGTCTTTAGAAAGATCGATTCCCTCTGATTTTTTAAATTCACTAACCAACCATTCGATAATAGCCTGATCCCAGTCGTCCCCACCAAGGTGAGTATCACCGTTGGTTGATTTAACTTCGAAAACACCATCACCTAATTCAAGGACGGATACATCAAAGGTTCCACCACCAAGATCAAACACAGCAATCGTTTCATCGTTCTTCTTGTCAAGACCGTAGGCAAGTGCAGCAGCAGTAGGCTCGTTAATAATTCTCAAAACGTTCAAACCGGCAATCTTACCAGCATCCTTGGTTGCCTGACGCTGTGAATCATTAAAATAGGCAGGAACTGTAATAACAGCATCTTCAACTTTTTCACCGAGATACTCTTCAGCAGTTTGCTTCATTTTCTGAAGCACCATAGCAGAAATCTCAGGTGGTGAATATGAATCGGCTCCTACCTGAACCTGACTGCGACCACCAGGTCCACTGATAATTTTGTAGGGAACTTCTTCCATTTCACGAGCGACTTCATTAAACTTTCGCCCCATAAATCTTTTTACGGAATAAATCGTATTTGTTGGATTGGTTATGGCCTGACGTTTTGCCGGCTGACCTACCAATCTGTTTCCCTCCTTCGTGAAAGCAACCACTGAAGGAGTGGTTCTACCCCCCTCTGCATTTGTAATAACAACGGAATCTTTTCCCTCGATAACTGCAACACAAGAGTTCGTGGTACCTAAATCGATACCAATAACTTTACCCATTCTTCACCTCATCTATCATCTTTATTATAAATAATCTTCTCATGACCCTCCTATAATGACAACTCCTGTGCCAAAGGACCATATATGCCATCATGGCGCATATAATTCCAAATGCACGCCGATATAACAGCATTTAGGGAGTTGTTTTGAGGGATTTATTTTTCTTGACGGTAATGGTTTACAATTGGCATACGCCGGCCAATCCCGAATGCTTTTGAAGATACGCGTATTCCCGGAGGCATTTGTTGACGCTTATATTCATTGATTCTGACCTTATTGAGTAATTCTTCAACCAAGTCCCTATCCCAGCCTCTTTCAACAAGGGTGGACAAATCAGAATGTTCCTCAATAATTGCATTAACGAGAGGTCCTACCACCTCATAATCAAAAGGATCTACCTGGTTTTCTCTCAGCTCAGCACTTGGTAACTTCGTAATTGTGCCTTCTGGAATTATTTTTGAACCCTTGACGATGTTATAATAGTCTGCTAGCTCGTATACCATACGCTTTCCGATATCGCTTATAACTGCCAAACCTCCGGACATATCACCATAAAGCGTACAATAGCCCAGCGCTATTTCTGTTTTATTGCCTGTTGTCAGGAGCAGACTTCCATCCTTATTCGAAAAGCTCATAAGGATATTCCCACGAATACGTGCTTGTAGATTCTCTTCGGGCAAGCCTTCCATGGGTTGACTCAAGGCATTCTTATATGTTTCCTGAAAACCATTAAATATTTTTGCAATGGGCACTTGTATATAATTCATTTCAAGATTGCCTGCCAACAATTCGGCATCCGCAACACTATGATCAGATGAATATTTCGAAGGCATGGAAACTCCCAAAACATTATCCTTGCCTAAAGCCTCAACCGCAATCGCTGCAGTAACTGCTGAATCAATTCCTCCTGAAAGACCAAGAACCGCCTTTGAATGTCCCGTTTTGCGGAAATAATCATGCACGCCCAGAACCAGACCTTTAAATATCTGTTCTTCCTTGGGAATAGAGGGCATCTGCGTCTGCGTTGAAGATGAATGAGATAGAGGGACTTCAATCTCACTGATCTGCTCCTTAAATTGGGAAGAAATATGAATCCAATTCCCCTCAGAGTCGGCCACCATGGACATGCCATCAAAAACGAGTTGGTCCTGACCACCGATCAGATTTACATAAACAAATGGTTTCGAATATTTCCTTATCTTACTGGCTATCAGACGACTACGTTCAATATATTTGTCCGTAACAAATGGCGAGGCAGATAGATTTACAAAGAGATCCACGCCTGAATCGCCGAGTATGTCACAGATTTTATAGTCAATATTTTCATCCCAGAGATCTTCGCAAATGTGAATACCAAGCTTTAAAGTTTCACCGTTTCGAAAGCTAGCCTGGACGGGTGTATTATCTCTCCCAGGCTTGAAGTAACGCCACTCATCGAAAACATCATATGTCGGTAATAATGATTTATGGACCCACTGCAGCAATTTTCCATTCTGCAGGACAGCCACCCCATTGTAGGTATCTTGACCGTCATGGTGAATGGCTCCAATCAGGGTGAGCATCTCGCCGCTGGCAAGCGCGAGCTTATCAATCATCTTCTGATTTTCTCGAATAAAATGATCTTCGAGAATTAAATCTTGTGCTGGATAGCCAGGGATGAACATTTCTGGAAAAACGAGTAGATCGTTCCCCTTTAACTCCATTTCGGCCATAATATTAAGTGCACGATCGGTATTCTCCTTCAACGCCCCCACCGTTGGATTGACCTGCGCTACAACGAGTTTAAGTGGTTTCGTCATTTATTAACGTCCCTAATCATATGTAGTATTGTATCAACAGCCTCTTCTGGCGTATCGACGGACTTAATACCCGGGATATCCCAGGATTTATAGCCTAGAACTGGCTTTTCATATCCCAATGTATATGCTATTTCGGAGAGTGTGCCATAAGCACCTTCAATTGCGATTGCGCCATGGACAGATCGAATAAGTATTCCGTTTCGAAGATCTCCGATCCCCGTCATGATGGGAATCTTTACATATTTGTTGGCATCAGCGCCATCTGCATCTTTTAAAATTCCAACAGATATGCCGCCACTATCATGAACACCTTTAGAGGCAGCCTCCATAATGCCAGGTCCCCCTCCGGTATAAACAATCACTTTCTCCCTGGCCAATAACATCCCTACATCATAGGCAAAATCGAGACCTGCCTTACTGGCCTTTCTGGCACCAATTATGGCAACTCTGATAGAATCTTTGTTAAGGATCATGGATTCAGGCGGGAGATTGTTCTCGGAAAGGGAATTGTTTCTCTAATGTGCTTCAATCCACATAACCAAGAAACCACGCGTTCTACGCCAAGTCCAAATCCAGAGTGCGGAAAGGATCCATATCGCCTAAGATCAAGATACCAGTTATAATCCTCTTCAGTTGCACCATCTGCCTTAATTCGCTCGATAAGCGAATCCAGATTGTCTTCTCTTTGTGAACCACCAATAACCTCTCCATAGCCTTCGGGAGCCAGCATATCCAGGGCCATCACCTGCTTGTCATTCTCAGGATCACGTTTCATATAAAAGGCTTTGATTGCTGCAGGATATCTGTGCACCATTACGGGGCTATCGAATTGGCTGGAGATGACAGTTTCGTCAGCACCTCCAAAATCATCACCCCATTCAAACTCAACGCCATTTTCCTTAAGAATCTTAACAGCATCTGTGTATGAGATGCGTGGAAATGGTTTTTGAATAGCCTCCAACTTGCTGATATCCCTTTCCAGGGTTTCCAACTCCGTGCGTCTTTGTTTTAATACTTGCGTGATGATGTAGAACACCAAATCTTCTGCTACACCCATGTTCATATCCAGGTCATAGAAAGCCATTTCCGGCTCTACCATCCAAAACTCGGTCAAGTGACGACGTGTTTTAGATTTTTCTGCCCGAAATGTAGGACCAAAACAATATATCTTACCAAAAGCTGCTGCTCCAGCCTCGCCATATAGCTGACCGCTTTGCGTCAAGTAAGCTTTCTCACCAAAGTAATCTGTCTCAAAAAGAGTGGCCGTCCCCTCGGTGGCAGCGCGTTGAAAAATGGGGGTATCCAACAGAGTAAAATCACGTTCATCGAAGTAATCGCGGATTGCCTTAATGATGGTATGTCGTATTCTGATAATTGCATGCTGGCGTTTTGAGCGGAGCCAAAGATGGCGGTTATCCATTAGATAATCAATTCCGTGCTCTTTTTTCGATATGGGGTATTCCTCAGCCAGCGTCACCAACTCGAGCTTATAAACCAACATCTCAAAACCACCGGGAGATCGTGGCTCGGCCTTAACCAGACCGGTCACGATGACTGAAGACTCTTGTGTGATGGAATTTTTAATATCAAAGGAAGCCTCGTCAGCATCTGTCTGAGTCACGACGCACTGCATGATGCCAGTACCATCACGAAGGAGCAGGAACCATATCTTGCCCCCCTTACGGACGCTATAAGCCCATCCTTTAAGCGTTACCGTCTCCCCTACAAATTCTTTTGCGTTCTGTATAAAATATTCTTTCATATCCCTACCATTCTTCTGTCATGGATTCAATTATTAAATCTATCAGTTTTTCAATTGTTTCAGCGTAAGCATCTTCACGTGTTAGTTGCTCTGCACCGCTACGTTTCGCATTCTCGTCCTCACTAAAATAGGTACCAAACACGTTAAAATTCTTCTTAAATATCTCCTTTTTGCGAATGTGATCATACCAGATCACCTCTCCGCGAAATTCCAACCGATATTCTAGAATGTTTTCGTTTTCATCAAAGCTAAGCGGTTTGTCTGTGATAGAACTGATCTTGCCCTCAATATGCGAATCTGGAGTAGCCTTCGCTGATAAAGCAAGCAATTGCTCCTTCAACATCCTTTCCGTGAGCGCTTCCTCAATATCCGTCTCGACGGCGAATTCGGTGGTCATGTTCTTAAAGGTGACCAATTCCACATCCTCCAGGTGATCAGGGATGCTTCCTTTAAATGAATATATACCGCAAGACATCAAGAGCAGCAGGGCTAATAATGATGGACTAATTCTCTTTAGCAATACCATAATCCTTAATCTTTCTATACAAAGTGCGTTCCGCCAGTTGAAGCGCCTGAGCCGTCTTGCGCTTATTATAATTAAAGCGCTCCAGAGTACGAACAATCAATTCTTTTTCAACCTGAGCTGCTGTCAGGTTTCCCAGTAATTGCGGATTCAGAATGGCAGGCGATTCATTGGTATGTGGCTCAGGGGTCTGCTCATCAGGTAACACTTCCAGGGCAGGGTTGTATTCATCTGCTGATCCTGATGTTCTTCCAGGATTCGCTAAACCACGTGCCATTATCTCCTTCATTTCTGCAATCTCTCGTCTAAGCATGAACAGCTGCTGTAAAATGAGTTCCCGCTCTGCCTGATCAACGTTTTTATCCAATCGAACGGGGAGTAAGGAATTTAGTTCTGTTGGGCTGGATTCGGCATTCAGGTATCGATGAATAACATCTGTTTTTATTACACCCCCCTTTTCTAAAATCACCATACTCTCAATAAAGTTCTTTAATTCTCGAATATTTCCTGGCCAGCGATGCTGACTCATCACCCGATAAGCACCATCAGAAAAGCCCTTAAATAATATTTGATTACGCACGGCACAATCAGTGGCAAACTTACTTGCCAGGATTGGAATATCTTCGCGTCGATCTCTCAATGACGGTACGGTGATTGTAATGGCTTTTAATCGATAATATAAATCTTTCCGGAAGGAACCGGCATCCACCTCTTTTTCGAGATTACGATTGGAGGCAGCTACAATTCTGACATCGACCCGCATTGATTTTGAGGATCCTACGGGGAGAAATTCGCCCTGTTCCAGAACTCTCAACAATTTAACCTGCGTTTCCAGAGGTGTCTCTCCGATTTCGTCGAGAAAAATAGTTCCGCCGTCGGCTGACTGGAAATAGCCCTTACGATCATTCTGGGCTCCCGTAAATGCTCCCTTTTTATGCCCGAAGAGCTCACTCTCAATAATACCAGCGGGGATGGCTCCACAATTCACTATCACAAAAGGTTTATGAGAACGTTTTGAATACTTGTGGAGGGCTGATGCAACCAGCTCTTTACCAGAGCCACTCTCACCAGCAATCAGGACAGATATATCCGTGGGGGCGACTTGCTCAATGGTTTCAAGCATGGCTTGGACCCCAGCAGACTTCCCTAGAATCCCAAACTTTTTTTGTAAAGCATCAGTCCGATTATTTTCAAAATACACGTTATTTCCTGACCCTTTTCAGCTTATTTCTTCATTTCTCGTTCAACTTTTTTGATCTCATCTCTCAACATGGCCGCTTTTTCAAAGTCTAAACTTTCAGCAGCCCGCAGCATGTCCTGGCGCATCATATCTAATATTTCACCGGCAACATAATCCGTATCATATTTTTTAAGACTTTCACGAATTGCTTCATTTTTGCTCTGCATGGCATCTGCTACACTGGTGATTCCCATGATCTCTTCTTGTGTCTTATAGATCGTAACAGGCACGATACCATGAGCTTCGTTGTAGTCTATCTGTCGCTGCCTTCGCAGCTTTGTTGTATCTATCAGATATTGCATACTATCTGTGACTTTGTCAGCATAAAGGATAACTTTCCCGTTTGCATGACGTGCTGCACGCCCAGCTATCTGCATGAGTGAGGTTTTACTCCTCAGAAAACCCTCTTTATCAGCATCAATGATTGCCACCAGCGAAACCTCGGGTAAATCCAAACCTTCACGTAGCAGATTGATGCCTACCAATACATCGAATTCACCCAAACGCAAATCACGCAAAATTGAAATCCGTTTGATGCTGTCAATTTCAGAGTGTAGATATCTTACTCGGAGATGATAATTGGTCAGGTAGTCCGTCAAATCTTCTGACATCCGTTTTGTAAGGGTTACGACCAGGACACGTTCTTTCTTCGCGATTCGAAGATGAATCTCTTCCATAAGATCGTCAATTTGTCCATCACTGGAGCGAAGATCGATCTCAGGATCCAAAAGGCCAGTTGGTCGAATGACCTGTTCAATAACGACACCATCTGATTTCTGAAGTTCGTAATCTGCTGGAGTTGCTGTTGTAAATATGACTTGATTCATGGAGTCTTCAAACTCGTTAATTTTTAGCGGTCTGTTGTCCAGAGCTGATGGTAGACGGAAGCCATAGTCAACAAGGTTTCTTTTCCGAGCATAATCTCCATTGTACATACCTCTAAATTGAGGCAAGGTCACATGTGACTCATCGATAATCAACAGAAAGTCTTCCGGGAAAAAATCTATCAGCGTGAAGGGTCTATCTCCAGGAGCCCTGCCTGTTAGATGACGACTATAATTTTCAATACCCGAACAGTGACCGACCTCTCTGAGCATCTCCATATCAAATTTTGTACGCTGTTCAATTCTTTGAGCCTCGAGCAGCTGCCCATTTGCGCGAAAAGTCTGTACCTGCTCCTGCAATTCAGCTTCAATGCTATTAAGGGCTTTGCTGATATGTTCATCGGAAGTAACGAAATGGCGGGCGGGATAAACCACACAAATATCATCTTCTGTAAGGATTTCTCCGGTTAAGGGGTCGATTGTCATAATGTCCGTTACTTGATTGCCAAAAAACTCGATTCTTATGGCAAATTCATTATAGGCTGGGAATATCTCCAGCACATCACCCCGAACTCGGAATTTCCCGCGGTAAAAATTCACATCATTGCGCTCATAATAGATATCAACCAACTTTCGCATGATGTCGCGTTGATTATATGTCGCACCCTTATTTATGATTACCAGGGACTTCTTATACTCCTGAGGGTCCCCCAGGCCATAGATGCATGAAACAGATGCTACAACAATCACATCTTTTCGCGAAAGCAAGGCACTGGTTGCCTTTAATCTCAGTTTGTCAATTTCCTCATTCATTGACATGTCTTTTTCAATGAAAGTATCCGTCACCGGCAAATAGGCTTCCGGTTGATAATAGTCGTAATATGAGATGAAATACTCCACAGCATTCTCTGGGAAAAATGCTTTGAATTCTCCATACAATTGCGCAGCAAGTGTCTTATTGTGAGAGACGATAAGCGTAGGTTTTTTCACCGCCTGTATCACATTTGCAACTGTGTATGTCTTACCGCTACCCGTTACGCCAAGCAATGTCTGAAAGGGAGCACCCGCTTTCACGCCACTTATAAGTTCCGCAATGGCTTCAGGTTGGTCGCCACTGGGAGAATAATCTGTTTTGAGTTTAAATTCTGCCATAATGACGTAAAATATTCATTTATGACAGATAATCAACCCTCAAGAAGATGAACAATCAATTAAGTTCCAAGTAGATCGAGTTTTTGTCGTATGGATTCTTAATCCCTCTGGAATGCTCAGAATGATCAGTTCTGGCATATATTTAAAGCTTCCATTTGCATTAACCGTAATGAATCCTAAAATATGTACCTATGCACGATACACAGACGATCATATTCTTCGCAATCCTAATCATATCGATTCTGGCATTCATTCGTGAATGGTTTCCAATAGAGGTTACCTCATTGTTGGTTATGGCTGCATTGTTGCTCTCCGGATTGATCGACAAGCAGCAGGCCATATCAGGCTTTTCCAACAAAGCTGTGATAACAATTGCTGCCATGTTCATTCTCAGTCACGCATTTACGAAAACCGGATTTATTCGAGTCTTTACAGTGTGGTTGGAAAACAATGGTCACGGCAAAAATTGGCTGGTTTCTACTCTATTTCTGGTCTCTGTAAGCATTTTTTCAGCCTTTATCAATAACACGGCTACGGTAGCAATTTTGATCCCCGTTGCCATAGACCTCTCGCATCGTCTAAAGATTAGTGCCTCTAAAATCATGATGCCCCTTTCATTTGCAGCAATTGTTGGTGGTACTTGTACGGTTATTGGGACATCTACGAATCTCATCGTGAATGATATTGCCTATGATGCAGGCTTTAGAATTGGCATTTTTGAGCTAAGCAAACTTGGTATAATCCTCGTGGTTGCGACACTCGCATATATTCTGTTTGCCCAAAAGTGGATTCTACCCTCACGGGTTCCGACCACTGGATTAACTAAAAAATATCATTTAGGGACCTATTTGACCGAGGTTGTCATCTCGCCAGAATCGCCTTTGAACGGGAAGAAATTCCTTGATCTAAATCTTGGGAGGAGTTATGACCTTACCGTATTGGAAATCATTCGCCACGGCAAACATATTACTACCAATATCAGAAATATTATCCTGCGACCAGATGATATCCTTTTAGTCCAATGCTCCGTTGACAAGCTTCAAGCATTTCGATCTGAACAAAAAGTGTTACTCCTGACCGACGTCAAGTTGGATGATAATGAATTGGCTGATAACGAGAACATCCTTGTGGAAGCCATGATCTCTCCCAATTCAAGCGTCGCTGGTTTGTCGCTGATGGAAATCGATTTCAGACGGCGTTACGGTGTTTTTGTACTGGCATTGCGACGCTATCGTGAAATCGTGCGAACCAAGATAGCTCATGTCCATCTGCGACACTTTGATACACTTCTTATATTTGGATCTAGAACGCGAGTGGCAGCATTGAATTCAGATCCCAATTTCATCATGCTCGATGAACTGGACACGACCCTCCATAAAATCAAATATTGGTGGTTGGCTGTGGCCATCATACCAATCGTCGTTACTGTGGCTGCTCTGGACGTCTTGTCCATTATGGAAGCCTCGCTTTTGGGAGCTATTCTGGTTATGGCCAGTGGAATTGTTCCCCCGCAAGAAGCCTACAAATCTATTAACTGGACTGTTATCTTTCTTATTGCGGCTTTGATTCCCCTGGGCGATGCTATGGAAACCATCAATTTATCGGACAAGATCGCAGTCCTGATTACTTCCACGAATGGAGCCTTTGGAGAAACCGGGATTATTGCAGTCATGTTCTTCGTTACTATGATGATGACTTCATTTCTTTCTCACTCTGCGACTGCCATAATCATGACACCTCTGGCCATCAAAACCGCACTCATCCTCGGACTTGACCCCATCCCCTTTATCATGACGATTATGTTTGCTGCGTCGCTCTCCTTTATGACACCCAACGGTTACCAGACCAATACAATGGTTCTGACACCTGGTGGATATCGTTATCTTGATTTTATGCGCGTTGGCCTTCCGCTAAATATTATTCTGGGTATAATCGGAGTGATTCTCATACCCATCATTTGGCCGTTATAGATTCAGTCTGGTTACACTTATCGCACCTTTCACACCTGACACATCTTTCACACCTCTCAACACCTGACATACCTGATACAGGTAATACACGTAACACAGATAATACCTTATAACAGGTGATAATACCTGAATGAATTCAGGTGTTAAATAATAGTTGTTCATGATTTTGGGGGGTGGTGCGGAGGTGGAGAGACTCGAACTCCCAAGTCCTTACGGACGGCGGTTTTCAAGACCGCTGACTTACCAATTAGCCTACACCTCCAGGGGATTATTCAATGGCTTACACAAGGATTAACGATTGAATAAAGCGGAGACGGAAGGATTCGAACCTTCGGTACGCCAAAACGTACAACGGCTTAGCAAGCCGCCGCCTTAAGCCACTCGGCCACGTCTCCGTTTCGAAAAGCGCGCAAATATAAACCGCGAATATCTTGGGGCAAATGAAAACTCAAATGCGTTATTTCAATTCGGGTTTTGGACCAAACCTCTGGCTGAAATAGATGAAAGGTGTGTCAATAAATGCTACAATCAGTTTTAATATGTAGGTTGTTAACACGATCTCCCAGACCACTGTCATAGGCAATACATTCTCCGGGCCTAAAAAGAGTCTCGGGAATACTGCAAACGCCAAAACGGAAAATGTTATTGAATCGATCAGTTGACTGGAAGCCGTCGAAAAATTGTTTCTTACCCACAGGTGTTTGCCAGAAAATTTATTTTTCCAGAACTCAAAGGCCCACACGTCGTGTAATTGAGAAATCAGGTAGGCGGTCAAACTTGCCAAAACGATGCCTGGTGCAAAACCGAAAATGCTATCCATCCCTGCCGAGGCTCCCCAATCATTCGGACTGGCCTGGTAGCCAATCATAAACTGTGACATGATCAGATAGAATAACGTTGCTCCAAATCCAATAAATACACCTTTACGGGCAGCTGCTTTGCCATAATATTCAGAAAGGATATCGGTCGATAAGAAAATCGCCCCATATAAGACATTTCCGCCGGTAGCTTCAAAACCAAATAAAACGATGGTTTTGGTGACAAAAATATTGGCCAGCACATAATTGACTGCTATTAAAGCATAGAGCCAATTCTTTCCCAGGCGAAATGCGATTAAAACCATGGAAAGTCCAACAATCGTTTGAATAAAAAAGATTAATTCGTTACTCATGGCTACTAGCCCATTTATTCTGAAGAGCTTGCTTAAGGGTCTCAGGCACTCTGGTTGGTTTTCCATCAGATTTGACAAAGGCGTGGATCGTTTTTCCACGATTAAGAATGGTTTTTCGGTCACTATCTTGAACAAGGGTATAGAGAATTTCCATTTTGCCCTTAGGGAATTCTCTAACCTCAGTTATACAGGTAAGGTGGTCATCAAATCCAGGACCTTGATAGTAATCAGATTCACTGTGCACCACAGGCATCATAATACCTTGTTTTTCTAATTCTTTGTAGGTCAAGCCCAATTCACGCATCATGTCAGTGCGAGCCGCTTCAAAATATTCGAAATAACGGGAATAATACATTACACCCATTTGATCAATATCTTTATAACGTACCTTGAAGTGATAGTCATAACTGATCATTAATCAGTCCATGCCCCAATATCTTCAAGCTTTTTTATGCGAGCATCAATCATCTCAGGGACTGAATATTTAGAGATTAGATCGATTTCTTCTAAAATTACCGTCTTTAGAATTTGAGCAGTAGCTTTGAAGTCACGATGGGCGCCACCTAATGGTTCTTTGATAATGCGATCTGCGATGCCCATCTCAAGTAAATCAGCTGCGGTGACGCGCATGGCTTCAGCGGCCTTCATTTTTTGCGTAGCATCGCGGTACAATATTGAGGCACATCCCTCTGGAGAAATTACCGAGTACCAGGTATTCTCGAGCATGATGAGTCGATCGCCAACACCAATACCAAGTGCGCCGCCTGAAGCGCCTTCTCCAATGACAATAACAATGATTGGGACAGATAAATGGCTCATTTCGAAAAGATTTCGCGCAATGGCCTCGGCCTGTCCGCGCTCTTCGGCTTCGATTCCTGGATAAGCACCTATCGTATCCACTAGAGTCACCACTGGAAGTCCGTATTTTTCAGCCAATTTCATGTGCCGCAAGGCCTTCCGATATCCTTCAGGGTAAGGCATTCCAAAGTTCCGGTACAAGTTGTCTTTTGTCGTTCTACCCTTTTGCTGACCTATGATCACTAAGCGACGATCTTCAATTTGGGCAATGCCACTCACAATTGCTTTATCGTCGCCGAATAGACGATCTCCGTGTAGTTCCACCCAGGAATCACACATCAATTCAATAAGATCAAGAGCGTGTGGTCGATCAGCATGTCGAGCAAGTTCAACTCGCTGCCATCTGCTAAGATTACTCGTAATTTTTATTGTTTGTACTTCTAGTTTTTTACGAAGTTTTTTGATCTCTTTTTTCATGTCCATATTTGAATCAGTGGACATTATTTCCATTTCGATAATCTTTACTTCAAGATCGTGAAGTGGTTTTTCGAATTCTAAAACTGTTTTTGCCATATTATTTCCCTAAAAACGCCTTGATGATAATTTCCAGATCAAGCAGTCCTGAATGATTGTGAAGATAATAATTCAATAAAGAATATCGCTCTTCCTCGCTAAGCTGTGATCCACCGCGAACGGATTCAAGACTAAAGATACCACGTTTAATATCCCACCCCTTATCACGTAGATCAAGCGGTGAACCTACCAGGCTCAACTTTCCCCGAATCACCTGCGGAAGCAAGCTTAAATTGCTCCAAAAGTTCTCACTATCATTAGAGCTACGGTAGGTATTGTAATTTTTGTCAAGAATCGTTGTTTTGTGCAAGATCATACCCCGCCTTCTAACAACATAATTCTGAAATGGGCGAACAAATATGAATAATAAAGGGGCTATAAGTATATCCTCAATTCTTTTGACGAGTCGAGAGCCGGCATGATAATATTTAAAATCCATGTCCACAAACTGCACGGTCTGAAGGTTTTCCACGCCAGACTTCCCAATGATGAAGGATAAATTTCCAGGGACCAGCTTGATTTTGACGCCCCGCTGGCTTAAAACAGGTAAATAATTAAAAAGTTGCTTCAATTCAATATTGTCGGAGGTAAAAATTACATCATCAATTTTGTGGAAATCGACTAAGGCCAATAAATCCTCCACGCGACCAACTATTCTATCATCTATCCGCGCTTCACTGTCTGTAGCAACTATACCCACAGGCGTATAGCCAAGACCAAGATTTGTCATTAGTTTGGAGAAAATATCATTGGCACTTTCAAAATCACCTATAACCAGAGTGCGTTGCGTTCCCAGTTCATAATTTTCGGTCCGTCGGGATGATGCAACGATGCGCCACCCTGATATCCAGAACAGAGCACCCAGATAACTGATCAGCATCACAATTCTTGAAAACGCATAATCTTTAAAGAAGTAGGTCAGCGTTACATTAATGAGGAAACCCAGAGTTGCGGCAATAATTGAACGGCTAACTGAATATCTATAGGTTCTGTATAAGCCAAGACTTGAAGTGACTGCCAACCAGGTCCCCAGGTAGACAGGTAACACCACGAAATACTGGTCCAGGACTTCCAGCGTTCGAAATTTAAAATAGATAGCAATCAGCGTGAGTACCAAAAGACCAGCAAGGTCAAGCACAAAAGCTGCGCTATTTTTGCCAATTCTCGTAAGTATTGAAAGCAGATATCTCAGAAAAATGCCACCACGAAGTATCCAGTGAAGCGGAAAACGGCGACTGCCTTTAAAGTGTTTTCTGGCAAAAATATCCATGGCTTTGTAAAAATGTGTCAGCGTGTCCCATGCTGCAACTTTCGATGATTCACCCTTGTAATGAACGATACTGGTCTCCGGTGTATAAAAGACTTTCCACTCTGATTTGCCAAACCGATAGCACCAGTCAAGATCCTCACCATACATGAAAAAGGTTTCATCGAGCAGACCAACTTCTTTGAGTGCAGATCCTCTAATAAACATACACGATCCGCTAATCGCCTCAACTTCATAGCTCAGATCCGGATCCAAATGAGTCAAATTATATCGACCAAACCACTTAGATTTAGGGAACAGATTAGCCAACCCCAATAATTTTGTAAAAGCAACCCATGGTGTCGGAAAGCTACGGCGACAGGCCAGCTGCAAACTCCCATCGGCGTTGAGAATTTTACAGCCCAACATGCCAATAGATTTATCTGTTTCCATGGCCTGAATTAGTTTTGCAGGGGTATCTTCTTGAACCAGGGTATCAGGATTTAAGAGCCAGATATACTCCCCGGTTGCCTCTCTTATAGCCTGATTATTGGCTTTGGAGAAACCTAGATTTTCGGAATTTGCAATAAGATGAATTGAGGGGAACTGTTTTTTTAGCATCTCCAGACTGCCATCAACAGAATGGTTATCGACTACAAATATTTCAGTTTCAATTGTTTTTGTAGATTTGAGAATGCTCTCAAGCGCCTGCTGTAAAAAGGCTTTGACATTGTAATTTACAATAACAATGGAGAGCTTCATCGTAACCGCAAAATATGGAGTGCTTAAATTTTCCCTAGAATAGCCATCATGCGCAGCCACCAAACGCGCCATATAGCCTCGCGAACGATAGCGCTGGACATCTTGCTCTGCCCTACGGTACGATCAACAAACAATATTGGGACTTCCTTAACCCGATCCGGAGATTTGCGCCAGGCCCGAAAGTTCATCTCAACTTGAAATGAGTATCCATTGCTGCGTACTTTGTCCAACTGTATCTGTTTTAGAAATGGGACACTCCAGCATTTAAATCCACCTGTACCATCATTCACAGGCATTCTTGTAATGAATTGTATGTATTTGCTGGCAAAATAACTGAGCATGAGTCGCCGCAGGGGCCAATTCACAACACTGATACCATTTAAATATCGTGAACCTATGATAAGATCATTTGTTTTGATTTCTTTGAGAAACGTTTCTATCACTGCGGGATCATGTGAAAAGTCACCATCCATTTGTACCACTGTATCATATTCATGTTCAATAGCATATTTGAATCCGGCAATATAGGCAGTTCCAAGTCCAAGTTTTCCAGGTCGCTCCATGAGATGCAGCTCTGGAGTTTGCTTTTGTCTGTCTTTGATCAAATCTGCAGTACCATCAGGAGAGCCGTCGTCTACGATGAGAATATCGGTCTTAACGGCGAGCGAAAAGACCTTGTCAATTACCAGAAGAATATTCTCTTTTTCATTGTAGGTAGGTATTATTGTTAGGTTACGCGACATCCATCTCTTCCTTTAACAGAGCCAGTTCTTCATCAATACTAAAAATATCAATTCCCAGCTCTCTTTTCAATTTTTCACAAATCAAACCGCTCCGCATTGGCCTCGGCGCCCTCTGATTCAGGTCCACCGTTGAAATTGCATTAATTAATTCTGAGGACAACCCAAAAGTATTGGCAACCTTTAACGCAAAGTCATAACGCGATATGACCTCTTTTGATCCAAAATGCCAGACATCCCAGGCTTTTCGATCCAATATTGTCCTGATCACCTGCGCAAGTCTTCTTGCATAGCTTGGATTGTTATATTGATCATCTACAATATTGACAGGATTGTTCTGCCGGAGTTCCGTGAGCAGCCAATCAACAAAACTACTTTTGAGTTGAACACCATGCCCATACATAACATTTGGGCGGACAACGGCTACCTTTGCGCTTGATTCCAGCACCGCCTTTTCGCCTGCATACTTAGATTCAGCATAGCTGCCCCTTGGGTTGCAGATATCAGATTCTGCATATGGTCCAGCTTCACCATTGAACACGTAGTCTGTCGAAATATGAACTAGCGGAATATCCATCTCCAAACATACATCTGCGAGCAAGGCAGGAACATCTGCATTGATAGCAAATGCGATTTCCCGCTGATCTTCGGCACGATCCACATTTGTGTAAGCAGCGGTATGTATGATTACCTGAGGATTTACCCTATGGACATATTGCCTGAGTTCACGTGAATTATTCAGATCCAACTGTGCCACGCTGATATTGTGGCTGCCGGGATATATTCCAGGGTTAAGATCTATGCCACTGATCAAATGATCGTGGGAAAATTCTTTGACGAGATTTTGACTGAGAAGGCCGTTTATCCCCGTAATTAATAAGCGTTTTTCCAACTAGTACAATCCTATCATAATCTGGGTTCGTATTCCTAATCTGACTCAAATACTTCAGTGTCAAACGTACGAATAATCGTTTCCATCTGTCTTATGTATGGCAATTTAGCTTTGTCAGGTGCGTGAACGATCCCTGAAACCAAATAAATTCGATCTTTTACCGGTTCATAAAATCCATAGGCAATAAAGGGTCCGCCCTTGACCTCTTCTTTTGACTGCCAGAGTCCATAATATTTGATGGTTGAAGATTGTTTGAACCAGATTTGCTCCGCCCTTAAATAATCTGGATTGAGTGTTACCGAGCTCAGTCTACTGCCAAATGTGGATTTTAATAACGCATCTAGCTGGGATTCCAACGTTTTCTCATTCGCATTTTCCCAACTTACAACCAACCAGCGATAAGGAAAATCACGCCCCAACCAGATCATTTTCTTTTGAGGACTATTTTCAATTTCCACATAATCATGCATCATCCGCAAATAAAAGCCGTATTGGTTGAAGTAGCTTTCAGCAAGTTCAAACTGTTCGCCAGAACGATATACGAACGCAGTATTTCGCTCGAACATGGTCTTCTCAACAAAATTAAATAGTTTATCCTGGTTGACTTCCAGGCGACTTCGAAGATCTGCAACGCTGTTAGCAACAACAACAATGAGTGCCTGTCCGCTAGCATAGGGGTCCTTCTGATAAAAATAGCCCCTGGGATTCTTCCTGATATTTTTAAGCGTCGTATCCGGTAACATGGAGCGCACCTGGGGAGTAATTGAACTCGTGCTTTCAAGTCTCGTCAAAATCAGGATGTTTTTATTGAGTATATTGGAATTTAAGTCGGCTGCATCAATGCGTCGGAATTGGTATAGCGTTTCAGTAGGAGGTGTCTGGTAGATTTTTCCGAAGGTTTTGGCGAGAATGGGTTCACAGGCTTCCCAGTTACTATCATCGCATAGGACAGTAATCACATCGTCGTAGCCGATCGCCTCTTCTTTTGGTCGCGCACAATTGGACAAAATTATAAGGATTGCCAGAGATGTAGATAAAAGTTGAATTTTCCTCATAATCTTACCCCTATTCTAATCAAAGCTATTGATCTCTAAATTATACATTTCGCTTTGTGGAAATAGCGTTTATTTGGTCACCAGTTCAAAATCAGCCAGGCCTTCTGAAATGGATACAGATGTTACCTTTACTTCAACAGGATCTCCCAGGCGATAAGATTTTCGAGTCCGTTTACCCGTTAAACTGTAATCTTTTTCACTGTACTCGTAATAATCATCTTTCAGACTACCAGCATGGACCAGACCATCAACGAACGATTCAACGAGTTCCACAAAGAACCCGAAATGAAGCACACCGGAGATGACACCCTTGAATTCCTGACCAATCCGCTTGCTTAAAAATTGGAGCTGTTTCATTTTTACATGATCTCGCTCTGCCTCTATTGCCACACGTTCTCTCTGGGAACAATGTTCTGCCAGTTCTTCCAATGCTTCCAGCGTGGGCACATTCTCGGGCGCTTTGGACAAATAAGACTTGAGCAGACGATGGACTGTTAAATCCGGATATCGTCTAATCGGTGATGTGAAATGCGTATAGGAGGAAAATGCCAATCCAAAATGACCCAGGTTTTCAACCGAGTATCTGGCTTTGGACATTGAGCGGAGGGCAAGCTTCTCAATAAAATGACGATAGGGACTCTCTCTGACCGCTTCAACCAGTGCCTGATAATCCTTGGGATTAACTGGACTTGAGATTTTCTGCGGGATTTTTAATTGATTTAATATGTTTTGAAGTTTATCGGTGTTGTCGGAAGACGGCGATTCGTGGATTCGATACATCCCCGGGAGCTTCATTTTTTCATATTTCTGAGCTAAATATTCAGCGGTAACTCGATTTGCAGCAAGCATGAATTCTTCAACCAGACGATGTGCCGTCAAACGTTTTGAGGGTTTAATATCGTGAGGGAAACCTGTCTCATCCAGGATGATGATGGGCTCTGGTAAATCCAGATCAATACTCCCCCGTGCTTTGCGCTCTCGGAATAAAATTTTACGCAACTTCTCCATTTCCCGTATTTCAGGAGATAAAAGGTGCTCCTCACCGAGGATAATGGCTTCAACGTCCTCATAGGTGAACCTTTGTCGGGAATGAATAAGCGATGGTAAAATCTTATAATGACTGATATTGCCACCCTTATCGATGTCCATCAAACATGACATGCTCAGGCGGTCTACACCAGATTTAAGGGAACACAAATCTGAGGCAAGTGCCTCAGGCAACATATGAATGGCAGACCCGACCAGATAGACACTTGACCCTCTTTTCCGGGCACCCTTATCGATAGGACTGTCAGGAGTAACATAGTGGGAAACATCTGCAATATGAACACCGAGAGTCCAGCCATCCTTTTTAACCTCAATTGAGACGGCGTCATCAAAATCCTGAGCAGTCTCAGGATCGATTGTGAAGCAGGTGAGGTGCCGAAGGTCTTCACGATTCTTTGTTTCGGATGACACGCTTTTTTGCGAATAGGAAGCCGCCTGCTCCAGGGCCTTTTTTGTCCAGGTTGTAGGTAAATGATGTTCATGAACGATCAGCGCAATATCAATTCCAGGATCACCAGGGAATCCAATAACGTCCTTAATCCTGACCAATGGTTGCGGGTGTCCATCCTCCCAATTAATTAATTCAACCGAGACAATATGGCCAGGTCTTGCGATACCTGGTTTACTGGTTTCGACTGCAAATCGCACTCGAATCCTTTTATCTTCAGGGACAACCCATTCACCAAAGCGGTCCTGTTGATAGACTCCTACAAATTCAGTCTGGTGTCGATGAATAACTTCAATGATTTCTGCTTCTTGTTTATCACCCTGCTGTTTTTTAAGAATTTGCACTCTAACCAAATCTCGATGAAAGGCATGCTGCATATGTTGCGCCCGCACAAAGACCTCTGAACCATCTTTTAATTCGACAAAACCAAAGCCTCTACTTGTAACAGCGAGGGTACCTGTCTTTTGGAGTAATTTTGACTTGAAGGCATATTGATGTCGACCTTTCTGATCGATATCACCTTTCCTGTACAGCTCAATTAGAACTATTTTTAACTCCCGATAATATTTTTCATTGATACTAGCCGCTTTCAATAAAACGCGTGGTCGGTACCAGCGGCCTTGATTTTGTTTGAGGACATCTAGTATTTTTTTTTGAATTATCGATCGATCCATGGAATTCCTCCGGAATATTCAAGATGTAAATAACTATTTCGCACATTTACTCCCCTATGACTTGCGAGAATCAATCTTAGAGGACCTCCCCCACTTCGAAGTTGAATTCCTATCCCGTACCCTTTCAACGACCGAATTGAATTGGATTCAGTATACAATCCCAAATCCATGAGGACAAGGAAATGCGCTTCACCACTCAGCAGCATGTGCAGATCATGCTGAAAACTCATAATGTTCTGACTGCGAAGTACATTTTCTTCATAACCACGGACACTATTGACTCCCCCGAGCGCCACCAATGTGGAAGGATCAGACGCATCAAAACTTTCGTTCTGAATGACAATCTGAGTCCTTTGAGACCCATAGAAGCGTTTATTAAAACTCAGCTCTGATTCAGATCTAAAATCAAATCTTCGAATAGACCGGGGCTCAAAGTTTATTTCCTGGGAAAGAGAGGTTCGCAACGAGATACCTGTGTGTGCAGCAAGGTTAAGGTTAACCTGTCTGTAACCTAGACCGATGAGTTGTTTCCGATCTGCTTTCCACTGCGGATTCGAGGCTAATCCCTCGAGAGTTATTATAGAATGTATATCTTCATATTGAAAAATAAGCGAATGTTCCCAATCCAAACTCCAGTCAAGTCCAAAGAAGGTTTCGACAATCTGATAATTTCCATCTACCACTTCTCTTCCAAACTTAAAGACTCCCTTCAAAGGCAATGCAATTATCCAGGGATGCTCATAACCTAAAACAAATGATTCTGAATTCGTCCTCAGTCGTTTCCACTGCAAACTGAAAGATTTGCCTCTCCCGTCAAAATTTGGGACGTAAATATTGACATGCCCGAACCAGGCCACGGTATCAGCGGTTGAACTCTGGTTGAAACTGACCAGGGCTGCGGCTTTTAACTCTGGTCTATTTTTCACCCGGTAGTTCAAATGATATAGATCGTTTTCATCCATGCTAATACGTGAATAGCTTGATACTCGGTATCCAAGACCGCCAATTCTGGCCTCGCCATGTCCAAGCTTATCAGCAGCGATAGTGTTTAGACCCATTGTAAATTCCTGTTTCAGATATCGACCATCCTTAGCTGATAATCCATTAAAATGAATATTGCTGATGAATACGACTTCACCGGGATGCAGGATAGCGATAAGCGAACCAGGAGACGATTCAGAGTTCTTTAACTCAAAATATGCATCCCAATGTCCAGACGATTGATAAGGCTCAAGACGGCTAAGTAAAACTGAATCCAATTGGGAAGCGTGGATCGAAATAGTATCCTCACCCACGTCGCTTTTAAGGACTAAGGAAATATCCCCGGCTCGTATTCCAGCGTGAATAAAGAGAAAAAGACCTAATATGCTTAACGTTTTTACCACTAGAAGTGGGTCCGACCTTCTACGCGCAGAAATTGTTCAGCCTCGATATCCCCGCGTTGTTGAAAACTATAGTTCATGGATAATTGAAATCGACTTGAAAAGGTATAGCGGGCATTAATAGAGTACTTCCAGTTATCTCCTGGTTGTCTGCCGGAAAAGACAGAATAGGGAATCCCGGCAACACTCGCATCAATTCGGGAGGCCGTTAGCTTTTGATCAATTCTGCCTCTTTGTCTGATTCGATAATTATAGTCAATTCCAAAGAACTTCTCAGTATAAATCTGATCTAATTGAAGATCCTCAATTTCGGAATGTCTGAATAATAAATTGAGTTTTTGGTGGGGATTTATTTGAAAAGCATACTCAACAAAAGGTCTTAATGCATTCCACTTTTCCACCGCCAGGGCATTATATTCCACATCTCGACCACGCCTTTCGACCAGGACCCCCACTTTCGATGAACTTTTATAACTCCAGAGTAAATCGACCTCAAACTCATGCGAACTAAATTCATTCGATTCATTGCCATAATTATAGAGTGTCGATCGGTTTGCAGTCGTTTTGCCAGCATAATTCAGTTTTTTTAATAAATCTTTCCGGCCTGTTTGATAAAACAAATCCACACCCAGCAGCGTTTGGCTCTGAATAATTGATTTTGTGTCAACCTGCAGTTTGAGCTTTGATTCGTAAGCCAATTTGCTTTTGATACCCTTCCTGTCAGTTTTCCCATAGCCTGCAGAACTGTACTCTACTCTGGTTTTATTCTCGAATTTCCTGACTTGCTCTTCAATTTCAGAAAAAACCCGCTGTCTGGCGAATCGACCTCCATCCATTGGGATATAATCCATGATCAGTGGATCAAAGCTGTAGTCTCCATAACCTGTGTCAACCTCGATATAGTGGTATTCATATTTGGGGATATGTTCTTCGTCAATGAGATAGGATTCTTGAAATCGGAGCTGATTGTCAAATGCTTTTCCGCTTAACTTGAAGTTCCCTAAATAATAGCTATTGGCCTTGGTACTGTCATTTTTATGCTCACGATATTTAAAGCTGATGCGCCCCTGACTGTTCATTAAATCACTGAATGAATATTCACTCGACCAGTCCTGACGTAACTCTGTCCAATTCTGGATTCTTTCCGCTGTTAAAAAGGAACCTGATTCTGGATCCAATCTGTAGTCCATGCGTCTATCATAGATAAAATTTATTAACTGAGAGCTTGACCATCTATACATTACGCCTGCACCCGTTTTCAGATGATTGTTAGAGGGATAATAGGGACTATGAACTCCCTCCTCAATGTTCATGTTGATTTCTGTCGTAAACCGTCCAGATTCGAGCGTAGACTTAATATTGTGGTATTGACTCGTGGATGTATCTCTTGTGGTAATAGAAGAGCTTATTTCGCCTTTTAGAGCCCTCTCCGGATTGGTTTTAGCTACAATCATCACTTGTTCACCTACTCGTCCGCCAGATCGATAGAGCTGAGACACTGATCCTGTTAAATAGCTGTACCGCAGAGCTCCAAGCCGTATTGAAGCTGAATTCAGTCGCTCCTCCTCCTCAACCCGTGGCGAGAGTTGCCATAGCCGATAATATTCAAGTGTCTCAAGGGCATCATGAGACACAAATCCTGACTCAAAGTATTTATTAGCAAGTTGAAGCTCGTAATATTTTCCAGTGTTGCGAAGATGAAGATCCCAGGCCACTTGATTCTGAGAAACTCGAGATTCGGCGTATAAATTCTTTACACCCTGGGAAACGCCCAAATCGAGGTCGACATCAAATTGATTAACACGTACCTGGCTGGATATAGCCAATACAGAACGTGATTGAGGTGAAATATATTTTTGGGCAGGTAAATATTCTCCTGTGAGTGTATCGTGAACGTAATAGCTCCCCGAACTATCTAATACTTTGCGATAGCGCCCTTCAGCGAGTCCCACATAGGAAAATTCAGACGCATAGTTGCCCTGTCCAGCACCCCTGAATATCAAGATTCCCGAGTCGTCCAAATCATATGATCCATTTACAGTATCCGCGATAATTCCGCTTACCCAGGCAGTCGCAACCGTATCAGATAGCCTGCTGAAAATATCCTCTAGATCATCCGTTTCAATATTTCCCAATGGATTCCGTTTATCATCCTTCAACTGCTGCCAGGATGCTGAGAGATACAGGGCAGATTTATCTTTTTCTCCCAGGGAAAAACCGCCACTGACGAGCTGTTTCCCAAATGAATAGGAAGCCAGATAAATATCAGGGACATATTCAAACTCGACACTGATGCGAGAATTGCTGGAGAGGATACTTTTTTGGGTAAAATAGATTTCTGCAGCATTATAATCGATGATGTAGTCATCGTCTTCGCCACGTTGCAGTAACTGATCGTCAAGTTTGACCTTTTCAGAACCAGCCAGAACGATAATGAACTTCTCTCCATTTTTTCCACTTAATCGATAGGGTCCTTGTTTACCATCCTTCCCTCGGATCTGTGCTAAATGATATTTACCATAACTGAAACCCAGAGCAGTATTCATTGATGCATGTTCAGAATTTGCCTTCAATGTGATTCCCTCGATGGATCTTTCCAGTTGGCCATACTTTCCATTATGAAGTCGAATATCGATGTCACCGACTGAAGCCTGCAAAGCAGGGCCGTCAATACTGACCATCACGCGGTCGAATTCGTTTAGTCGGCGCGTATTTCCAATGGGTTGAATTGGTGAGGTTTTGTCGGTCAGCACTCCAGAAACAGTATAGTTGTCACTCAGGCTGCCATTTATTTTTAAATACATACTCGATTGAAGTGAAACAGAAGCCCCGGTTGAGACCTGGATTCCCCTGCTAATGCTCCCCGTTGCTGCCAATCCATTATCAGCTTGCTGACTTTGATTGTTACCCTCCTGACCCAATCCATTCAAAAGGGTATCCTGAGTTGGAGTATAGGCAGGAAAATCTAAATTGTAGTGTTGTTTGAATTTTAATGTATCCCCGTCAATGATTAGTCTCACTGAATCAGGGGATGTATTCGAGACCGCCGTTTCATTTATTTGAGAGGCTGTAACAGATTCAAGCAATCCCCCAAATAGGATGAAAACTAAAAGTATCGATAAGTGATTGTGTATACAGGTATTCAAACGAAAGTAATTCTCTTAACCTCTCTTCCCCAATAGTGGAGATCTGAAGTAAACGAATGAAATGCTGGAATCGTTCCCGGAAACTGCTTTGTCCCTGCGGGCGGGTTTACCAGGTTTCTGCTAAAATGAGAATGTTGTAAACAATATGCGCATAAACACTGATGCCGTATCCCCGAAGATAAAAAAGGCTGCCCAGCAAGATGCCACCAAACACGCGCTGTGTAAAAACGGGAAAGTAATACATCTCTGTAAAGAGATGGAATGCGGCAAATATACAAGCAGCGCTAAAAATGGCAATTGGAACGGCAACTATCGGTTCAAATGATAACCCGCGTTGAAGAATTACCAAAATGGCACCTATCAGTACCAATCTGAAAATAAGTTCCTCAAATATTCCCGCACCAAGTGCAAGATTCATATTTGAGACTTTGTCTTCAATTGAGCTTATTTGAAGGGGTAGTTGAGAAAATAAATGCATGGATACAAAGAGAATGCTTGCCCAAAACATGCTTTCCAGAAGCATATAAACAATGTAATTGGCACGTATACCTGGTCGTTTCTCAATGTGATAACCTCTCCACATAACAGCAATAAAACAGCCAAGGAGGATGCCTGAAACCGCATAGGGATTGGTCAGGTGCAGACTTTCAAACAGATTTCGGAGTAAAATTTCCCCCGTATTGCGCATTTCAAAGAATGAGTCACGAAAGAGGATAAGAATTCCGATTTCATAGATCACCAGAACTGGCAGGGTCACAATAAGACTATAGTGAATTGTCCTGGAACTATTCAGGTACTGATGTAGAGATGAGGCTTTTTTTGCCATGAGCTACCGATTTCGTTAACGTATGAAGGGGTTTGAGTCCTGTTCGCTGAGAATCAGTCGTTAAGCTTTAGTACTGCCAGGAAGGCATCCTGAGGAACTTCAACGCGACCCACTTGTTTCATCCGCTTTTTCCCGGCCTTCTGTTTTTCCAACAACTTCCGTTTTCGAGTAATATCACCACCATAACATTTTGCCGTGACATTTTTCCGCAAGGCTCGAACTGTTTCTCTGGCAATAATCTTCTGACCGATGGAGCCCTGAATAGGAACTTCAAATTGTTGTCTTGGAATCAATTCCTTTAGCTTGGCACATAATCTACGCGCATGATCAAATGCTTTGTCCCGGTGAACGATTTGAGAAAGTGCATCGACTCTTTCGGCAGCTATGAGGATGTCCAGCTTCACCAGGTCACCCTTCCGAAAGTCAATGGGCTCATAATCGAATGAGGCATAGCCTCGTGAAGTACTTTTTAGTTGATCATAAAAATCAAAGATGATTTCTCCCAGAGGGATTTCGAAATAAATCTGGACTTTTGATTCATCTAAATAGTGGGTTGATTTATAAATTCCACGCTTATCGATGATCAGTTTCATCAGGTTGCCAATGTATTGTGGCGGGGTCAGAACTTCCGCCGTCACATAGGGCTCCATGATTTGTTCAATCTCGCCAGGCTCTGGCAAATCGCTTGGTTTGTCAACCATTACATGGCTCCCATCTCGGAGATTGACACGAAATTTAACATTGGGCTGAGTCGTGATAAGTTCTATCGCAAATTCTCGCTCTAGACGTTCCTGAACTATCTCCATATGGAGAAGTCCCAAATATCCTACTCTAAAACCAAATCCCAGAGCCCCCGATGTTTCAGGTTCCCAGGTGAGAGCAGCATCGTTGAGATTTAATTTCTCAAGCGCCATTCTTAGATTACTGTAGTCTTCAGAAACGATAGGATAGACACCCGAGTAAACCATGGGTTTTACTTCACGGTACCCTGAAAGAGCCACGGTAGCACCATTTTTCGCAGTGGTTATGGTGTCCCCAACTTTGATATCACTGATATCTTTTATATTCGCGATGATGTAGCCAACATCTCCTGCACGCAGAATATTACCTTTAACCTTTTTTAACTTGAAATAACCGAGTTCAGCAACCTCATGCTCTTCCTTACTGGCCATAAATCGCATGATATCCTTCGATGCCAACCGCCCCTCCAGAACCCTGACATAAGCAACGGCTCCCCTGTAGGCATCGTAAGTACTGTCAAACACAAGCGCCCTGAGGGGCAGATCATCATTTCCACTGGGTGCAGGGATTCGGGATATAACGCTCTCCAAAATATCGATAATGCCAATGTTCGCTTTTGCTGAAGCCAATATGATGTCATCTTGATCGCAGCCTAACAGGTCTACGATTTGGGATTTAACATTCTCTATTTGTGCTGCCGGGAGATCAATCTTGTTGATTATGGGTATTATCTCCAACCCGCTATCCACTGCCAGCATAGCATTACTAACCGTTTGGGCTTCAACTCCCTGTGCTGCATCAACAAGCAGCAAAGCACCTTCGCAGGCTTCAAGACTTCGGGATACTTCATAACTAAAATCGACATGTCCAGGCGTATCAATCAGATTCAGTGTATAGGTTTTCCCATCTTTTGCTGGATACTGGAGTTGGATCGGGTGAGACTTGATGGTGATACCCCGTTCACGCTCCAAATCCATATCGTCCAGAACTTGATTCATCATCTGTTTATCAGAGAGTGTGTGGGTTTCCTCCAATAATCGATCAGCAAGCGTGGATTTACCATGATCTATATGGGCAATGATGCAAAAATTTCGAACGTCAGATCTTAGCATAGGTTCCAATATACCCGCGATTGGTCGGTATCAAATAGGAAGCAGAATTGCACTGAAATCATATTCAGAATTTACATCTCCAGCTGGTCATCGTTTTTGAGATAACTTCTTCTAGAGCGTGTGACAAAAACAGTTGGATTGACAAATTATCAGACAGATTTGTTTGAGCATAAATACTGATTTATTATTTTGCTGAATCTTCCTAAGGAAGAATTAGAACTTTAAAAAGAAGCTATTGCCACCTTGTTTACTCAATTCGATACCAACCTCAGCTTCATGCGAGTTTGCTATCCTTTTGACAATTGCCAGGCCTAAGCCACGCCCTTGCTTCTCACCTTTTGTAAGTTGAACGGATCTTTCAAACACTGCTTCTCGCATCTCAGTGGGAATGGGAGTTCCATGATCCTCAATCCGCAGCACGATATGTCCGTCTTCCTCTTCGCCCAGGATCACATCAATCACTTTACCTTCATATGCATACTTTATCGCATTGCTAATATAGTTTTTAGGAATCTCAGAAATAATGGGGTTTGCCAATACAGTCTGCTTCAGGGGCAATTTAAGATTGATTTTCATATTCGCGGTGGCCAGCTGGGAATTGAATTCCTTTGATATTTCAGTGAGAAGTGCTACCAGATCTATCTCTTTGCGCCCGATTTTTTCTCCCATACTGAGTTTTGAAAGTACTGTAGCATTCTCAATCACTTGTAATAGACTGTCGCTACTCCCCCTTAAAACATCAAATAACTCATTGCTGCTGTCTTCGGCTACCAGCATTTCAGTTATTGAACTAATCACCCCTGCAGGATTTCTAAGATCATGGGTAATCACGTCTAGTAGAAGTTCCTTCATTCCATTAGCACTGGCAAGCTCCTCTGCCAATTCTCGCAAAGCTTTATCTTTTCGGGCCCGATCAATAGTTAATGCCACCTGGCCGGCAGCAAGATCCAGCAAGCGTACATCTTCTTCCTGATATTGAGTAATGCCATCGTATTCCTGCAGAACTAAGGCTCCAATGACTTCATCTTTAACCTTTAGTGGGATGCCCAGCCAGACGCTTGGGACATCTCCTGCAAGAATGACTTGGCCATCGCCAATAACACTGCGAATTTCATCCGTTTTGATATGCAGGGTCTTTCCAGATACTATGGTTTTGGCTGTTAAAGATACTTCAGGATCGCAGGGTATACTTTCTGGCATACCGGTGCCGTAATAATCACGCTCGAAAGGAAAGTAAATGGTATTCTTTTCCTTATTGAGCAAGGCCATAAAGAAGTTGCTCGTACTTATTATTTCACTGATAAATTGATAGATTTTCTCGTAGAGTGCTGAGACATCATTTGTTTTTATCGCGGCTGATGTAATGGCATATAGAACATCTTTAAGTTTTTGATCACGGAGGGCCCTTTCCTCTTCAGCTTTCTGGCGTGAAATGTCCTCACTGAGAGCAACGAAGTGAGTGATATTGTTGTGCAAATCTCTAATCGGTGCGATAGTCAATTTGCCCCACACCATTTCACCGCTTTTTTTGGAGTTGATTAATTCACCAGACCAGACAGTCCCATTCCTGATTGTATCCCAGAGCTCTTTGTAATAATTCTTATCGTGTTTTCCTGAGCTAAAGATTCGAGGATTTTTCCCGACAACTTCCTCTGCTGAGTAACCCATGATTGATGAAAACTGTGAATTGACGTATTCGATATCACCATCAATATTGGTAATCACAGTCATGACTGGGCTCTGATTTACAGCCTGGCTGAGTTTTCGTAAGTCAACATTAGCTATATTTTGATCTGTCACATCGAGGACATGACCTGTGTTTTTTATGGCTCCGCTGCTATCTGTATATGAGTTTGCAGAAACAAGTAATTCTCGAATTTGTCCATCGGGCAAAACAACGTCTATCTCATATTCAGAAGGAGCGGTTTCACCCCGTTGCCTGGCTTCATAATACTGCATCACGTTCTCTCGAGATGAGCCAAGATATTCATAAAAATTAGTTGAGAGTAATTCTTGCTCGCTGCGACCAAATATTTGACAGAATTTTTCGTTCACATACTCGAATTTAAAGTCATCATTGATAAGATAGATACCGGTAGTCGATTGTTCGACGATGGCTTTAATATGGGCTTCCGATTCATCTGCTTGAAGTTGCGTCCTGCGTTTTTCTTCTTTTAGGCGCAGGTTAATGATCCGTTGAGAAAAAAAGTGTGTCATATCAGCAATTACGGTTTCTTCACGACTGTATTCTGGTGCTTCAAACCCCCATTTATAACCGAATAGGCCAACAACCTCGTCTTCAATTAACAATGGAGCATAAAATGTGTCTGTCTTGAGGATGGAACTCATAATCGTATCAGGCATAATGAGTTTTTGGTCCCCAAAAGGAAATTGAGTTATCTCATGGCAATATTTTTTAAAAGCAACCTCATCAATTGAACTTGATATTGAGGCAGCTATACGACGGTTCGGATTTGACCAGAGCAGAACCCAATATCCATCAAATATCTTTGATGGTGAAAAAGATTTATCCAGATGTTGTAAGATGTCTGGAAGTGTATAAGCGGGTCGGATACCATTTAAAATTATATCCTTGAGTCGCCTGAGTTCATTAATTCGCAAAATCATCTGGTCGTTGGTGAATCTAGACAATGCAATTCGCATCATTGTATATGCAGCTTGATCATCAACAGGTTTGTGCAAAAAGCCATATGGATCTGCATCTTTAAGGGCTCGTGATATGTGGGCATCGTCTCCGTAAGCGGTAGCAAATATTACCGGGACGGCTTGATTTTCATGAATTAATCTTGCAGTTTCTATCCCATCGATATCCCCACGTAATTGAATATCCATCACGATAATATCAGGATTATTCTCAGTAGCAATATTCACAGCCTCTTTGCTTGAACCAGCAATACCGACAATCTCACAATTGTGTTGTCGCAATCTTATGGAAAGATCTTCAGCTGCAAGCCGTTCGTCTTCAACAATTAAAACTTTGATATGTATATTGTTTTCGTTCATACTTTTAAAATATTTCCAGAATCATCTCAACAATACGCTTAGGGACAATATATCAGTTAACTGAAGGCTCATTTGCAGAGCTCTTTAACAGTATCGGCCATTCAAAGGTTTTCTGAAAGGAATTTAACAATTCTCTGGCTAGCTTTTCCATCCCATCCAATAATTGGGTATCCATCGAGTCTATCCCCATCCATGATCGCTAAAATTTTTGTTTTGATGCCGGGCACGTCAGTACCCATTAAAGTGTTCGTCCCTCTTGCAAGGGTGATGGGTCGATTTGTGCTGGAACCAAGAGTTAAACACTGAACCCCCAGAATAGACGATTCTTCCTGAAGTCCCTGCGAGTCTGTGAGTAGCAGAGCTGAATTTTTAATTAGTTTTAAAGTATCCCAATAGTTTTGGGAACTGATGAATTGAAGGTTATCGGTAGATTCAAGAATAATTTCAGGCATCCCCTCAAGAACCATGGCGGTTTTGGGATGAAGCAAAATATAGATTCTGAGATTCTCCGATAGTTCCTCCAGCATGGTAAATAGAGCAGCGACGAAGCCCTTATTGCCAAGAATATGCTTGTGATGCAATGTTAGCATAATATATGAAGAAGGTTCTAATCCATATCGGTCCAGAATCGTACTCTCATCGGAAAAACCCAGGTTTCGAAAGACAGCATCTGCCCTTACATTCCCAGATTCAAACATACTTGCACTATCATAGCCCTCGCGGATAAGATTTATAACGGCTTCCTCACTGGCAGTAAATAAAAAGGAGGAGAGACGATCAATCAAGATATCATTCTGTTCTTCAGGGAGATGATTATCGAAGGAGCGAACGCCAGAATCTACATGAGCAATTTTAATATTGTGTCTCGCAGCAACCAGCGAACCGGCAAGTGCCGAATCTGAATTTCCAACAATCAGGACCAAATCTGGAGGATCCAGGTTGAGCTGAAGTGCGTAAGCTACCATGATCGAAGCTAAATTTTCAATCCCTTCACTCCTCGCGATTTCCAGAATTGCGTAAGGTATCAAATTTAATTGATCCAGAAGATCCTGGCTGAGTTCAGGATCATAATGTTGAGAAGTGTAGATGATTCGGAGTTCCATGGTATCTTCATAATCTTTAAAGGCATGCTCTAGCGCTGCTGCCCTGATTATGTCTGGCCGAACCCCAACAATTAAATCAATTTTCAACATAAAACTCCCTGGTTTTGGATAACCTAACCAAGATAAATAGCTTTAAAACGAATAATTCAGGTTTAGGGTATAATTACGATTGGCTCCCGGCCAGTAATATCCCTCATAATATTCATAACCAAAGGTCGCATATTCTGTGTCTAACAAATTATTTACGCGCAATTGAAACTCCAAAGCAGACCATGAGGTGTGTACGGAGACATCGGTAAGGATGTATGAGGGTATTGACAATTCATTGCTGTTTGCAAAATCAATAAACTGTTTACCAACATACTTTACTGACAGAAGCCCTTCAATGTTTTCGTTTAGAATATATCTAATATGAGCATTTCCTAAAATACCTGGGACATTCGTAAGCACCTTGCCTTCCAATAACCCATCGGCAAATTTATGCTCAGCCAGGCTTGAATTAAAACCCACATGGATCTTTTTTGTCAGATGCGTTTTTGCTTCGAGTTCGATCCCCCGATGGATGGTAAGATTCGCTGTCTCTACCCTAAAGCTTCCATCCTGGAAATCATAAATGTCACTCAGCAATTCATTCTGGTAGTCGATCTGGTATAGATTGATGGTAAATTTCTGGCTGCCACCAAACCAGACCAACCCGATTTCAGAATTTCTAACTATTTCAGACGGAGCCAGCTCAGGCGGCTTCTCCCAACCACCATCTGCCTCAATAATCTGAGCATCGGCTGGTTCTTTTTGGGCCGTTCCTGTGGATGCAAACACGCCCAGCCCATCCGATACCTCATACCGAATCCCAATCCTGGGATTGAAAAATGTCCAATCAGCTTTTAAATTCAGTCCCTGGGCATGGCCGATTTGCTCCTGATCGAGCTGCCACCAGATTCCCTGTGCTCTCAGACCCAGATTTACGTTGAGTTTTGGAGTCATCCTGAACAACATTTGGGCGAAGACTGACATAAGGCGCTTATTACCTGTGTAGGAATAGTATTCATAGGGATTGGGAAGTATCTCTGAGAGATCTGGATCGACAACATCATAGACCTCACCAAAATGTTCTCCTGTGTATTGTCTCAACTCCATCCCCATGTCTGAGCGCCATTTTTTTGCTTCATATGTCCATACAGGTGTGACACCATAATAATGATTATTAATCCATTTCCTCCGTAGCAGATCGGTTTCGAGCAACTTCTCTGTCGTGTCTGGATAGGCATCCATAATATCGAGATTGTAGCTAAAGAAATTCTCTCCGTAGCGCTGATCTTCATAGTAGCCCCTGCCTCGCACCAGATACAGAACGTTGTGTATAGCTGAATGATCATTAAGATATATCTGCGTATTTAGCGAATATATCTCCTGAAAATAATCATCTGTGAATGGAGTAGTCCAGGGCATTTTCCCTCGTCTCAAGTCTGGATTATCCAGATATTCCTGACTCACTCCATCCCATTGAAGGACACTAAATTCTTTTCCGAGGGTCGCCCTTGATTGGTTGGTAAAACCGGCTCCCCGTTGCTCCAGGCCAAACACAAGTGATCTTTGTTCAGATCGAGAATCGACACGGTATCCATCTGAATCGAGAATTGAGGCTCTCATGCTAAAACTCAGATTCTCACCAAATCTTAATCCAGATTTATATCCCATTCGATATTTTCTAGTATTGTATGAGCCCGCCAGAACACCGAGAGATAATGTCTCACTTTTGGTTTTTATCCCTGTATTAATATTGATTGAGCCACCGAAGGACGAAGCCCCGTAGAGACTACTTCCAATACCCCTTTGAATTTCAACATCCTCAGCATCACTTAGAATGTCACCATGATCCACCCAGTATACTTGATGACTCTCATTGTCGTTAAGTGGTACATTGTCAAGCATGACGGATATCCGGCTCTGATCAAACCCACGAATTGAAACGTACGAATAACCGGTTCCGTTACCTGATTCGCTATAGGCATGGACCCCGGCCTCTGAGCTGAGGATCATGGGAACATCCTCAACGGAATAGCGCTCACGTATTTCCGATTTATTGAGAATTGAATAGGCCACAGATGTAAAGCCCGGGATCACCCGATTGGATAACACGTTAATGCTCTGACCATGCAATATTATTGGTTTGAGATGAATTACATCACCCAAATCATCAACGGTCTTCCTAATTGTCTCATAACCAATACAACGAATGGTAAGACTGTCTGAAGTCCCAGGTTGAAGCTTGAATTCCCCATCCATATTCGTGCTGGTACCCTGAGATGTATTAAATATCTCAACCCCGGGAATACCCTCCCCGCTGTAGAGATCGACGACTCGACCTGTATAATTATTCGAAGTTGCAAAAAGATTTAACGAAATAGAAAGGGATAAAAATAGTACGAATATTGGTTTGGAATTCACGGTTTCTCCCTACGCTGGCATGACCCAGATCAGGTTCAAAGGGTTTGATCTCAGCCCGGACTCCATGGGAGTCGCCGGACACCCCGGTAACGAAACAATATACTTTGATGTGGCACATGGGGGTAATAAAAATGCCACCCGAATGGATGGCATCAATAAAAACAATTCTAAAAAGGAGCTTAGCCGATTACAGCATCCACTTTCGCTGTAATTTGTGGTTTCGGTACGGCACCGACTAACATCTGAGACACTTCGCCATTCTTAAAGATTAAAAGACTGGGAATACTGCGAATCCCATACTTTTGAGCAACTTCAGGGTTACCATCAACATCAAGTTTGCCGACTTTAAGTTTACCCTCATATTCGGTCGCTATCTCTGCAACAACAGGGGCAACCATTTTACAGGGCATGCACCATACAGCCCAGAAGTCTACCAGGACCGGCATTTCAGAGTTAATTACTTCGTCTGTGAAGTTAGCGTCCGTAAATTCGATTACATTTTCAGCCATTATATCTCCCTTGGCATTCCATTCTTATTTATAAAACCTGAAGAAGATAAATGCAATGCCAAGCATGTCAAGCACTAGAGTTCCAGATAATTCTTAAGCCTTAATCCAACGCAGGATTTCCGGCAGCGTGATCCTTTTTCCATATAAAAGAATCCCCGTTCGGAAAATTTTTGCAGCCAGTCGAATGCTTCCATAGACACTAAGCAGCATCAGTAAAATGGTACTGGCTACTTGTATAACCGTTGTTTCATCAACGGCAATTTTGATCATCATGAAGAAAGGTGTTACCGGTGGGATATAGCTTAGGAAATTGACCAGAGCAGAATTGGGGTTCTCGATTACGAGAGACCATAATACCATGGGTATAATGGCAATAAATGTAATGATTTGAATAGCTTGCTGAGCTTCCTGCTCAGAATCAAACAGTGCGCCCACGCCAATATAAATTCCGGCATAAAACAGATATCCGAGAATAAAGTATACGAAATACAGGAGGCCAATGGTTGGCGTGAGTATTGAAAGATCAAAATAACTTCCTGCCAGAATTCCCACTGTGAGATAGATGGCGGATTGGGTCAGTCCCAACAAACCGAGACCTAGTATTTTCCCACCCATGAGATCGTTATAGCTGACTGTTGACAGTAAAACCTCAATGACTCGTGAGGAGCGCTCTTCCAGGACGGCTCGAAGCAATAACTGACCTCCCGTAAATATGCCCAGAAAGAGCAAAAACATAAACAAGAATGGAGCGATAAAATCCGCAACAAGCTCTTCAGTTTCACGTTCTTCACCAGACCCAACCGCGTATAAAGCAATATCAAGATCAAAAAATAGCGCATCTATGGTTGATTCTGGTAATTGAAGATGGTCGACTCTATCTGCAATTAGAATATCCTTTAAATCCGATTCGATCACTTCACTTAGTCTGAATGTGGAGTTTGATCGTGAATAGTTGCGGAGTACTGGGTTCAGTCTGAAATCTTCAGGAATTACAAAATATCCATCCAGAATTTTTTCCTCAACCATGGCGTCAAATTGACTTTGCAATTCAGGAAACTCTCCGTTGGTCACAGCAAGATCCAATGGGCGATCTTCTCTATCTGCATAGCGTTCCTCCACAGCCAACCTGAGCTTTTCCCCAAAGAAATGGGTCTCATCTATCAAGCCATACTGTTTGGTCTCAATGCCTGCGCCTGAACTTGCCAGATAACCTGTGCCAAGCGTAATGACGAGGATTAGAATCGGCATCCCAAAGGTACCAATAATGAACCATTTGGAGCGGATTCTTCGGCGATACTCAAACCAGGCTATTTTGAGAAAGCTCATCCGTCGACTCCCGTAACGAGCTTAATAAAGATATCTTCAAGCCCCGGTTCAGCAACGCGAATTGACCTGACATCCATAATGGCGTTGATTTCTGCAATTAATTCTTGTTTGCTGCCCCGTTCTCCAATTTGAATATATGCAGATCCGGCTCTGATTTCAGCTTTCCGCTGCTGAAAATACTTATGCTCTAAATCCTTTGCTGCAGTGGGTGTAATCTGAAGTAATCTATTCTCGTGGTTTGACATAATTTCACTCAAAGGACCAGCTGTCACCAACTCTCCCTTATTTATGAGAGCAACATCATCACATAATTTCTCAACCTGATCCATTTGATGTGAGCTGAAAATGATGGTTTTTCCAGCTTGTTTCATTTCTTCAAGTATCTCTTTGAGCAGAAGTTGATTGACAGGATCCAGTCCGGAAAATGGTTCATCTAGTACGATGTAATCAGGATCGTGCAGAATTGTATTTATGAATTGGAGCTTCTGTTGATTGCCTTTTGAAAGCTCGGTGACTTTTGATTGTTTTCTGTCTCCCAAATCAAATCGAACCAACATATCAGTTATTTTTCTATCAGCATCCTCAACATTTCGTAGGTGAGCGAAATATTGCAGCGTTTCAAAAACCGATATTTTCTGATATAGCCCTCTCTCTTCAGGTAAGTAGCCAATGCGATGAGCAGCAGGTCGCCTGTCTGATCCATCAAATAAAATGGAGCCGCTGTCAGGCATGATAATGTTCATGAGCATTCTGATTGCTGTGGTTTTTCCAGCTCCATTCGGACCCAGAAATCCAAAGATTCGACCCTTCTGAACATTCATATTCAAAGCATCAACGGCTTTAACTGATTCGTATTGTTTCGAAATATTGATTAATTCAATCATAGGGATATCCGGAATACTGAAAGGCTTATAAAGTTGACATCAACAGTGAACGACTAAGGACGTATGACTCTCAAAAATGTGCGTTTCCCTGCTTTAATAACATACTCACCCGATTTAGCAAATGTAAAGTATTCATCCTCCACCTTCACACCATCCACACTTACGGCATTCTGTTTGATCAGTCTGCGGATTTCGCCTTTACTGCCAAATAAATGGGACAGATCCAGTGCACCAAGAATGGTTTCCTCAGTGGTTCCCAACAAAAGCTCGGGCATGTCATCAGGAATAACTTTTTTTATGAAAAGTTTATCAAATGCGTCCTGTGCGGCCATGGCAGCCTGCTCATCATAATACACTTTTACCAGTTCACGACCTAACTGCCGCTTAAAATCACGAGGATTTTCACCAGCTGCCATTTTTGTTTCAATGGTCTGTATCTCAGTCATAGACATATTCGTGGTGAGCGTGAGATATCTGATAATCATCTGATCTGGAATTGACAGGACCTTGCCAAACATTTCAGCCGGCGAGTCAGACATACCGATATAGTTATCATAGCTCTTTGACATCTTCTCAACGCCATCGGTACCTTCGAGGAGTGGCAGCGTCATGATTGTTTGTGGAGTTTGCCCCACCTTCTTCTGCAACTCACGTCCCATGAGTAAATTGAAAAGTTGATCGGTGCCACCCAATTCCACATCTGATTGTAAGTGAACTGAATCCTGGGCCTGGGCAAGCGGATACAAGAACTCGTGAACAGAGATGGGGGTTCCGCTCTTATAACGTTGTGAAAAATCGTCTCGCTCAAGCATCTGTGCGACCGTTACTTGAGCTGCAAGAGCAATCACCTCTGTAAAGTTCATCACATTAAGCCAGTCTGAATTGTGTACCACTTCCAGGCGATTTGAATCCAAAACTATGGATGCCTGCTCAAGGTAGGATTCTCCAAAGCTCCTGGATTCTTCCAGAGTAATGCTTGGACGTGTTTTATTGCGTCCGGTGGGATCACCGATCGAGGCTGTGAAATCCCCTATTATCAAGATTGCTGTATGTCCAAAATCCTGAAATTGGCGTAATTTGCGCAACACGACAGCATGGCCGATATGCAGGTCGGGACGACTGGGGTCTGCGCCAAGTTTAACTCTCAAGGGTTTCCCGTTTTTAGCCGCTTTCTCAAGCTGTTGTTCTAGTCCCTCAGGGGAAACAAATTCTTCAACACCCCTGGATAGAATGTCGAGTTGTTCTTTGACTTGTGGAAAAATCACGATTTACTCCGCCTTAATTATTCACGAAACTTTTTAGCGCGATCCATTTCACGATCAGCATCACGTTTCAGTGCGGTCTGGCGCTTATCACGTAAATTTTTCCCTTTTGCCAGACCAAGTTCAACTTTCAATTTTCCGCCTTTAAAATAAAGTGACAGCGGTAAGAGTGTATATCCCTTTGCCTCGATATCATGGCTAAGTTTTCGAATTTCTTTACTGTGAAGCAGCAATCTTCTCGGTCGCGTTGTGTCATGCTGATCAAAATCATTTGCAGTTTCCCAGGGAGAAATGTGCAGATTCATCAAGGATATACTTCCCTGATAATGTCTGGCATAGGCATCACTCATATTCACCTTACCTGCACGAATAGATTTCACCTCGGTTCCATGAAGGGAAATACCGGCCTCATATTTTTCAAGAATTTCATATTCATGGTAGGCACGTTTATTACGAAGTACCAACTTTATATTGCTTTGCTCATTCACGGCGAAAATTTATTCTTACCCATCCTGATAACAACCCTGCTTTTTAAGTAAGAGCATATTAAAGCACTGCTTTAAATGATTAAAATAAGGTATATGGAGAATCATATTCGTCTCGCCAAAAGCGCTTATTCAGTTGAGTATTACAATAAAACCGTCTTTAAGAATAATTCTATAAAAAAGACATCTATATCGGCATTAATGCCTTGGTGATCGCATAATAAGAGATTATAATAAAGTAATGGTTCAAGTGATATTTGCGACTAAGTAGGATAAGGTGATTTCGTTATGCCGCGGGAAGCTATCAAAAAATTATATTACTCCATTGGTGAAGTCAGTGTGGCCACAGATTTGAAACAATACGTGTTACGGTATTGGGAATCTGAGTTTCCTCAACTGTCTCCAGCAAAAAATAGGGCCGGCAACAGGACCTACCGCGAAAAAGACATTGAACTTGTCAATTTTATCAAAACATTACTTTACGAAAAAAAGTACACCATTGAAGGTGCCCGGCAGAAGCTGAAGGAACTTCAAGACAATGGGTTGGCCCTGAATATTCTCAGTCTGGAAGATCATGTTCCCACTCCCCAACCGAGTGTAAAGATACAGCCTCCTGAAGTGCAGGTGCCTGTCTCAGCTCCCGTTTCAGTTGCCCCCTCCAATATTGATCCAGAGCATTATCGGAAATTTTTAACAAAACTCCGCACAGACCTCAAACATCTGCTTGAATTAATAGACGCTTAATATTTACATCTCGAGGCATTGCTTGCTTGATTCAGAGTAATCAATGACTTTAATTAGGCCGCTTTAAATATCGGAACGTAGCGCAGCCCGGTTAGCGCGCTTGACTGGGGGTCAAGAGGTCGGGAGTTCAAATCTCCCCGTTCCGACACACATTAAACCCTGCCTTTGGTGGGGTTTTTTAAAACCATCAATACACAAGAGCTCGGTTAGCGCGTCCCGACAAGCCTGTCGGGAAGGTCGGGAGTTCACCACGAACGAAGTGAGTAGAGGCGAGGGAGCGCAGCGACGCTCAGCCAAATCTCCCCGTTCCGACACTAAGATGAAGCTCTTTCACAATTGTGGAGGAGCTTCTTTCATTTATGGTGGGGTCATCCCAATTTCCGTCTTAATCAAATACTCTTTTTACTATCCCGCTCAGCCCAGACGTGTACTAAGAAGGTTAGAGCTTATTTGATGGTCAAAGCTTCCTCATGCTTGATTCGCCAGAAAAGATTTTAGCAGAAAATACATAACAATAATAACGACCACGAGAGCCAATAAACCTGTGCCCATTTCTTTCAACGGGGATTAATTCCGACGATTTTTGATTGGCCGAAATAAATCGACCAACAACTCAGCAAAACCGAACAATACTTGAAAAAAGTGATCATTTGGTAAGAGTAAGCTGTCAGAATCGTTACACTACGCCTACCTCACCCACTTTATGAGATCATCTGACCTGATCCAATTCACATATATCTCAGAAGTTTGTGTACATCAATGCCCCAGGGAATGCTGGAATATTGTTCAGAGGGAATACTTACATAAATGTGACCTCTTGGTTGTCATCACCTCCCCCATCAAGGATTAATTATTTTAAACGAGATCTGCCGATTGTATAGAATCTTAAGGAACAAAAAGAAATTAATATCATATATTGATACAAGACTTTACAAATCCATGGAAATGAAATTGGATAATCTTTAAAAGGAGAAGAAAATGACTTTAAAGGAAAAGCTGGAACTACTCTGGAAATACCTACTGCTGGCAGTGCTTGTATACGCTGTTGCCCAGATGGGTAATTGCCACCGGTCAGGAATGACGGCTTGCGGCAGTGGTCAAAGCGGTCACGATATGATGTGGTTTGGTAATGATGGTGACATGGATATTGATGTTGAAAGCTTTGGTGAGGGCGATTCATCTATTCAAGTAATTATTAATGGCGAAACCGTTGATCTTAAAGATATGGAAAAAATGGGTAAAAATATCTTTGTAAAAAAGATGCATGGTTCTGATGAGCACAAACAGCACGAGAAGAAAAACATTAAAATTATTAAGAAGAAAATTACCGACAAATAAGATTGTTATAATTCAGAATATTAAAAAAGGCGGATTTATAAGTCCGCCTTTTTTTGGTTACCAATCAATATTTAGATTATTTTGAAAACACCGCTATAGCAGACATCACTTCCCTCTCTGTCGTTGTGCCAGCGGGTCGATTTAACAACACCCCATTCACCACGAGGGCAGAAGATCCCCCACCATCCAGATTAATGGCGTCTTTGCAGCCGATATCCAAGAGGATGTTCGCAAGCTGTGGCAGGTCCACTCCACGACTAACAAGCTGTCTACCATCCACCAGAAGCAGTATTAAATTACCGTTTTTAGTAATCCCTGCAGCCGTTCGGGGATGCACTTGAGGAATACTGGTTCCAAAAAAGACCTCTTCGTCCACCGGGATAAATATTTTTCCATCTCGTAAGAGCAGAGGCCCACCACCCAGAATATCTCTATATGTCCATAGCTCACGATGGTTTGTGTCAAGCTGGGTTCCTGGATGCTCTGGGATATTGTAGATCGGACGGTCCCAGCTAAACACCGAATCACCACTACTGGAGACCCAATTGATATCAACCTTATCATCCTCATCAAAGCCAATTGCCGCTCGATGCAGATAGAATCTTTGCTCCCCACGTAGAACGGAGTTGGTCGCTGCATGTATCAATGCGTCATCCACTCTGAGAATACCTACGTGATCAGCTGGATTTAAATCCATTCTAAAATATCCACCGTTGATCATTACAGGCACTCTAAGACGATTTGCAAAATCCGAAATGGTTTCGCGTCGATCATCATCGGATGAGACGACCACACGGCTCTCAATCTGCGGAAGAGACTCCTGAACCTTTACATACCAGGCTCTGATATTTTCTCCTGAATGGATAGCCTGGAAGACCTCAATACCATCTGGCAGGTCTCGATTGATCGAATCAATGGCTGTCCATTCGAGCTTAAAACTGTTCAGATTCGTAGTGGATTGCTTATTCGAATTACATCCGGAAAGCAAGATTGATGCAAATACTATAGTTGATAGCTGTTTAAACATGAGATTTAATATAGGCAGAATTTTTGAAATTTATAAATCTGATTCTGTTTTCACTGGAATATTTTTGGCCGTATTAATTAAGATTACTGCAACAATTGACAAAATGCCACCTACAAGGACATTCACCCGCAGTGGTTCATCAAGTATCAGCATACTAAAAAGCATGGCGCTCACTGGGACAGTAAAGATAAATGCTGCAGCTTTTTCGGATCCCAGCCTTGAGGTTGCAATAAAATAAGCAGTCGTTGCAAATGCCATGGCACCTATGGATACGGAAAATAGATTGATCCAGAATATCCAGTCCAGTTGAAACACGGAAAATATACTTTCGTCTCCGATGAATAATAAGGCTATCAATGAGCTGGATAGATAAAGCCAAAAGCTGTAGGTTAATGTACTCATATGCTTATTGATATCTGAAGAAATCCAGGTGAGGAAGGCCCACGTAGCTGCACACATAACAAAGTATTGGTTTCCGCTCTCAAAGACAACAGACCAGCCTTCATGCCAGATATTTAGCAAGATTGATCCGCCCAATATCCCCAGCAGCATACCGACAACGGATCTAACTCCAGGTTTTTGTAAACGAATGAGCGATATGAGTGCAAAAGTTAAAATTGGATTGAGAGTGGTGACGAGTACGCCACCAGCGCCAGCTGCTCCTAAATGAGTCCCGGTAAAATAGAAGTGGTTGTATAAAACCAGAAAAACTGCACTGGCCAGAATAGGTGGAACTCCTTTAAGGGAAACTTGCCAGGGCGTTTTCCTAAAGAATAGGACCAGCAACATAGCTAGTGCTGCTATAAAAAATCGCCAGACCATCAAAATGGGTATCGTCGTGTAGCCGCCCAGAATTTTGCCATTGGTCCAAGACAAACCCCAACTTGCCATCGCAACAATCATAATGATATAGAGTAACGTATGTTCAGAACGTTTCATCGTTCCAGTTTAATCGAAACTTGAAATTTAAAAGCTTAGAAAATAATATTTTTGAAAAGAAATAACACAGCCCCCACTATATCTGAATGTGTGGGGGCTGTGATCGAACCAATAAATAACTTTATTCTGTTGCAGCAACGTATGCTGGATATTCAGGCTGAAACATCCTTTTTTCTATAAAGGCAGCAATGTTTTCAGGTCTTTCGATGCGCGCCAGCCCATTTTCAAAAGCCATTTCACATATACCTGCAGCAATGGTGGCTGAGATTTTGCGTATCTTGCGTAAATCTGGATATACCGTGCCGAGTGCTAACTCTTCATCAGTCACCATTTCAGCAAGGGTTTTTGCAGCAGCATAGAACATGGCGTCGGTTACTTTTGTCGCCTGACATAATGATGCCCCCAAGCCCACTCCTGGGAAAATGAACATATTGTTGCCTTGACCGGAAACGTATATTTTCCCTTTCATACGCACGGGATCAAACGGACTACCACTTGCGAAAATGGCCTTCCCATCAGTCCAACTATAGGCTTGTTCAGCGCTGCATTCAGATTTTGAGGTGGGGTTTGACAGAGCGAAGATAATCGGTTGCTCCGAGTAGTTCAGCATCTCTTTAACGACTTCTTCAGTAAAAGCGTGTCCCTGACCGCTTACACCGACGAGAATCGTAGGTTTTACAGCTTTAATAACCTCCAACAGGGTTTTTATTTGCTCTGCATCTCTTGCGTACGGAATCTTATGGTCCTGTAAAGGTCTTGAGCCATTTTTAACAACCAGACCCTGGCTGTCGATTAGCCAGAATAATTTCCGGGCATCAGTCTCCGTCATTCCACTTTCTTCAACAATTCCAGCTACAATCATATCGGCAATACCAACTGCTGCAGAACCTGCACCGTAAAAGATGATCCGTTGATCGGCCAGGTTTTCAGACTTCATTCGCATACCACCCAGTAACCCGGAAAGCGCAACTGCACCGGTTCCCTGTATGTCATCATTGAAACATAAAACCTTATCTCGATACTTGTTCAATAAAGGGAATGCATGATCATTCGTGAAGTCCTCCCATTGAATCAGGGCTTTGGGCCAGCGATCCTGGACGGCGTCAACAAACTCATCCACAAGGTTATAGTATTCTTCATCATCGCCACGTTTTTGATGGAGTCCTAGATAAAGTGGATCATCGAGAAGAGCTTGATTATTGGTTCCGGCATCCAGGAGTATTGGCAGGGTTTTGCAGGGGTAGATTCCACCTCCCGCGACATAAAGTGCTAATTTTCCTATGGGAATCCCCATTCCATTTGCACCGAGATCGCCAAGCCCCAGTATCCTGCTGCCATCAGAAATGACGATAATATCAATCTCATCCTGTTTCCAGTTGTCAAGCATGCTGCGGATGTGATCTTTGTCGTCGAGACTGATATACATCCCCCGATTTTTACGATAAATATGACCGAATTGCTGACAGGCAGCTCCAACCACCGGTGTATACACGATGGGAGTCATTTCCATAAGGTTCTCTGTAAGAACCTTATAGTAAAGCGTTTCGTTACGATCATGGAGACTGGTTAAATAAATAAATTTTTCCAGTGGATCGGTTTTCCTTCTGAAATTTTCAAGAACTCGCAACACCTGTTCATCGATGGCCGTTACCTTTGGCGGAACCAATCCACGAAGTCCTAACTGTTCCCGTTCTTCATTGGTAAATGCGGTGCCCTTATTTAAGAGCGGTTCATTAAGAATATCGGTGCCTCTAACAATAACCTGAAGGGGCTCATCCTTGCTTTCCAAATGATACCTGCGTGTTTTAACCATTGCCATAATACACCCCTTTGCTAGTAATGAAAATATAGTTTACTATACTCATCTTATGATTATTTGCATTTATTGTCTTTGATCATTTACTCAAAATTAACAATTACGTATAAATGCTGCAAACATGGCACCATTCATGCAAATATAGTGAAACAGTTATTAATTATTTCAGGCTTGAATCGATTCAAAATGAGGGGAGAAAGTATGGAAATTAAAAATCGATGGTTTGTAGTTGTGGGAGCAGTTCTTATCCAACTTGCCCTTGGGGCAATCTATGCCTGGTCTGTTTTCACACCCTCTCTGGTTGAGGCGGGATGGTCAAAAGCAATGACGCAGGGTGTGTTTGCAACCGGGCTCTTCTTTTTTGCGATTGTGATGGTAATCGCTGGACGAATAATGCCCAACTTAGGACCACGCAAATTAGCAATGGCCGGTGGTTTTGTTTTAGGGTCAGGGTATTTGCTGGCCGGACTATTTGGCGGAACAAATTTTATTGCACTGACGATATTCATCGGCATAATTGGTGGTGCTGGAATAGGACTTGCCTATGTCGTTCCCATCACTGTGGGGATGCGCTGGTTTCCCGACAAAAAAGGTCTCATCACCGGGTTGGCAGTATCAGGGTTTGGTTTTGGGGCAACCTTATGGGTTAAACTTGCAGGGTCATGGGGCAGCTTGATTGCCCTTTATGGCTCAAGCACAACCTTTACTACTTTTGGAGCCATATTTATGCTCATGATTCTGCTGGGGAGTGTCTGGATGAACTTCCCGCCCATAGGTTGGCTACCAGAAGGATATGTTGCCCCAATGACCGCCAGCGGAAAAGTCAGCTCTGACGAAGATGGCTTCAATAGTAGAGAGATGCTGAAAACACCACAATTTCACTTTATTTCAATGGCCTTCGCCTTTGGTGCGAGTGCTGGCTTGATGACCATCGGCCTTATGAAGCTATGGCCAATGGTTGCACTGACCGGTAACGGAATAGACATTGTTGCTGCAAGCGCGATTGCTGGCACAGCCATGGCCGTTTTCTTCTCACTGGCAAATGGAATTGGAAGAATCGCCTGGGGCGCCATCAGCGATAAATTGGGGAGAAGAATGTCCATCATTATCATGATGGCCACGCAAGGAGTCGTGGTCATCTTATTTCAGTGGATGGCTGGGACGCCAGCATTATTGTACTTAGGTGCCACCTTAATCGGTTTTAATTTTGGCGGAAATTTCTCACTCTTCCCCACTATTACTGCTGATACATTTGGCAGTAAATTTATTGGTCAAAATTATGGCTGGATTTTTCTGGCGTATGGTTTTGGTGGAATTCTTGGTCCCATCATGGGTGGTTGGTTAGGCGACAGGGGCAATTTCCCGCTAGCTTTTACCATTTGTGGGATACTGTGCATTATTGCGGCAGTTATCATGTCGCAAATTAAACCGCCCATGAAAACAGTAGCTGCATAACAAAAATTATAATCAATAACTAAAAAGGAGGTAGTTTCGGCTACCTCCTTTTTTTGAATTCTGATTTAATTAAGCGGATCAGGTAAGGATTCTGGCAATAATCCTGGAATCAACGACTGCAGTAAGTTCAACATCCATAATTCTGTTTGCCAGATTCACTTCATTAGAGACAACATGGACTTTTAGATAATTTTCTGTCATTCCTGATATTTGACCATTGTGCTGGCCTTCAAAGAGAACCTTCCGGGGTAGGTTTAACTGCCTCAGGGCAAAGGCCATATTCTTCTTTTGGGAAAGATCAGTTAAACGCTTATTGCGTTCTTTTCGCTCTCGTAAGCCAACTTTCCCTGCTAAAAGAATTGCGTCAGTATTGGGTCGTTCAGAATAGGTAAAGACATGCAGATAGCTGATATCCAGATTCTCAATAAGGGAAAACGTCTGTTCAAATTCGATTTTGCCTTCGCCAGGAAAACCCACGATAACATCACTTCCGATCCCGGCATCAGGCATTTTTGCACGAACCGCTCGAATTCTATCCTCATATAGTTCCACTCCGTAGCGACGTTTCATAAGACCCAGCACCTTATCAGAGCCAGCCTGAAGAGGAATATGAAAATGCGGCAAGAAGCTTCTGGATCTTGCAACAAAATCTATTATTTCATCTGTTAGTAAATTTGGTTCAATGGAGGATATCCGGTAGCGGTCTATACCGGGGACTTCATCTAATTGTTTCAAGAGGTCTATGAGAAAATAATCCGTCCCAAAGCGATAGTCCCCTACATTCACACCAGTTAGAACAATCTCTTTTACGCCAAGTGAGGCGATCTCTACTGCCTGTTGAATGAGGATATGCGGTGCAATGCTGCGACTTTTACCACGAGCCATGGGGATGGTGCAATAGCTACATGGATAATCACACCCATCTTGAATTTTGAGAAAAGATCGTGTTCGATCTCCAACTGAATAAGAAGGTGTACAGCCATGAATGTCATCCAGCTGGGCATCCTGAATAATCAGCGGTTCGTCAACACTGGACTCGAAATTGATGTGCTGGAGAATGTTAAATTTTTCCTTGGCACCCAGCACAAGATCAACTGCTGAGGATTCCACGATAGCATCAGGTCTCAGTTGGGCATAACACCCAATTACTGCAATCTTTGAATGTGGTGAACTTCTTTTTGCACGATTGACTATTTTTCGAAATTCGCGATCGGCATTTTCAGTGACCGAGCAAGTGTTGATCACATATAAATCTGCTACCTGGCTAAAATCCATTTTTTCATAACCTGCAGCTTCGAATTTTCGAGCTATAGTTGATGTCTCTGCATAATTGAGTTTACAACCAAGAGTGTGAAATGCGACCTTTTTGCTTTCTTTTTTCATCGATCTATTATAGTCATCTTTTCAGCAGGAGAAAGTCGATTCTACGAACAGTAGTATTGAATCATACGCGTATTTGTATTACATGTACCACACACATTTATCATGGATTTCTATTCAAAGCTGACCCGAATTCAGTTTGATTTATTTCCGCTGAAATTAATTTAAAATCTCAATGAAATTAGGAGATCAATAATTCATGCATGAGCTCACTTTCTTCCGGACCTGGCTTCCCGTGATTTATCTTTATGTGGTTGGTGGAATCATCTTTTCGACGGGGATGTGGATAATTTATAAATCAAAATCTATCAAACTTTCGCGACCCGTGCATAAACGTTGGTTCTATGTACTGTTTTTCGGGTACTTCTATTATTTGGGGATTCATACTTTTCTAACATACGCAGCACTGAATTTCTAGGAGATACTCATGGAGCAAGCCATACCAACCACACCGATCTTCTGGATTATCATAGGCGGATATTTTGTTCTGATTCTGGGATTCGGTTCCTACTTCGCCAAATACAACAAAAACACCAATGACTTCTTTTTTAGTGGTCGCCGATTTTCATGGTGGCTTATCACCATGTCTATTGTTGCCACAGGTGTCGGATCTCATTCATTTCTAAAATATTCGGCTAAAGCTTTTGAGCATGGATTTTCATCAACCATGACCTACATGAATGATTGGTTCTTTTTACCATTCTTCCTATTTGGCTGGTTACCCATCGTTTATTACACCCGTATTCGATCAATCCCCGATTATTTTGAGAGACGTTTTAATCGAAATGTGCGCATTCTGGCAACAATAGCTATACTCGGTTACATGATAGGTTATATCGCCATCGGTTTTCTGACTATGGGAAAAACCCTTGAGCCTCTTCTCGGCTGGGATCTTTATACCATCATCTGGGTGGTTGCCATCGTGGCAGGTATTTACATCACCTTTGGTGGACAGACTGCTGTAATATTTACCGACCTCGCACAGGGTTTTGTCCTCATTTTTGCAGGACTTCTGGTCTTCATTTTAGGCATCAACTATCTCGGCGGTTTCGACATCTTCTGGAACGCCCTTCCGGCTGATTTCAAACTTCCCCTGGCCCACTTTAACAAACCAAGCAACTTTAATTTTGTCGGCATATTCTGGCAGGATGGTGTCGCTGGATCCGTGGGTTTTCTGTTTATGAACCAGGGACTGATCATGCGCTTCATGGCTACAAAATCTGTCAATGAAGGGCGAAAAGCTGCGGTATTTAACATATTGTTCCTATTACCTATTTCAACAGTAGTGGTTAGCAATGCAGGCTGGATTGGTAAAGCAATAAGTATTGTTACTCCCGAGAAATGGGATGCATCCATCAAGCTGGATCATGTTTTCACACAGGTGGCAGCTTTGGTGACAACCTCAGAAGTGGTGTTCGCCTTTATTATTGCTGCTGTTGTTGCCGCGCTGATGTCTACTGTAGATACTCTGATCAATGCCGTTGCCGCAGTTGTGATCAATGATATATATCGCCCAATTGTTAAAGACAGAGATGACAAGCACTACCTTAAGGCTGCCATGTATATCTCCGCTGGTGCAACGCTGCTGGGTGTTGTGGCAGTATCCTTTTTTGACAATTTCCCAACTTTATATGAAGCCCATGGCTTTTTCCATAGCACCATGACACCACCTTTGGTTATCGCCATTTTCCTGGGGATTTTCTGGAAACGCTATACGACTCTGGCTGCTGTAGCAACCTTTATTGTTGGTGCTATCCTTATGTGGCTCGGTAACAAGTATCCTGCCGGTCTAATTGGTCCTTTTGATCATGGTATTGAGATGGATCTGGCCCATCCATACTCCTATATCCGCGCGCTTTACAATACTTTTGTCTGCCTGGTATCCGGCGTTTTGTTCTCCTTCATATTCACCCGTAAGGTTGAAGTAAAAATTGAATTATACACTGCAAAAGTCGTTTTCAATGCCAAAGCACATCTGCATAGTACTGACAATCCGATCTCTGTTTTTGGAAAAGGCTATTACACCCTGGTCTGGGGTTTTGCAAATATGATCAATTCGTTTGTACTCAATGCTGCAAGTGATGAAAAACTTGATGGTATTACAGTTTGGACCCTGGACAAAGCCAGAGAAATGTTCAAAGGCTCAAAACCCAACGATGTTCCCGGACTGGAACCGATTGTGCGGTGGAAAATCGAGGAATCTGCTGATTCATATGCACGCTTTTCTAAAACACAAATGGAAGAGATGGCTGCCAATGTTGGAGATCTTGTTTACATCAGCGATAAACGATGGTGGTTGGGTGGATTGAAATCCGTACACTCTGTCTATGGTGAGCCACACGATGAAGACGGTATTGTCTATATGACACCTGATCTAATTGATGCCGGTTTATTGGTAGAGGGTAAGGCACTGCGCGCTGAAAAAGAAATGTAATGACGCATTCCCAACTCCTCCTTTTTTTCGCCATCCTGATAAGTCTGCCAATTAGTAGTTTTGGGCAGTCTCAATTTCAGGTGGCATTCTGGAATGTGGAGAATCTTTTTGACACGACTGACAACAGATCTACGGCAGACGAGGACTTCACACCGTCAGGAAAATATGAATGGACAGAGGAGCGCCTCAACAAAAAATGTCAGGATTTGTCTCGAGTTATTCATGACATTGATTCTCAGAACGACCTGGCAATTCTTGGCCTGGCCGAAATTGAGAACTTCCAAGTATTAAAGCGTTTGAATCAGCAGTATCTAAAACTGGGAATGTCCATCATCCACAAAGAATCTCCAGATGAGCGAGGTATTGATTGTGGACTTCTGTATGATCCCAAGCTGGTCAGTCTTGTGCATAAACAATTCATTAGCATTTATCTGGCTGGCAATGAAAAGACCAGAGATATCATTGAGGCTGAGTTCAAGCTCAAAGGTGCTTCTGGCAAGCATACGATTTATGTTTTTGTAAATCATTGGCCGTCCCGTTGGGGTGGCCAAGCCGTTACGGATCCACTTCGCCTAAGCGCTGCTTTAACTTTGCGTAACCGGGTTGATCAAATCTTAACACTGGATTCTCAGGCAGAAATTATCATTCTGGGTGATTTTAACGATTATCCAGTGGATCCATCTGTTCATTCGGTTCTAAAAGCCAATAAAATGGATATCAATGCCTACCCGGGTGATCTTATTAATACAGCCTGGAAACTCCATGAAGACCCAAATGCGGGCACCGTAATGTATCGAGGCAACTGGACAGTATTAGATCAGATTATTATCTCCCAGGGCCTGGTCAACAAGCAGCTCTTTGAATGGGTTGTTAACTCTACTCAACCATTTGCGCCACCCTATTTTATTGAAAAGGGCGGTGATCATTCAGGCTGGCCCTATCGAACCTATCGGAGCACCAAATATTCAGGCGGTTATTCTGATCACTTACCCATTGTGTGCAGCATTCGCTACACAGAATTATAGAAAATATGAAGATCGGATTTGTAGCAGCAGAGGTTGCCCCCTATTCAAAAGCCGGTGGATTAGCAGATGTTGCCGGAAGCCTGCCTCAAGCACTTTCTCCCTACGTTTCAGAGGTAAATGTATTTACCCCACTCTATGGATCGATTGACACCATAAAATACCACATTATCGAGAGTGGAATTGCCGGCTCCGTTCTGTTAGGAGAATTGGTAGCCCCGTACTCCATTTATCTGGTAAAGGCCGAAGACACCGGTGTAAAAACATGGTTTATCAAGTCTGAGAAATATTTTTCTCGAAAAGGGATATACACTGAGTCAAATGGTGAAGGATTTAAGGATAACAGCCAGCGCTACTTTTTCTTCCAGCTCGTTGTGTTGGATCTCCTCATTCGTCAGGTGGTCAAGATTGATGTTTTACATTGTAATGATCATCACACCGGACTACTACCGGGCCTGATAAAAGCCACTGGTTTAAAGCTAAAGTCTGTATTTACGATACATAATTTTCTGTATCACGGTCATTTTTCAATCGATGAGCTCAACCTACTACCAACCGAGATACATCCCCTTCTCACCGAGACCCAATGGCATAACTACAGCGCTCTGCTGGAGGGCGTGGACCACTCAGATCTGGTAAATACTGTGAGTCCGGGCTACGCTCAGGAATTGCTTGAGGGCGTCGATCTGGATGAAAATAGCCTGGCACATATTCGTAGTGCTAGAAAGCGATTTAGCGGCATCATCAACGGTATTGATTTAGATTATTGGAATCCAAGTACAGATCAATTCACACCCTATCATTTTTCTTCTAAATCGTTGGTTGGAAAAATCAGTAATAAGAAAGAACTATTGAAGAGCTCTGGGCTCAATGATGATATCAATGCACCCGTCATCGGCTCAATCTCAAGACTTGTAGAGAATAAGGGCTTTCCACTGATCCTCGAAATAATCGATGAATTCGTTGATTTAGGTGCAAAATTTATCTTTCTCGGGTCTGGCGATCCTAAAATTGCAAAAGAATTGAAGGACGCAAGCCTGAAGCATCCTGGACACGTCGCTTTCGATGATGGCTACAATGAAGCTCTGGCTCATTTAATAGAATCTGGCTCTGATATGTTTCTTATGCCCAGTCGCTTTGAACCCTGTGGATTGAATCAGCTCTACAGTCTTCGGTATGGTACGATCCCAATCGTTAACAAAACCGGTGGACTTCGGGATACAGTTCAGGACTGGAAACCCAAGAGTGGCACTGGATTTATTTTTGAGCCCTATGCAGTGGATAAATTACGAGTGGCGATTGATAGAGCATTAAAGGTTTATCAAAATAAACCAGAATGGACAAGTCTAGTCAAACGTGCCATGTCTCAAGATTTTTCATGGGACCAATCTGCCCAAAAGTATATAGATTTATATCAGTCATGAAAGTGAGGCTTGTGTGAAAAAATCGGAAGTAAGGTTAGGCGCAATAATTTTGGGTGGTGGCCGCGGAGAACGCCTGTCACCGCTTACTTCTTATCGAGCCAAACCAGCTGTACACATTGGTGGTAAGTACCGTTTAATTGATATTCCCATAAGCAATTGCATCAATTCTGGAATAAATCTTATCCATGTCCTGACTCAGTTTAACACCACTTCACTTCACCGACATATTTCTCAAACCTACAAATTTGATCTCTATTCCGGGGGTGATATTGAAATTCTGGCTGCACAGCAAACGGTAAAAAATAAAGATTGGTTCCAGGGGACAGCAGATGCAGTGAGGTCCTACTGGGATCGTTTCGAGCAAATGAATGCCTCTCATTATATCATTCTAGCTGGGGACCACCTCTACAAAATGGATTATTCCGAATTTTTTGAACACCATTTGAAAACTGGAGCCGATGTTTCTGTCGGCGTGAGACCGATGCCCGTTTCCGCTGCCCCGGAACTTGGTGTTCTAAAGGGCGAAATGGATGGGACAATTACTCGATTCGTTGAGAAACCTCAAAGCGCCTCTCTCATTGAGGAGCTATCTGATGTTATAGATGGCGAAAAAATAGTTCTCGCTTCAATGGGTATTTATATTTTTAATAAATCGGTATTAAAAGAAGTTCTAAAAATCCAGGGAGATGACTTTGGCAAAAATATTATCCCTCATGCCATTGAGACACTAAAAACCAGCGCATTTAGATTTCAAGGTTATTGGGAAGATATTGGAACCATTAGAACTTTTTTCGAAGCGAACATTAATCTTACTAGTGAAAACCCGCATTTCTCTTTTTATGGAGAGGACAATCCGATTTACACCCGGCAACGCTTTTTGCCAGGCAGTGAGATTCGCGGTGGTCAGATTAGCCACTCCATTATATCCGAGGGATGTAAAATAGGTGATGCAAATATTTCTGACTCAATCATCGGAATTCGTAGTATTATTGGCGATGATGTGACTATTGAGCGAACCTATTTTATGGGAGCTGACTATTATGAATATTCCCCCAGACCGGCAATCCCAATGGGCGTAGGTCAAAATTCAGTCTTAAAAAATGTGATTGTTGATAAGAATGCTCACATCGGCAAGAATGTAAAGCTGATTAACAAAAACAATGTAAGCGAATATCAAAGCGAGACGGTCATCATTAAGGACGGAATAATTATAATTCCTAAAAATGCAACCATTCCAGATAACTTTGAGATTTAGGTTTAGAATTTTGAAGCAGAATCCGAGCTGATCAGGAAGTTGATTTAGGCGTTTCAGTTTTTGATGTTTTTGTATCTGGCTTGGGTGGTTTATCAGCGCTTTCAGTCGAAGTGCTACTGGAGCTGCTTTTGCCCTTTGCATAGTCAGTGATATAGAATCCTGACCCCTTAAAGATCAGTCCACTACCCCCACTAACAACACGCCTCACACTGCCCTCACAGGTTATACATTTGTCCAGCGGTAATTCCGACATCTTTTGAAAAAGATCAAAGTGAGATCCACAGTTGAGGCATTCATATTCATATGTGGGCATGTTATTTAGACCTTTGTTTTCATTTTAACGACGAAACTTCTTATGAAGGACTTCAGCAACGTAGGGTGTAACAAATGAACTAATGTCACCCCCGAAACTTGATACTTCTCGTACGATCGTTGAATTTAGATGTGTATATGCCTCATGGGGCATAAGAAATACTTGAACCAACTCAGGGTGGAGCGTACGATTAACCAGAGCCATTTGGAACTCAAATTCAAAATCAGACATGGCTCTCAGACCTCGAATCATGGCCGTGGCTTCTAATTTTCGAGCATAATCAACAATGAGACCATCAAAGTATGAAACGCGTACATTGCTAAGATGGCCGGTCGTTCGCTCAATCATGTCCACCCGCTCCTCGACAGAAAACAGCGGTTTCTTACCAATATTACGACCTACTGATACCAGGACTTCATCGAAAATAGAGACAGCCCGTTCAATAATGTCCAGGTGGCCCAAAGTTATGGGGTCAAAAGTTCCGGGATAAATGGCTAAACGCTTCTTCATGTTCCGTGTGCCTTATATATTTGAATTTTTGTTTCTGCAATCACTTTTTCTTTCTCAAGCACGAGGATATTTGAGTTCAGTACTGAATCATCTCTTTTCGATTTCTCAAAAACGAATAGACCGTCAACGACGATGCATGCTTCAATCAAATTAAAAATATCTGCTGCTATGCCGTCATCATAAGGGGGATCAGCAAAAATTAAATCATATTTCTGCTTTAGTCTTTTCAAAACAGACCCGACTTCACCACTGTAAGCTTTAAATTGCTTTCCTCGATCCTTAATCCAGTCTTTCTGTTGATGTATATAAGTAGAATTTTTGTCAATTGAGACTAATGAAGCTGCACCTCGGCTAAGTGCCTCAAAACCCAGAGCTCCTGTTCCACTATACAAATCTAGCACATGATAACCCTGGACATTGCGCAGAGTATCAAACAAGACTGTCCGAGCACGATCTGTTGTGGGTCGAACTATTCCTGTTTTGAGCTTGGGAAGAGTTTGTCCTCTCCATTCCCCTGCTATTATTCGAGTCATCGTTGGTAAGTGAAGAAGACGGCGCCAATGGTAAGTGTGAGCTCATCTCCCTGAAATTCAACATCAATTGATGTCAGGCGGATATTGTTTCTTGACTCTGCCCAGGAAGACAGAACATATTGCATTTCCTGGATCGTACCAGCAAAAGCGAATTTAGCAGGATTATCCTCAACACCTCTTGGTAGATCAATAACAATCTGTCTTAGATAATCATTAAATGGGTTTGCAAGAACATCGAGAAGTTGGATGGCACTTAATATTTGTGGCTGAAATCCTGGCTCAGCATACATGATGAGATCAAACTTGCTGGTGAGTTTAGCGCTGCCAGTGCTGTAATTCTCGTTGAAACTACCAGATACAAATTTATCCAGTGTGGATTTGATCTGACCAACCCATTCACCGCCTCGAGGCGCAGAGACTGTAAGTGCATCCCGCTTCAAGAAGAGATGACCGTTTCCGTATTCTGAAGGGTAATTATCCAATATTTCAGTGGCTAACAATAACATGGAGCGGTTGTTAATTATAGTTAAGTCATCATCAGACAATTCAATTTGCTTTTCGACAACGGGGATATACACGTAGTCATATTCACTTGAATCATCGCTGGATGTCGGATCAACGTAGAGGGACTCTGCTGGCAACATGGCAATGGAATCAGCTAAGGCGGCTATATGTGGTGTCACAGGCATCAGCACATTGAATACGGCCTCCGGGAGCAATCCCTCCGCAACCAGGGTGTCCTCATCAACCCCTGATGTGTCCATAACTGCTACCTGCATCCCAACCAGTTCATATAGATATTGTTTAGCTGTATCAATCGAGGAAAAAAGGTCTCCCTTATCATATAAGTAATAGGCAAAGCTTGCTAACATTAGTACGAACAACAACAATTGCCTTCCCGTATTTTGTTTTACTTTATTACTCGATTTTGCTTTGCTTGGAGCAATTGTGGATGGATCGGTAGATTCTGGCTCTACTTTTTTATCTTCGCTGTCAGACTGATGCGCTGTTCTTCGCCGGCGCATGGTTTCAGCAATCCTTTCATCCTCTGAGGGTTCCACATTCTTGGAACGCGAGATAAGAAAACTTGCTGACCCAAGAACTCCTTTATCTTTCCTCAGATCAATCTTCATGGAAACGCTCCTGTATTTCCATGCTCAAAGCCCCCAATACAACAGCATACTCATCAACATTTTGAAATTCAGTATCGCGGAAATTGAAGTGTTTTACCAGGTTTAGAGTTTTGCATGTGTCAGGATATTTTTGCAAGTTATTCAGAACTGTTTCATCACCGGCGGACGTGTAGAAAAAGAGGTTCGTAATCACATTCTCAGGATCTCGTTTTCCCTGGATTGCCCTTTCTATGGACTCTTTCACTTGAGTGATCAACTGATAATCACCACGAGAATGGTCAATAGTAATTTTATAATCCCAATTGAGTGATGCTTGAAACAAGCCAATAAAATCCTGATTTTGATAGAGATGACAAGCAATGTTATTGGCGCGATTTTCAAGAACAACCTGGAGACCCCCATCAAGATCAAGTTGACCACTAGCTGCAAGGATATCTCCAATCGCCTGAATTTCAGTGATTACGTTTTTGATTTCCAATTCAGAGGGGCCAAATATTTTTTGAATCCAGGGATCAAATGATGCTGGTATGCCAAGGGTAAGATAATCTACACCATTGTCAGCAGACCGGCTTAGCTCTTGATGGACAAAGGAAAATTGCGATGAGGCACTTTCAAGCATCTCATCCATACGCCACTTTAGAAACTTGTTAAGGTCGGCACCACTCAAGGCGCTATCAACACGATGTATACCGAGCGGGAACCAATCAGAATCGATAACGATATGGGTTGAGTTATCAGGAAATTCTGCAGAATTTCTGATTTTAGCAATTTGTTCAGCGAGAGACACAATAACATCAGCATTGCTCATATCGGGCACCTGCAAGCCTTCTTTTATGCTTACTTTCCCAAGGCTTTCAATAAAAGGTGTTCCTTTAAAATTTACAAGTTGAGCAAATTTTAAAGAGTCATGTGTGATGTGAATCGCCAGCATAATGCCTCAGTCTCTTATTTGGACCAGCTCTCATCCCCATCCGCAATACTTCCATGACTCGAATCTATTTGAGTAAAAAATAAATAGCGGCGTTTCTCAATGGGTACTTTTATTGGAGATTCGATTGTGAGATTTACGTTATTCCGAACTGTGATTCTGAATGGAATATCTGTAACGGAGCAACGCGTGTGCGCTTCAGTGAAGTTATAATGCGAGTAGAGTTGCTTTTTCATATATTTTTGGACAACAACTGTGTCCAGCCAGCCACCAAAGGAGTCTTTGGACATAAACAGGTCTTTTTCAATTGATCCGGCAATGAACTCGTCAGAAACCACGCTGAGGTTATAGGGTTCAACCGTCTCAGAGCCTGGAAACATATCAGGAATTTGATACAGGTTTTCCATAAGACTGTCATCTCCAAATACCATAATATAAGTCTCCATACCATAGAAGACTTTTTCAACCCGAGCCGTATCACTCTTCTCAATGATATTGAATGACAGGACACTGTCCGTACCATTAAAATCATATTTATATCTGGATTTTTCAACGGGGATAAGAAATTTTAGAGAATCAAAAGATGTCTTCTGAATGACTGCTAACGTATTTCGGAACCAAACACCGTTAAAGGAGCTGTCATCCATTTGAACCACGGTATCCCTGGCAATTGTAAAAGTTGTATCATATTCTGCCAGATAGGTCGGGAACACGTCAACCAGTAAGGTATCGGGTGCGATATTAATAACTTGAGCGCCCTTCCAATCAAGGGTATCAACGTTGGATAGATGTTGGGCTTCGCTGACAATCCTATAGACAAAGTCGTGGATATTATTTGGAACACCGGTCAGTTTTTCAAACAATGCTATATTCATATTATCATACAATCGAAGAAAATGGTCAGGGATATTTACATAAAATGTGTCTGACTCAACAGCGATAATCTGCCATTTATTGAAATTTGATTTCTTCTGAAGTGCCATGCCGACACTTTCAACCACATCAATGGCAGCCTGATCCCAGTTGAGATCACGCAGGTTGACCGCTGTTTTATAATAGGCTTGCTCCAGGCTAACTTTGTGAAATAATTCAGAAATATTCTTGTGAATATTAATATTGAAAACAGCATCAGTCAGATCAATATCCAAATGAATGGAATCCATGCCAGCATTTGGTGAATCCATCGAATCGATAGCAGCGGCAATTACGTGTTCTGAGATATAAACACTGGGTTCGCTGTAACCAGTCAACATAGTATAGAGCTTGTTGCGTCGGTTGGATATAGCTGTTTCCATGTCCCTGACATCCACTTCCACGGGTATCATAACCTCAATACCACTCGTATCTGTGTATAAAAGATTCAGGTGATCAGGAACGTGACCCAATGTGTCGAGTACAATTGTAAACTCTGAAAGCGCCATATCATAAAGTGTATCACCATAAGTTGACGAGTCGTAGGAATCCATGACAAATAATTTTTTATATGCATCCAGAGTTGTTCCAAGACTCTCTTTAAACTTTGATGGGATAATAAAATCGATTTTTACCGGTCCATCATAAATACCGGCAAAATCTGTTCTGCCAGATAATGCGGGATTTTTCGCGATACTATCCATAACCGCATCGACGAGCGGGTTTGAAAATTCGGGATATTTTGTATAGCTGGTGGTTAAATAGTTAAACATTGCAGTTTTAATATTTTGGTAGAGGATGTCATATTTATCAGAAACATTAAAACTTAGAGGAATGCTATCTATCTCAAGAGTTTGTTCACCAACAAAATTACCCTGATTAAACCGAGTTTTAATTGTATCTAAAATCTGATAAACAGTTTGAGGATCAGTATGGTGACTGGGTGTGAGTTTTTTGAAAAGGTCACGATGCAGTTTTTTGTATAAATCCATATACTCATCCGTGTAGTTGACTGAGATGGATTTTCCTGCGAGTGCTATTTTTTGCATACCGTAATAACTGTAGTTGCTGTCATTTTTAGCAGCTAATAAACTATCACGGACACCATTGACGACTTTTACCAGCTGCTCGCTATCAGTCGTATATGACTTGACGAGTTGATAATGTAGTCTCTCTGCCAAACTTATCGTATTCATCCGAAAGCGAGATTCGTCACGAAGTTTAGCCTCATAATCCCAGATAGTTTTCGGTATATATATCACACTAATAAATAGTGCAAGCAGTACAATAATGATCACCGTATTGGTTCTGTGATTGGCAAAAACGTCTTTACTCACGAGTCCTCCTCGATTATTCTGTCGTAACTAAACCCTGAATTCGGGTATACATTATTTTTCCTATCCCCTTCACGAGGACGATATCTTCTTTTTGCTTAAACGGACCATTTTGATCTGTATAAGCCCGGATCCTTTTCGCTATTGCAGGTCCAATACCAGGCAATTTTGAAAGTTCACTTTCATCCGCTGTATTTAGATTGATCTTCTCAAATGGGGCATTTTGAATATTACGATCCAATTCCTCAATTGAGCGTTGATCATTTATCTTCGCACTGTCAACGAATGGCAACTCTCCGGAATTGATCTTTGCAGAGATCTCCTTGAATTGTTGCTCTTCTTCATAAAACCGAGTGGGTGTTAATTGATCATCAAGACGTTGATTCCGAACCAGTTTCAAAATGAAACCAACACCAAGTGTGACAATCAAAAAATAAATTACAACCCGCTCCTGGCGGGTAAAATTTAGCAAGTTTCCTGCCTCATCATAGTAAGGATTTAATTTTTCTAAAGATACTATCTCCCTTACCACGCCCAGCGTAATAATCGAAAAGACGTTGGTACACTTCTCGTTCCTGCTTACTGGGTTTGGTTGGTGTGTCGATCTGTATTTTAACCATTTGATCACCAACCAGGTGACTATTTATCCGCGGAATTCCTTTTCCCCGTAACCTCAGCAATTTTCCAGATTGTGAGCCAGCAGGAATTTTAAGATTCACTTTTCCTGTTAAAGTCGGAATTTCCAATTCTGTCCCTAACACAGCTTCTGCCATGTTGATCACCAACTCGAGATAAATATTATCTTCATCGCGAATAAACAGATCATGTTCTTTCTCATCAATCAGAACAATTAAATCGCCTTGTTGTCCACCCCGGCGAGCCGCATTTCCCTCACCACGCAAGGTCATGTAATTCCCTGCATGAACACCAGCAGGTATTTTTGCTGAAACGACGGACTCCTGCCTTAATCGACCGTCCCCATGACAATTTTTGCAGGGATGGGCTATAACTTCACCGGTGCCATCACAATTGGAACAGGGTTGAATGTTTACAAATTGTCCAAACATGGATCTTGAAACCTGTTGGACTTCACCGCGCCCATGACATGCAGAACAAGTTGATTTATCGGTTTTATCCTTGGCGCCAGTTCCATTACAAACATCGCAAAGTTCAAAGCGCTTTACTTTCATTTTTTTTGTAACACCGCTAGCGATCTCTTCCAGGGTCAAAGGTAATTTTATTTTCAGGTCAGAGCCCTTTGAACGACCTCGACTCCGAGACCCACCTCCACCAAAAATATCTCCGAGACCGCCCCCCCCCCCGCCGAAACCTTCCATGAAGATTCTGAGAGCATCTGACAAATCGACACCAAAGCCACCACCACCACCAAAGCCATCAAATGGATTTCCACCCATGCCACCTTCTGGAGCGTGCCCATATTGATCGTATTGAGCCTTCTTTTGGTCATCATTGAGGACCGAATATGCTTCAGCTGCTTCTTTAAACTTAGCCTCAGCTGTTGCATCGCCTGGATTTTTATCAGGATGGTACTGCATGGCAATCTTGCGATAGGCTTTTTTAATCTCAGCCTTATCAGCCCCTTTTGAGAGACCTAGTATTTCATAATAGTCGCGTTTGGCCATCTTTATTGGCTCACAACGACTTTGGCCGCACGGAGGATTCGGTCACCTGACCGATACCCTTTTTCATAAACCTGGATAACGATACCCGGCTCGTGATCCTCGGAAGGTTGCATTGCCATAGCTTCATGTAACTCAGGATCGAAAGCTTCACCCATGGGGTCAAAGGCTTCAACATCATCGGTATCTTTTAAAAACTTTTTTATTTGATCAAGAACCAGATTCACACCGTGAGCTTTAGTCTCAGAATTTTCATGTTCTTTTTCGTATAGCGCAGATCGCTCTAAATTATCGATTATGGGAAATAGCCCTATCAGAACTCGATCCTTGGCAAACATAAGAGAGCGCTCTTTCTCGCGTTCAACCCGCCTTTTCCCATTTTCATATTCTGCCACTACCCGAAGCATCTTTTCTTCAGCAGCCTGTACGCGGAGCTGTTGATCTACAATTTCATCAGCCAGTAGTTCATTCCGTTCTTCCAGCTTGGCGACTAATTTCGTAAGCGATTTTTCTTTCGCTGATAATTTTTCTTTTGTTGCCGGCTTTGTAGCCGCTGTTTTTTTTGGGGTTCTTAGTGTTGTTTTTTCGGTCATATCACTTTTTGTATTTTGTGTTTATTAATGTTTCAATTTTATCTGCAATAAACTCAGCAAGACCAATAATCCTTTCATATTCCATTCGAGAAGGTCCCAGAATATGTATTTCACCATGAAAATTGCTCCCGGTATAAGCGATGGAGATCAAAGACATGTCCTTAAAAAATGCCTGTCCTAATTCACCACCAATAAAAATACTGGGTTTGCCACTATAAAGAGGCTTGGGTAAATAACGGTGCAAATTCCCATTGTCGATTGCTTCCAAAAGGAATTCAAGATTCCCAGGATGTACCATTTCAGGATATTGCAGCAACTGATGGGTTCCGTATGTTCGATAGCTAGTCAGAGAGCTCGAATTTAGAACCGATTGAAACTGTTTCAGAATTTGATCAATGATTGGGTTTTTTGCCACTACATCTACGGATCCCTGCTCCACGAACTGTTGAACATCATCTATTTCCCGGTTCGCAAAGAGATCGTTTAATAGAATCTCCGCATCGCGCAGCATGGTTCTGGAAATATTGGTCTGAAGTTCAAAGGCAACTGTCTTAATCTGATCAAGTGACATTTGTACGATAAGCAGGATGGAATCTTTGTCTAACTCGTGCAACGCGATGGATCTGATCCGGGTTGCGCGTTCCTGTGGCCGGGACATTAAAACGAGAGCATGAGCCATATCCCCGAGGAATTGTGCTGTGTTTTGAATCAGCCTGTCAAGATCCCGACTCAATTCATCTATCCCAGATTCATAGTCTCTGCGAACATTCTCTTGAGGCTGTTCAGATTCCATGAGACGATCCACGAAATAACGATACCCTTTTTGGGTTGGAATTCGACCTGCTGATGTGTGGGGCTGGAGTAAATACCCGCCCAGTTCAAGATTGTTTAAAACATGTCTTAAACTTGCTGATCCTACCTTGAAATAGTCCATGGCTACAAGCCGTGATGATCCAACTGGATTTCCGTTTATAGCATAGTCCCTGACCAACCATTTGAGGACTTTTTCCTCGCGGTCTTTAAGATCTTGATGAGCCTGTGCATTCGTTCCATACATAACCAAACATAATAATTTTAGACCTGATTTAATACAAGGTTTTAAATAGTCAAAGAGTTGCTATATAAGGGATTCAGGGCTGAGTGTACTTAAAATTAATCAGTGCATGTTCAATGCGGAACAGGACTCTGATCTGTCCTGGGAAAATGTCGATCAGCTAAATTGATTTATTTATTCAGGCGCTGTAACGGAATGCTTGAATTCAGGCTACAAATCGCAACATACGACGTACAGCCTTCAACACACCCAATGAAGACAGACTCACTCCAAACAGAAGCAATCCAAGGATTAGTTCCGGGTGGTGTATAATGCGTACTGGAAGATCAATGATGTGGTAATGAGCCAGTGATATTTCAATCAGGATAATTGTCACAATGGCGATACTTGCACCCAAAAAGCCAAGTATTCCGCCCTCCAGAAAGAATGGGGACTTGACCATGAAATCGCTGGCTCCCAATAAGCGAACGGTTTCAATGAATTCATAGCGAGCCAGGATCATTAACCTGAGATTATTAGCCGTTAAAAATACAGTAGAAAGAATAATCAGGAATAGGGCAGCTGTTGCAAGTGTGTAGATCAACTTCATGATCCCTTGAACTTTATCAAAAAGATCTTTTTTAAAGAGCACTTCATCAACGCCACCGAGAATGCCAATGGACTGAATAAATGAGTGGATATATGGAGCCGTTCGGTAATCTTCTTCAAAAGTTATACGGAATGAGCTTGGGAGTGGATTGTCATCCAGCAGGGAGAGCACGTCCTCACCGAATTCTGCATTATATAAGGCTGCAGCATCTTCCTTTGACAAATAATCCATCCGCATTATCCCGGGGTAATCTGTAATAATTACTGCCAATTCGCGCTTATCAGCTAAACTAATATCATTTTCTAGAAATATCTCAAGGTCATAATCAGACTGAAGATCACCAATATATTGCAACCCATTATCGACAGAGAGAATACCAATACCAACAACCAATAAAGCGATAGCAACGGAAAATACTGAAATCATAAAGGGCATGCGCGAGCGTCTTATGCCCACAATGCCTTCCCGGATAATATAAATTAGCTTCAAACCTGCCTATCCAGAACGATCTGGCCTGTCTCGATCGTTAGTGTCCGTGCAGGATCTTGTTGTAAAAGTTTCTCATTGTGGGTCGCGAACACGACGGTGGTTCCCCGTTTGTGAGCTTTCCAAATCCATTCTATAACACTTGCGGCTGCAGTATTATCTAAATGCGCCGTGGGTTCGTCGACTAACAGTATTTCCGGGGATATGACAAGCGCACGAGCCAAAGCAACCCGCTGCTGCTCTCCGCCCGAAAGTTCATGCGGATAATGTGACAATCTGTTCCGTAGCCCGAGATCGTCTGCTGTGTTCATAACCTTTCGACGAACCTCATCAGACTTCATGCCCTGAATTTCAAGGGCAAGAGCTATATTACTATAAATATCACGGTCTGCCAGCAGCTTAAAATCCTGGAATACCATGCCAATCTGCTGTCTGATGGTTGCTATGGCACCTCTTTTGACATTCGATGAATCAGCCCCTAAAACAGTTATCGATCCAGAATTAGGGAAAAAGTCCAAATAGATCATCTTCAGTATTGAGGATTTACCACTGCCAGAATCACCAAACAAATACACAAACTCATTTTTGTTGATATGGAAATTCAAATCTCGCAACGAAATTCCAGAATCAAACCACAAATGCACCTTTTCAAAATGTATCATGCACTTTTCCTGAGTAAGACCAGAAATCTTTCCGAATCCACAGAACCGGCTTCAAGAGATTCATCATCTAAAATTTGCCACCATTCGAACACAGAAGCTTTACAAAAGTTTTCGACGTCGACAATTTCATAAGCCTTTTGCAAGTGGGTTTCCACATCTACAGTGCCTACCTGCCCTGTATCAAGGGTAAAGACAGATTCAGCCAGGCGGGAGTTGGGATCATAGTTGGTATAACGCTCATAACCGCCCTCCTCATCATGGAATATCTCACGATAGCCACGGAAATGAGTTTGGCATAAAAGCGGGGTCGCAACATCAAACAAAAGTATTCCGCCAGGGTTCAAAAGAGAATATGTATTGTTCATAAATGATTGTATATCAGCAATATCCAGAAGATAATTCAAGCCGTCATGAAGATTAATAATAACATCATAAGTTTGCTCAGGATGATAATTAATCATATCCCCAACAGCAAAATTAATTTCAACTTTCTCCAGCTTCGCTTTTTCTTTGGCAATGTTGATCATATCTGGGCTCAAATCAACGGCGGTCATGTTCAAACCAAGTTTAGCCAATCTTATGGCCATGGATCCTGTTCCACAGGAAATATCCAACCACTTGTTTGCAGGCTTAAACGGTTTAACCAAAAGCTCGATGTCCTCCACCCAGATGTCATAATCGATATAGTCCATCAATCGATCATAATAAGAAGCGAGTCTCTCATAGGGTTGAATCTTGTGGATATTCTTTCTGTCAGACATTTGTATTTGTACTGTCAGGATCGACCGTAGAATAAGTAAACATAAAATGCCAGATAACCGATGATCAAAATTATTCCTGTCAAACGTCCAATTTTATTTCGCAATCCCAAAGGAATTAGAATCAAGCCGAATGACATCATGATCAAGTATTGGACGTGGGGGAAGATTTTGACCATTTCTCCGCCAATAATGCGAGATTCCATAACATCTAAAGGCTTGATAAAACCCACCCCGCCCATAATGAAAAGGATATTGAAAATGTTGCTACCAATAATATTTCCTACGGATATTTCACCGTGTTTTCGAAATGCAGCCACCAGGGAAGTGGCCAGCTCAGGCAAGCTTGTACCTACCGCTACTATGGTTAGTCCAATCACCATCTTTGGAATTTGAAATTCGTCGGCTATCCAAACGGCACTTTTTACAAATAACCAGGCTCCAAACGAGAGCGCAAGGCTACCCGCAAGAACCAACAGCACGTTTTGAGTGAAAGTGCCTAGTTCATTGCCAAAATCCTCAGGGGGATCATCCTGGGGATGACTGTACAGATAGAGGATGTATCCAAGGAGGATGATGACCATAATAAGACCTTCACCGCGGGATATAGAGCCATCGAGAGACAATAGATATAACAACAGGCTAATGGCGAATAAAAAGATTAAACCTTTATATATTTGCTTGAAATGGAGTGTGATTGGAAAGATTAATCCACTAATACCCAGTATGAGACCAATATTGGTGATATTGCTGCCAATAATATTCCCAATCGCAATGGTAGATGAATCTTGCCATACATTTGCAATGAGACTGACCACAAATTCTGGCAATGAGGTACCAAATGCTACGACAGTTAATCCAACAATCATGGGTTTGACTCCAAATTGCTGGGCTAACCTGCTTCCTCCCTTGACCAACCACTCAGCGCCAAAAAAGAGTAATGCGGCACTGACGGCGATGATCGCGCTGTTGCCACTCATTCCAAGAGAGCTAATTAGGTTATCCACTATTTACTTCCGTAAAAATTATTTTTTTTAATATAATCTGAGACAACAGCAGGTACATAAAAACGTGTCATTCTATCTGAATGAAATCTTTCGCGAATTTCCGTACTGGATATCTCCATTCGAGGTAAATCTAAAAATGTTACCCGTCCGATTAAATCAGGATCAATGTCCGATTTTTCAAATCTCGGTCTACGAGCAACAATAACCTTACTTTCATCCAACACATCTTCCCAACGATGCCAGGACTTAAAATCTGCCAGGCTGTCACTACCAATTAAAAGATACAATTCTTCCGTTTTCAGATTGTGTTTCTGCTTCATCTCCATAATTGTATCAATTGTATAGGAGACGCCTCCTCGTTTTATTTCTATATCAGAGTACTCAAACTGGGGGATGTCATCAATGCAAAGTCTCAACATGGCAATTCGATGTTCAACGGGTGTAACGGGTGTAACTTCAAATTTATGTGGAGGTCGGTATGCTGGAATAAAGACGATTTTATTCAGATCAAGTCGTTCTCGAATCGCCTCAGCAATAATAAAGTGTGCGTTGTGTGGTGGGTCAAACGTCCCGCCAAATAGACAGACCTTCACTATTTTGCGCTCAATTTTCCGATGATTGAGTTTCAGCTATTATGGATTCACCCAGGATACGTAATTTCACCAACTCCTTGGGGGCCAGGTCTCCTCTACCCTCAACAGCTATGGAGTTCAATAATTCCCTGGCGGCTGACCAGCGCTCCAGAGTTGCCATATCGCCAGCTTTTCCAAGACGTGCGGAAGCATACAGTCGGGTATCCTGATACTCATTGATCACAGTATCGTAATAGTATATCGCTGATTCATACTCACGGAGAGTATCATAGAGACGAGCACTCTCAAGTAATTTCTTTGCCAACTTCTCTCTCATTTCCAGGGTCCGCGCTTTAGCATCTTCAGCATACTTGCTCTCTGGATAAATCTCAACAAAATCGGATAGAAACTTTAAAGCTTTGTCTGTCATATCACGTTCAAGACGATAATCCGGGGAAAGGTCGCAATAGGCTTCCGTCTTTCGCCAGAAGGCATGCTCAACATAAGGAGAATTTTTCATTCGTCGAATAAGACGGTCGTATTCACTAATGGCAAGCAGGTATTCCTCCCTCTCGAAATACGTTTCAGCCAAATAGAATTGTGCATCATCTGCATAAGCGCCACCAGGATCGTTATAGATAATAAAGGTGAAGGTCTCCTCAGCTTTGATATAGTTTTCCTTCTCAAAATATTCCATGGCCCGCTCATAGGTTTTAGCGATGTCCCCAGCTTGTAAATCTTCCTTTTGTGAGGCACAGAACTGCAAGCTAATTACCAAGCCAATCATGAAGATGAGATATGAGAATATACGGGTAGAACGATTGATCAAAATTTTACCTCCAGGGTGATTCTGTTAAAAATATTCAGCGGATTAATATAGAGCTTTCCTGAGTAACTACTTGTCTCAAATGCTGTCATGTCAGTGGCAAATGCAGCATCAAAGGCACTCACCAGATGATTCACCATAATGAGAGTTCCGGCAATTTGTGCATCGCGATAAAGTTTGTTGGATAACGTTCGCATAGAAATATAAAATGCTTTATTGGTCGTTTGATCCTCATCATATCCAGTGAAATAATCATCCCAGCCGCAGCTAAATTCAGGATATTTTCCAATGTTTTCATAGAAGTGATGATCCTTGAGGGGCATATAATAGCCGTTCTCGTCCAAAAGATATTCTGCATTGCTATCTTTAAGCAGGGGCATCATGTGAGTGTGCAAGTTTGTTCCACAATCACCAACAGGGGCATTCGTTGGGGACCAATCTCCAAAATACCAGTGGTCATCTCCATATATTTTGAATTCAACTTCTTTATCCAACCCGGCAGCGTACTTATTATTATAGGTGTAAATTCCTGCTATTTCTGCCGCAAGGTAGACCACTGCACGCGTCTTGTTGCCATTACCCCACTGTCCCCAGCCGGGAACGATCAGGGATTTCACGAAATTTTTCATCATTTGACGATTTACCTGTAGTTTTGCAGGTTCCTGACTCGGTTCGCTTCCATAAATCGACGAACCGAAGAGGATTGATAACATCAAACCAATTGAGAGTCTTTTTAATCTAGTCAAAATCAAATAATACCTTCCAGTAGTAACGCCATTCTCCACCATAATTTAACACTGCGTCATCGTTCGTGGTCACGACGACTTCATCCAACCCATAGTAAGCCCCAAATTCAAATGCCGTTGGAAAGGCATAGTAGGAGTTAAGAGCTAATCTTAAATCAACGCCAATATCGTGTACAAGTTCAATTTCAGATTTTTCATGAGCCATCCAGGCTGAGAATTCATTCAAGGAGACCTGCTGTGGATCAGCCGACCACACTGCACCAACCTGTGCATGAAAACCAAGATAGAGATCTCTTACAGTCAAATGAGCAAGTCGTGAATAATTATCCCTGAATAGGGGAAATCGAATCGTGGTTGTCGAGACAAATCGACGACTGCCTTTCATGCTGTAATATGGATAACCTCTTAATCCTGGCAATCCACCGCCAAATTCGTAGAAAAAATCATCTATAGCATTGTTATCAATGAGATTCAATTCTGTTGTATTTGAGAGAACAATCTTACCCGGGATTGGGAGCAAATATCCATAGAACCCAGAGGCACTCAATTTTGCATAGCGATAATTTCCAAAAATATTGCCCCAGCGCTCAGTAGATTCATCATAACCGTAGCGATCTAGAAATTTGTGATGGTTATCTCTGATTGATGCGCTTGCCTTGTAACCTGAGGGATTGATTCCTCGTTCTTGTCTGATCTTAATATGGGATGTTCTCCAACTCAAACCCCAATCCCAACCCTTAAAATAATCATAGCTAATCCCGCCTGCGGGTAGATTGTTTCCTACAGTATGAAGACCGATTGCCGTCCGATAATTTGAGGCAGATATGTCAAGTGTTACTGTGTGACTTGGCGGCACGCTAATATCCGCAGACAAAACACCCTGTGTGAGGCTGAAGGTCAGATCACTTCGTGCGGGCCAAACATGATCATAATACCATAATTTTTCCCGGGTGTGTCGGACCATTTGATAAAATTCAAAAGTAAGGGTTGGCAATAGGCCACGGTATTGGGCAGAAAGGAACAGATCCATATCCAGATTCGGCGCCAGACCAAATCCACCAACCATGGAGTAATTCGTTAGAATTTCGTCAGAGAAAAAATAGAATCCTGGCTTAAACAGTATGTCGTTCTTTGATTGATCAATCTCGATCTGGAGACGCGGTAAGATAAACATGGGTCCGTATTGAAGCGTGTAGTCCAGCGCATCTTTAGATGTGGAGTGTCGCTCCCAGGTCACTGGGATAATGCGATCAATTGAAATACTCAGAGCCTCTGTGTCAGCATTGAGCAATTCATTTTCATCAAGGACAGCAATATTAAAACCGAGACTGTCATACAGGGAATAGTACAATTTATCTGCCTGCCACTCCGGATGAAAAGCGCCACCAACTACATTGGTTAAACGTTTGGTTACACCACTGTGAAGATCTAGGCTGTAAATATTAAAAATCCCAGTTCTATCATCGCTATACAGAATAGTTGAGTCTGATGTATAGACCGGGTTGCGTTCATCCCATTTATTCGTCACCACGGGAGTGATAGATGAACTCTGGACATCATATAACGCAATATCGCGATTACTCCCAGCAGTGTAGTCAAAGATGATGTAAGACCCATCCTGAGACCACCGGGGCCCGTAAACCTGTACTCCCGGCTCAAAAAAGGTTAATTGTTCAACGCTATCAGGGTAGGCAGGAAATGCCAGGCATAAATTGTTGGTACCATCTCTTAAATTCACGAACGCGATTGAGTTCCCATCAGGAGACCAGGCGGGGTTTTTTACGCGTTCTCCAAATGTTATCTGGCGCTCATCTTTCAGACTATCGCGATGCGTGATAAACAAATCCGAAAATTTTGAGCCGCTAATTAATAGTTTGCAGCGTTCGCAGGTTGAGATCTGTTCAGCGACCACAAGCCCCTGAAATTCGTGGTTCAGATGGTGGTTTGTACGCGGATCGGGAATACCATCATTGGAAAATTCTTTTCGAGCATAGACGAGATGCTGACCATCAGGACTCCAGTCAAAACCTTCAGCTGCCGGGATAACTTTTTCTACTTCTGCAGTAGAATCTTTAATGAATAAAGAGGTTATGGAGAGATAGGTCTCCCCTGCACTGGAAATAAAGCCCAGAGAAGTACCTGAGCGATTAAAGCGGGGGTAATGGTTGGAATCCCCATCTCGTTGGATAAATCGAATCGGCGAAAGGGGCTCGTCTTCCTTAAATGAATAGGATTGACGGTGTCCAAGATCTGTCTGCCAATCTTCCCATAATGTTTGAGCTGGCACACCTACTTCAGCCTCCAGGGCCTTGTAAAATCCATATTTGAAGGGACTATTGATTCTATCTGTAATTCGGTGAAGCACATCCTGTCCATATTCTCGAGCCAAATAGCGAACAAAGCTAAACCCATGATCATAGACGCTTTCATTACCGATACCAGACTTGCCAAAACCATCCATTTCATTGAGCGTCAGTACTTTATCGTATTTTATTCTATCTCTGAGAATCATATCTCTGATACTGTCCCACCAATCCCAACGCGTGGTATCATTCTGAAATTGAGCAATACCTTCTGCCCACCACATAGGAACCGACACTGATGGCAATGGGTAGGAAGCGATTCCATTGGGATACCCATAGAGAACATCCTCCCGCCTTTCAGGTTCATAGGAGATCACCTGCAAGTAAGCAGCCGGAACTTGACCTGGCATTTTACGGGCGGCTCGCAGACTTATGATATGGGTAAATTCATGCGTAATAACATCGCGTAACCAATAGTGGGAACCGCGTAACTCATAATCCAGAGGCATGGCCCAGATTTCAATTTTGTTGTCAAAATAATAGGCTCCACCATTGGCATAGTCATCAGTATCACGGATAATTAGATGGGTTTTTTCTTCAGGCGCATATTGGTACAGAGAGGTGATGCCGGGATAGATATCATCAGCGACATGAAGGGCTTCGTTGGCCGTCCATTCAGTATTCTGATGATAATGAACAATGAAATGTTTGCCTTCAATGGTTTTCCATTCGAGTTCCGGATGGTTAAACCCTTGACCTGAAGCTAGACCGAGGAAAAGTAAGCTGAAAAATATATGCCGCAAAATAATCATCGGATGATGGCGATCTTAATGATCTCAGCCTTGTTACCTGCAATTATTTGAGCCAGAAAAACGCCATTGGAAATTGAAGATGTATCCCAGATCAATTCATTGTACGTATTCTGCTGCGAAACAGCCTGTTCAGAATAATAAACCTGAGCACCGCTGAGCGAGAATATTTCAACAGACCAGGTATCAACAGCGCCTAGCCAGACACGAATCGTGGTCTCATTCCCTTTTACTGGATTGGGATAATTATAAGCAGATCCTGTTTTCAGAGGAGCGCTTGATTCGTCTGGTAATCCAGCCATGACACTTACTCTATCACCAGCAGCATTTCCTTGTGGATCACTCCAGAAGGAAATATTTCCCAGGTTATCATATTCAAAATACAGAAGTTGATTTGCTGATAGGATGTAACTCAACCCATTTTGCACTCTAAGTGTGTTCTCAACCGCGCTATCCAAAGAAATATCTTGGAGCACGCCTGATTCAATCAATTCTCCAGCTAATGAAAATACTGAATAGGACTTCTGGTGACGCAGAAATATCCCCAATTCCCCATCGACCATCGGACCAATCAGTGGATTCCCATAAAATACTTCAACTGGAAATGGGTTCCCATTACTGGGGATTCCAGCCTGGTTAAGGATTAAAACACTGGTTGGGTAAAACAACGCTATTTCGTAAGTCCCATCGTCATCAACATCCAGCGGAATATTATGAAGTGGTCTGCCAACATTCAAAAATCTATCAGAATCATCATTTAAATGCCGAATCCTAAGTTTTGAATTCGCCTCCGACCAGGAGATTACCTCAATTCCGTCCAAAATGGTATTATCATCCTGATGGCGCACACCAGACGGCATTCCATTCGCAGTATATGGCCCATAATTAATTTGGAATCCATTTGTGGTAAGAAATCTGGCCTGAGGTACGTCAATTAGTGGTGTTATTGATGTTTGACCCAAAGATGGTCTCCAGTTTACATGAACGTATTCTGAATTCCGTTTTGCGAAAAACATGTACTCACCAGCATATTCAGATAACTCAAATAGAGAATCTAGACTTGCATGCTGCACAACAGATCCAGTCACCATATTGTGGAGTCTAACTCCGTCTGAAAGTAAAGGAGCAATCAATACATCCCGGAATTCAAAAGTGTAATCACTGCCATCAAAAATAACAGCAGGATCTGCGAGAAGATTTTGTGTCGCTACGAGGGAGCCTCTATTGAGCGTGCATTCCAAGATTTGGGTTGAATCTGAATTGAAGGCCCAAAGCTGGTTGTCCAAAGTCCCCCAACCAATAAAGCTCGCAACTTCGCCAATATCGACCAGTCTGTCTGATGTGATATTGAAGGTCATGCTCGTGCCATTTTTTGAAATATTTTCCAGTTTTAGATGACTTGGGATTCCCGAATTTGAATAAGTTGAAGGAAAGGTTGTGGAACTAAAGTTAAGTAAACTATCACCCACAACGGGCTCTCTGCGATTCAAATGAAACCAGCCTTCATTACCAGCAAACCAGGTGTCAAACCACCAGCCTGTCTCAAGATATTCGGCAAACAGCAATTGAGTGGTGTAGCCCATATCTTGCGCACCATCCGCTTCAACATAATCAACCAGTTGTATGGAACCACCGTTTGGATTTTCAGCATCATTCCAGGCTGATTCATCAATATGCCAGATGTTAAGACCATTACCTGGCAAGCCTGAATCTTGTTCATCAACCAAAAGGACAACACCACCAGGACTCAGCTCGACAGAAACTGTATCAAAGCCTGGTTCATCAATCCAGAGTGGCATAAAGCTCGTATCGGGGTGAATAAGATTTCGCTGTCGATTTTCAATGAGATAGTATTCCGTGTCTGATATTGAAACTCGAACAGGAGGATCGCCAACAGCCAGGCTTACGCTGTCCCCAATCCCTTTTTCAACATATGAAACCCACCCTGCTGCTATTCTGGAGTAAGGATCTGGAAAGGCAGGTACAATCCCGTGAAAATTGTTTGAGCCCTGATCCATGAGGGCAAAGCCACCGACCAGGGATCTACCTGTTTCTGTGTTGTATAAGGGTGGCAACCCCAGATGAAAACCAAACATGAGGGCCAAAGTGCCATTGAGAGCGACCTGATAGAAACAGGGATCATTTGCATCGGCGAATAAACTGCGTGTTTCTTTGTATTGTAGGAAGTTTTGAGATTCTGGCACGATGATAAGATCAGTCAAATTACCCTCATCCGTTATTAAGTCTCCGTACTGAAGAAAATCTGGGGTAGATAAATATGCGGATGGGATATTACCTGGTGTAGGATCGAGGGCAAACGCAAAATCGCCTCCCATGCCTGCATGAACTAAAATGACTGTGGAATATTCGTTAAAATTGACATCAGGGTCTGCCAGATCCAGGGCATCCTGGCTTAGTTCAAACAGTTTTGCGGTTTCATCGAAATTTTCCAGATAGGGATGATAAAAAAGCATGTCATTGGGCAATACGTAAGCATCGTTTTCATTGGCAGGAAAAATATGTGAGTTATTCAGATCAATACGCACAGTCCCGTCGCTCACACGTTCCCAGTAATTATCCAACCCTGTCAGGTGGTCAGAAAAATAGGTTTTTCCATGTGGAGGTGGATCAAGAGTCCAGTCACTGCACTCAATCTCAATCGTATCTTCAAGGACAAAAGATCCGTCTCCAGTTGTTGCAGGTGACGAATCGGTTTGGAAGGCGACACGAATAATAGCTACCTTAAGTGTCTCAGCAGCAAGAGGTGCTGTTGACAAAATAGCCAGCAATAATATGAATATTATCCGGTTGATGGCTTCCCCGCTTGCGTTTGAGGTTTTAAACTAGTGGATCGACAACCAGCAATGAACTGATTGTCCTTAGAATTTCAACATGAGTGAAAATCGCATGGTATTGTTCAGAGGATGTGTTTCTTCCGCAATCGTGTATCCAAAATCAAACCCGTAATTACCATAGCGAAGACCTGCACCTACTGTAGGCGTTGTGATTTTTCCCTCGAAGTCGTAATAGTACCCACCGCGAATGGCAAACATATCATTGTACCAGTATTCGGCACCAAAGCTATGAATAAGGTGTCTAAATTCGTCTGCGACACTTCGGTCATCGCCGTTTCCAACTTCTAATTTACCCTCGTAATTGTACAATCCACCTTCAACAAATATCTTGGTGGAATCTGGACCGTAACCACCGATCAATCTGTCACCATCCAAATCTCTGTCACCGCCAAGATACCAATCATCTATAAATGAGGTAAATATTCCGCGCCACCATGAATCTGTGTGTGCGCCTTCATTTTGGCCGTCGCTATTGTAATAACCATAAATATCAGTGACACCCTTGTCATCGTAACCACCGATAATTTGGTCACCATCCCAATCCATGCTGGCAAATTCACCAACCAGGAGCTTGTTTACATCATATACGAGGTTTAAACGATTGAAACGGGATTCATAAACTCGAAGGTTAAACCCTAATTTCAAGTTAGTAGGCATTGGATCAGCCTGTGCTTCGTCATTAAATATTACTTTTGGACCCAGGTTTGCGATCATGGCACCAATGTCCAGAGCTCCACCAAAATATCCTTTGCTCAAATAACCGGCATCAAAACCAAAATTGGTCGCCGTACCTTTTGTGTCTTCAGCCTCGACGGTAACATCTGTCAGATGTTGATATAGAATTTTAAAATTGAATCCAATGCTGGAATTTTCAGTAATCATTGTTGAATAACTCAAAGCCCCTGAAGTGAAATAAGTAAGAAAAGTGCCCAGTTCATTTGCATTGGCATCAGTATGGGTCTGCTCGCCAGCATTCAAGTATATGAGGTGTCCACCAAATACGCCCAATCCTTCAACAGGTACCCGACCACCGACAAAATCATAATACATATCATCAACTAAACCAGGCAGCCAATTCACATGCATACCTGAAACTTCATAGCCGCTCTGAAAGCCCAATCCTGCTGGATTCCAGAATGTTGCATATGAATCATCTGCAAGAGCGACCTGTGCCTCTCCCATGCCACCAGCGCGTGCTCCTGGTGCAATTAACAGGAACAGGGCACTTTGAGTATAGGCCACAGACAGCAGCAAGAGGCTCCCGATAACCAGGTTTATAATTTTATGCGATTTCATCTTAACAAACTCCTCAGTTCATAAAAAAACCGAATGATATTAACAACATTCGGTATCAACTTTAATAAAGATTAACGACAGGTCCATATTTGTTTTCAATTCAGGACTTTTCAAAATAATCCCAGTAACGTTTTCTCTCTTAAAGTTCTCCTCTATTTAAGCGGGCGAATATAGGATTCGCGACTTCCCTAATCAAAGGATTTTCCAATATTTAGGCCCTCTAGTGATACAGCTAACAAAGGAATAAGTTGTGGAATTCCATTTTTTATTGCATAGCCAATCTTGATTTGGGGTTCAACAAGCAAACCATCGAAGGCTTCTGTTACCATTCCACCCCCGCGGTACTCAATTTGTTTTAGATGAATCAGGGCGTTCAGGGCATCAAGCATTTCATGACTAGAGTGAGTGAGCTGCTGTTTTGTAATGGGGCAAAATAATGAATTTACTGTCAATTAATTACCTATACTTCAAGTCAGTTTCTTCTTTATATCCACTGATAAAATCCTGTACCGATTCCAAAGGTGAATTTCTCATCTCTTTGACGCTACCGCTAAAGGAAAAGTTCCCCTGATCGAGCAAAACAATTTGATCGGCCAAAAAAAAGCCTGTGGGAATGTCGTGGGTTACAATAATGCTTGTAACCTTGAGATCATCCTGCATTTCCTTAATCATCTTCGCTATCTGAGCGCTGGTAACCGGGTCAAGACCTGTGGTGGGTTCATCATATAAAATATATTGTGGCTTCATTGCTACCACTCTGGCAAGACCAACTCTTTTGCGCATTCCGCCGCTTAATTGAGCAGGAAACTTCTCACCAACATCAGACAGGCCAACTCGCGCCAGACTTTCTGCGGTAATTGCATCTATCTCTGATTCAGAAAAACGATTGTGCGCCTTAAGTCCAATACCCACATTGTCATAAATATTCATACTGTCAAAAAGAGCTGCAGACTGAAAAAGCATTCCAAACTTTAAGCGACAGGTGTCCAGATCATTGCCTGTGAGCATTCCCAGATCATCGCCATCGATAATAATATTCCCAGAATCAGGATAAAGGAGCCGTGTTATCAGTTTCAGCAAAACACTCTTGCCCTGGCCACTTTTTCCGAGGATTACAGTACTTCTACCATCTTCAATATTGATATTAATGCCATCGAGAACGACAAGATCGTTGAAGGATTTATATAAGTTTTTAATTTCGATCATGCCCGGAAGCTAACGGATTTGAATCAATTCAGATGATCTATATCTCATCCAGTTCGGCTCTAAACTCTTTAACATCCTCAAATTTGCGATAGACGCTGGCAAAACGAACATATGCAATTTCGTCAAGATCTTTGAGGTGTTTCATCACCAATTCACCTACATCCTTTGCATGGACTTCAGATGAACCAAAGGTGTTTACATCCTGTATGATTTGATCCACGGTCTGATTCATCTGGGCGCTGCTAATCGGACGCTTGCTACATGCAATGGCAATACTTTTTAGAATCTTTTCACGAGCGAAGGGTTCACGTCTTTGATTGCTTTTGATGACAAGCAGAGGCTGGGTTTCCACGTATTCGTAGGTTGTGAACCGGTAATTACAGCTCCCACACTCTCTTCGCCGCCGAATTGCACGACCGTCCTGTGTGTGCCGCGAGTCAATCACGCGTGTATCACCTTGATGACATTGGGGACAATTCATGCGCCCTACTCAACGTCCTGGTAATGGGGATAATTTTTAACCAGCTCAGAAACTTTTCCGCGGACGCTCGTAACGGTTTGCTCATTATCAGGATTCGAGATTACTGCATGGATAAAGTCGGCAATGAGTTTCATCTCAGGTTCCTTAAAACCGCGAGTCGTAAGTGCAGCCGTCCCGACTCTTATCCCGCTGGTGACCAGAGGACTTCTGGTATCAAAGGGAACCATATTCTTATTTGTGGTCATTCCAGCTTCTTCCAAGACATGCTCAGCTTTTTTTCCACTGATATTCATTTCGGTAAGATCAATAAGAAGCAGGTGATTATCTGTTCCGCCAGAGATCAATTTAAAGCCATGGTTTTTCAATCCGATTCCAAGTGCTTTAGCGTTTGAGATAACCTGTTTTGCATAAATTTTGAACGAGGGTTGCAGTGCCTCGCCGAAGGCGACTGCCTTGGCAGCAATCACATGCATCAAAGGTCCACCCTGGATGCCCGGCATCACTGTACTGTCCAGAAGTTCACTCATCATTTTGACTCGACCACTTTTTGCTGCAACCAGCCCAAAGGTGTTCTCGAAGTCCTTACCCATCATCACAAGTCCACCGCGAGGACCCCTGAGCGTTTTATGCGTCGTTGATGTCACTACGTGGCAATAGGGCAATGGACTGGGATGCTCGCCTGCAGCAATTAAGCCTGCCGGGTGGGCAACATCTGCCATTAGAAAAGCCCCGACTTCATCGGCGATCTCTCTGAAGGTCTTAAAATCATAATGTCTCGGATAAGCACTACCACCGGCAATGATCATTTTTGGACGGTACTTTTTAGCCTGATCCCTTACCATATCATAATCGATACGACCGGATTCTGCATTCACACCATAAGCCACAATATTATAGAATTTTCCCGAAAAATTTACCTGCGAACCGTGAGTTAAATGACCTCCATGTGATAGATCCATGCCAAGGACTGTATCGCCGGGGTTTACAAGTGTGAAGTACACAGCCATATTTGCTTGGCTGCCTGAATGGGGTTGCACGTTGGCGTATTCCGCTCCAAAAAGTTCCTTAACGCGATCTCGTGCTAAATTTTCAGCCGTATCTACAGCCTCACAACCACCGTAGTAGCGATGTCCGGGATACCCTTCAGCATATTTGTTGGTCATGACACTGCCAGCTGCCTGAAGAACTGAATTACTTACAAAATTTTCCGATGCAATGAGTTCAAGGGTTGTATTCTCCCTGTCCCGTTCTGCCATGATGGATGCATATATTTGTGGGTCGGTGATCTTAATATCATTCAACATACTAGCCTCGTACATTTGATTCAATTTTTTCTAAACGCCTGTTGTGGCGTTCACCTTCATACTCAGTCTCCAACCATGGCGTAATAATAGATTTCATTGAGGACATGGTTTGAGTTCTGGATCCGAGACATAATACATTGGCATTATTGTGTAAACGGCTGAGTGTGGCTAGTTCTTCAGTATAACATAAGGCAGCCCGTATGCCTGTAAAGCGATTGGCAGCAATGGACATTCCAATGCCTGTACCACAAATTAAAATACCGCGTTCTGCTGATCCACTCTTGACCGCTTTGCAGACGCTAGCGGCGTAATCGGGATAATCACTTGAACTCAGATCATAAGTTCCAGCATCACTGATAGAATGCCCTTTAGATTCAAGAAATTGAATCACCTCGGTTTTTGCTTCGAATGCTGCATGATCAGAGCCAATCGAAATATTCATTGCCCTGCCCTACTCGACTTACTACTTGGGTGCAGTCACGCTGCGGTTAAGCCAGGCGTAACACTCTTTTTTTGTTCCGGCTTTTCCACCTTTGACATAATCATCTCTGTTAAAAAACCAGTCACCACTTTGTGGAATTCTAGCTTCTTTTAAGAAGTCGATTTTCTTGTTTACTTTGCTATAACCCTTGGATTTGGCTGTCAAGTAATCTTCATATGCCATCATAAAAACCAGTTTATCATCAAAATCAGGGGCTGCACTGGTGCATTGGATGCCAACTGCTTCAAACACAGACGCCCGATTAGCATAGGCTTCTCCGCTACTATTATCGAGATTTATTGCTTTTTCAGCCCAGGTCATAGCGGATTTAAGCTGACCATCAGAGATGTAAGCGTCCGTCATTTGGAAATAGATTTTAATGTCATCAGGTTGTGATGAGTTAAGCATTTTCAAGATATTAATAAGTTTTTTAGTTTCGCCAATTGGACCAAGGACTTCAATCAATTTGTTCATGACAGTCGTCAATCCTGGAGATAGATTCAAAATACTTTCGTAAATGTTGATGGCTAGAGCTGTCTCACCTGCATTATTAAGTTGGTCTGCATACAAGGTTGCATTTGGGATGTCGGTTGGATTCTCTTCATATTTACTCTTTAGCAAGCCCAAAATATCTCCACCCGATGCTTCAACACACTCGAATATTATGTTTGCTAGATTTTTATTTTGAGGATCTGTCAGCTGCAGATTCGCTGCTAACGCTTTAGCTTCATCATACATTTCTCTTTGGAGATAATCTTCGGTGATCTCCAATCCCAATATTGAATCTGCAGGGAAATGCTCGTACTTTGCAATTTTTGTTTCCAGAAGTAGGCCATTGTCACCCATCATTTTCAATAAGAAGATTTTATTATCCCATAAATATTCATTATCAGGAATAATCCCAAGACCTTCATTGTAGTACATCATTGCTGTGTCAAGACTATTTAGTTCGCGATATGAATTTGCAATATAGACATAGACATTTTGGGCCATGTCCTCATCAACACACTCATAATCAAATAACTTCTTATAGTTGAAGATGGCATCTGGATACGCTTTGTTCTTATAGTACTCTGTGGCAAAGCTAAGATGCTTCATGCAATAGCGTGAATTGGCTTTTCTAACCGAATCTTTATGAGCTTTTTCCATGGCCGCCAATTCTTCGGCAGTTGCCGCCGGAGGCATACACGCGGATATCACCATCGTGAACACCATTATTCCCATTACAATAAATGATACAGCTTTAAACTTCATGAGTTGATCCTCATCTTCTTTTAACTTTCTTAAACCAAGTGTCATTGATTTGAATCCCTAACTTGACACGAGCATATAGTTCTTCAGGCAGACTTGCTTCGCCCCCTCTAGACCCCAGTTCGCCAGAAATATCAAATATACTTTTTCCGTTTCTCAGCCCAAAATTTAATCCCAGGAGCAGAGAATATTCATAAATCAAACTGTCACTGCTGGAAACAAGATAATAATTTTTTATGGAGACTCCAGATTGTAAGCCGCTTCTCTTGCTTAAACTTCTGGAAGTCCTGTCAGATGGTAAGCGCTGTACAGCAATTTGGAACGAAGCGACGGGTACAGTATGCCAGCCTTCCGGCAAAGCAAATATTCTGGCATCATCAAATCCATTCTCTGGATATATTTCCTGCCCAATTCCTGTCATGAAATTTGTGTATTTCGAATAGTGATAGACAATTCCCAGATTAATCCTTGTTGGCCAGGCCGCCAGTTCTTCATCGAATTCAGAATAATCATTTGAGCCTCCGAGACTATCCTGACCTGTCATTGTAGGACGATCATAGGGAATATTAGCTGTCAGCCCCAAAGATACTTTGTCACCAAGCATTGTGATCATCCCAAGTTCAAAAGCCTTTCCAGCGATATTGCCCTTAAGAACATATAGCTCAGCCATATCATCAACGGCAATGGCATACTCTCTTCTTAAGAGTCCCTGATAAGTGTGAAACTTCAATCCCAATTTTAAGTTTGAAGAGAGATCATAACCCAGGCCAAGGTGATAATCCCAAATGCCACCGTCAGTCTTTTCTGCAAGTACTCCGTTTTCAAATGTGGACTGATAACGCGTTTTAAAATCAGCAGCAGCATTGGCTCCAACACTGACACCGAAATCCTTGCCAACTGGAAATGCGAGAAAGAATTGCTCCAGCCTGGTATTATTTGTAAGTGCGTCTTCCGTGGATCGAAATTCTGAACCAAGCGCAACACCAAAATGGACCAGATTGATTCCTGGCAGTGCAGCAGGATTATGGAGCGTGATTCTGGCAGAATCCTGTAATGCCACCACGCCGTTGCCCAAGCTGCTCCCGAGCGGGTCGGTTGCAGGGTAAAGATCCCCATAACCTAGACCATAGTATGCTGATTGCCCTATGAGTGAAACGCTAAACAATATAAAAATTAGAATGAGTTTTTTCATGGCAGAACCGCCAGGGAACTGCTCACAAATAGTGCTGATTCTGAGGCATTCTTTGAAACTCCGACAAATCCTGGGTCATAGCCCATATGGTTTGGCCGAACAATCAGCTCAAGCTCATTCAAATCGGCATCCAGAGCTGATTGGACCAGTAGTTTTATTTCATTTAATTTATATGTTAAGTTCCCATTAAGCTCAATATCAACATTGTAATCAGTCACAGGATCAGTCAATCTTATTTTAAAATTTTTCAGCGTATCCTGCATATAGATTGAAGATGCCAGAGAATCGATCATGGGTAAGTAACTTGCGGATATTATATGCTGAGTCGTATCTGGACCAGTCGTGATTGCATCAAGGTTGATGTGGATAATCAGCGAATCCTTGGCCATCTGGCTGATATAATGATATTGCGTACGGTCGAATTTCCCTGGTTGTTCCATAAGATGAACATACAAACTGTCAGCCGTATACGCTATTGAGGTTGCGCTATCATTTCCCGCTGTGTCAGGTACATGGAAAAAGAATCGCAGGACCGGTCTCGAAATAGACCCACCACCATAGATGGCCGATAACGTGCCTGCACTTTCTGGAAATACACCCAATGAAATAGTAGAATCACCAGCGACTATTATATCAGAAGGGAGTGTATAATTCCAATAATTATCGTTGCTCGTCACTTTACCAGTATCTGAACTCAGATAGGTTCCATATTGAGACTCTTGAATTTCAATCGTTTGACCCGTCGTCTCAAAATAACCAAAACGCAAATAGTCATTGACTAAACTATCACTACCATTTTCAGGAAAGGTTTGTTGATGTCTCATTTGAAGTTGGATACTATCCACGCTAGATATGTCCAAAGAAGTATCTGCAAAGCGGAAATCGATAGTTATTCCTGATTTGTAATATTGAGTTTCGCCTACCCATGCACGAAAATGAGCGCCCCAGTCTATTTGACCGGCTCCATATTCAATTGATTCGATATTCTTTAGTGTGTCTTTCTGAAATGAAAATGGGTTATAGATAAAAGTTGAGTTTTCATACGCAACTGGAGCTTCACAAGACCAAAATCCAAGCGTGAGAGCAACAATTGCAAAAGATATCCGAAATTTCATAAGCCCCTTAGTAAAAAGAGTCAAGTGTTCAAACACTTGACTCGGATGGTTTAGAGTCAACACTGTCCATATTCAGAGTTTTAATTCTCAACTCCGAAGAATGTTTCCAAATCCATGTTGAGCTGTTGCCATTCCTCTTCACTTTCATCGGAAATGGTGAAATACTTCACCACTTTCCCAGAGGCCTTTAAAGCTTTTTGGATATTTTTATGTTTCTCTATCTGTGCCTTGTTACTTTCACCACGAATGGAAATACTGATTATTTCATCAGCATGTTTGATAGCGAGACCCAATAGATCATCCTCGTAGCCAGCATAATCTTCAGGTGTTAAACCAGCCATCTCGTATTGCTTTTTCGCGACCTTGCCCATCTCTTCGATGTTAACCAGGTTTAAAACTGTTTTCATATCAGTAAAAAACTCTTCTTCAGCATAAACGGTCTTAAATAGAATGGGTACCATAGCGGTAGTCCAATCGTTACATAATACATAATCGGGCTGCCAGTAAAGGTAAGTAAGGTTTTCAATCGCAATCTTTGAGAAGTAAAAATATTTTTCTGCATTCCGCTGATTAAAACGTCCATCTGCGACTTTATATAATGTCTTATTTTTGCCGCCAAAGTACGGTTGATATTCCATGAAATAGACCTGCACTCTTGTGGATGGAACGAAGGCTGATTTAGCAGCGCCAGGGTTACTCTCGGCTTTGAAGATTACTTCAATTTCTTTGAGTCGGATGACTTCACGAATGACAAATCTGCGTTCACTTACAAAACCGTAACGGGGGGTAAATATTCGTAGATCTTGCTTCTTCTCCTGGAAATGTGTAGGAATTCTATTGGAAATTTTAGCAAGGTCAGTTGCCTCAGAAAATGGAGACACTTCTGCGGACAGAAAATAAATTTTTGTGGACATATATTTCTTTTTTTTATAACCTATTATCTTGAGGCGAGGATTTGTTTTACTTTGTCCCGGTAGGAACTATCAGGGAACATATCCAGAAGCCGTTCTAATTCATCATAACCGCGGGCTTTATCGCCGCTATTTAGGTAGGAATATCCAATTTTGAATTGAGCAGCATCTGCTTTGTTGGAGTCTGGATAGTTGATCACCTTGCGAAAAGCTTCAACAGCACGACCGTATTCATCCAGGGCATAATAGCATTCCCCTATCCAGTATTGTGCATTATCAGCATAATCATTTTGAGAATCATTGCGAATAAGACCCTCAAAATCATCTATCGCACCCATAAAATCACCATTTTGATATGAGGATAAGGCGTCTATGTAATGTTGTTTGTAAGTTTCATAATCCATTTTAGCGGGAACACCAGAAGAACTAATCTGAGCACTTGGTTTCTGCTCTATTGCTGGTCGGCTTATGGAGGGAGTCGTCGATGGCATGGCCATTAGTTCATTAAACGAATTGGTCAGCGAAATAATTTTATTCTCGAGTAAAACAAGCTGTGAAAGAATATCATAATTCGCACTATCCTGAACTTGGGCATGACGTCCGAGCGTGGTTAATTGATCATCAGAGTTCATCATATGATCGGTTACTGTCAACTGAAATTCAGAATATGATGAATCAAGGAGTGAAAATTGACTGAGAATATTCAGCATATTTTCTTCCAGTATGGCAATCTTAGCCGGATCCATGGTAGCATAAATGCTGTCCACTTGAAACTGTGTCGTTTGAATCGATACATTCAGCCCATTCAGCGATTCTCGTAGACTAATCTGCTCTGCCTGCAAACCAACTATCTGTTGTTCACTGGCCGCAGATGAAACTGAAGAAAGAGAATCATTCCGTTTTCGTTCAGTCGCTATTTTGCCCTCTATATCAGTCGACAATTTGTCAATTGATCGCTTCGAGTCGGCATTCAGTTTATAAAGATTTTCCAGGCTGATATGATTTTCATTGTAAGTCTCACGCATGGCTTTCACCTCTTGTGAGAATTCTTTTAATCGCATATCCAGAACAACAAGCACACTGTCAGTACCTTGATTCTCTACTTTTACAGCACTTATTTCCTGCTGCAGGTTTTTAGAACCCGAGCAGCCCAGGATAAGCGTTATAATTAAAATGAGAGCGAACGGTCTTTTGTACATTGCTTAAGCCACTTTCTGCTGGGAGTTAAGACAAGAAATCATACGGCCGTCAATTTAACCTCGGCACAGAGTCTCGCAACGCTAATTCTCATGGGTTTACAGGGCTATAATGGCCACTATCAACTATCGTACTGCCCGTCTCACTGAGGACATATTTGCTGAAAGTCCAGCCAGGATCATACAGGTAACCATAAATGACCCACCATAACTGATAAACGGTAATGGTATACCGGTCACGGGCATAATTCCTACAATCATCCCCAGATTCACAAAGACATGAAACACGAGGATGGTCGCAATTCCGATGAGAATAACACTATCGAATCTAAATTTGCTGTTGTACGCCTGGGTAATTAATCTGGCAATGAGCAGGTAAAATACTGTTATTACCAATAAAACGGCGATAAAACCGAATTCTTCTCCAATTACAGTCATTATAAAATCGGTATGTTGTTCTGGCAAAAATTTTAAATGAGTCTGGGTTCCTTGTCCGAAACCTTTGCCAAAAGGTCCGCCCGATCCAAAAGCCGTTAATGATTGAGAAACCTGATATCCAGCACCTAATGGATCTGATTCTGAATCAAATAGTGACAGAATGCGCTGCTGCTGGTAAGGCTTGAGAAGCGCCCAGAGCAGGTTTGTTAATCCACCGAGCAGGATATTGATGCTGAAATTAAAAACTTTTGTCCAGAAGGGTAAATTGCTGAAATATAAGACAATAATGATAATCCCCATCCACAGGAAAAATGACAAAGTTTGAAATGCTGCAAGCATGGAAACCACAGGCGCAAGCAGCAGATAGAAATACAGCGGTTTGATGCCTGCCCAAAAGATGATAACAATCAGAATTCCAAAATAGACCAAAGCTGTACCCAGATCGGGTTGGATCAGAACTAATATGGTAGGGGCAAGTGTCATTGCAACCGGCGTCATGAGCTCCTTAATAGTGGCAAGACGGCGTTTATGATCTGCAAAATATTTGGCCAATCCGAGAAGCAAAAATATCTTCATGAATTCTGAGGGTTGAATTCCAAAACTGCCAATAGTTATCCAGCGGCTCACTGCACCACCACTTTTAAAGACTATTGGGATTAGCAATAATACAATCCCGAACCCATATGCAGGGTAGGTTAAATTATGGATAATTTTTCGAGGCATAAAATAGGCCAGGAAAAAGAGCCCCAAGCCCAGAACCGTCCAAACAATTTGCCTGACAAAATAGCCGACATTGGAAGCGTGCTGAGCTTCAATGCTGAATATTGCTAATAAACCTGTGGACGCTAGCAAGGTTACATAAATAAGGGTACTCCACTCCATATCTCGCAAGCGAGTAATTACAATAGTTCTGATATTCATAATTTATTTCTTGCTATGGAGTACAAGACTTTGCCAAGCAGAGGTGCGGCTTTCCCACCACCACCGCCACCGTTTTCCAGAAGAACTGCCCAGGCATAGGGATAACGTTCATCAAGGCTAAAACCGATGAACCAGGCATGATCCTCACCCTGAGAATTTTGAGCTGTCCCTGTCTTACCATAGATATCCCAATCTTTTTGGCGTGCAGCTTTTGCTGTGCCGTGGGGTCCGTTAACCACAGCCCACATGGCATCCTGAATAAAGTCCCAGGAATCCTTGGAAGCCATCACTCTGTTCTCAGATTGAGATACATTTGAGCTAATGACTTTCCCTTGTTTGGATACAATCTTATTTACAAAATGGGGTTTGTATTGCGTTCCACGCTCAGCCAGCATGCCTGCGAATTGCGCTAATTGCAAAGGTGTTACCAAAACATCACCCTGGCCAACAACGATATTTAGTAGATTCCCCTTCGTCCAATTATGCAGACCATATTTTCGATTCATATATTTTGTATCAGGAACCAAACCCTTGTTCTCGCCAGGAATATCAATACCTGAAATTTGACCGAATCCAAATGATTGAGCCATGAGAGCCCAATCTTCAAGACCAATATCCTGAATCAAATTGAAGAAGTAGACATTACATGATTGTTGAATAGCCTCAAAAAGGTTGACTTTGCCATGACCACCATCTTTCCAACACCCGAAACTACGATTTCCCAGTCGATAGCTTCCTCGGCACAGGTAGGTTCTTTCTTTAGCGTTAGAATGATTCTCAAGTGAATATAAAGCTGCTAACGGCTTTAATGTTGAACCCGCTGGATACAATCCTTGTATCCCCCTGTCAAAAAGCGGCTTGCGAGGATCTTGCAATAATGCATCCCAATCTTTTGATGAAATACGCCCTGATAGCAACTCTAAATCAATTCCCGGTCGGCTGGCGTAGGCAAGTATTTCACCCGTTTTATGGTTGATGATAACCACCGAACCAGACGAGTCTGCCAGAGCTTTTTCTGCAGCCGCCTGAATAAAAGGATCTATGCTCAGAATCAAATCATGACCAGGTATGGGATTCACCGGGTCGCGATTTTGAACTTCACCGATTTCCTGACCAAGTGCATTTACTTCAATGTATCTGAAGCCCCTTTGACCATGAAGTACGGTTTCGTAATTCTTTTCGAGACCCTTCCAACCGACCTGGTCACCAGGCTCATAATCCAGGTCCTCACTGTAACGGTCCAGGTCGTCTCGATTGATTTCGCGTGTGTATCCGAGTGCATGCGAAAGATCCAGGTTCGAAACGTAATTTCGGATGGGTTCAATACTGTAAGTGACACCGATCAGCTCAAGTCTGTGTTCCTGAAGGTGAGATATTTGCTCAAAGGGCACCCGACTGAACACTTTTGCAGGTGCGAAAGAACCTCTTCTATTCTTTAAGATCCTTCTATTGATTTCTTCGACCGAAACATCCATAACTGTGGATAGTCGCTCCAATGATTCGGGTTTATCTTTAACTTCTATTGGAATAACAGAGATCGTATAGCTTGGGGCATTGTCAACAATGAGATTTCCTGCCCGGTCATAAATAACGCCACGGGAAGCGAGTACCGGGACAGCACGAATATGGTTTGCATTGGCCTTTTCTGCATATTTCTCGTGATAAATGATCATGAGATAATAATAACGCCCGATTAGAATAAGGAACAGAAGAGCCAGTATACCGTGAACAATTAGAGACCGCCAGCCCTCGGCAATATTCTTGCCTTGAAGCACTATTCAGCCCCAACACGAAGCGCGATAAATATGCCGCTGAGGAGAGCCAGGGTGTAAATGGTCTTGGGTAGTAAAATTAGAAAGACAATGTTTCCTGTTGCCCACTGTGAATCTTGAAGCGAAACCATCACTGTAAGGATAAAAAAGACCAGCACAAATCCAGTATAAAGCAAATACTGAACAATTACGGGTATTCTGACGATACGAGCGTGGAAGATTCCAGAAAGATAACCAACCACGGATAGAGCCAGAGCTGTAATTCCCAACATATGCGTGCTAGTCAGCGAATCTATCAAAAAGCCCAGGATAAAACCAAGCCAGATGGCAAACATCTGACTGCGGGCTAAGCCAACATAGATGATAAATATGACCAGAAAACTGGGAGTTAAACCAAAAATGCTGAACATGTCTCCTAACATCCACTGGAAGATGAGTACTAACAATCCGAGGAAGCTATATTTTAGGATATCAATCATTTTGCCTCAGAATAAAGACTTCTTCCAGTCGGTTGAAATCCGTGGCAAGATCGACTCGGACAGATTTAACATAATCTTCAATTACAGGAGAGATTTCTGATACCCAGCCGACAAAAATATGCTCTGGAAAAATATCACTAAATCCAGAAGTGACCACAGAGTCCCCTGCAATAACCTCAGCATTTTTTGGGACATCCTGAATGATATATCCAGATTTTAAAGTGAAACTTAATATTCCAACATCCCTGGAACGCATTTCCCTTACGGATACTCTAAAATTTTTATCATTCACCAACTGTATTAAGGAAGTATTTGGAGATACCGCAACCACTTTTCCCACAAGTTGCGCCTTGGCATCCACGACCCCTGAAAGCAATGTTACACCATCATCAGAACCCTGGTCCACTGTAAAACTGTTCATGGAATGGCCACCAAGGTCAGAAAGTACATTTGCAGGAACCACTTGAAATAGCTTCTCAGCCTTGAATCCGAGCATTTGTCTCAAGCGCTGATTTTCCAGATACAAGGTCTTTGATTTATTAAGCTCAATTTGGGTTTTAATGTGACTTTTCTGTAGCTCCAGATAGTCTTTTTCGATCGTGAACATGGTTTCTACCCACTGAATTGGCATATATAGATATGCCGAACCATCCATCACGAGACTGCGAACTCGATTAAGAATTGGATTGCCTTCCCAAGCCATAATCATCAGTGACAAAGCCACGGTGATCATGAGGTTAATCAGTGATTTATATCTGGAAAGTACGGGAGCTGATGCAGCCAATATTCTAGCCTATACCGGCAGAGGGACGCTCAATAAAGAACATCCTCATATCGTTCAATGTTGTCCAAAACCTTACCTGTTCCCTGAACGATGGAGAGCAAGGGATATTCAGCAACATTTACTGGAAGATCAACTTCAAGTCGCATACGTTTGTCAAATCCTTGCAGGAGAGCACCTCCGCCAGTCAGGATGATGCCTCTATCTAAAAGATCAGAGCTCAATTCAGGAGGCGTTCTCTCAAGACACATTTTTACTGCATCCACAATTAGATCAATGGTATCTCGCAATGCGTCTCTTATTTCTGAGGATGAGACTTCAATGGTCTTCGGGATTCCTGCTATCATATTGCGGCCCTTGACCGATAATTTGTAATCCGTTATTTGAAGTGCAGACCCAACGTTCATCTTAATACTCTCAGCGGTGCGCTCACCAATAAGCAAGTTATGATCCCGCTTAAAGTGTTGGATGATAGCCTCATCCATTTCATCGCCAGCAACGCGTAACGATTCTTTTGTAACAATACCATTCAAGGCAATTATGGCAATTTCAGTCGTTCCGCCACCAATATCGACTATCATATTCCCGACGGGTTCGCTGATATCAATTCCAATTCCAATTGCCGCAGCAACGGGCTCTTCAATCAGAAACACTTCTCGAGCATTACGCCGTTCCGCAGATTCTTTAACTGCGCGTTTTTCAACTTCAGTAATACCAGATGGTACGCAAATGATCATGCGTGGGCGAGCAAGTTTTGAAATAGGTAGCTTGTTAAGAAAGCCTTGAAGCATGCTATCGGCCATTTCAAAATCAGCAATGACACCATCTCGCAAGGGTCTGATCGTTTCAATCTCCTGATGGACCTTGCCGACCATTCGCTTTGCTTCGTTGCCTACAGCAATGACCTTACCGGTGGTTTTTGATTTTGCAACAATGGAAGGTTCGTTAAGAACAATCCCCTGACCGCGAACATATATAAGTGTATTTGCTGTTCCAAGGTCAACGGCAATATCGACACCCATCCAGTTGCGGAAATTTGAAAATTTTGTAGCCATCTGCCCTCTCGTGCCTGAAAAGTGCCCTCAGGTCTTTGAAAACAACACTTTATCCCCTACCCAAAAAACAATATTTTTGCAGCTAGACAAAACTATAAATATTTTACTCAATAGCACTTAATAAATATCCCAAAACCGCTTTAATTTAAGGGTTTAGGAAGAATAGATAAAGTATAGGGTCTTCGTTTCACTTTATCCCGAAGGGAATCTGCTGAACTTAATATCTAAAACGCCAATCTCCCTGATCCAGATAGGATTGATCCAGACGATAGTCACCAAATCCAGTTTCATCACGAAAAACAAACTGCTTCCCGAGATTATAATATTCCCAAACTTGATAGGGTTTCCGATCTATCTCGAAAGGTCCCCTCTGTATTTCATCTGGCGGGCCAAAAAGGATGTATATCATTCCACGATCGGTTTTCCAGCCTTCCTGAACGACGGTAAAGGCTTCAAGAGAAAAAGCAATTCTGCGATAATATTCTTCCATCAGCTCATTTGGAAGTGTACCTGGTGTTGGATCCAAAGCCGCCCAAAACAGTTTAAATTTATCAGTTTTCTCAGCTTCGCTCCCTGCCATAATCTCACGGATCTGACGCTCGTTTGCCAGGTAGATCAATTGCTTTATTGCTTCATCCATGTCGACAACATCAAAATTGACTCCCCGGATACGAACGCGAAAATTCGCCTTTGTAGTGACCTGGTTGCCTTTTGCATCCAGCGCAGTCAGATAGAGCGTGTAATTTGAATAGTGCATATCAGTCAGGGGAACAATAAAATTAAGGAGCGAATCAATACTCCCTACATGATCAATCGTAATTTCATGATCTTCTTTAATTTCTTCTTTAACTTTTAACTGATAACTCATTTTATAGGGATGAAACTCACCTAAGAGTCGAACCTTGAACCTTAGCGTGTCGATGATTTCATAAAAGGATTGATCCATCAGTAATTCCCTGTTACCCGGAGAACCATTGTCCATAATAATAACATTTCCCAGGGACAAAGCCCCTGCATACATGTCAGACTGATCGACTCCATCACTTAGAATGTGGGACTTTTTGGTGTAGAGATCCGTGACCCGGACGTTAATTTTCAATTCAGACGCCGGAACCACAAAACTCTTGACAGATAGGACGGTGTTCGTACTGGCACGCGTTTCCTTATAGGTGTCAAGCCAGAGAGAGTCACTCCATATCTGACCAGCAATCTGCTCTTTGTCCATATCAGTGATATTCACACCAATTTCGTAGCGTGCCAGATATTTTTCTCCAGCTCGAGTGAACTGTAGTTCAGTATATGGGATTTTTACATGCACTGCTACTCGAATATTTTCCTTATCGGCCATTGGCTCCGAAAGACCTATAAACGAGAAATCTGGCAGAGTCAAATCATGCTCGCGTTTCACTTGCTGTTCAGCGCATCCCAAGAGTAGAGAAGCAACCAGCAGAATATAAATAGTCACTCTTAATATAGATTTCGCCACTTTATCCTCGTTATTCCAAGATTAGTTCCAATCCAAATATAGTCACCATTGAGGATCAAATCAGTCACAAAGTTGCTGATTAGGCCATCATTTATTGTATAGTGACGCCAGGCTTCCGATGTGGGGATAAAGTTGAACAAGCCAGTGTCTGTACCAATCCATACTTGGTTTCCATTGACGGAAAGGCCTCTGGGTTTAAATGGGGCCTGTGGTGCGAGGTAGGCCTTACCTATTTCTGTAAATAGATCAAGCTCTAGCAATCCTCTATGTGTGCTCGCCCATAAATGATTCCCGTTTATTACACTTTTATAAATTGGATCAGTGGCTGAGCTGGCATTGGGAGCCTGCATTTCTCCAGCGCTATTTATACGTGCAACAAAAGCAAGTGAGGCCTCGTCAAAGATATAAAGTCCAAAATATGATGCGATGTAATATCTTCCATCAAAATAGTTTATGTTGAATACCGGCCAGTCCAAATCCACAGGAAAGAGGGTCTGCAGGTTCAATCCAGATTCATGATACAAGTATGCATTCCGCTCAGTCGCAATCATGATATTCCCATCTTTACCAGCAACGAGCGAATATATACGTGTGCTATTTAAATCCTTTTTTGAGACCAATCGATTCCAACCAGATTTTTTTGCGGATTTTTTGAATACTCCTCCCCGGCCGGCAATGAGAATATTCTTGTCGTATTGATCGATTGCAGAGATAAAGGAGTAGTCATATGATGCGTCCATAATGGCTTCGTCGTATTCAGCCTCAAAACCGTTTAGGATGGATAATCCAGCCCTGCCTCCAACGAGGAGGGTATCATTCCAGAGTTCAAGAGACATCACATCTGGAGACAATAGGCCAAATTGCAATGCTTCAAACTGCTTACCAGCCATATCCCGATAAAAGATGCCCGTCCCTAATGTGCTGAGAAAAGCTGCACCAGAATTACCATTCCCAATTATCGATGATACTTTGCTAACTGATTTGCTCGGGTGACCATCCAGATGTAGAGAACCATTGGCGTCAAAACTTCCGTTTACTACCGTTTGAACAGGCAAGGATTCATATATATCAGAAAATTCCGGCAGAATTGTTTTTATCCATTCGACGCTTTGCCAATCCAAATCGAGGGATAAATTTTCACCCCACTCTTCAAATATCCCTGAATTTTTAAGAAAGATCGCTGAATATTTTTCTGTCTCACCCTCCCGGTTAGCAGAAATAATTACCTGGGATGCAGTAACACCAATTTCATAGGTTCCTGAGAATCTCTCATCTTTGGGCAAAGGAATTTTACTCATCCAGTCAGTCAGCTCATCATAGACAAATACGTAGTCAGGAGTTAGCATCCAGACATCCTGGGTTCCAGAGTCCTGCCAAACCCTCAGGACCGGATATTGGCTTAAACCATTACTGGCGGTGATCGGATCAAGCCACTTCCCATCGTGATGGTTATAAACGAGGACGCCATCCTCAACGGCGAAATAAGCATTCCAGGTGCTGTAGAAACTGTGATTAACATGTTTACCTGCTGGTAAACTCACAAAGGTACCCCGTTCGTATACATTCTGGCCAAAACTCAGGTTTGGAGAAATGAGGATGAAAACACAAACGAGACTATGTGGAATATAGCGGATTACATTAACCCTGTAAGATGTGAGTGTCTAATGAACGTAGTCTAAGTCTTTTATCAATCAGATTCAGTCAAAACCACGGCGAGCACCAGATATGCCAGAACACCAAAACCAAATGAGCCCAATGTTGCCACAGTCCAAAGAACGCGTATGATATTAGAATCGATTGCAAAATATGCACCTATACCACCACAAACACCGGCAATTCTTTTATCGGATCTTGATTTGAAAAAGGTTTTCCCCTGAGGAAATATCTCAGCTGTTGAACTGATTGATGTGGATCCTTCTGCCTGCTTGAAGAAAAGGTAAATACCTAATCCAATGACCAGGACTGGCCAGAGAACACTGCTCATGAGAAAGGCCGCACCAGCAAATATGCCTGTGACGGGACCAATAAATCCGATCATCAACAAGATTCCAGCCACAATTAAAAGAGCACCCCAAAATTTGGATGAGTATGAGTCTGTGCTTTCAGAATGTTCACGAGTTGCTTCGGCACCAACATGGTCCGGGTTTTTTGGAATAATGAGCATTGCAATGAAGTAGGCAAGTACACCTGTGCCGCCAAATATTACCGCCACCAACCAAATGAGCCGGATTATAACCGGATCTATATTAAAATATTCTCCAAGGCCACCACAGACACCTTCGAAAACTTTATCTCTACTTGATTTATATAATCTATTCATCATTGCCCTCCGAATGTACATCGATTTCTAAGACTGTGCCTTGAACGAGTGGCACAAATCGTACTGGATCTTTTCTTTCCCTGCTGATTTCACCGGCCACTTTTTTGAATACCCACACAAATTGATCAGATTTTCCTTCTGGTGCAACCAGGATACCTCCATCTATGAGATTTTCAAATAGATGGTCTGGAATCCGTGGAGGGCTGGCCCACAAAATGATACGATCATATACCTTTTGAGTATCCAATTGTTCCCAGGCACTCTTGTGCTGAATACTAACATTAATAAGGTCGAGACGCTTCAGAGCAAGCCGGGAAGCCCTAACAAGATCGTGATACACTTCCAGAGCGTCTACATGCCGACATAATTTAGAAAGTAGAGCTGTGGCATAACCACTTCCGCTACCAATCTCTAATATTTCGTCGCTCGATGATAATTTCAGATATTGTATCATTCGGGCAACTATAAAGGGCTGGCTTATTGTTTGACCAGCTTGAATCGCCAGGGGTTGGTCTGAATAAGCCTTGTGTAGCGATACGTTTGGAATGAAGAGGTGTCTTGGTGTGTTTTTGAATGCTTCTAATATTTCAGATTCTTTTATGCCTCGCAGCTCCAATTGGGTGTTTACCATTTCTTGCCTTAAATCATATGAATCTGCTATGTCCCAACTGGAAATCATGCTTCAATTTAATCAGATTCCTAGCGTAAACATCAGCTTATCGAAAAACATTAATTTCGGTGACGTTTACTCTTATATTTCGGCACTATTTAGTTATTGATAGGGAAAAATCTGCTGGCACCATTTTTAATGGGGAGAATGCAATAATGTATATCGGCAAACAACTTCGCCTCGTTCGAGAAGGACATGGACTTTTGCAAAAGGAGCTAGCTGCAAACGCAGGACTTGATAAAAGTTATATTAGCAAATTAGAGCGCGGGCTAGCTGATCCAACATTTTCGACACTTTCAAAAATTGCAGCTGCCTATCATTTGTCAGTCTCACACTTATTAAACTATGGTTCAGAAGAAAACTTCAGTATGGATATAGATGCTGCCATGGATGCGTTAAAAACATTGAAATACAATATGGTGCGAGTTGAAATTAACATCAAACCCCTCTAAATAAAACAGGCGACATGCCGTGCACATCGCCTGGGTACTCTTTTTCTTGGACTAAACTGTCAAATAGCAGCCTACACTTCCACCCTATTGTGTGCGATACTTAAACGGCAATTCATAGGTTACCCTCACGCGAAAGCCATTCTGCATGGCGGGAATCCAATCCGTATTTTCAACAGCCATGATAGCTGAATTATCAAACAGGCTTCCTCCACTTTGGGCAACGGAAACATTTGAAACATTTCCTCGACTGTCTACTGTAAATCTAATAACCACGTCGGCTTCATTCCCATCGGTTTTCTCGAAGAGTGGATAAACTGTATTTCTTTCAAGAGATTCTATTCCGCCAACGGGTTCCGGTGCATAATAATTAGCATTCCCCATAGGATCGGCGATTAAACTTGCCATGCTGACTAGAAGTAGCAGACTAGTTAATGTGAATTTGCTTTTGATCATGATTGACTCCCCATTGTTAAGGTTAAAATTCTTTTCCTTGATAGCTCCTTTCACAAAGCCTATGCCACAACCTCACATGGCAGTCTATCCTGTTGTATATTATATACTTTATAGTATTTCATCATGAATATTATCATCTTTATGGGCAATTATATGGATATATAATTATATCATTATGTTATGGTTTATGAGAGATTTTTAAGCTTGGGCACCGAGATGAAAATCATTCAGAGCTATTGATTCAAAAATAGTTTGCCCCACCCTAGACTGGATTTATATTCACGCCGCTTTTAAGCTGTCATAGGCTGCGGGCAAATAATGCGAGAGTAGCTCAGTTGGTAGAGCTCCACGTTGCCAACGTGGTTGTCGCCGGTTCGAGTCCGGTCTCTCGCTCAAAAAAAAGAGGCCATCTCATAAGTTGAGAAGGCCTCTTTTTTTATCCTGAAATAATCTGATTACTTGTGGATGGCCTTCGATTCGTTTTCTTTGGGCATGTAATCTGCTACGATAGAGGCTACTTCGGGAGCATCTTCAACTTTTTCATTCAAAGCTATCGCTTCCAAGTAGTAGGTATTTTTCAAAGATTTGATTAGATCGACATTGGTCTGGCGTTCATCCCTTAATCTACTAATCAGTTGAAGACGTTTTTCGTCGTCGGCATAATGCTCCTCAAGCGTTTTCCCCTCTTCCAGACCCTTTGACATGGCTAAAAGACGATTATCCGAAAAATTGATCCGTGTATATTGGGGGCTAACATTTTTCAGGCTGCTAAACTTGTCAACGTTGGTAACCCTTAACGCGCCAGCATACTTACCCTGTTTTCCAATACTGATAACTACGACTCCATTTTCTTCTTTTGGATTTCGTTGGACTGAACCAGAATTAGAGCGGATTAAAAAATCAACATCTTTTACTTCCTGGGTTAAAAGCTTTTGAGTTTTATCATCAACATTGGCCAGTAAAAAGACCAAATCCACCTTGTCTTTAATTTTAGCAATTGCCTTATTTGCAGCTTCAACAGGGTCAGAGAATTCAAATTCCTTTAATTTTTGATCACCGGAAGAGACGCCTACGAAGCCAAGCGTCCGACCTGGTGTTTCAATGATCAGACTTGGTCCAAACAGGGTTTGCTTCGATTCAGCATCAAGAATATTTGCTGAAATAAAGGGAAATTTTGCCTGTTTTTCCAACTCGAGGACAAAAGCTTTCCCAGCAGCCAGGTCATGGCTACCAACATTTAAGACTCTGCACCCCATCTCATTATAGGCTTTCAAGATGGCACTGGCTGTTCCGATCAGCTGTTCTCGTTGTGAGTCAACCACATAAGGATGTTTGAAAAATGCGTCCCCTGCGTCGACAAAGAAGGTGGCTTGCTTTTCAGCAAGTCCTTTTAAAATGGTATGCTTCCTGGCGAGACCGCCAAGTGGATTAGACTTTCAGCCGCAGGGACCCACTTCCCCGTCATTGCTGGCTGCTACCATTAGTATAAACTCATTTGGATTATATTTCGGATTTACAGTTTCGCTTTTGCAGCCGATGCTGGCCATAATGATAAACAGTGAGAGTAAACCGAATCTTTTGTGAAGTAATTTCATTTCATTTCCTGCATTTAGTCTTTTGCCATTAGTGCTTCAATTTCAGATATCTCTTTTGGAACTGCGGCGGTCAGGTTCTTGTTCCCTGTCTCAGTAATTAAGATGTCATCTTCGATACGAATTCCAATACCTCGAAATTTTTCAGGGGCTTTGGATTTGGAATTTACATAAATCCCGGGCTCAACGGTAAAGACCATTCCCGGTTCCAGCTTGATGGAAGCTCCATCTACCATATATTTTCCCATATCATGAACATCCAGACCTAACCAGTGGCCAGTTTTATGCATAAAATAGTCCGTATATGATTCATCCTTGATGACTTCATCAACTGTGCCGGCCAACAAACCAATTTCGATCATCCCTTCAACTAGTAATTTCAGATCCAAATCGTGTAGTTCTTGAAATGTAACACCTGGTTTAGAAGCTGCCACGACAGCTTTTTGGGCATTGAGGACGACAGCATATAGCGCTTTTTGGGCATCAGAGAATTTGCCGCTCGCAGGAAAGGTCCTGGTAATATCAGAGGCATACATATCGAATTCAGCTGCTGCATCAACGAGCAATAGATCTCCTTCTACGATGGTGTCACGATTTTTCACATAGTGGAGTACGGTTGCATTATCTCCCGCCCCAACTATAGATGTGTAGGCAGGACCAGACCCGCCCCTGAACACAAAATGACTTTCAAGGATAGCCTGTATCTGATATTCGGTCATCCCGGGCCGACAGGCTTGCATGGCCTTGATATGTGCTTCTGCAGAGATATCTGAAGCTTTTTGCATAAGCTCAATTTCATGATCATCCTTGATAAGCCGCATGCTATGAACGATTGAACCAATAGATTCGAGACCTTCGGGTCCGCCACCTTTGCGCTGGACTTCTTTTCGCACCTGGCTCACAAGGTCCAGCATTTTGTGCTGATGCTCTCGCTCATGATTTAGATTTGAATAGACTTTTGAAGCTGATTTCATAGCTGTCAGTGATTCCGATTCGAATAGAGCAATATCCTGAGCCTGATCAGCTCCATATAAGCTAATCGTCTCAGCAAAACTTAGGCGCCAGCCTGTCCAGACCTCTTTTTTGGGATCCTGAGGTAAAACAAATAAGGTGAATGGGTGTTCCTGGTCATTTGGATTAATAATACAGGCTGCACCAGGTTCTGAATATCCAGTTAGATAGAAAAAATCAGAATCCTGTCGATATGGGTATTCTGTGTCATTGGTACGAATTTGTTCAGGTGCACCCTTAAGGATAGCGACGCCTGTTCCAAGCTGTTTCAATAGCTTTTCTCTTCGGACTTTATATATATTTGATTGAACCATTGATAATAAAACTCCTTAAATAAGACGATGAAAATAAAAGGGATCACATCAAGTCACAAGGCGCAAGTGTCCAAAAGTTCTTTTATCCTTGCACACCCTTTCGAATGGTCAAAATGTATTCCAATTGGTTTCGCAGCCACTGGTCTTTAGATTGAAGAGAAATTAACTATTCTTACAAGGAATAATTGCATAAATGAATACCCGTTTTTCTCAAGAGATTGATCGCCTTACACGATATCAACGATTTAAAACCAGAGTCGTGAATATCGGTGACATCCCTATGGGGGGCAATAATCCCATCCGAATCCAATCCATGACCAATACCCCTACCATGGACACTGAGGCTACAGTGGCACAAACCATGCGGCTCGTTGATGCAGGTTGTGATTATGTTCGAATAACAGCTCCAAGTGTTAAAGAAGCCCAGAATTTGGGAGTTATTAAGGCCGAGTTGCTGAAACGCGGTTATTCGGTGCCACTTATTGCAGATATCCATTTTGTACCAAAGGCCGCAGAAGCCGCAGCAAAACTGGTTGAAAAAGTACGTGTAAATCCCGGTAACTACGTAGACCGCAAACGATTTCAAGAGTTTGAATACAATCAAATGGAGTATCAGGCTGAACTCGATCGCATCAGAGAACGTTTCTCTCCTCTGGTGAAACTGTGTCGTGAAGAAGGTACAGCCATGAGAATTGGATCCAACCATGGGTCACTCTCTGACCGCATCTTAAGTCATTATGGGGATACGCCCATGGGCATGGTTGAATCAGCAATGGAGTTTGTCCGCATTTGTGCTGACCTTGATTTTCACGATCTGGTGATTTCCATGAAAGCCAGCAATACCAGAATCATGATCCAGGCCTACAGGCTGCTTGTTGATCAAATGGAGAATGAGGGCTTCAACTATCCACTGCATCTGGGTGTAACGGAAGCCGGGGATGGTGATGATGCTCGGATCAAGTCTTCTCTGGGTATAGGTTCCTTACTGAGAGACGGATTGGGTGACACGATCCGCGTTTCACTGACTGAAGCACCTGAGGCTGAAATTCCGGTGGCGATTTCCCTTGTAAATGCCATAGAAAATCTTCGAGACCATGACCCCATTCCAACACTTGCCAGGCTGCCAATAAACCTGTTCGAGTACCATAGACGTGACAGCAACAAGCTCCTGACCATCGGTGGCAATAATGTGCCCGTGGTCGTGGGTGATATCTCAAACCAAAAATTGACCGAGGATTCGATTTTAAATTCGTTCGGATATCACTATGATCTGGTAAGCCAGACCTGGCAAGCGGGCGATACCGGTTCTGATATCCTGTATTTCGCATCTAATAAACACAATTATAAACTTTCAGAAAACACTCTAGAGCTCTATGATTCAGCGACTTGGGAAACTTTACAAGCTCATACCAATAGAGTGCCACTCTTCAATCTTAGCTCTTACAAGTCCAGTGAAAAACACCACGACCTTATGAATTTTATTCTCGTTGGCGCTGCTGTTGAAATAGATAAATTGCCAGATGACCCCACTATTGTCTGGGTCGTTTCCTCAGAGAACAACCACATTCTTGCAGATGAGCGTCGATTTATTTTAGCCTTAATGAATAAGGGCAAAACGCAGCCTGTCATCTTACGGAACCAAAACCGATCCCAATCCCGAGATGACTTCCTCCTGGCAGTTTCAGCTGAAATAGGAGGCATCCTTAATGACGGACTAGCTGACGGCGTCTGGTTGCGATCAAAGGACGTGATCCCAGCTGACCTGAATGATATTTCCTTTGGTGTTTTGCAGGCCAGCCGAAGTCGAATGACGCGAACAGAATACATTGCCTGTCCTTCCTGTGGTCGAACGCTGTTTGATCTTGAACAGGTAACATCCCAAATCCGATCTAGGACCAGCCATCTTAAGGGCTTAAAAATAGGAATTATGGGTTGTATCGTGAATGGACCTGGGGAAATGGCTGACGCTGATTTCGGGTATGTTGGAACTGGTCCAGGGAAAGTTTCTCTCTACCGCGGGCAAATGGTTGTGAGACCACATATACCTCAGTCTGAAGCAGTTGACTCACTCATAGATTTAATCAAGAGCGAAGGCTTCTGGGTTAATCCCTAAGTTTTATTTTCACGGTTGACACAGCTGGTAATATTCTGTAGTTAATGCGACAAGATCCTAGGGACAAAGCATTCGCTAAACATTTGATATCACCATTTTTTTTGTACCTGAAATTGAATCTGAGCTTAGATTTGGAGCACTATTAATAAAACAGTAGGAAATACTATGAGGAACACTCTTTTTTTCAACGTTGTTTTCATGCTTTCTTTGCTCAATCCGATCCTTGCTCAAGACGCGAATACTCTTGATACTGCTGAAGAACACGTAGCCTTTGCTCAGAGCATCTACTGGTCAGCCTTGACGCCTACTGAGAAGCAAACCTTTTTGTTTGCCTATATATCCAGTGCTTATGAAATTCGTACATTAGCCAATGAAACCATTGCTACATCACCAAGAAACACACATCGGTTTAACGAAGAGATTGATAACCTGTTTGTGATCTGGCAGAATCTGCTGGTTATGGAGGACAACGGTGATGCGGCTATGGAGGAATTTATTGGTTGGATAGATCTTTACTATGAGATAGGCATTAATAAATCTAATCCATTCATCAACGCAGTCAAATATGCGCACCAGAAAATTCGATCAGAAGATAAATCGGTTCTTGAATTATTCTGGGGCAAAACAACGGCTCCTGAGTCCACCCTTCCCAAGGATGAGGCCCTGGAACAGAAATCCATCGAAAGGAAAATCGCTGCAGCAGAGGCACGGAAGAGTGTCGATTCCGCTGCTGAATTAAATCCGCCCATGGCATATCGACCGGTCAGTTCCTCACCTCGCACCGCTTTTGTTCTCAGCGATGAAGAACTTGGAATCGTAGCTTTGGCCGTTGAAACAGAATGTCTGAATAAAAATCAACCAGATGCCCTTCAGGATCCGGTATTCCTGGAGACACTGGCTCGGAAACACGGGTTTGATAGCATGACAGCTTTCAATGTGAAATTTGCGAATGCTCAAGCCAATGAAGCTCGCTGGAAATACATGAACAAACTCATCATTGAACAGGCATTTGACCAGAATTGCATGTAGCCAACCCGTTTTGTTTTATCTCCTAAGGGATATTGTCAGCAAACCTTTCCCGATTCACCCTTAGTCTCTAAATAGCCCTAATTCAAGACTGACCTTTTTATCAGGGTTATTTCTGCTCATCCATTATGTAATAAGGAGAAAGTTTATGCTGGCACGCGTCTTAAGTAGTTCGTTGATGGGAATAGACCCCTATCTCGTGGAAGTTGAAGTAAATGTTGAAGGGCAAGCTTTTCGATACTCAACCGTTGGCCTGCCCGAATTGGCAGTGAGAGAAAGTAAAGACCGGGTGATCTCAGCCATAAAGAATAGTGGGTTTCGATTTCCCCCAAAAGCTTACACGATAAATCTAGCGCCTGCCGACATCAAGAAAGAAGGCTCGGCTTTTGACCTGCCCATTGCGATTGGGATACTAGCAGCTCTGGGCCTCGTGATGCATGAAGACCTGGATGACTATGTCCTTCTTGGCGAATTATCCCTGGACGGCACTTTACGTCCTGTCAAAGGTGCGCTACCCTGCGCCGTGGGCGTGCATGCGAATAAATTAAAGGGATTGATCCTCCCCGCTCAAAATGCTAGAGAAGCAGCAGTGACAGGAAATATTGATGTAATACCAGTCAACACACTGCTTGAAGCTATTCTGTTTTTGAATGGTGAAAAATTTATTGCACCCATTGTAGTGGATGCTCAAGAATTATTCTCTCAAGCTCAAATCTATCACGTTGATATGGCCGATGTACGTGGGCAGACACATGTAAAAAGAGCCCTGGAAGTGGCGGCTGCCGGAGGGCACAATGTGCTCATGATAGGTCCACCCGGATCGGGCAAAACCATGCTAGCCAAACGCTTTCCAACAATTCTGCCACAGATGACGATGGATGAGGCCCTTGAGACGACAAAGATTCATTCAATTGCTGGCATGTTAAGGACTGAAGGACTGGTGGCCACTCGTCCCTTCCGGTCCCCTCACCATACCATTTCTGATGCGGCTCTCGTAGGTGGTGGAAGGATTCCTCGTCCAGGAGAAGTCAGTCTGGCTCACCACGGAGTCCTATTTCTGGATGAATTACCTGAATTTCAAAAAAATGTCCTTGAAGTCTTAAGACAGCCCCTTGAGAACACGGAAGTAACCATAAGTCGAGCCAGTATGAGTCTCACCTACCCTGCTAACTTTATCCTCCTCAGTGCCATGAATCCATGCCCCTGTGGGTATAGTAGCGATCCTCGACATGAATGCACCTGTAACAGTATGAGTATCCAAAAGTATATGGCCAAAATTTCTGGTCCTTTGCTGGATAGAATAGATCTTCACATTGAAGTTCCAGCAATCCCATTTGAAGCGCTAGCTGCCAAACAGGATGGTGAACCTTCAGGTGTAGTCCAAAAGCGCGTTCAAAAGGCAAGAGATCGCCAAATTCACCGTTTTAAGCGTGAATTGCATATCCACTCCAATGCAGATATGCCCCCCAAAATGATCCGCAGTCTTTGCATTATTGATACAGAATCCGCTCAACTCCTCAAATCTGCTATAAACAACCTGGGTTTAAGTGCTCGAGCTTATGACAGGATTCTTAAAGTATCACGAACAATTGCTGATTTGGCAGAATGTGAGGATATTCAAACAGAGCATTTATCGGAAGCTATTCAATACCGAACGCTGGATCGGCAGTTGTGGATGGTTTGAGTTTGCCGGGTTTAAGGGTTCAATTCGTTATTTATCCGACTGCGGTGGGTTTTAGTTCGGTGGTGGTAATGCCTTTCGAGCCTTACTGGTGTTTGGGATTAGCATTTTAGGTGCTCCCGGGCCAATATTCCGGGGTATTATCACTTTATCCAGGAACTCTATATGCTTGACTGTCAACGAGATTGCGCCATAATCCTCTTCGACGAGTCCACGCAAGAGATAAGGGCGAGCGTTACTTAGCATGCGACAGAATTGACGGTAAACCTTTGGGAAGAAGACGGTTTCATAAATGGCAGTGGTGTCCTCGAAGCTAATAAACTCCATTGGCTCATCGTTTTTAGTGTGAACAACCTTCCCGGTGATAAGCCAACCTATGACAGGCACTTCCTTTCCAATGTACTTTTTGAGATCACAGGCTCGCACATAGGCCAGATTTTGTAACAATTTTTCGTATAGACTCAAGGGATGTCGTGAAATGAGAAAGCCCAGAACATCAGATTCGTGCATAAGCATGGTTTTCAGGGAATAGGCACCTGTATCCGGGATATAGTAGCTGTCATGCTCATTCAAATCCAGCAGTGAAGCAGGCTTATCCCGCCGCTGCTGTCGAGCTCGGGCCTGATACAATTGCCACATAAGTCGAGGACGTGCTTCCATGGCTTCCACGCCATCAAAGCAGCCTGCCTTTATCAGAATACGTACATCCGCCTGATCCAATTCGGGCATACGCCTTAGAAAGAGCTCGAATGAGGTAAAACGCCCATTAGACTCACGCTCGGCAATGATGTATTCCAGGGCCATCAGCTTAATCCCCTTTAGCTGCATGAAACCGATCTGCACCCAATCATTCATGCCTGTATGGCGTATCTCTGAAGCATTAATATTGGGTAGCAATACTTTCAGTCCCAGACGGCGCGCTTCTGAGTAATAGCCAAAGGTTGAATAGTAACCGCCGAGATTGGACATAACCGAAGCCATAAACTCAGCTGGATAATGGGCTTTCAGGTAGGCTGACTTGAAAGAAACCAGGGCGTAGGACGCTGAATGGGGCTTGCAGAAGGAATATCCTGAAAAGGACATGATCATTTCCCACAAGATCTCAATGATGCTGTCAGCCACACCATTATTCCGGGCGCCGGTGATAAATTTCTGGCAATAATCCCGAAGTTTGGCTTCTTTGTGTTTCTTGGACATGACCTTGCGCAATTCGTTGCCTTCATCTGCGTTAAACCCTGCCAGACGCATGGCAACCCGGGTGACATCTTCCTGGTAAACCATTATCCCATAGGTCTCTTTGAGTGTTTCATCAAGTAACGGGTGAAGTGGATCATACTCACCTCCATGGAGGCGTCGGACAAATTCTCGAATCCATTTATTGGCTGCCGGACGAATAATACTTGAAGCAATCACCAGATTTTCATAATCACCTGTCTGCATTTTGCTCAGGAGTTGTCGCGTTGCAGGAGATTCTACATAGAAGCAGCCCATGGTTCTGGCAGTACGAATAAGTTCCTGTGTTCTCAGATCTTCCAGCGGATTTAATTTCCAGTAAGGAATATCAACACCATAATGCTCATTGACATCGGCCAGAATATCCCGAATAACAGCCAGAGAACGATTCCCCAGCAAATCGATCTTCACCAGTCCAAAATCCTCGGCCTGATCCTTCTCCCACTGAATGATTTGAACCCCCTTGGGAGCCCGCTGTATGGGTACATAGCTGGAAATCTCATTGGGTGTCAGCACAACACCGCCAGGATGAACGCTGAGATAGCGCGGAAAACCGGCAAGATAGAAACCGTTGCGAATGATCTCTGGCCAGGGATCCTGCAATTCCAGATCGCTGAGCAAGGGGTTGGAGGACAATTGCTGGAAGGGATCACTCACATACCAGAGATGGGAAAGCCTTTTGGTTACAATACCTATCTCGCTTTCGGTGAGCCCATAAACCTTGGCAACCTCACGAATAGCTGCCCGGGCCTTAAAGGTCACATGATTGCAAATCATTGCAGAATGGGAATCACCATAGGTTTGGAAAGTATAATCCAGCACCTCATCCCGGGTATCCCAGGGAAAATCAACATCAATGTCAGGTGGGTCCGTGCGTCCAGGCGACAGAAATCGCTCAAAGAACAGATTGTGTTTGATGGGATCCACGTGGGTGATTTTTAGCGTATAGGCGACGATGCTGGCGGCAGCACTCCCCCGGCCGCAGGTAATGGGTGACTGCTTGACAATATCCTCAACAATGAGAAAGTAGGTGGAGAAATGTTTTTCCTTTACTGTTTGCAGTTCATGCTCAATGCGATCACGGATACGATCTGTCAGATTGCCATAGCGCTCCTGGGCTCCCAGATACACGCGGTTTTTGAGTTTCTGGAAGTCACGTGAGTCATCTGACTCTGGAAAAATGAAATTACCAAGTGGGGGGCGCCACTGACATTTGGCAGCAATTTCAAGGGTACGGTCCAGTGCATCTTCGGCAAAAGGGAGCACATCCAGAGTTTCTGAGCGGCTGTGGAGGTAATTGTCCAGCGGAATCAACGCGTCCTGTGGCAATCGTGATAGTTTGGTATTGAGATCAATGGCACGCATGATGCGATGGAGCTGATGTCCCCGTGCAGATCCCATATAGGCAGGAATATTAGCAACCGTAGGCAGAGCTTCAGTTTTGGCCCAGCGGTACAGGCTATAGCTTCCCGATCCAAGAGAGACATATATATCTTCAGAACGATAGCTGAGTAGTAGGTCCCGATCTGGCGTCAGCATGACAAGACCTTCCAGCCGACCGGTCAGTGCTTTTAGGAGATCGAAGTTCGGATCAGCATGTCGTTGAGTAATAAGTCGGCAAAGGTTGGAATAACCCTGGTCATTTTTGACCAATAGTACAGCCTTGCGCTTGTGGCTATCGTCGAGTGTCGCCCCAATGATCATATCCAGGCCGCGTTCCAGGGCTGTCTGATAGAGAAAGACCATACCATAAAGATTGTTGGTGTCGGCAATAGCGAATTGCCTGTAGCCTTTCGCGATGAGAAAATCACACAGATGTTTGGGCGATAATGTTCCCCTTAACAAGGAATAGTAGCTATGGACTTCCAGGGGCAGCATGTCAGTTAGAGGCCACGGTCATATAGTTTTGAAAATCGATCATTGACCCAATTCTTAATATTATTCCGAAGATACTGTGCGATACTGTCTTCCGATTCGGGGTTTCGAATAATGTGGGCGTAGGAACGTGATTGCCAGGTGAAATCAGGATTAATCTGGCGGGCGGATTTGGTTACAGCCGATTTGTATCCACGGATTATGGATGCCAAATTTTTACGTTGTGGCCCAAATTGGTTTTCATAGGATGATGGCATCATTATCGGTGTAGGGTCACAATGCATTGCGACCCTACGGATATTACCATGATATTGGTTGTATTGATTTTTGCCAATGATGACAATACCATGGATGTGATTGGGCATAACCACAAATTCACCCAATTTTAGATTCATATCGGGGCGTATTTTTAGGGTTTTAAACCATTCATCATTTGCGACCACCCCAATTTCCGACAAATGCATGATCCCATCCTGAATTTTACCAAAATAATGACTGCGGTCATTTGTACAGATCGTTACAAAATAGGTTGCACTGCTCCCGTAATTCCATCCCCGGAGACGAACAGATTCTCTGCCATAACTATGTTTAATGTTTTGATTATTCATGAATGAGGACCTGGCTGGATGGATCTCTGATACGCAATTAACAATGGCCGCAGGGCATCGTATCCCCGTTCAAATCGCCGCATTTCTGATTTTGGTAAGTACTGCAATTCTACGGCTACCAGGAATTGAGCATAAATTTCGCTTAAGGACCCCAGCGCGACATCGACAAAGTGTTGACGATCTTTCACCGTTTGCCGCGAGGTTCCTTCGGCAATGCTGGCTGGAATACTGATGGCAGCCCGTCTCATTTGTGAAACGATTCCAGACTTTTCTTCGACTGGAAATTTTCCAGTTACTTCATAGGTGTACTTGACCATAAGCACTGCGCGTCGAAACACATCGAGTTCTTTAAAAGAGACCATGCCCTATCCTTTGCCAATTTTCTGCATTATTTTTAATGTAACGTGCAATTCTGTCTTTGGATTGGGGGTTTCGGATAATGTGGTCGTAGAAACGTGATTGCCAGGCAAAATCAGGATTTATTTGGTGGGCGCGGTTGGGTACGGCAGATTTATATGAACGAATAATTGTCGATAATGAACCAGGTTTTGGTGAAATGATTGACATTCGATCATCGACGGGGGTTTCCAATGCGCCCCGATGTTTATTTATAACCATAATTCCATGCATATGATCAGGCATGATGGTGTATGCATCCAGATTGACGAATTGAAAATGCTGTGGAATTTCCTGCCAACAGTCCCGGGCTATCATCCCAATTTCAGACAAATGCATGATCCCATTTGTGATCTTGCCGAAATAGTGATCCCTATCAGATGTACAGATTGTCACAAAATATGCTCCGTTCTTTCGGTAATCCCATCCATGCAAACGGATAGTCTTCCGATCTGTCAATCTCTTCATACGTTGGCGACACTCCTGGTTTCCAGCAAAACGGGCTGGGTTAAACCAAACCTCACAATGGGATAGCCATGCCGGCCACGCAGTTTGTCCATGGCAGTGTGCAGGGCCCCATGTTTAGCGGCGTCAGGATCAATAATCTGGGAAAAAAGGCTGGTTTGATGGGCAGCCTGAATCAGGTTCTCAAAACCAATGGAAAGGTAGCGCACGCGGGTGCGTCGCTCAAAAAGCTGTTCGAAGATCTTTTGGGTGTAATAGAACATGAGATACTCTTTGTGAGTTGCTTCCGGCATGCGAATGGTACGGGTAACAATTTTGCTGTCTGAGTAGCGGCAAAATATACGAAAGCTGTTAATCTTCTTATTCTGCTTACGTAAACGACTGCAGCCACTCTCGATGAGATAGTAAACCACACCCATGATCAAATGATCGTCGTTTGTGTCCTCGCTGAAGGTATACTCTTCTTTGATCTCCAAACGCTGTTCCGGGGGCATGACGGGGCTGAGATCGATACCGAGAGCCCGCTGATGCAAGGTTAGCGCATGCTTCCCAATAACCAGAATAAGCTTATTGATGGGAACAGCGGCCAGCATGCCAATTGACTTGAGGTTAAGCTCTTCCAGAAGCACCTGATCTGTCGTGTGCCCAATTCCGGGAAGCATCTTGAGTTCCAAAGGATCCAGGAAGGTGCGCTCATTCCCGGGCAACACATCAAAAAGCTCTGCATATTGTCTGATATATCGGGCAGCCACTGAGGAAACCAGTTTATTCACGGAAATACCAATGCTGGAGGTCAGATGAAAGGAGTTGCGGATATCTTTATGAATACGATAAGCGCTATCCTTGATACGCCCCAACAAACGTGTGGTACCAGTCATATCAATAGCGACCTGTCCATAGCGGATTGGTTCTACATAGGGTGAATAGTGGGATACCTGATCAGTAATTGCCGTCATCGCACGCTGGTAAAGTTCAGGGTTGGAATCCACCACAATGAGCCGATGCTCAAGCTTAAGAGCCTCCCTGAGAAGCATACCTTTGTGGATGCCTTCTTCTCGTGCTTCACTTGAGGCAGACAGTACAATGGCACGTCCACCAGAGCCTGAAGCAACTGCTACCGGCCGATTGCGATAGCTGCTGTGGGCAGCCTGTTCCACTGTGGCGGGAAAGGATGGGACCTCAATATGGAGAACATCTTTCATTTTAGGTCGAAAATCTTAGCCGCTGCCGGGGCCCAGTCGAAAACCGAAAGCTGCAGGATGCAAAAGACAGGAGTCAGAATACTGAAGACAGAATCCTGATCATGCCAACCGGATGCTTGCTTAACCGGCCAGGCAGTTGCTGGAGATAACTTCATCCGATTTCACAGGAAGCCCCGAGCCTTTGGTCTGGCTGGGTGACCACAGCAAGGCTGAAGGCCTAGGTAGGTCATGTAATGGGAACCCGGGGTCTACTCGAGGGGCTCCATAGTGGATGATAGGTGCTTTGAGAGAGGCCAAAGGCATCATTTCCGCATGCCGGGGAACTGTTAAAGCGACTTTAGGTCTCCCTGTCGATATGGATCCCAGGATCGCTCTGGTTCTTCCTCGGGAGCCACGTAGTATGGTCGAGGATGATTTGGGAAATGTTTGATATCTCATAGGTCCCTCACTGACTCTTTCTCTTCAGGGCGACTGCCGCGCTGTTTTCTTTATTCAATATTTGATATTCGCTATTCATTATCTTTTACTATGCTTGATACTGACGCAGGAGTCCAACAACAACACCCTTAAGCGCAAACTCGTCATCTTCCTGAACATGGATGGGTTTGTACTGACCAGAACGATTACAGGGTCGCAACGTTACACCAGCAGCATGTAAATCCAGCTTTTTGACCGTAGCTTCACCATTGATGGTGGCAACCACAATCTGGCCACTCTCTGCCTTGAGCTGGGGTTTGACAATAATGACATCACCATCTTCAATGTTGGCGTCCATCATGGAATCTCCCCGAACGCGTAATGCAAAATTATTGGTCCCCTTCAAGAGATAACGCGGCACTTCCACTGGCTCCGGGATTTCAATGGCTTCGATAGGAATACCAGCCGTAACCATACCCAGAATATCGATCACCACGGTCTCTCCTACCAGACCAGTAAGCCTAATATTGCGCGCGGCATTACTTTTGTCAAAACTGATATAACCCCGTTCTTTGAGTATATTCAATTTCTTCTGAATGGAAAAATTCGAGCCAAGCCCAAAAAATTCCCGAATCTCGGAAATAGTGGGTGCCATTTGATGGCTCTGGATAAACTGTGAGACGTACTCGTAAAGCTCGCGTTGTTTTTTTGTCAGCATTTTTGTGTCCCTGGGACTAAAGTCCCTTCTTCTCTATGCATCTTTGACCCCCGACATGAATACCGGGCTTTAGCCCGCCAGTCATGCGCCTACCCCAGTAGGAATAAATTCCTGATACGCTTCCGGTACAGGCTTTTTGCGATGACTACTCATAGCCATCTTGCCATATCGTGGAACAGCAAATGAAACATTAGATTGGAGGAATCGATGATCAATCGTCTTCTCTGCTGTTACAGCCGGAGTGATGTCGACAAGATCAAAAAGTTCGATGGCATACTGGGTCAATCGTTCCCCACGCCCAAAATCTCTATGGTTCTGATACATTTTTCCTCCACTTTTCCATTCAGCCTTTTTCATGTATCCAATATAGGTGTACAAAAGGTGTATATCAAGTAAATGATGCAAAATCGCATAAAAAAGTTCCTGAGCAAAACTGGAAATGATGGAAACATAGGCTTAAGGGGAGCTTGTGCCGGGAAGGTGATCTCTGGCATACTTCACACTTTTGGCAGAGGTGTATTACAACGCAGTAAGCCAGATTATAAAAAAAGCCCCACAATGATGCAGGGCTTTGAACGATATCTGGCACGACTATATGGAGTGTGGCGATCCCCTACACAGGGCTGTAAAAAAGAGATTGCTTCGTCACTTCGCTCCTCGCAAAGACGGCAATAACTACTTGAATTCGATGGAGACGATCCGTCCATTCATATCAAAAACGGCTACACCATTATCATAAAGCCATACCTGGTTTTTGTCGTCAACAATATAGCGTTCTATAGGATCACCATATTGACGATAGATACGTTCCTGATCTGAACCCTTGATGAGGATCGGCCTTGCATTCGGTGCAGGGGTGTTCATGGCTACAACCGGTCCCATTTCCTTAACCTGGGCCAGCTCCAACTCCATGGCCTCCAGATTGGTAAGAATGGAATCAAGCTGAGCTTGCATAGCAGGAGTGTTGCTGTCCCCCCCTGCATCAATAGCCTGTTTTAAAATTTTGATCTGTTTAACAATGACAGGAATCTGTTTCCCCAGCTTGCCCTGATTTTTTTTCAGGGTGGCAATATCCTTTTCCATGCTTGTAATTTTTTTGATGGCCATCTGTTGGAATTTCTCATTCTTATCAAAAAGCGTTTTCAGCTTTTGATCCACCTCAGTGTTGGCAGCATTGGACGAGCAATTCCAGACAAATACTGAAATCATTAGAAGTACAAATGGCGTTTTCAGTGATCTCATTATAATCCCAATCTTAGTGTTTACATATTCTGATGGCTGATTCAAATTAGCTATATATTCTGCAATGTTTCAATCTTTTTGATCAAATCAGCGCGTCCCTCATTGGTGGTGACATCTACTGAAAAATCTGCATCCAGGACTTGTACCCACACCAAAGAAGCGCTAAAATCACCTTGAGCAAAATATGAAGACGCCAACATGACGATGATCTCCGCATAATCAATACGCCAATTATGGACAAATTCAAATGCAGGTCTGAATTCGATGAGTTCTTCACCCCGTGATATTGCTCGTGTATAGTCTCCTGTCACATGATAGCTAAGCGCAATCCCGGCCAGCATTTCAAACCTCACCTGGCTACTATCCACGATGATAAGATCCAACCCTTGACTAAAGAAAGTGATGGCTGTATCTGGACTGTTGAATTCAACATAGCACCAGCCAGACCCATTATAACCATCAATGTATTGGGCGTCGAGAGCCAGACCCTCCTGAAATTGAGCAAAGGCACCCTGAAAATCTCGTGCATCATACAATGCCCAACCATATTCGACAAAATCATCTACCAAGGGATCAATTTTATCGCGGCAGCTCATGAAACTTGTCATCAGGATCAGAGCTAATATCAATGTTTTTTGTTTCATCATATCACCTCCTACCTTAGAACCAGCATTTTAACAGTTTTAACATAGCCTTTTCCTGTCATCAATCTGGCGAAATATATTCCACTACTCACCTGTTTACCCTGATCATCGAGACCATTCCATATTACAGAGTAGCTACCAGGTTGCAACTGGCTCTCCATCAGTGTTTTGACCTCCTGACCACGGATATTATAAATACTGAATCCAACTTCCTGATTCAAACCATCCAGAAAACCAATATCAAAATCAATCGTCGTGCTTGGATTGAAGGGATTGGGATAATTCTGTGAAAGACGGCTTCTCTCCGGCACGATGATGGTGCGAGGTCCGGTTTTGAAAGCACTCATTTGCTCCGCCCAGGCTGTGACTCTCTCACCATCTGTAATCGAGGGTAGTTCAACATATTCACCTGTCTGATCCTGGCGATAAATTGCCTGATCCGCTTCCAGCATGGGCATGCTGACACGAACGGCTTCAGTCAATTCAACACCATCAGTAAGGACTTTATACATGGCATGATCCATAGCACTTAACAGGGAGTCCAGAATCGTAATACGTGATCCCGTGCCTACACTTTTGGCATTGCCCTGAATCTCAAAGTTTTCATCGGGACTACGCGCTAACCAACCAGCTCCCGGTTTTATCAAACTAACTGTTATGGATGCCGTGATGGTGGTGTCTCCAACCCAGTTTGAAGCAAAAATCTCAAAGCTGTTGTGGCCTTCGGTGGCGACTTCTACAGTAGCGACATAACTGAAAGTATCTACTGGTGTAATCTCGAGTTCTACGCCTGCATGCGTAATGCTTATATCCTCAATCATCCCCAGACTATCCACGATCATCAATTCATAAAAAGCGGGATAGGCCAGATTCTTGTAGAATCCAATGACAGGAGCAGGAATCTCGAAGATTTCCATGCTCACATCAACTTTGATAGTATCATGCAGCGGATCATTTGTGGTCAGTAAGATATCGCCGCCATAACCACCAATGGTGAATCCTGCCAAATCAATATTGAACATTACATCAGAACTGGCCTGATACTCAATTGTACCTGATTCAACAACAAAGGTGATCCACGAAGGAGCCGATAATAGGGTCCACTGCAAATCAGTGAGACCCAGATTGCTCATTACAAAGAGGGTATCCATATCTGTATGGCGCACCATGTCCACTGCAATGCTGTCTGTGTTTAATTCAGCCAGGGCTGCTGAAGTGTTAAAATGGAAGATCGTATCAACTGCTGAGACATCCTCCTGATCATAAGCTTCAACAAACCATTCAATGGTATCCACAGGAAAATCCATGACGGAGACATCTACAGTAAGGAATGTATCAGGCGATCCGATCATATTGGAGTAACTGCCACCCTGAAAGTAGACGCGGTAAGCCACAACATCATCTTCGATGTCAAATGCCGTTGTCCAGCGGAAAGTCAACAAGAGACTATCTTCTGGCATTAACTGGGTGTTATCCAATGGCAGCAGCAGGGCAACGGGTTCAGGGGCATCATTCACTTCAAGCACTTCGTGGTCAACAAGCAACGTATCACTCAAACCGTAATAATCTTCTACGTAGATTGTAAAAGTGTGCATGCCAACTGCGGAATCCAAGGGTAACCAGGTTAGTTGGCCTGTCAACCGATTAATGGCGACACCGTCAGGTGCATCATCATCTAAGCTGTAGTATAGCGTGTCTGAGCTGATCGTACCAAGGTCTGCGTCATCAGCCAGATAAATCCTGGTATACTGGACATCCTCATCAGATGACCCGGAATAACTTGCGCCATCCACGAAGAAAGGTTTTTGATTTTCAACAAATTGAATCGTATCAACTGTCGTAGTGAACGGGCTTGCACTGGATTGACGGTTGCCAGCTATATCCTGCCCTAAAAGATACATGATATAGTCTTCCCGATTGTCAAGCGAATCTGCCGAAAGCACGTAGTTCCAGGCACCAAATCCTATATTTAGATTCAGCAGTGAATCACCTGTGGCCCATCCAGAACCATTCCAGAAGCGGCCGTCTGACGCCCGCTTGAAGATCATGTCCGCAGATGCAACTCCTGATAAATCATCCTGTATCGTTCCTGATATGGTTCCAGGCCAATCATCCACGAAATAATATCGATCCATGTCGCTTGCAGTGGTCGGAAGGACAAGATCAGCAGTGATTGCCGGACTGCTAATGATTGGAGACGTGTTTCCAGCCACGTCATAGGCACGAACATTGAGGAAATATTCATCTGCATGGGTATAGGTCAACAGGGTATCCTTGGACGTGGCGGAAAGTGTATCCCATGCAATGAAGTCAGCCTGACCGGCAGTATGTCCGATGGAGAAGTCATAATGACTGATCCCGCTATGCACATCAGAAAAGCCTGTCCATGCCGTTGACAAAGTATCTTCAGCATTGATAAACAGACCTGTGAGGTCGCCAACATTTGTCAAGGTGCCAGCACCAGGCACCTGCGTGTCAATCATCAAAGCATCATTGAGGATATTGCTTCTTCTGACGTTTCCGTACCGGTCAAATAGCTCCAGAAAAAACGACACACCGAGACCATTTATGAGATTGGTTAGGGATTCAAACTCAGCCTCGCTAATTGACAGCGTTACCGGAACTAAGGATGTGACGCTGGCCGGGCTGCCCACCAGCAGAGTATCATCCGTAAAATCAATGGCATAGGCTTGAACCTGCCCGTTGAGCAAGGTGAGGTCCGTATTGTCGATGGGAACCGTAAACTCGAGACTGGTATTGCTGGAGTTCCAGTAGCCATCTACAACAACACCACCCACTGGAGTGTAATCTACAACCGTATAGACTCGCGGTGGTGTTCGATCCACAAACAATTGATTTGAGCTGGGAGTTCCCTGTGTCTGGTTGCCAGCACGATCAATCAATTTTACAGACGTGAGCAAATTAATATCATTTGCCCAACCTGTCAGTCCACTGAGTAAAGTGCTGTCCAGCAGGATTTCTTGAGTTGTATTGATAACTGCAATGAGTGTGGAGTCAACATCAACATAAGGTTGAGCGCCCACTTTGATCTGAGTGATAACAGTACCACCCGTGAGGGTTGCATCATTCAAGATGGGAATACTTACGCTGATTCCAGCATTGCTTCCATTAAATGCATTGGAAACCACAATACCGTCAGTCGTGGTCGCTATGACCGTTCCGACTGCCACAACGGTTGGTGCGGTGAAATCGACAACAATTGTATTCAGACCTTCCGTCCCGGTACTCGCATTTCCGGCGATGTCGGTAAGGAGAGCTCTGAAATGAATCGTCTCGCCATCGTTTGAAGCGAATGAGTTCAATTCAGCTACTCCCAGGTCAATTTCCATGGTAGTATTCACCGCTGTGATCACAGAATCCGGACCGACTGCCACATAGCTTCCTGAGCCAACCTGCATCTGGAGCTGGAAATGGCCTCCCAGGAGTGAAGCATCATTGTCTAAATTAGTAGAGACGAGGAGATTTGTGTTGGTTGGGTTCCAATAATCCTGAATTTCAGTACCACCAGACACAACCAGGTCTCCCGTCACTGACTGAGTAGGCACTACTTGATCAATAATCAATTCAACTGTGCTGACACTCCCGATGGTGGCATTGCCTGCTTTGTCAGTGAGGACACCTCGTACCTGGATGGTGCCACCGGCCAGATAGCCTGCCAGATCAGCTTCCAACTGCGCGCGAGACAGACTCAAAGTTACTGGATTCGTACCTACCGCTGACCCAGTGCCAATTGATTCAAAAGCGTTTCCATTAATTCTGGCTTCCAGACGGGCTCTACCTCCATTTAGAGATGCATCAGATCCGGTTACAGGCAGGATGACCTGTAAACCTGTGTTAAGCGCATTCCAGTAGCCCGTCACCACAGGGGCACCCACGGTCAGAATGTTTCCCGTAGCAAAATCAGCCGGCACAATTCCATCTACCAGAATCGTGTTATTGTCTGCCAAATTAGCTCCAACAGGCAAGGTCATCACCAGGGTATTCCCTGCCATATCGCGCAAGGTTCCAGCAGAGAGAGAGACGGATGTCACGTTTAAATCAGCCGAAGCCTCGCCAACTGCCACTGTATAAGTAGCGGATGTTGAACTGCTGCTGTTAATGGTGGAAATAGGAATGGTTTGACCTGTTCCCAAAGTAATATCAAAGGTTCCACCTGTCAGGGTTAGGGCCTCATTGAACTCGATATCAATATCTATGGTTTCGCCCAAACCGAGCGTATCAATCACTACCGCGGAACTTATACTAACAATAACAGGGATGGTTGTACCCATAATGAGTGAATTTGCGCCAATGCTGCCTGAAGTAACATTACCTGCCACATCTGTAAGCACTGCTCTGAACGTAAGCTCATTCCCATCCACAGCCCCAAAGCTTGTCAAATTCGCAGCCGACAATGTGAGGACATGGGTCGCTCCAATAAATGTGATGGTTGAATCACTACCAATATTCTGGAAGAGATTTGCTCCATCAATATCTGCCTGTAATTGAAGATTACCATTTTGAAGTGAGTTGTCAGATGGTATGGGAATATTAATCCCAACCTGAGTATTGGTTGCATTCCAATAGCCTGCATTCACGGTACCACCGGAGCTATTTATGGCTCCAGTTACAACTGCGTTGGGGGCAATAATATCAATAGTCAGTCTATTTAGACTTGCGCTACCCTGTGTGCTATTCCCGGCGATATCTGTATAGACACCGCGAATATCCAATGCTGAACCCGAAAAATACCCTGGGACTCCGCTCTCGATTTCACCACGAGTTAACGATACTGTCACTGGATTGGTGGTCACGGCAACTGCACTGCCAATGTTCACATAGGCATTCGCATCCACTCTGGCTTGAAGTTGAGCCCTTCCACCATTAAGCGAAAGATCCGTACCTGGATTCGGAAGGATTACCTGCAAACCGGTGTTGAGGGTATTCCAATAGTTTGTCACCACAGGTGCACCGAGGGTAAGTATGTTTCCGGTGGAAAAAGCAGCAGGTACTATTCCATCCACAAGAATATTATTGTTATCCCCAAGGTTCGCGCCAACGGGAAGTGTCATGGGCAACGCATTTCCGGCGATGTCCTGCAAGGTTCCAGCAGACAGAGCCACAGATGTCACATTTAAGTCAGCTGAAGCTTCCCCCACTGCCACCGTATAAGTAGCGGAAATAGTAGTGCTTGCAGTAAAGGAGGAAATCGGAATGGTTTGACCTGTTCCTAAAGTTATGTCAAAGGTCCCGCCTGTCAATGTAAGGTCTTCATTAAACTCAATATCTATATCTATGGTTTCTCCCAGTCCCAGGGTATCGATTACCACTGCGGAGCTGATATTGACAATACTAGGAAATTCGCCATCAACAATAATCGTACTATTGTCGGCTAAATTATTGGCCACTGGCAGGGTGAAATTGACTTCATTGCCGGCCACATCCAGCAATTGATTCGCCGTTGCTGTCACTCCAGTTACGGTTAATGGATTTGCCAATTCATTATTCTGGATTGTATAGGAGTAGGAAATTGATGATTCACTGGCAATGGCATTGTCCGTGAGCACCCGGGGAGTTGGAGCTGTATTCAGGGTGACTGACATTGCACCTGAATTGAGGGTCACGTTTTCTGACAGGTTCACCGTCACGTTGACAATTTCTCCCAGACTGTAGGAACCGTCATTGGTGGTTGATATTATTTCCGTAATTGTTGGTATAAGCTGATCAATTTGAATCTGAATAATGGATAAAGCATTTGCTGTGGTTGAATTTCCTGCAACATCGGTAAGGGTCGCAGAAATGGAAAGGGTTTGACCATTGCCGAAACCATTTAACGCTTCAATTTCCGTGTCGTCCAGCAATACGGTTTTATTGGTGTTTGTTGCTTCGATAACAGATGCTGCCCCCAGCGATACAAAGGTGTTTGCACCAATCCGGCCTCTAATTTGCAGCGAGCCACCCTGTAGAGATGCATCAGAAGGGATGGCAACGGTCGCATTCAGACCATCATTTGTGCTATTCCAATAGCCGGAAATAATATTCGTACCTGTGGTTACTGCTGAAATCATGTTGAAAACGGGCGGTAACACCCCATCAATTTCAAAATCATAGGCAGCATCAAGATTTGTGATTCCAGACAGATCAGAAAGATCCACATCATTACCTGCTGCATCCTGTAGGGTGCCGCCACTCAGCGTCATGGCCACCACAGTCAGATCATCACTGGCATCTCCACTCAAAACGGTATAGCTGGTAGTCGCTGTACTTGAATTGGAAAAAGCAGAGATGAGTACGTTTGTGGTACTGGCATCTATATCAAGATTCAGGGTTTCACTTCCCGATATAGAAACCGTTTCACTAAATGTCACGATAAGACTAATCACATCATCTTTGCCATACAAACCAGATGCATCGCTAGAAGTGACACTCACCACAGTTGGAATAACACCATCCACCACGATGTCACTATTATTAGCCAGATTTGATCCGACAGGTAAAGCCAGATTGGCGGCGTTGCCTGCAGCATCCCGCAAGGTGCCGGCCGATAAACTGATCCCTGTTGCAGTCAGATCCAGGCTTGCATGATTTTCCAGAACCGTATAGGTGGCAATCGTTGTAGCGCTGGCTGATATGGATGATATGCTAAGCGTTTGATCGGCAGTTCCCGTTTCCAGAACGATCCTGAAATTGCCGCCAGCCAGTGTGACTGCCTCAGAAAAAGTGACAGTAACATTGATGTCATCACCTGGGATGGCATACCCATCCGGCGTGGTTGAGGTGATACTGCTGATGGTTGGTTGAGTCGTGTCTATGGTAATTTCATTGTCGCTATCAGTGCCAGCAGTGCTAATGTTACCTGCCTTATCAGTGACAATGGCTATTATCTTCAGAACAGCGTTTTCGGTATAGCCCGGAAATGCCGTAAGTGTAGCCGCAGAAATCTGAACTACTTTGTTGGTTCCAGTGGCATTTATTGTGGAGGCAGAACCCAGATTTTGAGCTCCTCCAACTAGTCCCCAATACCCTTTGATCTGCAGCGTGCCGCCAATAAGACTGGCATCTGCAGCGATGGGCACTGTGATATTCAAATTCAAATTAGTATTGTTCCAGTAATTACTTACGACGGTCCCACCACTGGCAACAACAGTTCCAGCGCCAGCTGCCAGATTGACCGCAGTAGGCACGACGCCGTCGATGACAATATCGGATCCAGTATTAATATCAATCGGAAAAGTTAGGGTTACATCATTCCCGGCAAGATCGCGAAGGGTCCCTGCACTCAAGGTCAAAGGGCTATTTGCAGAGAGATCTGAACTTACATCGCCGGATTGAACCGTATAGGTTCCTGAAGCCGTGGTGCTGTTGCTGAAACTCACGATGGAAACCATTCGCTCAACGGATCCCGTTTGGAGCTCGACCTGTAAATTTCCACCCGTCAGTGTAACAGTTTCAGAGAAGGTGACGATGATATTCACTGCATCCCCAATGGCATACTCGTCATCAGCTGAGTCTGACGTCACACTGAGAATTGTCGGAATGACCCCGTCAATAACGATTTCGCTGAAATCAGCTAAATTAGAGCCAGCTGGAATACTCAGGGTTGCGTTATTTCCAGCAGCATCCCGAACGGTTCCAGCGGACAACGTGATACTATTTGCAGTCAAATCTAAACTCTCATGATTGGCCAAAACGGTGTAGGTACCAACTCCAGTCAGACTGGAATTAATTGTATTGATTGTAACTGTTTGGTCACTCGTTCCAGTCTCAAGCTGAACTCGCAAATTTCCCCCAGCCAATGTGACGACTTCAGAAAAGGTGACAGTAATGTTGACATCGTTCCCGGGGATGACATAACCATCTGCAGTTGTGGAAGTAACTGTGCTGATCGTTGGTGCTGTCTGATCAATGGTAATTTCATCATCACTCTCTGTCCCAACAACACTTGAATTGCCAGCTTTATCCGTCACAATTGCAATAATTTTTAAAACAGCCCCTTCAGCGAATGCCGGAAAGGCTTCAAGCGTAGCTGCAGAAATTGAGACCGTTTTATTCTGTCCAGTTGCAGAAATGGCTGAGGCAGTACCAAGATTTTGAGCCCCACCCACAACACCCCAATATCCCTTGAGTTGGAGGGTACCACCGATCAAACTCGGGTCAGCTGCGATAGGCACCACAACTGATAATGCTGTATTGGTAGCATTCCAGTAGTCCGCAACCACAGTTCCGCCGGTTGCAATGATAGTTCCCGCAGCTCCCGCCAAATTTACGGCATCGGGAACAACACCATCTATCACAAGAGCTGATCCAGTATTAATGTTTGAAGTAAATGTCAGATCTACATTATTTCCAGCAACATCTTTCAAGGTTCCTGATCCTAAAGTTGCTGGACTATTGGCACTTAAATCTGAACTAGCATCTTCAGCCTGAACCGTATAAGTCCCTTCTGCTGTTGTGCTTGCCGTAAAACTCGAGATGGAAACGATGCGATCTGTTGATCCTGTTTCCATTTCAATTTGAAGTGATCCGCCTGCCGATAAAGTGACATCTTCAGAAAAGGTAACGATTACGTTTATCTCATCCCCGATTGCATAATCACCATCGTTTGAATCTGATGTTATACTAAGTATTGTGGGTAGGATACCATCGACCTGAATGTTCTTATTGTCAGCCAGATTGGAACCGACTGGTAAGCTCAAATTAGCTGTGTTTCCGGCGGCGTCACGCAAAGTTCCTGCTGTCAAGCTAAAGCTCTTTACGGTTAGATCATTGCTGGTGTTGCCTACCTGAACTGTATAAGTACCCTGTGCCGTTGTGCTGGAATTAATTGTGCTAATGGTCACTGTTTCATCTGTCGTTCCAGTCTCCAAAACAATTTGAAAACTTCCTCCAGCGAGAGTAACCGCTTCTGAATATGTAATGGAAATATTTACAGTGTTTGTTGGAATGTAAAAAGCATCTGAAGAGGTAGAACCGATATTGGAAACAGTTGGAGCTGTTTGATCAATCTCAATTTCGTTATTACTCTCGGTGCCTACAGGACTTTCATTACCTGCCTTGTCTGTGACCAAGGCTATAACCTTGAGGACTGCACCTTCTGTAAAGCCTGCGAAGCTCTCAACAGTTGCTGCAGAAATCAAAATAATCTTATTCGTTCCCGTGGCAGAGATTGTCTCTGCAGCTCCTAAATTCTGAGCACCCCCTACAACACCCCAATACCCTTTAATCTGAACAGTTCCGCCAATGAGGCTGGCATCTGAAGCGATGGGGACGCTTATGGAGAGAAATGTATTTGTGTTGTTCCAGTAGTCACTTACAACCGTTCCACCTGTTGTCACAACTGGACCTGCTCCCCCAGCCAAATTTACAGCGGCAGGCACATTTCCGTCGATTACAATGGCTGATCCAGCATTGATATTTGAAGTGAACGTTAATGTTACGGCATTCCCCGCAATATCTTTTAGGGTTCCAGCACTGAGGGTCAACGGACTATTTGCAGAAAGATCAGAACTCGCATCACCTGATTGAACCGTATAGGTTCCTGATGCAGTTGTACTGTTATTAATACTTGATATCGTAACCAAACGATCTGAAGTGCCAGTTTCCAGTTCAATTTGCAGACTTCCACCAGCCAGAGTAACAGCTTCCGAAAATTCGACAATCACGTTTACTGCGTCCCCGATGGCATAATCGCCATCATCTGAATCTGAGCTTATCCCAACGATCGTTGGAACGATGCCATCCACAATTATTCCGCTATTATCAGCCAGATTTGTACCCAATGGTAATGTGAGATTGGCACTATTCCCTGCATCATCCCGTAAAGTACCAGCCGATAAGGATAACAGATTCACGTTCAAATCGCTGCTGTTGTTTCCGTTCTGGACTGTATAGGTGCCAGTCGCAGTGACTGATGATGCTATGGCTGATATAGTGGCTATTTCGTCCGTGCTACCAGTTTCAAATTCAACAAGCAGGTTGCCACCAGCAAGATTTACCGCTTCAGAAAAAGTAAGGGTTACGTTCACTGAAGCTGCAGGGATTACGTATCCATCAGGTGTGGTGGAACTAATCGACGAAACCGTAGGAGCCGTTTGATCAATAGTTATCTCATTATCACTTTCGGTCCCAAGCGTACTTACATTTCCTGCATTGTCCGTCACGATTGCAATAATTTTCAGGACAGCATTTTCTTCGAAACCGCCAAAGGCTTCCAGTGTAGCGCCAGGAATTGAAATTGTTTTATTTGCTCCTGTTGCTCCAATACTGGATGCGGCTCCAAGATTTTGAGCACCCCCAACTACACCCCAATAGCCCTTCAATTGGACCGATCCCAGTAACAAACTCGCATCGTCGGCGATGGGAAGGGTAACTGAAAGGGCTGTATTGGAACTATTCCAATAGCCTGCAACAACAGTTCCGCCAGTTGCGACCACAGTTCCAGTTCCGCCAGCCATATTGACTGCCGCTGGAATGACACCGTCTATTACGAGGTCAGATGCGTCGTTAATATTTGATGTGAATGTCAAAGTAACATTATTGCCCGCTGCATCGCGGAGTGATCCTGCTGATAACGTTAACGGACTCTTTGCACTTAGATCCGTACTCTCATCGCCTGATTGTACGGTATAGGTACCGGTGGCTGTTGTGCTATTGCTAATACTAGATATGGTCACCGTCCTATCAGTGCTCCCAGTCTCTAATTCAACCTGTAAATTTCCACCACTCAATGTTACACTTTCTGAAAAAGTAACTGTAACATTGACTACTCCACCAATTGCATAGGGGCTGGCATCGTTGGAAGTAGAAGTTATTCCAACTATGGTTGGCACAATACCGTCAACAACAATTGCACTATTGTCAGCGAGATTCACACCTCCCGGGATGGTCAAGACTGCATCGTTCCCGGACGCATCACGTAAATTATTGGCACCAGACAATGCAAGACTGTTAAGGGTTAGGTCACTACTTGCTTCATTTGAACCGACTGTATAGGAAATACTGGCAGAACTGGCATTATCAATATTGACCGCACTTATACTCTCTACTGCATCCGAAGCACCCGTTTCCAGTGTGACATCCAGGGTTCCGCTTGATAATGTAACATCCTCGCTAAAGGTGATCGTAATTCCAATGACATCACCTTCGCCCAGAGTGGCACTCACAGGTGAAGACGTCACCGACACAATAGTCGGGGCAGCTTGATCAATTGCAATCACGGATCCACTTTGTGCGCCTGTCGCTCGATTCCCGGCTGCATCCGTAACTTCAGCTTTCACGTAAACACTTTGCCCATCTGCAAATCCTGATAATGCCTCAACATTAACTGCAGCGATGGACACCTGTTTTGTAGGGTCATTGATCAGTGTAATAGATGTTGCTGCTCCCAGATTTGCATAAGGGTTTGACCCGATCTTTGCCAGGAGTTGAACCGTGCCACCAGAAAGCAAGGAAGCGTCGTTATCAATGGGAACGGTGGAAACAAGTGCTGTGTTGCTGCTATTCCATTTTGAGGTGACCACATTACCGCCACTGGCGACAACAGTACCAACATTTGATGCTGCTGGAGGAGTCTGATCTACGGTGTAGGCTGTAGAAGTCAAAGCAATGGTATCCGCAGGTACTCCACCCTGGGTAAATACCGCATAAACATGAAAGGTTTCAGTATCAGTTAAGCTACCAGCACTTTCAATATTGGCCGCCGTGAGATTATAATTTACCGTCTGCCCAAAGGAAATATTTCCATTTCCGCCTGTGATTTCGACATACGCAGCGCCATTAACACTGAGATATGTCCGGACATAGTCAACAGGATTTTGCAAGGCTTGAATACTTACGGTGCCGCCCGTGTTGGAGGCATTCCAATAATTGCTGACCACGGTCCCACCTGTCGTTATGAATGTATTGGCAGCAAACAGTGAGGACACCATGAGAAAGGTTGCGGTTATTGATCGGATAAGCTTGCGAAAATGCATAGATGCTCCGGCTGTATAAATTATTTTTTTTGAAAGAGACCCGTAATGTCTTCTTGATATCATAGTTCAATCCCCAATGAAAGTCTCAATTCAGCCCACCAAGCGCTTCCAATCAACTCAATATTTGTGATAAGTATGCCGCGTGTCCCTAACCTCAGGAAGGTGTTTTTGGATGGACGAAAACGGTAGTTCAATTCCAGCATGCTGCCTAACTCTGAGTCCCAGAAACCGAAACCAAGAGCGGCACTGGCTTGATCACCAATTGCAACACCCTGGATGCTGTAGGACAACCCGGAAAAAGTCCCTCCTTCCGGATACGAATTCTCAAAACTAAAAGTTGCTACTTCAAAAATGAAAAATAGCGGAATCGATTCAACATAAATCTCATATGGCAGCTTCAATGAAACTCCAGCATCTACGTATGAGTACCATGAGAAGAGTGCTTCTGATGTGGTAAAGGGTGAAGATGCATTAAGAGAAAAAAAGGATCCGTGCAAAATGCTTCGCTTTAATAAACCGGGTGCCGGTCCGCCGACAGGAGTTCGTGTTCTTCTTTTGGCAGCTTCTTCCAGATGGGATGAATCTTTTACCACTGCAGCTTTCGTTTCTTCACCATATAATTCTTTGATCAGGGCTTCAAAATCAGCGTTATCAGAAGAACTTTCTCCATCGCCAAAAGTCTCGACGCTATCGCTCTTAGTGCTCTGGTCTGCAGTGTAGCCAACATTATCCTGCCCCAGAGTTGCTACAGACATTGAAGCCATCAAGACAATCATTAGCAGGAGGCGACGGACAAAGCGCAACTTATTGAGCCTCATCTTGATAACTCACTCGTTTGTTACCAAAATTTAATCCCGGCAGTAAATCGGGGTTCTAGCCACCAGGCCGATCCAACAGGATCAATATTGTATGCCCAGTTCCAGCGATAACCACCTGAGAAAAACAGCGAGTGAAATTGATAGGCATAGCCAATGCCTGCCATGGCACCAAAAGTGGGTGTGTACAAACCGAGACCAAGTTCAAGCTCCACGCCATAAGCTTCAGCACGGGCGAGGGGCATTATGGAGAAGCCTTTGAACTCTCCTCCGACTGGGAAGGAATTCACAAAATTAAAACTTGAAATATCTATAGAAAAAGAGAGTTCAACAGGATCAAAACTCAAATGCCAGGGCAGTTCTGAAGTAAGGGAGAAATCCAAATATGAAAACCAGGTGTTTAATACATCCGGAACAACTTGTGGCGAGTACAGCGATATGGTGAATCCCGTGTCCTCAAAAATGGTTCCCTTTACGTACTTTCCGAGCTCAAGTGGATGGTCTGGAACTTCTTCCAGGAGTCCATTCTCCCCATCTGCAGATCGTGTAATCAAACTTTCATAATCAGCAGATTCATCTAAACCCCATTCATCCAGTTCGCTGGTATCGGTGGCTGCTGTGCCTGTCTCCTCAGCATCTTCTTCTCCAAAATCTCCAAAGAAATCATCACCACCACCATCGTTACCCTCTTCCCCTGCTTCAGAATCGGCTTCAATTGAGAAATCGTCTCCGCCAAGATCAAACTCTGTTCCAAAAAGTAGGCTATCATCACCTGCCGTGCCAAATAAATCCTCATCCTGAGCATAAAGCATGGGTGCTGAATACAAATGCAGGAGAATACCCAAAGCTGTTGTCACAATTCTAGTACTTGTAAGCCTGATATATTTTTGATGCAAAAGCATATTAACCTGTACTCTTTGGTAGCCCTTTGGGCTGGTTTTAGATTATTCGCATAATTTATGAAAAGTCATGTTTGAAACAAGTCTTTACGTGACAATGTGATCTAGCAAACACCTTGGCTTTCAACAGCTAATCTCGAATTGGTTCAAGGAGTAAATTTATATATTCAGACTGGGTCCAGGGAGCCTGGCCAACGCCACATATATTGATTTAAAACGGCTTTCATTTGCATTAAGATACTTTATGCATAGCAGTTGAAACGAGAGTGCCTCGATTGCCAGTTGCGTCCCACAGAATATTATAGTAGCCGGCACATTGTTCCGATCTCATCTGTGTGGTTAACACTGGTCCACTCAGCTCGAATTTCTTCAGGAGTACAATAGATGATTCCGGATCGACTGGAATTCCCAAGAGCTTAAATCGACATCCCAAGCATTTAGCCCCCCAAGCTCGTCCCCCAAGCCACTTATAATATATTTTATTTAATATAAAATATATTCGATACTCTCACATAATTATTTTCCAAATGCCTATTTTCCAGCCCCTCCATTTTCATTATTAGCACATTTATTAAATGAATCTCTCTGTGTCCATTTTACACACACCAGGATTTCTGGTTATCACGGTGCCTGCTCAAGTTAAGCAAAGGCAGATTTTAACTGTGTAAGCACCCAATGTTCAAGTATTCAAAGAAGCAATATTGGATGTCCAAATTTAAACTTTTGCGAAAGCTGGCTCCTTAAATATATTGGCCGCCACGAATTATTGTGGTGATTGACATACAGGGAGAGGTGGCCGAGAGGCTTAAGGCGCACGCTTGGAAAGCGTGTGTACGGCAACGTACCGTGGGTTCGAATCCCACCTTCTCCGCAAACCTACGTTAAAACTTCGGTTTGCAGGCTCCATTATTGTGGATCATGCAACCAGTAATTATCACTCTTGGATACGCTATGGCGTATGTGTACTGTTTAGAAAATCAATCTCAAGACTATCTATATGTTGGATCAACTTCAGACTCCGCAAAAAAGAAGAGACTCATCGATGGTTGAGTCTCTTCTTTTTCGGATATGGAGCAGGCTGGGGATCTAATCCAAGACTGTAGATGGTAAAGACGAGTAACCCTTACCGATTCCCCCAGCTTTCAAGAATTTTTCCATCACCGGCAATATTTATCAATTGTTGTTGAAGGACCTCGAAGGGTGCCAAAGGATTGGCATATATTTTCGCCAGAAAAAGGGGCTTGATATCTTGCCGGTAAACACCTAATCGAGGAATAAATCTACCAGCCCATTTTGGCAAGCGAAAAAGCGGATATGAAATCGCAATCTGTGTATAGCCCACTTGTTCTATCTGAGTAATAAGATCATCGTCCCAGGCATTAAAGGGTGGACAAAAAGTCGTAACTTCACTGCCTATTCGATCTTCAATGTCCTTTTTTGAAGTGATTAGTTCAACTTTTATTTTGTCAGGGCTCAGCCCCACTAATCTTCTGTGTGAACGTCCATGAGAGCCTATTTCCCACCCTTTGTCATGCAATTTTCTGAGCTCTGACCAGGACATGTGTTCAATTTGTTTACTCTCGGGAAAATAGTCCCAGCTGTTTTTCCTGCCGACATAGTCGGTGATGGCAAACACAGTTGCCACCCCACCTACTTCTTCTAGAATTGGAGCTGCAAATTCCTTGATACAATCATATCCATCATCAAAGGTTACCAATATCTGATTTAAAGATGGCGAATAGTCTTGAATAGTAGCCAACGAAAAGCCCAGATGTTTGAGAGCCAGCATCTGAGCTTTAAATTGCTGCGGTGTCGTTGTTGTTAATCCCAATTCATGCTGAGCTGAGACCTTATGATACACCAGGCCCCTGTTATAAACAGGGAAAGACAACTTTAGTTCAAAACCTGAACTATGGGAGTATACTCCAGACCAAATGCTGCAGCCACTGCTTCACAAGTTACTTTTCCATCAACCATATTGAGGCCAAGGGCAAATCCATTATCAGCCCTTAGAGCTTCTTTCACACCCTTATTTGCTAACTTCATAACATATGGTAAGGTTGCATTTGTCAAGGCTTTTGTAGAAGTATATGGAACAGCGCCTGGCATGTTAGCTACACAATAATGAACAACACCATCCACTACAAAGGTTGGATTTTCATGAGTAGTGGGTCTGCAGGTCTCGACGCACCCGCCCTGATCAACTGCAACATCAACAATAACTGAGCCCGGTTTCATCATGCTGAGCATATCGCGTGTGATGAGTTTTGGGGCTTTAGCCCCTGGAAGCAGAACCGCACCTATCACTAGATCAACTGCGGGCAATAATTCGCGGATATTGGCAGGTGAACTATAAATGGTGCTGACATTCTTGGGCATAATATCATCCAGGTAGCGCAGACGGTTCAAATCGAGGTCCATAATGGTTACATTGGCACCCATACCAGCAGCTATCTTAGCAGCGTGGGTACCAACGGTACCGCCACCTAAGATCAACACAATTGCAGGTTTGACACCGGGAACCCCACCTAATAGAACACCACGACCGCCACTGTTATGCTCAAGGAATTTCGCTCCTTCTTGTGTAGCCATTCGTCCTGCTACTTCACTCATGGGCTCCAGAAGTGGCAATTTTTTATATCTGTCTTCAACTGTTTCATAGGCCACTGCCCAGGCCTTGGTTTTGAGAAATCCAAGAGTCAGTGCTTCATCAGCCGCAAAGTGAAAATAGGTGAAAACAATTTGCCCAGGACGCGTTCGGGCAATTTCTTCTGCCTGCGGCTCCTTGACTTTGACAATCATGTCAGCATCAGCCCAGATTTTATAAACATCGGATTCGATGGTAGCTCCAACTTCGAGGTACATTTCATTGGTAAATCCGCTATTAACGCCACCATTATCCTCAACGATGACTTTGTGGCCATTGGTGATCAACATTTCCACCCCGCCAGGAGTCATCGCAATACGATTCTCATTTGTCTTAATTTCTCGGGGAACTCCAATGATCATATTCACCTCCTATGATAATACTTGTGCGGTAGAGCAAGTCTGTGCCAAATCCCCAGATGGGCTTCCACATGGCCTGTTTTTCTAGCCTGCGCTAACCGGTTCTAAAATGCTGGTAAAAAACAATTCCGGATTGAACAATTCCCGTGCCAATACTTGAATTCTTTCGACGTCAATGGCTTCAATCTTTTCAAGAAATTTATCAAGACTGATATTTTCCCCATAGTAGATCTGTTGACGACCGAGACGCATCATGCGCCTTTCCATGGACTCATCACCCATCACGACACCGGACTTGTATTGGGCTTTCACCATCTCCAATTCGTCTGCACTCACTGGATCATTGACGATTTTCTCCAATTCCTGCATAGTTAGATTTAATGCCAATTCCCTTTTGGCAGGATCCGTTGCGAGATAAACACCAAATGAACCCGTATCACGATATTGATTAACAAATGAGAATATCTGGTAGGCAACACCATGCGCCTCACGGATATTCTGAAATAATCTTGAACTCATTCCCCCACTGAGAATCGAGTTAAGGACAGCAATATCATAGCGACGCTCATCAAAAACAGAGAATATCGGTATCCCAGTGATGAGATGGCTCTGTTGTATATCTTTGGTCCTAATTTCTTGTCCGGGAGTATAGCTGGCCGGCTCAAAAGCGACAAATTTATTTTCACCTGAGGAGGCTCTGTCGTAGTGCATTTCGACGAGTTTTACTAACTCATCATGATCTACGAATCCAGCTGCTACAATAATTGTATTGTCAGGCCCATAGAATTGTTCAAGATAATCATTCAATTTTTCAGCTGTAAAAGCCTTAATTGTTCTCTCATTACCGAGGATAGGTTTCCCAAGTGAATTCTGGGGATACAGGAATTCTTCAAAGGCATCGAAGGCCAATTCTTCAGGAACATCCTGGCTATCTCTTAATTCATCCAGAACAACAGACTTCTCGCGTTCAATTTCTGCTTCAGGGAAAGTTGGATGAAGCAATAAATCTGAGAGAACATCGACCGCTTCCCCAAGATATTCGCTCAGAATTCTGGCATGATAGCAGGTATACTCTTTAGTGGTAAAAGCATTTAGACTGCCACCAACACGTTCCAGAGAAGCAGCAATTTCAAAAGTTGATCGAGTGGATGTGCCCTTAAAAACCGTGTGTTCAAGAAAATGAGATATACCTGAAAGTGCTTCAGGTTCATATCGACTACCGGTACGAACCCAGAAGCCTAAAGCCACCGAACGGACTGTGTCCACCGTTTCTGTAACGATGGTCAGTCCGTTCGATAGAGTAGTTTGCTTACGAAGTGAGGTCACTTCAGCAATTTACCGACGATTTCCGCGATCCCTGCCACCACGATCCCTGCCACCGCCGCCGCGATTGTTATCACGAGGGGGACGAGGTTTCTTTGGTGGTTCCACATAACCTTCTGGCATTTCAAGCAGAGCTTTGCGGCTCAAGTTGTAACGTCCAGAATCGTCAACTTCCATCAATTTCACTCTGACGGTATCGCCGATATTGAGAACATCCTCAACTTTGTCCACGCGAGAATACTCAAGATCGCTGATGTGGATTAGGCCTTGTTTACCAGGTAGGAACTCAACAAAAGCGCCAAATGTCATCAGACGCATAACTTTCGCTTCGAACTCTTCACCAGCAACAGGTACTCGCACAATTCCGTTGACCATGGCAGCTGCAGCTTCGGCACTGGCTGTGTCATTTGCAAAGACAAAGACAATCCCTTCCTGGTCGATTTCGATGGTGGCACCGGTCTCGGCCTGAATGGCTTTAATGATCTTGCCCTGTGGTCCTATTACATCGCCAATCTGATCTGGTTTGATTCTAATGGTAATGAATCTCGGAGCATATGGGGATAGATCTTCACGAGCAGCAGGCATGGCAGCTTCCATAATTCCAATGATATGTTCGCGACCTTCCTTTGCCTGGAGCAGAGCCTTTGTCATATGTTCAGCGCTGATGCCTTCGATCTTCAAATCCATCTGGATGGCATTGATTCCGTCCTTTGTACCAGTAACCTTGAAATCCATATCACCGTAGTGATCTTCGTCTCCAAGAATATCGGAAAGAACTGCAAAACGTTTGCCGTCACTAATGAGTCCCATAGCAATTCCTGCCACAGTCTTCTTGATTTTCACACCGGCATCCATCAGGGATAGTGAACCACCACACACACTGGCCATTGAGGAGGAGCCGTTGGACTCCAGAATCTCAGAGACAATTCTTACCGTATAAGGAAAATCTTCCTTGGCAGGCATGAAGTTCTTCAGACTCCGTTCAGCCAGATTTCCATGACCGATCTCGCGACGACTGGTAAAACCAATTCGACCTGTCTCTCCCACACAATAGGGTGGAAAATTATAATGCAGATAAAATGATTTCTTATAGTCTTGATCAATATTGTCTATGATCTGCTCATCTAACTTGGTACCCAGAGTGGTAATTACCAGTGCCTGAGTCTCACCTCTGGTAAACAGAGCTGAACCATGAACACGTGGTAAAACACCAACTTCAGCGGTGATTTTACGAATATCTTTCAATCCACGACCATCAACGCGTTTGCCTTCGGCCATGATGCGCTCACGGATATTGGCTTTAAGACGTGAGTCAAAGGCCTCTCCTACCACCTTCAGGTGATCAGGATAGGTTTCTTCAAACTTCGCAAGCAGCTCATCCTTGGCGGTGTTTCTGGCTTCCTTTCGCTCAAGCTTGAGAACGATGGAATTCAAGTTTGTTAGAAGAGCTTCATCAATGGCGGCGTCCACATCAGCTTTAATCGCCAATTTGGTTTCATCCACTTTGATTTCGCGCTTGACCGGTTTGATCTCATCGATAAAACTTTGCTGGAATGCACAGACTTCAGTGATTGCTTTTTGAGCAAAAACCAGCGCTTCAACCATGATCTCTTCTGAAACTTCTTTGGCTTCACCCTCGACCATGACAACATCAGTAGCTGTACCAGTAATGGTGATATCCATCTCTGATTCTTCAGCTTGCGCATAGGTTGGGTTCAGGATCAATTCACCATTGATACGGCCAACATGGACAGAAGCCACGGGGCCATTCCAGGGAATGTCTGAGATTGAAAGGGCAAAGGAGGCACCAATAGTACCCAGGGAATCTGCTGTATTTTCACCATCACTGGAGACAACAGTAATCATAACCTGCGTTTCACTATTGAAACCTTCGGGAAACAGCGGACGAATAGGTCTATCCGTCATTCGAGAACTCAGAGTCTCTTTATCAGAGGGTCTGGTTTCACGTTTGAAAAAGCCGCCGGGTATTTTTCCACCAGCATATGCTTTTTCTCTGTATTCAACTTGTAAGGGAAAGTAATCCTTGGACAAGTCTTCGTTTTTAGATGCAGTTGCTGCCACCAGGACAGCAGTCTCACCATAAATGGCAAGTACGGACCCACCAGCCTGTTTGGCCATTCGACCTGTTTCAAGACTAAGCGTTCTTCCGCCCAGCATCATTTCTTTTTTAATCAAAATATCTCCAATTCCTATTTTCTAATACCAAGCTTCGTAATTAAAGCCTTGTATTGCGCTGCGTCACTTTTCTGGACGTAGCGGAGTAAGCGGCGACGCTGCCCAACCATTTTGAGCAATCCGCGGCGGCTATGATGGTCTTTTTTGAAGGCTTGTAAGTGCCCAGTCAGATTGCTAATCTGAGTCGTTAGAATGGCGACCTGTACACTTGCTGCACCTGTGTCATTCTCATTTTCGCCATATTCCTTGACGAGAGCTGCCTTTTCTTCTTTTGTTATTGACATGTGTCCTCCTTCAGACATCTCGATAATTTTCGATTATCGCTAAACATGTTTTCTTATCATTTTCTAATTGTTTTATTAAATCATCCACACTGGAAAATTTCTTCTCATCTCTTAATTTCTGCAGGAATTCGAGGATAACCTCTTTGCCATACAGATTCTCTTTACCTTCAGGTATGTGGAAAAGGTTCACTTCAATTGTGACCTCATTGCCATTCTTAAAGGTGGGGCGTACCCCTATATTACACATCCCAAAACTTGAAAACGTATCTGTCTTCACCCTACTAAGATAGACGCCGTGGTTTGGAATTAACTTGTTCACCACCTTCGGCTCAATATTAGCAGTTGGGAAATTTAAACTTTGTCCTCGCTGCTCACCGTGCACGACGTTTCCAATCAAAGTGTAGGCGTGACCAAGCATGGCATTTGCCAGATCCAGTCGATCGGACTGTATATGATCGCGAATAAGCGTACTGCTAACCGGAAGGTTCTCATTGTTAATCGGACCAACAACACTAATGTTGTAACCCTTGAGTTCTCCTCTCTTGCTAAGCCAGTAGGCATCTCCCTCCCGGTTATGACCAAAACGATGGTCATATCCTACAACTACATGCTTCACGCCTAAAGCTTTTTCCAAAACGTTCTCTGCAAACTGATTGGCGCTCATACCGGAAAACCCCCGGTCGAAGTCCAAAACCAATAAAATATCAACAGGATCGTACTTCTGGATCAAATAGGCTCGTTCATCAATTCCTGTTAATAAGCGAATTGGCCGTTTGCCACTTTTCCGCAACAATTGCTGTGGGTGCGGGTGAAACGTGATCACTACGGATGGTAGATCTCTGGACTGAGCCTCTGAAATACATCTTTCTAACAAAGACTGGTGGCCACGGTGAATACCATCAAAACTTCCAATGGTAGCAACACAGCCACTAAGTTCAGGAAGATCTTCTAAGCGGCGGACGATTTCCATTTTTCAATAAACTCTGGTATGCTTATAGCATCCTCGAGACGATAGTCACCTATCGCCATTCTTTTCAATTCTTTCACGTAAGCCAGTGTACCCATTGCCTTTGCCATATCTTCGGCCAATACGCGAATATAGGTGCCTCTGCCACAATTCACTCGAATGGAAAAGGAATCAGCTGCGAGAGACAACAATTCAATATCATAAATCATCACTGCTGCGGGCTGGCGATCAATTACTTTCCCCTTCCGAGCGAGGTGATATAATTTTTGCCCATTCACTTTTTTTGCCGAATACATGGGAGGGATTTGTTGAATCTCACCTTTGAATTGTTCCAAAAGAGTTCGCAGAGAAGCTTCGCTCAATTCAGGAACAGGTTTGGATTCTATGATCACTCCGGTTCGGTCTCCAGTGTCCATGAGATGACCCAGGTTAATGACTGCTTCATAGGTTTTTGGCAGATCCATAAATTCGGATTGACGCTTTGTATTTTTTCCTGTTAAAACAATAAGGACACCTGTAGCAAATGGATCCAGACTACCGGCATGACCGACTTTCTTAATCTTGGTGGTGTACCTGATTTTGTTAACGACATCGAAACTTGTCCAATCCGACGGTTTATCAATATTGATAATATGCTCAGAACCGATCATAAATCTTTCATCATCCGATTTATTTTGTCTGCATAATTAAGCGTATCATCCAAAAAGAATCGAAGTTCAGGAACATATTTTAAGATTACTTCCCGACCCACATGAAAGCGGATACTGCCACTGTGATGTTCAAGTGTCTTAAAGGTGTGGGCCACATCTTCTTCACTTCCGTATATAGAGAAGTAGACATTTGCAATCTGAAGATCAGGAGACATTTTCGCTTTGGATACAGTAATGAAACCGGGCGTAGCATTAGCCAAATTCAACAAAAGATAATCAGCTACAGCGGCTCTGATAGCTTCGGCAACACGTTTTTGTCTGGCCAGGCCCATATTATCTACTCAGTCAGCTTTATTTCGAGCTAGATTCCAATTTTCGTTTGATAATATCTTCCGTATAAAATTCTATGATATCACCAACTTTAATTTTACTGTAATCATGCAGAGAAATACCACACTCATTGCCCTCTATAACCTCTTTGACCTCGTCTTTAAATCGCTTCAGGGCATGCAGCTCACCTTTGAACTTTGTTTCGCCTTCGCGGACCAAACGCACTTTCGCATTTCTTCGCGCGACTCCAGTGATTACGATTGAGCCTGCAATAACTCCAATTTTTGGAATCTTGAAAAGCTCTGTAACCTCAGCTTTCCCAATTTCAGTCTCAACCACATCTGGTTCCAGCAAGCCTTCGAGGGCCTGATAAATATCATCAACAGCCGTATAAATGACATCATAGAATCTTATTTCAACGCCGTCCGCTTTTGCCAGAAGACGCGCATTGCTGTCAGCGGTAACATTAAATCCGATAATGATGGCTTTGGAGGCTGCCGCCAGAAGTACGTCAGACTCTTTAATCATACCAATACCGCGGTGAATAATGCGCACAGCCACTTCACTGGTAGACATTTTCATAAAGGAGTCTGCCAGGGCTTCAATTGATCCATCCACATCTCCCTTAATCAACAAGGGAACTTCTTTAACTTTTCCTTCTGAAATCTGCCGGGATATTTCATCCAGCGTCATGTGTCGCATACGCTTAAAATCTTGCTCTCTACGAAGTAATGTTCTTTGGGCACTGACATCACGAGCTTCTTTGTCATTCAGCATGACAATCAAATTATCACCGGCTCTCGGAACATCGCTAAATCCAAGTATTTCTACTGGATCAGAAGGGCCAGCGGATTTGATTCGGGTACCACGATCATCTTTGAGGGCTCTGACACGTCCGGAATAATCACCGCAGACAAAGGGGTCCCCAATATTGAGGGTGCCACGTCTGATGAGCACCGTTGCCAGGGCACCGATACCTTTATCCAATCGCGATTCGACAACAACGCCACGGGCCGCTCCAGTATGCTTGGCTTTCAGTTCCAGCACTTCAGCTTCTAATGCGACTGTCTCTAACAAATTTTCAACGTTGGTACCTAGTTTTGCAGAGATTTCAACATCTGGATATTTGCCACCCCAGCTCTCTACCAACATATCACGCTCAGACAATTGTCTTTTAACTCGTTCAGGGTCAGCACCAAGTTTATCAATCTTATTAATGGCAAATACAATCGGGACACCAGCGGCCTTTGCGTGATCAATTGCTTCAATAGTCTGAGGCATAACCGCATCGTCAGCAGCAACAACAATAATGACAATGTCCGTTACCTGGGCACCACGTGCACGCATTGCCGTAAAGGCTTCGTGACCGGGTGTATCAAGGAAAGTAATTCTTTTATCTTTTCCGACGGCCACGGAATATGCTCCGATATGCTGGGTAATTCCTCCGGCTTCGCCAGCAATAACGTTGGCCTTTCGGATATAATCAAGTAGTGACGTTTTACCATGATCCACGTGACCCATTATCGTAACGACAGGTGAACGCGGTAAAAGTTCGGATTCATCAACTTCTTCGAGGGCGATCTCCTCGTCCATGTCGGTTACAGTATTATCTTCAAAAATGACGTCAATTTCAAATTCCTGGGCAAGGAGTTCGATGGTGTCTTTATCAATTCTCTGATTGATTGTTACCATTAAACCCATGTCCATACATTTGCTGATAATATCTGCGACATCAATTTCAACCAGTTCAGCGAAATCATGAACCGAGACAAATTCGGATACGCGATAGGCATCATCAGATGCAAGTTCTTCTTGCCTACCTTCACGACGACGCCTGCGCTTTTTGTTGGCATCCATGGATGTCATTACTTTTTTAATAGAGGCATCGACTTCTTTTTGGTCAAAAGCCCGGCGTTTTTTAACTGGCTTGCCTTTACTTTTGGTAGTCGTTGCTTTTACGACATGCTTGATTTTACGTTCAATTTTTTTCGCGATTATTTTATCAACGGGAGTTATCGCAATCGCAGGCTCTGCACTGTCACCTGGTCTGAGTATGGTCGGTTTGGAAGCTTTCTTAGCTTCCTTCTGCTTCTCTAAATCATCGCGTTCTTTTTCTGCCTGGGCATCCTTGACTAATTGATGCTCATCCTCTTCCGCCTGACGTTTAATCTTTTCGATGGCATCTTTTCGATCATCTTCGACACGACGTTTGGCTTCTTCAATTTCCTGTCGACGTTGGGTCTCTGCATCACGCCTGGACCGCTCTTCATCCTCTCGAGCCTGCTTATCGCTATCAGCCTTGCGGATACGCTCTTCTTCTTCGATCCTGCGCTGCTCTTCAAGGGCCCGACGATCAATTTCTTTCTGATCTACTTCTATTTGATACAGGTCAGAGGCAAAATTTTTGAGAATTAGATTATGAGTCTCTTCATCCACAGGACTCATATGATTCGTTACATCAAGACCCTGGGCTTTGAGGTAAGTCACTATCTCATGGTGAGAGATATTAATCTGCTTCGCAATTTGATATATTCGTTTTGGTTTATCCAATCGTTCCTCTTTCCTCATCCCACATTAAGCAGAAAGACATTCGCCCTGCTGTCCTGGATACGCTCTTGAACTGTTTCCAGCTATAGCACCTAATTATTGACCGTCCTCGGTGTCTTCGTCAACTTCAACGAATTCTTCGATAACTTCAATTTTTACTTCAACTTTTTCCATGAGAGCCGCCATGAATTCATCCAGCGACTTTTCACCCAGGCCCTTAAAAGTGAGCAGGGTTTCCCTAGTGGTATTTACGACCTCGTTGACTGTATCAACACCATTCTCAGCAAGAATGGAGACAACCCGTTTGGGAAGCCCCTCGACTTCTTCAAGAAATACTTCGACCACGACAGGTCCTTCGACTTCACTTCGTGATTTGGCGTCAATCTCAAAACCGGTGACCTTCGAGGCTAGCCGGACGTTTTGTCCGTTTTTACCAATGGCAATGGAGATATCTTCAGCTTCAAAAAGAGCCAATGCTCTATGTTTTTCATAATCAATGGTAACTCGATATGGTTTTGCAGGTGAAAGAGCTCGTGTAACCAATAACTGGGGCTCTGAGGTATAATTGATAATATCAATCTTTTCGCCATTCAGCTCACGAACAATGACCTGAATACGACTCCCTTTCATACCAACACAGGCACCAACGGCATCAATACGCTTATCATGAGATTCCACAATAATTTTAGTCCGATCGCCTGGTTCGCGGAAAAGTGTTCTGATGTCAATAATACCGTCTTCAATCTCAGGGACTTCATTTTTAAAGAGTTTGTGCAGAAAGCTCGGGTCCGCTCTGGAGATGATAATCTCCGGACCGCGCTTATCCGATCGAACTTCTTTTATGATGGCTCTAACGCTATCCCCTCTGCGATATCGCTCGCTATAAATCTGCTCCTCGCGGGGCATCTTCAATTCGGCTTTGTCAATATTCACAAAGAGTGCATCACGACGAATCTGGTGAATTTCACCAATAATTATTTCGCCAACACGACTTGCATAATCGCGATAAATCTGATCTCTTTCAAATTCTTGAATTTTTTGCGCCATGACGTGACGCGCAAAAGTGATTAAGCGACGACCAAAGGTAGCCGGGTCCACAACATCTATGAAGGGGTCACCAATTTCAAGATCAGGGGCGACTTCACGAGCAGTTTTGATATCCACTTCAAAATCAGGGTCATCAACAACTTCAACGACCTCTTTCTCCTGGTAGATTTCAATCTCACCCTTATCCATATTGACAATTACATCAAAATTGTCAACGTTTCCGTACTTCTTCTGAATCAAAGCTTCAAAGATTTCTTTGATAATATCAGCCAATTCCTTGCGGTCGATATCCTTATCCTTGGCAAGCTGCACAAAAGATTCAATCATTATTTTACTGATCAAGGGGTCAATCCTCCTTCTACCAACGCAGATTTACTTTTCCCTGAATAACATCGGCCATATTCAAGACCAGTTCCTCATCTTTCACTTTCACCGTGAGAGCTTCGGGACTGGCAGAAATAATCTTGCCTTCCAGGGGGGTTTGCACCGTTTCAGAACGATGCTCAATTTTCATAGAATACCCGATTAAACGATTAAAATGACGAGGCATCGTAACCGGGAAACTCGCGCCGGGAGAGGTCACTTCTACAGAAACCTTCTCAATATCTAACCCGGGGAGCATAAAATTATTATGGATGGAACGATTGATACGAGCCAACTGGTCAAGCGTGATACCGGAATCACTGTCACACTTTGCTATCAGCTGAAAACCCCTTCGCGATGCAGTCATTGTTGCATCGACCAGGAAAAGATCCTCAGCATCTTCAAAGCAATGCTCTATTCCGGCTTTTATTTCTTCATTGTCCCAATTCACTTCGCGTCTTCATACCTTTTATAAATAAACAAAGTGGGTCAATCAACCCACTTTGCGGGCGGAATATATCCGAGGAGATCACTGTTTGCAAGTCCAATAATTGCAATTATTTCTCCAGTACTTTGCCTTCTAAATATTTAACCTGTTCGAGGAGTTTTCCTGAGGGTTTCTTATCCAGCATATCTGTCACAATCTTTTGAGCCTGATCCACATTGCCAGCGGCAAAAAAAGCATGCCCTGCCTGAAGCTTGGCATAATCTGAAACAAGACCCTTCTCCTTTGTTGCGATTCCCTGATAGAGAGTCGCGGCGGCGGCATAATTCTTTTCTCGCTCGTTGATATAAGCCAATTTAAGCTTTCCCGCCAACTTGAGTTGTTTATCTGATCCGTTTGCCAATGACTTAAATAATTCACGAGCCCCTGCCAGATCCCCATCTTCCAACTTCCCTACGCCTAACTGGTATGTTGCCTGTGAAATCGCAGGATTGTTTCCGTAATCATTTACGACACGCTCTAATTCAGCCATAACATTATCATTCATGCCTAAGGCAGCTGCAAGTGTGGATTTTGTGTTGGCCAACATGGCTTCATTTTTAACGCTTGCACGGTTGTTCATCCAGCCCCAGCCCAAAAGCAGGATCACAGCGAGGGCAAGCAGTCCGCCCAGTATTTGATTACGATTATCTTCGTAATATTCTTTCCCTTTTTCCAACATATCCAATAATGGATCATGCTTTAGTTCTCTTTTAGTCAGTTTCTTTTTTGGTGTCAACATTGGACATCAGATCCCTTCAATATTTCAATTCTAAATAACGACCCCGCACGTAAATCTCAGGGTTTCAAACGTACCCCTGAGGTGATTCGAACACCTGACCTACGCTTTAGGAAAGCGTTGCTCTATCCTGCTGAGCTACAGGGGCATCATAGTTAAAAAGCACGCCAATATAAACGAGCACACAGGGGCACCAAAGGGATTTACTTGAGCTGTGAATATCAGTGAAATAAAAAGACCGATGTAAACACCGGTCTCTAAATTATTGGCAAATGAGGAGTTTCTTCAAATCAAGTTCTGATTTCAAGGCCTCCAAAAGCGACTGTGCAGTTCAGGGTGACATTAATCGAATCTTCTGCTCCCCCTTTTGATTTGTCTTCTACCCCCCCAAAAATGGGCGTGCCTGTGATAATAATATTCCAATTCTCAGGTACTCTAATCTCAGTCCCACCAAATAAGGCAGTCACATTCACTACACAGCCAGACTCAATGGCCTTAGCTCCAGTCAGATCAAGTTCAACCCCACCAAATATCGCCATAATGTTGGCACCTTTGAAATTATCTGAATGCACGTTTTTCTCTACACCACCAAATATGGCAGATGCAGTTACGAAATCATCATCCATTGAAGATACATTCGAGAAGGAAAGACCGGGCTTGCCCTTCGATTTCAAAAGCATGGATACACCAACATACAGGATGGCCAGGGGCCAGAGCTTAAAAATGCTACCCCAATTAATAAAATCCAGAGTCGCTGAGAGCAAAACCAGACCAGCTATAAATAATATTGCGCCATTTCTTCGGTCATCACTTTTTATTTTCAAAAAGCCGACTGCAACAAGAACCAGTGGCCACCATTCACTCAGGAAATGACCCAAATGCATAATATTTAGGCTCTGTAACAGGAAAATGGCTCCAACAATTATTACGCCAATAGCAATCCAGGACTGCTGATTGCTTTTTCCAGGTAATTTATCAGTCATTTTGTTTGACTCCTTTAATCATCGATTATTGTCAATAATACTCCTAAAAGCATATTTAGCCCAAAGGTATTTTTAATGTAAAATTAAAATCGCGACTTGAGCCCCCGTAGCTCAGTGCAATTTTAGCAGCATTGCTTGGACTCCGATTTAATCTTCTCAGCTCAAGGCTTGTTATAGTCCAGGCCACAAACGAACCGGCACACGCTCCTACCAAGATATCTGAAAAATAATGCATATCGCTGGCTACCCGAAGATAGGCAGTCAACCCAGCTGTGCCAAGTAAGGACGACCAGATTAAGGTCTTATACTGCGGATAGTCAAGACTCAGCAACAGTGCATTTGTGACTGCCTGAGAAAAGGCAATACTGCTATGGCCGCTAAAAAATGAGGCATAATCTGTTTTTCCCGATGATTCTCGTGTTCCGTAATGGTGATAGGGTCGTTCACGGCCGGCACTCACCTTAAAAAGGTTGGTTAGAATACTATTCGCACTGAACACTTCCATATTGATCAATGCAGACCTTCCGGTCTCCCTGGATGACAGGGGTCCCCAGAGCAAACTGGACATTGATACACCATAGATCAGCCTGTCGCTCCAAGTTTCAGCAAGCTCCCTGTGCTCCGCTCCCCAGTACAAACTGTTTCTTATACTTGTATCAAACCGATTAGGGTTAGAAAATCTGGGTACATCTGGTAACAATTGATCTTTTATCAATAATTCGAATCCCATGGCCAGACCCAATCCGCCTGCGGCAAAAAGATAATCGCCACTCTCAGGCCGCTCAGCGGCAAGACCCATATTGGATGAACACAATAGAATAATATTGAGCACAAAGACCTTCAGCGCTCGACCTGCTTGAATTTGAGCTTTAAACCGGGGCATAATTACTCCCCGATTTGTGTAAAAGCATGGAAGATTTCCTGAATATTGTTGCTACTTCAATGCCCATTTCTTCATACAGCTCCCTGGGTACGCCAATATCAGCAAGGAACAATTCTCCCACAACAGCCCGATTTCCGTCCAGCAAGAGACCTTGTTTTGGGAGGGCCAGGGTCAGTGTTGCCCTCGCATGGATCGTTTTACTCCTTACTGGCTCACCAGAAACATTAAGACCACTCGGTGCATCAAGTGAAATGACAGTCAATTCTCTTCTTTTTTGAAGCTCATCAATGATTATCTGTAATTCTTCGGAAAGGTCTCCCTCCAATCCGTATCCAATCATCGCGTCGACAACAATGTCGCTGTGTGCAAGTAGATCTGGAAAACGCTTCGGATCATGCTCAAGAATATTTGCACCCGTAGCTTGCAAGTTATCATGTTGCTGAATTGTGACTGTTTTTCGTCTGGAAGGGTTGCCAATAGTTACAATACAGACATCATATCCCCAGTTTAAGAGAAAACGGGCACACACCATACCTCCACCACCATTATGACCATTACCACATAAAATCAGAATAGCATTGCTATCTAAATTTTCAGAATAACGTTGGACCAAACGAGCCAGATTTTCACCAGCATGCTCCATCATTTGCAACAGGGATATTTGGTACTTTTCAATCATGAGACGATCAACCTCAAGCATCTGTTTGCCATCGATACTGGGAATTAAATAATCCACTATTTCAACAAAACATCCATCATAATTTTTGACTCTCCTGAAAGTGTTGCCGGGTCAAACATGAGAGCTTCCTTGAGGCTGTTATGGCATTTGCAAGACTGGGCATGGTCATGATTTCTAACCACATGTTTAAGCAAGTCATTGGCCGAATCTAAACTTTCACTATATCTCTTAAGTAATTGTGGCACAGTGACATGCTGATCTGGATCATCCATCCAGCAATCGTAATCTGTGGGTATGGCTATTGTAGAATAACAGAGTTGCGCCTCCCTGGCTAGAAATACTTCCGGAATGTTCGTCATGCCCACTAAATCACATCCGGCGGCACCTCTCAGGAAGAAACTTTCAGCGCGTGTCCCTAGACGGGGGCCATCAACACAGGCATAAGTTTTTCGGTTATGAATAGGCAGACCCAACTGAATCCCACTATTAAATATTTGCTCTCTCAGGTCAGTGCAGACTGGCTCTGCCGTGCTTATATGAGCCACCAGTCCATTTCCGAAAAAACTTTTTTCCCGAGGACCTTTTACAAAATCAAAATACTGATCTGGCAGAACGAAATCGCCTGGTTTAAGTTCCTCTTTCAAACTCCCTGTGGCAGAGAAGGATATGATTCGCCTCACCCCTACTGATTTGAGCGCCCAGATATTGGCCCGATAGTTTACTTCTGAAGGTAAAATTCTGTGCAAGTGACCATGTCTGGGTAAAAAAACAATATTTTTGGATCCCAGGCGACCAAAAGTCAGGTCCTCAGATGGGTCTCCAAAAGGGGTCCACACCTTACGAGTTTCTACCACTTCTATCCAGTCCACGTTATAGAGACCAGTGCCTCCTATAATCCCCAGCATTATACTAACCTCCCTGTGGCTGATCGTTTATCCATATGAGTGTTGTTTAATCTAAGCTTGAAAGAGGATTGAAGTAGGAATTTCGCCATTAAAACGCTGTAAATTCGACCGCTTCTGGCGATTAGAGAATGGCGTTGAGGCGACTTCGAAATTTGTCAGCTGAAAATGAACCCAGAAACCATAAATCGCCATTCACCCAGATGGAGGGCGTAATCCCTCCCAGCGTTTGACGATTCTTTCCACTCTCGGCAATATCCACAACCTTTACAGCCATGCTCGGAAATTCAGCTTTACTTTGTAACAATGTTTTGAGTGTCCGATAGCTGAAATTACACCCAGGTCTGATGATGACTTCAACATTAATGGGACATATTGCAGATGGTGTGCCTGACATGGCAAAAATCTAATCGAGTTCGAGCCGTCATTCTGTCGTAGCCCTGACACCTTGACATGAACTGCTGGGGTTTATGATTTGAGCTGGTCGAGGCTCCCATTTAACTGCAGAAACCTTCTGGAGAATTTGATAATGTCCGCTTCGGCATATTCATTTAGTACTTGATTGACAGTTTGCCGGGCTGTTGCAGTTAGATCGGCTATCTCCTGATGCGTTAAAAAGGGTCTGACCATCCAACCATCCACCATCTTCTTGCCAAAGGTTTCAATGTAGCGATGGAGAAACGCAGTAATCCTTTGCTTGGCGCTCTTAAAAACAAGGTCCTCAACATGGGCTTGAATCCTTCGCAAGCGGAATCCAATAAATTTATGCACACTTCTTGTTAAATGGGGACTCTTCTCCATAAGATCTTGAAAATCGCGTTTATCAATGGCACAAACAACAGCATCCTCTATCACTTCGGCAATATTATCGTGGGTATCCTGTCCAAGAATGGCACTCTCTCCAAATATTTCGCCAGGACCCAGCAATTGCAGTGTCGTGGTTTTGCCGTCTTCTGAGAGTCGATATATTTTAATCTTACCAGTTTTGAGGAAATAAATCGTATTCGAAGCCTCCTCCGGAAAATAGATGATCTCTTTCTTGGAGTTGGATTGCATGCTGGTATTTTTTGCCAGATCTGCCATCATGCTCGGACTCATCCCCTCCAGCATGTTAAAATTTTGCAAATACCATAACTTCGTTTTCTCGGCCATATTTATATATTCTCTTTAATAGGTAAGGGATTAAATACGAGTTTCCTGGTTTCCGGATCAAGCGTGACTGCAACACTGGACATTGATTTCTCCAGCAGGAGGCTATTGGCGGGTCCTACGATCCTTGTACCTGTTTCCATCTTTCCAACAACCATAATGGTTGGGTTGGAAAATGAGTCTATTAAACTGGCATTATAGGCCAGTTCAGCCCTCTCCTGAGTCACAAGCTTCTCTATATCGAGCAGTTCTTGATAGTCATTTTTGTAAATTCTGAAGCTCTCTTCCATGGTTGTGAGATATCTTCTGAGGACGTTGGCCACCATTACATTGCTCTGGTTTTCGCCTTTAAGTCGCTGCAGAACGAGTAAGCTCTTTTGGCGAAGTTGTTCCAATTGTGCCTGTTGAAACTCTAAGGATAGATGCTTGTCATGGTGTCTGCGGCTTCGAGAGAGGTGAGTTTGCTTAAATTTTGTAATAAATGGATCTTCAACCGCCCCAGGTCCAAATTTTATGACACAATCGCGAACCACATTGTAGGTGATCAGTCTATTACCAACCGATATTTTTGAATCAGCAATTCGCGGACACGCCAAAGTGTCAAGCACTTCTATCTCTGAATGGTCAATTATCCGATGGGCAAAGAGCTTTGAGCCAACCCATACTTTATAATTTTTGATAATCGACGTTCGTAAGTTTTGCTCAACTCTAATTTCACCTTCATCAGTCTGACGAATGTTGTCAAGACCGTTATTACAATCTAAATCACCACCACTACGAATACTGGAAGCTCGCACAACGCCGCGGACAATAAGCGTTGCCAAACTGGAAATATTTGCACCCCCGCTAATATCTCCCTGGATCAGCATGGCATATTCCGTCTCAATTTTACCATGAATTTTACCAATATTCCTATGGGACTCGAAGGGAAACACTGAGACCTTACCCCTGGTTGTGATCTGTGCAACCCCATCCTCCGTGGCAAAGATGGAGTTCCCTTTTTCATTCGCTCGTACATTTTTGCCCAGGAAGTGCTGGATTTCATTAGAGCCGGCGTCGCTGAGGATGACTTCCTTGCCATCGGGCTTGGTCAGTATCCTTTTGGATGATGAAATGATGGTAAGTAATCGATCACCGGCCATGACCATGCCCGATATCTCCTTGCTATGTAAACCAGCAAGAATCTCATATGGATCATCTTTTTCAGTATCAACATCATCAGAAAATTCAACTTCAAATTTTACAAGTTCTACGCGAGTATCGCTAATGGCGATGGGCAGTTGTCCTTTGTGCCCTTTAGCCAATTTTTCTATATATTCTTTCTGGAGGCCATAATTAATGCCGCTATTAGCAAGACCGGCAACGATATCAAAGTTGCTAGCTGTTCCAGTAAGAATTTCACCCAGAATAATCTCTCCATCCTTTAAAATGGAAATGCTCATCTGAGCAGATGGAAGTCGAACAATCATAGATCCAACGTCTTATCTGATATCCGTCTAAGCTCACTAAGGACCGTCTGATACCCATTAATAAAGGTTTTATGGACCAGACTATATTGGATAAAGCCACCAGACTGTTCTATTTTTTGATCAGATAAAAGTGTATGATTGATAATCCGATATATCTGTTCAAGACTAACACTTCGGCTGATAAGAAATGCTCCAGGCACATCAGGCGGTAAATTTTCACCAGGAACAGGTGTGTCGTCACATATATAATAAATAGGAAATTTTTCAATACGATTGCGCTTTTGTATCGTATCAATTTCCACTGCCATATCCTCATAACGGATGGTCGTAATTTCAGAGTTCGCTATGATCATACCCACAGTCCCGCTTGCCACCAACCTGCGGACCTCATTTTTGCGTGCGACATGTTCAAAAGGGATGCCTAATATTTCTACGAGACTTTCCACGCTACGGGCTAAAGATGTGTCATTATCGATGAACAGGATAGATTTCATATGGCTTATATATTAGCTCGTACCGCTGTTTTTTCAAGTCGATACTTCCGCCGGGTTTTCCTCATTAGAGAAGTGCTCAAATAAACACTTCTCGCGGGCTATTTAGCATTTGGGATGTTTTCTTAATTTGGAGTTCCTGGTTGAGATGCTCCTCTGCCCCTAGCCGACGATTAATGCTACGATTCCTTTTTTCCGGAGTCGTAGCATTAATGCGGATGTATTAGCTCAGGGGTTCAAATCTCGCCTGAAAGAAGCGCAGGTATTCAGGCTCATAGCTCATTTTTAAACCTTTGATGTCATTTCTTCTCTCGTAGACATCTGCGATAGACTCTGCAACCACATCCATATGAGCCTGGGTATAAACGCGTCTTGGAATTGTGAGTCTTACCAATTCCAATTTTGGACGGTTATGATCGCCTGTTTCCTTGTTTCTGCCAGCGGAAACAATTCCCCGCTCCATGCTTCTCACACCACTCTCGATATATATCTCCGCAGCAAGTGTTTGAGCTGGGAAAACATCCTGATCAAGATGAGGCAGAAATTTTTTGGCATCCAGAAATACGCCATGACTTCCGATGGGCTTAACAATAGGTACGCCATAGCGTAACAGCTGTTCTCCCAAATATATGGTTTGACCAACACGAGCCCGCATATGGTCATCCTGTACGGATTCATGAATTCCAATAGCCAGGGCTTCCATATCGCGACCGGCCATTCCGCCATAAGTATGGAGACCTTCATAAATGACAACCATGTTCTGTGCCTTGCGGTAGACTTCCTCATCATTGGTAGCCATAAAGCCACCGATATTTACCAGTGGGTCTTTTTTAGCGCTCATGGTGGCATGATCAGTTAGAGAACAAATCTCATATACTATATCTTTTACTGATTTGTCTGCATACCCGGATTCTCGTTGTTTTATGAACCAGGCATTTTCGGCAACACGGGTCATGTCATGAACGATGGCGATGCCATGGGCGCTGGTATATTCGCGTAACTCTTTAATATTCTGAAGGGAAATTGGTTGCCCACCTGCCATATTTACAGCAGTTGCAATGCAGATATATGGAATTTTTTCAGCACCAACCTTGTTGACCAGGGCTTCCAGTTTCTTTAGATCAACATTACCCTTGAAGGGATGCTCGCTTTCTGTATCGTGGGCTTCATCTATGATAACATCCACAAAGGTACCGCCAGCGAGCTCTTGATGCAGTCGGGTGGTTGTGAAATACATATTCCCGGGGATATAGTCCCCTGTTTTAATCAATATCTGAGACATCATATGCTCAGCAGCTCGGCCCTGATGAGTTGGGATGATATATTTGTATGAATAATAATCTTGAATCGCTTTTTCAAGGTTGTAAAAGTTGCGACTGCCTGCATAGGCTTCGTCACCCATCATAATTCCAGACCACTGCTTATCACTCATTGCATTGGTACCGCTATCGGTGAGCAGATCAATGTAGACATCATCTGATTTTAGTAAAAATGTGTTATACCCGGCAGCCTCGATTGCCTTGATACGATATTCCCTGGAAGTCATCGTCAAGTGCTCGACCATCTTAATTTTCCAGGGCTCAGCCCAGGATTTCCTAAAGGTCATGTTGTTCTCCATCCATAAAACGTGTGATTTTACTTCAGTGTACGAGATGCCCTGAGTTTCGCCAGTCGGCTCATTTCACCACCTCGTAATCAGTACTGCCAGAAGGATAGCTGTTTAAGGCGAGTACGTGAAACACTCAAGCAAGAAGCATTCCACTCACTCACATAAACTGAGCTTTAAATTCTGCAGATCCCGGAAATGCAAAATTGAGCTCAGCGTTTTCTTCTTAACGTTTATGGCAGATCGTGTATTAGAGTGTAGGTTTAGTTGAAGGCATCATGGGAAAGGGAATGCTTATGGTGGCATTGTCAATGTATACCATATAAATAGACTCTGCTGCAATGGATTCACGCTTCATGGATTTCCCGGTGAAGTACTGGATATTTTTGGCACCGACATCCAGGACGATGCTTGGAATTCTGGTTCCGTCATTCAATTCAATGATATCATTCAAAGAACTTGGGTCTTTTCCCTTCAGAAGGGAATACAGGTTGACATCCATATTTGTCTCCAAAAATTGAACACTTTCACGAGAGATTAATTGGACCGAAGAATCGGCTTCATTTTCAAATACGTAATAGACCTCGTCAGCATTGATCAAGCGCCCCCTGACTTCATCCTGATTCTGCTGAATAATGTTTATAGATACGTTACTTGAACCCTCCGCCTCATAGCTAGCGACGTCATATGAATTAGCAAAACTGCTAGAAACACTCATGGCCAGAATGGTAATGGTGATCAATGTGTTTCTTGTTCTGCTCATTTCTACTTCCTCTCAAAGACCTGC